>Ga0101943_1001119_pt1 | contig 26760 bp, 25 predicted proteins | sample DewCreD2012metaG_5_FD_75244 | JGI IMG/M metagenome (GOLD analysis project Ga0101943, IMG submission 75244) | Hot spring sediment bacterial and archeal communities from British Columbia, Canada, to study Microbial Dark Matter (Phase II) - Dewar... ... | reverse complement strand
CAATACTCCTTTGAGTGATGGCGGATGATTGCTTGCGTCTGCTGGATAAAACACCTCGATCTCTGCGTAGTCCACCTTGTCCTCCACCTCAAACACAACCCGCTTCTTGCCAAAATCACTATTGTGCGGGGGCAAGTATTTGCTCCGATAGAACAAATCCTCCACATACCCCTCGGTCTGCCCATCTAAACTCTGTGCCACCAATTCTTGCCCACGCGCCACCGTGCGCACCCCCGGCTTGGTATCGTCGCTCGGTATCTCAGGCTCGACACGGAACACCGCCTTCTCCGCTATCCAGCTCAGGTCAGGTTCCCAACCCCAAGCATACCCCAACGCGCGGGCAGGAAGCACCAGTGTTGCGGGGCTTGCCGAACTCCACACATATTCATTCTCTCCAATCGCCGGCACACCCAGCGGATGCTCGGCGCAAGCAAATCAGTCAGGGTTCACCAGTCCGATGCACGCACCACGACGGGAAACCTGAGCAAATTCTTTGCTTGCTGCGCAAGAGCCGTATCATCGCCCTCGGCTAACTGACACAAGGTGGGACACCCCTTGGAGAACTCTATCGCACATAATGCTTCCAATAGCATGCGGCGGGGGGTTCCTGTTGCTCGAAGGGCTTCCATTATTTGTGGTATGGCGTCCGCTCCACAATCAATCAGCGCCTGCACCTCATAGTCCGCATACACATCAAACACTTTACGCTGACAGATACGCGCTATTAGCCACTCCGCTCGACGGTGGGGTGGCACTTGTGCCAGCTGAACCCGTAAAGCACTGGGCGGATCTTTGGCATAATCCAGGTCATTGAGAAGCTGAAAGGCGTTTGAAACACCCCCTGAATAGGCATTCGCTACTATCTCCGTGATATGCCTGAGCGCGATGCGTTCCAGTGTGGGCGGCAAGAGCGGGGTTTGTTGCTCAGCTTCTGACCGCAGATAGTTCACTAGATGGACCTTGGAAAGCCCCACCAATTCATAGTACATTTGAACTTTTTCCCGCAGCTTCTCGAAGGAAGTAGGAGCAGAATAACGACTTTCCACCTGTAAGCGCGCGAGGTTGGCTCGATAAAAGGGAACCTCTCGCCAGCCTTTTTCACCCAGCGATCGCATTTGAGGCAGGAGCCGCTCATCTCCCAGCCTGCCCAGTGCGGTCAGTGCAGCCACCTCTATGTGAAACGCTCGCGGTGCCACGAACCCGAAGCCAGTATCTCCACTTTCGATCATGCAAGCAGGGCCGGTCAGGATTTCCAGAAGGAACTGGGCCTGTGTCCGATCCTGTTGCAGCCCAATTTGACGCGCCTTTGCCATCTTCAAGTTGCAACGGAGCCGCTGAGATTCATAGGTCAAGTCTTCGGTGCGTTTCGGCTCGCTTTTTGTTATCGCTTGACCATACAGGAACCCTGTGCTAATGCCTATCCAAATTCCTATCAAGCATGGTTTTCTCAATCTCTGCATGAGAGACACCTCCTGTTTCTATGGGAATTCAGGGATTTTGGTGAGCAAATCATTATAAAAGGGTGTAGCAGCTATGCGATGATCACGGACATACCTCCACGGGAAGGGGGAAGGGGGACACGCTTTCTGGATGCCCCCATAACGGTAATGATTTTGAGGATTGGTATTGCATGGATCGTAGCCGCAATCATCAGCCCAGTCGTGTTTCCACATTTCCTTTGCGCTAAGAAGGTTTCCGTATCCTTCAATATATGCGATAACTTCATAATCAGGGAGGTCTGGATCTACAGATCGGTAGTAACAGGGATGCAGCCCGTGACGAATCTCCCACCTATCATCCAGTCCATCCCAATCATTGTCTACACGATTGCGATCTGTTCTGCGGCACAAAATTCCATCTATAAGATGCCGTTTGTGGGCTAACTCATGTTCAAGTGTCTCAATATATCCGTGAATACCATATACATATAGTTCTTCATCTGAACGGGTAATGAACGCGCTCGAATACACATCCCTGCATTCATCTGGTTCAAGATATCTATATTCCAAGCGAAAAAGCGGTACCACATGGACATATCCTGAGCATGGAGATACGGTGTCGAAAATATAAACTTTAATACTTGCAATCGTGCACCCCGCCGCATATGTCTCGCAGAGTCGCCCAAATACCCTTGGGTTATTTGTGTTTTCCTTTGCGAAGTACACATCTTCATGACGCCCATAGGCATCCCAGTAGTAATAGAACCAATTTGGAGAGGGTTCGTTTAACTCACGGATTGGTTGGCATGGATCTATTAGTGAGGGCATTAGATACCCCCTTGGTCCTCCTGGTGGGTGATTTTTCATATCCGTAGGATAAAACACCTCGATCTCTGCGTAGTCCACCTTGTCCTCCATCTCAAACACAACCCGCTTCTTGCCAAAATCACTATTGTGCGGGGGCAAGTATTTGCTCCGATAGAACAAATCCTCCACATACCCCTCGGTCTGCCCATCTAAACTCTGTGCCACCAATTCTTGCCCACGCGCCACCGTGCGCACCCCCGGCTTGGTATCGTCGCTCGGTATCTCAGGCTCGACACGGAACACCGCCTTCTCCGCTATCCAGCTCAGGTCAGGTTCCCAACCCCAAGCATACCCCAACGCGCGGGCAGGAAGCACCAGTGTTGCGGGGCTTGCCGAACTCCACACATATTCATTCTCTCCAATCGCCGGCACACCCAGCGGATGCGGAGCACTTTGCAACAGCAAACCGGCGAACGCATAGGCCGCCCCAATACTCACAGCCACCGCACATTCATTGCTGGAACCATTCAACTGGATCGCGCCTTCCAGCGTTTCCGTATGAGAGGCAGAGTCACCGCGATCGAAGGAGATGGGATGCGCTTTGAACCCGCGACGCCCCTGTCGATCTGGTGGATCAAATTGCCAAGAACTCCCTCCATCACTCGTACAATCGACGCAGTTCTCGGCATCCCCGCACCCACACGAAGCACTATAGGAAGACGAGACCGAGGCACTTACTAACGAAGTAGCCACGCGCGCAGACGCATTGGCACTGGCAGAACCCGACGCACAACAAGGGGGGATATGGTTGTGGCATCCTGCCACCGCAATTGTGGCTGCTCCTGCCATTACTCCCTCCACAAAGTAGCCCAAGCCTAAATCGGTTTTGGGCGTATAGGTAAACCCTTCTATGTTCACATTAGGACGTCTATAACGCAGCCCAAAGACCAGTTGGACATTTAATGTGGCATTACTATTGTAGCCGAATGAACCTCCATACTCCCCTCCCAAAATAAGGTAGCTTCCTGGAGCCACTACTGTACGGGAGCCGCCGTTGCACAATTGCCAGAAATCGGAGCAATAGTTTTTACCCAATGGACAAGACGAAAAGAAGCCACACTGCGGGACATCTCCACTGACGGCGAGAGTGGCTATCCCCCGAAACTGTAAGGTCAGCCGCTCACCCTGCCCTGACCCTAAGAGAGGGGGCAATAGGAGCAGGAGAGCCACCAGCACGATTTGAAGAGACCTCGAACCCTTCTTGCTATCTGCCAGTTTCCTCGCTGACATCATTACCTCCACTATCCAAAGATCCGCGATTGCATAATACCTTCTGCACGATCTCTTTGTCAAGTCCAAAAGGGTGATTTTTTTCTACTCCTTTTGGCTCGGCAGGAGATGGCTGCGGAAGGGCGAAAAAAATCAAAATAGGAGGTGTGCCGATGCGGAAGGTGGCGATATTGACACGCGACCCGCTGCTAAAAGCCTTTTTGGAACAGCAGCTAAGCCGTTGCGAGGGAATTGAGGTGGTAGACAGCACGGTGCTCCCCGATGCAATCGTTATAGAGCATCGTTTCCTGAGCAGGACGGAGCAAGAGGTGCTGCAACGGGTAGCGGATTGCGGGAGTGTGCGGGAGGCAGCACGGTCAATACCTCGTTCAGAGGCGACGCTCAAGCGGGAGTTGGAGATGATTCGAGTGAAGTTAGGCGTGCGCACCACGCTGCAGGCAGTGGTCTGGGCACTCCGCCACCGGGTAATTAGATAAACCCAGTTGGGGGAGGGAGTTGGTGGTAGGCTTCTTGGCGGGCACTTATGCCCGTTGTCCTTCGGCAAACTCGCGGATGGCAAGCAGCAGTGTCGGATCGATGTCGGTGGGCAGGGCGCAGCCGGGCGCGAGGATAAAGCCGATACGCCCCACCTGATCGAGGGCTTCGTGCGCCTGCTGGAACACCTGTTCCCGCCGATAGCGTGCCAGTTCCAGCTCGTTCAATCCGCCCATCACGCATCGTCTGAAAAGCTGCCTGCCCTGCGCCAGGTTCAGCGTGCAGGCACGGTCGCTCCAGCACACGATGGCAGCGGGTGGCTCTTCCCATAGGTCTGCGTAAATCTCGCCGTAGCCGTGCAGGTGCAGCACATTCATGGGAGCGTGCGAAACCGCGTTCAACAGTGCGCGATCCAGCGGCAGGAAGTAGCGCTCATAGAGTTCGCGAGGCATCGCGTCCAGGCTCGCACCACTGACCGCGTAGTAAATTCCATCGCAGATACCGAGTGCCGCCTGTGCGTATGCCACAAGGTTCTGGTGGATGGTCTGCAGTCCCGCCTGCACCGCCTCGGCGTCCTGCTCCAGATGGTGCAGGAGCTGCCCATCTGAAATTCGTACCCCGTAATAGAAGGTATTAAACACGGTTTCGATGATGGGCACCTCGGGTGGGAGCAGCGCACGCAGGCGTTGCAACATCTGCAGATGCGCACCAAAATGTCCTTGATAGGGTTCCAGCGTAGGTAGGCGTCGCCAATCGGCGGGCTGCTTAAGGCGTGGCAGTTCGGGTGTCATTTCATAGGGAATGTCGTGCATTACCTTCAGCAGGTCGGGACGATAGCGGAACCAGAACTCATACTCAGCATGGCTCATGCCCTCGATATAGGTTTTGATTACCTGCTCGTGGACGGGTGGGTGATAATCGGGATGCAGTTGTGGAGGGAACCATGGCTCGGTGCGGAAGTGATACCAGAAGGAGAAGGGCAGCCGATCGGTCGGCTCCCTTGCAATGGCTGCCTGAATCCGTTCGCGGGGTGTCATCAGCCTGCCTCCCCTTCCACCTCGCCGACCTTCAGCTCCAGCTCGCTGCGCTTCTCGATGCGCTCGATTTTGCCGTCGCGAATCCACACGATGCGGTCGGAGATGTCCAGCATTTTCAGGTCGTGCGTGGCGGAGATAATCGTCACGCCGCGCTCTTCGTTCAGCCGCTTGAGCAGTTCGATAATCTCTTTGCCCGTGCGTAGGTCGAGGTTACCTGTCGGCTCATCGGCTAAGATAATAGAGGGGTTGTTTGCGAGGGCGCGGGCGATGGCGACGCGTTGCTGCTGACCACCCGACAGTTCGGTCGGCTTATGTTGCAGGCGGCTGCCTAAGCCGACCAGGGTGAGCAGTTCGATGCCCCGCTCGCGCGCTTCATCCGCAGGCACGCCCGCAAAGATCATCGGCAGCGTTACATTCTCCAGCGCGGTCATCACGGGGATGAGATTAAAAGTCTGAAAGATATAGCCGATGCGGTGGCATCGCAGGAACGCCAGCTCTTGCGGGTCCAGCTGCGCCATATCCACATCGTCAATAAACACCGAGCCGCTGGTGGGTTTATCCAGTCCGCCAATCATGTTGAAGAGGGTGCTTTTGCCTGAACCAGAGGGCCCCATGATGGACAGGTACTCGCCCCTGTAGACATCCAGGTTCACTCCATCCAGCGCGCGCACGGTCAATTTCCCCATCTGATACTCTTTGACCACATCGCGCACGCGCACCACATATTCGGTTGCGCCGTTGGTTGTTGTCATCGTTGCTACCTCCGTTGGGAGGGCAGACATGTCGGTCTGCCCCTGCTGCTTAGGTCGGAGCATTCAGAATTATACTCCGTGTTTGTGCCGTTTCCTGCGACCTTTATTGCGATGGGATACGCAATTGGGGTGTGCAGGCAGGTGTGCCCCTACAGGTTTGTGTTGACAGGCAGGATGACGCGGAAGGTGCTGCCCACTCGATATTCACTTTCCACTTCCACGCGCCCACCGTGGACTTCCACGATATGCTTCACGATGGACAGCCCCAGCCCGGTGCCGCCCGTGTCACGCGAGCGTGTCTTGTCCACCCGATAGAACCGCTCAAAGATGCGTGGTAACTCCTCGCTCGGGATGCCGATTCCCGTATCCTGCACCTCCAGCACCAGTTCCACTTTATCGGGCGCACTCGATGCAGCCCTTGTGAAGACACGCACCCAGACATGCCCATCGGGTTTGTTGTAGCGAATGGCGTTGGTGAGTAGGTTCAGCACCACCTGCACCATCTGGTCGCGCTGGGCAAACAGGGTGAGACGGTCTGGCAGCTGGGTTTCAATTTGCACGCGGTGTGCCTGGGCTTCGGCTTGTACTTGTTGCACCACCTGCTGAATGAGCGCGGTCAGGTCGATTGGCTCGCGCTGCGGGGGGAGCGTCTCGGCACGTGAGAGGGTAAGCAGGTCTTCGGCAATGCGTGCCATCCGCTCTACCTCCTGCACAATCATTGTGAGGAAGCGGGCGCGTGTATCGGGCGACATGGCGGTGTCCTCTAAAATGCTCTCCGCTAAGGAGCGGATGGAAGCGAGGGGGGTGCGAAACTCGTGCGAGACATTTGCGACGAAGTCGCGCCGCACCTGCTCGATGCGTACCAGCTCGCTGCGATCCAGCAGAGCCACTGCAAACAGTTCTGTGCCCTCCTCATCGGCCACTGGCCAGATAGAAGCAAGGACATGTCGCTCTTGCGGGAAGGTCAGTGTCAGGGAGCAGGTGCGTTGTGCCTCGCGCCATACACCCTGCTGAAAAAGTCGATAGAGGTCATAGGAGAGGGTCAGCGCGAGCAGCGACTTGCCCTGCACCTGCCGAAAGCCGAACCACTCCAGCGCGGTTTGATTGGCGTAGCGGAGGGTGCTATCACGTTCGCACAGCATCAGGGGAAGGGGCAGTCCGTCCAGCAGTTCTTGCTGTGCTCGGCGCCGCCGAGTGAGCGCCTGTTCCAACGCCTGCACCTGTTGCTGGAGGGTGCGTGCTTGTTGTGCGGCCTGCCGCGCATGGCGCTGAGTCAAAGTCAAAAGATAGGTTGCGACCAGGATCGCGCCCAACACGAGCACCAAGAGCAGCTCGCGCGTTGGGCGAGGCATATCGAGCAGCACCATCAGTGCAAGCATGACCGCGCTGCCGCCCAGCGTCAACTTAAGCCATCGAGACGCCATACGATCCTGTTAGGGGCTGACCTGTGTCTTCCCCAATCCTTCTCATCCATCGAAGCGGTAGCCCAGTCCGCGCACGGTGTGAATGTAGCGGGGGTGTTTGGGGTCGGGTTCGATCTTGGTGCGCAGCCAGCGGATATGCACATCGACGGTGCGGGGGCTGACATACACATTCAGCCCCCAGATTCGGTTGAGCAGCTCGTCGCGTGAGAACACCCTGCCCGGATGACTGGCGAGCAAGGCGAGCAAGGCGAACTCGCGCGGGGCGAGCGGCACCACTTGGCCGTTGCGGGATACCCGCCGTGCCTCGATATCGATCTCCAGCTCGCCAAATTGCAGTTTTGCGGTTTGGGCTATTGGCGTCGCGCGGCGCAGAATGGCACGAATGCGGGCAATGAGTTCGCGCATGCTGAACGGTTTCACAATATAGTCATCGCCGCCCATCTCCAGCCCACGGATGCGATCCTCCTCCGCTGTGCGCGCGGTCAAAAAGAGAATCGGCACCTGACTGCGCTGGCGAATGAGGCGACAGAGTTCGAACCCGCTGCGCGCGGGCAACATCACATCCAGCAGGATGACATCCGGCGAGTGCTCATGAAATGCTCGGAAGGCGGTTTCGGCATCGGTGGCTGTGTGGACGGTAAACCCCTCCCGCTGCAAGTTATAGCACAGTGTTTCCAGTAGCACGGTATCGTCCTCGACAATCAGCACACGATAGGCGCGTGAAGGGGAGGGATTGCCCTTCTCCTCAGCAGGAAGAGGAGGTTCCAGGCTCGCTGGCAGCTTCTTGTCACCTGCCATTTTTATCCCTCCGCGATGATTTCGACATTGGCGCGCGGCACCGTGACCACGGTGCCATCTTCCAGCTCGGCTTCCAGCACGCGCACACGCGCGCCCGATTCGATTTCGACCAGTTCGGGAGGGAGCGCGCGCACGCGCCCCAGCTTGCCGAAGTAAGGCTCCCGAATAATGCGGATGGGCACGCCGATGTTCAGCTGTTGGCTCTCGGCGGTCGGCATTGCTTCGAGCGGGTGAGCTGAGTCCTCCAGTGGCACCACAATCTCCGGACGAATGACGCCTGCGCGAATCTGAGTGGCACCATTGATGGATGCCGGGCGACCCTCCAGACTTTTGAGCAGATTAAAGGTGCGCTGTGCCATTCGCATCACGCCGAACCCTTCGGTGATAATGAGGGAGAGCGGAATGTCTTCCTGCCCCGTGATGGCGACCCCGATATCGAAACCGAGAAATTCGACCAGATCGGCGTCGCGGATACCACCTGCTACAATGCCGACGATGCCCAGTCGAGCGGCTTTGCGCAGCGCGCCACTTTCGATGCCTGCGCCGCCGGCCACGATCGTGCCCGTCAGGTCGTCGCTCAGGTGTGCTTCTGTCAGCACCTCATCGGGCGATTGAACCCGCAGTCGCAGAATACCGTGTCGCTCGCCCCCCACACCGAAAATGCCTTGAATGAACGCGCCCTGGGTTTCGATCACCGCGCCTTCCTGTGGCATCACCTGGACTACACGCCCACGCACATAGGCGTTCACTTCGATCACTGTCGGTGGCTCACGCACGCCTACATGCCCCGTCACGGGCGAGATCAACTCCACTGTGCCTCGAACGGGCGACTTGCAAATGCCGCGAAACAGCCCGAAGAAGCCTTTCGTCTCCGCGATAATCTGCTCTTTTTCTACGGTATCACCCTCCTTGACCTTCAGCACCTCGTGGATCTGCTTCGGCTCGATGCCCAGCGTTTGCGCCACGCGCACCGTTTGCAGGATGCCAGGTAGGTAGGCGCGGGCGACCACCGTGTCCGCTTCCACCGTGTCGCCTTCTTGGACCAGCACCTCGCCCTTGATGGGCAGGCGGCGCATCTTGCGCACGATTGTGTTGCCACTTACGGTCAATCCTGGTGTATAGGCAGTTCCCATCGCGCTGTCCTCCAACAAAGAGATTAGACTTCCTGACTTCGGCTTCTGTCGGTGCTGATGGTGCGCATCTGCTGTTCACGCTGGCGGCGTCGCTTGGCAATGCGTCCCACCAGCAGGATACTCAGAAAATAGAGGAACACCATCGGCAGAGCGATCGCGAGCATCGAGAAGGCGTCGCCCGATGGCGTTAGCAAGGCTGCCAGAAATCCAATGATGACCACGGCATGCCGCCAATAGCGCCACATCGATTCAGGGGTTGCCAGTCCAACCTGCGCCAGAAACATCAGCACTACCGGCATCTGGAACCCCAGCCCGAACGCCAGCATCATCTTCACCACGAAGGTCACATATTGCGCGGGATTCTGGTAGAGCACGGCGTCGGGATAGTCTTTCAGGTAGCTCAGGAAGAACTTGAACGCCTGGGGCAGAATGAAGTAGCCACAGGCTGCGCCGAAGAAGAAAAGAAATGCGCTGAACGGTGCGACGAACATCACGGCTCGGCGCTCCTGACGGGTCAAACCGGGCGCGATAAAGCCCCACAGCTCACGCATAATCAGCGGCACCACCAGTAGCAGTCCCAGAATGAGCGAAAGTTTGAACTTTAGAAAGAACGGCTCCGTCGCGTGGGTGAACACGAACTGGGTGCTTTTAGGCATCGTACGCAGCAGCGGGTTCGCCAAAAAGTGGTACACATAGGGCTCGATAATGAACCCCACGACCCAACCGATCATCACATAGAGCAGTGCGCGGAAGATACGTTTGCGCAGCTCCTCCAGATGCTCGATAAAGGTCGCCCGTGGTTCGTCCCCTTGCGTTCGTACCTGTGGCGGTTCCAATCCTGCCGGGCTTGCCAAGCTCTCACTCCTTCAGCGACAGCGGCTTAGAAGATTCGGGTCAGCACCCATTCATCGCTGATGGTGAATCGGTTGACGACCGCCTGTCCCGGCATGCTGGCGGCGCCGCGCCCTGCCCCCGGTTGTCCCATGCCGGGAGCGCCAGGGGGTTGACCGCCGAGCGCCATGCCGCCGCGCCCACCACGTCCACCTCGTCCACCGACCATACCACCTTCCTCAGGCATGTCGCCTGCTCCCATGCCCCCGCGACCACCGCCTGGGGGACCCCAGCGCCCGGTGGGTCCCCCCATTCCACCCGAGCCGCCGATCTGCTCGCGCACTGTGGTTTCGAACTCGATTGAGGTGGTCATGCGCACGACCTGCCCGATATCATAGGCGAAGTAGATGACCCGCTTGACCTTTATCTTCGGCTTCTCAAGGCGGAATTGCCCCAGATCAAATCGGCCGGGGATATTGCCTGTAAATTCACAGACGATCTTGGCGCACTTGTAGCCACGCTCCCACTCGAAGCTTTCGATGCGCGCCGGGATGGGGAAACGCGCCGCTACTTTCGGATTACCTCCCTCGCCGGTCTCTAGCGGGTCATACTGCACGAAGGTCATCGTCCAGCGGAACCCTTCCTTGACTTTTGTCGGCGGCAACTCGGGCAGATCGCCCGCCACCACATAGTAAAACTCGTATTGCTGCGATTCGCCTGTGCGCACGACTTGATACCGCACACGCCCAGTAGTCTCAATCTCCTGATACACGGGTGCCAGATTCTCCCCGGTAATCACCTTGTATTGTCCATCTTCAAAAATGACAAGGGGGGGCACAGGCATCCACGCAATCAGCGCAAGTGGCGGCATAAAATCGTGCGTGAGGAGGTCAGCTCCGAATTTGGCATCCAGCAGCAGCGTCTCTTCCGGGCTTAGCCCCGTGTCTTTCAGCTCGGTCTGATCTTTTGCGGTGACCTGCACCTGATAGCGCAAGTTGCGTCCGGGCACCCAGCGATATTGCAATCGGATGCCGTCAGGCGGCACTTTGATTTTGTTCTCCACAATGACATTGACCGAGCTGCGTGCCAGCACGCGGCGCTCGCTGCTCCCGCCGTAAAGGGTCAATTCGATGGTATGTTTTCCATCGGGCACATTACGCGCTTTGGTGTCCCACTCGTAGATAAGATGCCCTTTTTCCTTGTCGGTGCGCAGCGCAGCGGGCGCGACCGCCTCGATGAATTTGCCATCGATGCTCACGCCAATAAACCCTTCGGATGGCACACTGCGCGCAGGCACCCGCACCTGCACCTTCTCGCGCACGCGTGCCCCCTCCAGCGGGCGTACAATAGTAAAGGGGGCTTGCGCCCATGCACAACCAACCAGCATCAGCAACCCTATCGCCACACGCTTCATTTTTGTTCGCCTCCATCTGTCGGTGGGCAGAACGCCCACGCTTCTATTGTACCCTATCGGCTATTCATGCCAATGCAAGCCTTTCCTGCCCGTGTGGTTGGGAAACTGAAAGGTTTGTCATTACTCTCCCGATGCCGGGCGCATCAGACGCGGGCGCAGATAAATGGCATAACCGATAACCGCCGACACCTCCAGCACACGCCCTACTAATAGCAGCTGCTCCCTCGCGAGGAGAAATCCTACACAGGCTGTCAGCACGCCCGTATTCAACGCCAGCAACGCGAACCGTACAACTGCCTCCGGACCACGCTCGTTCGTTTCGTTCAGGCGAGGCAGGATCCAATAGCTCACCCCGATAGCGAACTGGACGACCCAGCCAATAAGCAGTAGCTCAACATGCAGGGGGCGATAGCGATAGAGGGCGGGAGTTAAAAACTGCCCTTTCGATAGAAGCAACAACGCGCCCAGCGTAAAGCCCAGACCTAAATAGACCAGCGCCAGCCGAACGAACCAGACACTCAAGCGGGGCATCGCTACTTCTCCTTGACCCGTCTCCAGATGGACAGGATAAAACTGGCTCCTGCCAGCCATTGCAACAGGGCAGAGAAGCCAAGCAGCCAAGCCCAGAGAGACAGATTAGACAGAGTTAACATCGGCTCAGCAACCACACGCAGCAGTAATCCTCCATTTAGTGCGAAAAAAACACCTCCCATCCAGCGCTCATTACCCCGCGGCTGCTCACGGGTATAGCGTGGAAACATCCAGTGCGCCACACCAAAAATCAACTGGGTTGCCCAGCCCACCATCAGCAGATGATAGTAGACTGGCGAAGCGCTGAGCAAAACAGGATAACGCATGGTAAGTGGCTTGAGGCTCATTAAGACACCCAGCGACAACGCCAGACACAGATGGACCATCGCCATGCGCACCATCCAGCGGCTCCAGCGCGGCATAGCTGTTCACCTCTTGCGCAAAGCAGAGGGCATGCGCGCGCCCTTCATAGTAGTAAGTATAGTATTAAGCAAAAACAGTAGTATGGCAGCGGCATTCGATAAACCTCCCCATTGCCGCAGCCAAAGTGTATCAGACAGATCACCCGTGAGTCGTATCAGCAGCGAAAGGTGTAGCAGCACAAGATGTGCGTAGAAGCATGAGCGATAAGGAATGGGAACGCTCAGTATGGCAGGAAAAATGATTGGTGCGTGTCCAAAAATCATTGCGAATACAAACCCCACAAAAAATGCATGTACCATTGCATCAAATAGTACACCGCCTTGTAAATTGCCCACCAGGGAGCCGATTGCACCACTCACACCCAACCAGAGATAGCCTGAAACCAGACTCCAGCCGATAAAGCAGGTTAGCCCATGCTGACGCATCATGTATCGGGCAAGATCATATCGCAGCAGCCAGGCCGCTATCAACAACATTCCCCCGCTGACCAGTCTCGCGCTTTCGTCAATGCCCATCAACAAGAGCAGTAAGCCCCCCGACACGGATCCCGCAGCCGTCCAAAGCCACCACCGTGCTACGGGCGTAAAGCGAAAGAGTCGATTTAGTTCCAGCCGCTCACCCAAGATGGTCAGCAGAGCAAAAGCCATCCAGCAATAGACACCTGTGTAGCTTAATGGGGAAAACAACCCGGCATCGAACACCCATAATAAGTTGCCTATCAGCCAGCATGCTGCTCCTATCTCCATTAGGAGAGTGAACGAGGTATGATGACGATGCCACAGTGTTCTGTAAATGGCCATCAAGACGACACTGGCGACAGACAGGCTTAGTAACGCACTTTTGGATTGGTTAAGCAGAAGCAGGATCACACTGAGCACACTGCTGATCGGGGCAAGGTACGCCCAGGGCTGGCGCAATGCCACCGCGCGTTCCAGCCCGATTAGTGTGCCGAGAAATCCCCCAACCATCAGCGCACCATGCATTAGAAAAAGGTGAGGATGTGGCTGCGGCATACTCCAGCCCAGACGGCGTAGTCCCGTCAAAATACCTAATACCAGGGCAAGGATGCCCAGTCCCAGCCATGGTGCCCGTGATAGTGCCCGGCCCAGATTCATTTCAGCCGTTGCTCCAGGAACGCTTTCAGGGCGACTGCATTATTGTGTTGCGTGTCGCGCGCACTGTAGAGCAGGGTGATGGTTCCCCCCTGCGCCTCTTGCAACAGGGGGAGCCATCGATCGGGATGCGCTTCCAGCTCGGCGTAATAGCGACGCTTGAACTCCTCCCACTTGGTAGGGTCGTGTTGAAACCAGCGACGCAAAGCATCGCTGGGCGCCAGCTCCTTCAGCCAGCCGTCCAGCGCGAGTGCCTCTTTGCGTATACCGCGCGGCCAAAGGCGCTCCACCAGATAGCGCTTGCCATCCTGTGGCGAGCATGGCTCATACACGCGCCGTACTCGAATCATCCGAATCGACCTCCCTTAATCCTGGCTTAGTTGCGAGGGCATCTCGTGCATGGAATCGAAAAGACTTTGCTGCTCCGATTCGGACAGATGTGCACCCATCAAGGGCAGCAGGATGCGCTCTTCCTTCGCAATATGAGCCTCCCGCAACGCATAGAGCTGTCATGCAAGACGCAGCAATTCATCGCGCGATGAAAGTGCTTGTTCGATTCGGGTGACATAGTCTTTGATAAACTCATGGTCGATGCTCATCGCGTCGATGGGATGCCCATAGCGCGCAATCAACGAATCGACAACAGGATAGAGGGTGCGTTTTTCACCGTCCGCATGGGGTGTCAGATCGTGCTTGAGTAATTTCATCAGGGTAGTGGGATCACCGCGCCCTTCACTGATCGCGTGTACCTGCTCCCGAATTGATTGGAGCAGCTCCCAATGATGTTGCCGAATCCTCTCTGTCACGGAACTCATTTTGATCACCTCCACGAGGCGAAAAGCCCGCCGCACAAAGGCAAGTATACCTGCTTGCGGTGCTATTTGCGTTTGGCACAACGGGCACAGGCTTGACCCGCCACGAGGACATTAATAAAGACGGTATCATAGACGATGCTGACTTATTAATTGTGTTGTTCAATTTTGGACAGGGTTGTTAGGGCGGGCGACCGATAAATAATGAGTATAGGGTGGGGTCAGTACGCTCCATCTTTGGTGCCTGCCCCATCATGTGTAATTGTCTGGTAGCTTAATCCTCAAGGATGCCGCCCCTGCTATCCAGCAGGAACTGTCTTCGATAAGTTGAAATAGCCTTCTGGAATGAACCGATCGGATCTGCAGGTGGCGCCGGAGCAGTTGCGGCGTCGGTTTGACCCGGCAGCGCTTGGCTTCGAAACGCTTACGGAGTTGGAGCCGTTGGAGGGGATTGTAGGGCAGGAGCGGGCGGCGGCTGCCCTCCGTTTCGGACTGGGCGTACAGGCGGAAGGGTTTCATATCTTCGTGGCAGGTCCTCCCAGCATCGGCAAGATGACCCTGGTGCGCCTCTTTCTGGAGGAGATGGCAAAGCAGAAGCCCACCCCACCGGACTGGTGCTATGTGCATAACTACGACGACCCCTACCAGCCCCTTGTGCTGGAGCTGCCGCCAGGGCGGGGACGCGAGTTGCAGCAGGACATGCGCCGCTTGCTGGAGCAGGCGCGACGCGAATTGCCCCGCGCCTTCGAAAGTGAAGAGTACACCAACCGTCGTGATGAGCTGGGGCGCCAACTCGAACAGGAACGCACTCGCTTGATGGAAGCCCTGGGTGAGAAAGCGCAGCAGAATGGCTTTCTGTTTCAGGTCACTCCCATCGGCATCGCCCTTATCCCATTGATTGGTGGTCGTCCTATCAGTGAGCAGGACTATCAAGCGCTGCCCGCGTCAGTGCGCGAGGAGATTCAACAGCGACGCGCCACGCTCGAAACAGAGCTGAAACAGACCCTGCGCCAGATTCGGGAGCTGGAACGCCATGCTCGTGAACAGCTGGAGCAGTTGGACAAGCAGGTTGCCCTCGCCGCTGTTGGCGGGCTGATGGAGGACCTGGTCGAAAAATATAGTGACCTGCCCGCTGTCAAAGCCTATCTGGAGCGCACGCAGCAAGATATTCTGGAGAACATTGGGCTATTTCGCGGGGAGCGTCCGGCATGGTTGCCTGAAGGCGTGCCCATCCCCTTGCTGTGGCTGCAAGAAGTCGCCTTCCGCAAATATCAGGTGAATGTGCTGGTGGACAACAGCAAGCAGCAGGGTGCACCCGTGGTTATCGAGCATAATCCGAGCCACAGCAACCTGTTTGGGCGTGTGGAAAAAGAGGCACAATTTGGCGCGCTCTACACCGATTTCACGCTCATCAAGCCCGGCGCGCTCCATCGCGCGAATGGCGGCTACCTGATTATCCCGATTGAGGAGCTGTCGCGCAGTCCTTTCAGCTATGAGAGCTTACTGCGTGCCCTGCGCAGCGGACAGATCGAAATCGAGGACCCCTTTGAGACCATCGGATTCGCTGTCGCCAAGACCATTCGCCCGCAGCCGATGCCTCTCCGCGCCAAAGTAATCCTGACTGGTCCCCCCTTCTACTACTACTTGTTGAGCTTACTCGACGACGAGTTTGGTGAACTGTTCCGCGTGCGTGCCGAATTTGATACCCGTATGGATGTCAACGAGCAAAATGTGCAGGATTTTCTGCGCTTTCTCTGCTCGGTCTGCTGTAAGCAGAATCTGTTGCCCCTGGATCGCACAGGGGCGGCACGCATGCTCGAATATGCGTTAAGACTGGCGAGCGATCAGCAGAAATTGTCCACCCATTTTGGCTCGCTGGTCAGCGTTGTGCTGGAAGCCCATTACTGGGCGACACAAGAGGGCGCAATCGCCATCGCGGCGCCTCATGTAGACAAGGCATTAGAGCAAAAAGTCTATCGCTCCAACCTGCTTCAGGAGCGCATTCAGGAGTTGATTCGGCGCGGTGTGATCCTTATTGCCACCCAGGGTGAGGCAGTGGGCCAGGTGAACGGATTATCGGTGATTAATCTGGTCGATTATGAGTTTGGGCGTCCCAGCCGCATCACCGCGAGCGTGCGTCCCGGCAGCGCGGGCATTGTCGACATCGAGCGCGAGGTGAAACTCGGTGGACCTATCCACAGCAAAGGCGTGATGATTCTGACGGGCTATCTGGCGGGTACTTATCTACTCGATGCGCCGCTGACCCTCTCCGCGCGACTGGTGTTCGAGCAAAGCTATGAAGGTGTGGAGGGTGATAGCGCATCCAGTGCGGAACTGTTTGCCCTGCTCTCTGCCATCGCGAATGTGCCCCTTAAGCAATCCATCGCAGTGACGGGTTCTGTGAACCAGCGGGGCGAAATTCAGGCGATTGGTGGTGTGAACGAGAAGATCGAGGGCTTCTATGAGGTGTGCAAGGCACAGGGGCTGACAGGTGAGCAGGGCGTGATTATCCCGAAGGCGAACCTGCAGCATCTGATGCTCAAGGATGAGGTGGTCGAAGCGGTGCAAGCGGGCAAGTTCCACATCTGGGCAATCTCCCATGTGAACGAGGGGCTGGAAATCCTGAGTGGGCTGCCTGCAGGTGAGCGCGGTGCCGACGGCAAGTTTCCTGAAGGCAGCTTCAACGCCCGTGTGGAGGAACGCCTGCGCGAATTCAGTCGCCTGGTGCAACAGGCGATGCGCGCATCCGAACAGGAACAGTTATCCCAATCCTCCGAAGACGAAGCACCTCACGCACCTTGAGAAATCTGATCTGCCCTGTTTCGAAAAAGCTCCTCGGTCCTGCTGCTGGTCACGCTGGTGATTTTTCTCTTTGGTTTAGCAGGAATCACCTCCTACATGCCGAACCTGCACTATCGGTGGTGGTTTCAAATGGACAGCGAGGCGAGGTCGCTGGTGACCGAATCGGAGTGGTGCGAGTGGCGTGAAGACGCGCTGCGCTGGTTCTTGACGCATGGAGTGGAGGCGAACCTGGCAGAAGACTTAGCCCAAGAGGTACTTCTGCGTCTTTTCCGCTGTCAGCAGCGCCAACAAGCCCTTACACGCTCCTACTTGCACCGTACCTGTCAGAGCGTGCTTTGCGACCACGAACGCCGCTGCAAGCGCGAACTCCACACTTTGTTCTTGAACGACTGTTGCCACTGTGCTATCGTCGAGAGAGGCTATCAGCAGGTGGAGGAACGGTTGCAGTTGGAGCAGGCATTGGCGCAGCTCAAACCGCTGGAGCGTGCGATTGTGGAGAGACACTACCTGGAGGAGCAGACCTTTGATGCGATTGGCAAGGAGCTGGGTATCCCGACCGAACGCGCCAAGAAAATCTGCCAGCGCGCTATCAAAAAGATGCAAAAATGGGCGCAAAGTGGCGGGGGGGGGGGGATAACTCATACATGGCTTTGTCCCGAAGAGGGGATGGGAGGCGTTTTAATGAATGAAGGTGGTTGAATGGCAAGCGAGCAAGTGATGGGGCGCGATTCGCGGCAGCCGTTTTGGAAACGCGCATTGCCTTTGCTGCTGATAGCGATAGGGGGCATATGGCTGATAGGGCTTGGCTTCCGCTCGCAAGTGTCTGGAGAGCGATTGTGGCTTATAGGCGCCGATGTGGATTTAGGCAAGGTGAAACGGAACCAGGTGATTTCGCATCGGGTGTGGGTGTTCAACCCCTCGCTGCGCTCAGTGCAGTTAGAGGCAGCACCCGCGTGTGGTTGCACGGTTGTGGAGTTGCCCTATCGAGAGTTGACCCCGTTGAGCGGCTTTCCCTTGGAGGTGCAGATTAGCACCTGGGGTTTGCCGTTGGGCTATCAGGAAAAGTCCGTGGGCTTGACTGCCTCTTCGGGTGATGAGCGCTGGCAAGAGCAGGCAGTGATTCGTCTGGAAGTGGTGAATTGATGTCCCCAAGGGGGCATTGGGAGCGTTTAATACATATGGAGGTGGACAAGAGATGGTGCGAGCAACGATTGGACGAACGATAGTGATTGCAACTCTCGGTATAGTGATAGGGCTGATGCCTGTTTCGGTGGTATCTACGGAAGATACATGCCCCGCTGGTGGTGACCTTGAACTAGCAGAAGTACGACCCTGCGTTAATCCTCCCGCCTCTCAAGTGATTCCAGGTAACGTATGCGATCCCGCATATCGGGCGAGCTGTATGGACATTCCTTGTCGGACTACGATTATCTGCTTCCGATTGGGATCTAGGATCATATGCGTGGCTATATCCGAGGAATTTAACTCGACAAGGACACAGTTTCCACGATGCAGACCAAAGCCAAATTCAAATTGTCTTACCCGAGCAGAAAGGTGTGGTGAGTTCGTCAAATACCTTGGTAACTGTGGTGGCATACGATACTGGTCTTTTCCAGGATACATCGCCACATGTCAGTAAGGGAATGTCTAATGCGTAGAAGACCTTTACGTTGGATCGGTGTAGGGTGTTTGGTGGTGGTAGTGGCCGGTGTAGTAGTTGGATATTTTCTGATGTCCAACATTACAGAAAGTCTCCGGCCCCTACCCGCCACCCAAATTTTGCGATCGACTGTTGGTGTTTCGTCAGCATCGGGTAAGCCTTTACCGAGTCCGCAAACAATCTTCGAAGCCGCTGATAGCGCGTTCACATCGATGGAACGGCTCAACGTCCGTTTAGATATCCATGAAAAGCTTCCACCCATGTTTGTAATGTTTATGACTGCAACCAGAGCTTTTAAATCTGATATTTCTGATTTTCCTTCTATTAATGCGTCCATCCAAACTGAGTGGCATATAGATTTTAGGAAGAAATTCGTTTTATTCAGAAGAGTCCATGATGATATAACCAAGCAAACTCCATATGAGTTTCGACACAGAATTAGTTCCGATAGTATCAAAGAAGCTGCATATGATGGCAGTCGTTGGGTGTTTATTCATGATGAACACTACTATCATCCTAATTATCCGCCCGAGCGGGGTTGGCGGTACCACGTTGTCCTTCTCGGCAGCTATGAAGAGGGACAAAAGATTTTAGGTCATCGCACGGAGGATTTGCTTGCTCTTTTTGGATTGCATCGTGCATATCTGTTCGCTAAGAATAACATGAGAAGTCTGATAGAGGTTAACAGAATGCTTTCGTCTTCGGGTATTCCAGAAGGGTGGGAGCTATCCACAGAAGGAGTGGACCGTATTGGGCATTATTACTGCTACAGGGTGAAGGCGATAAATCGCAAGAGGCAAGCCACAGTATGGCTTTGGTTCTGTCCCGATCTTCAATATCGCTGTATCCGAGCTGAATACACGGAGCGCGGTGTTGCCAAGATAATAGATCAAGGGGATCAAATTACACCAGCAAATACAGCAGTGGTGGCAGAGATACCTGAATGGACGAAGGGAGAATTCACAGTCCCTATGCCCAAAAAGATCAAAACAGCAATCTATTTTCCTGCTTCTCCATCAGAGTCAGAGTACATCCTCTTACAGCAAAGGGAAATCGCGGTTCAATATCTTCCTCCAGTAGAGGATAGTGCCTTTCGTCTCCCGATACCCACCGAGTCCACCTATGTTAGCGATAATATTGCGAATCGGGTCTACACTCTCGGCAAGGAGGTTCCGATTGCGCCCCGTCGATCGCACTCGTGGCTTTACGGGATGCTAAGCGGGCTGCTGCTTGTGTCAGTCGGGGTAGGGGTCTATTTCTATAGGCGCAGGAGGAAAGCTTTAAATGGCTAAACCCAAAAGGCTGTTCCTTATTGTCATAGGCGTAGTAGGTTTGGCGGTAGCGGGACTAATATCACAACAGCGATTCGAACCGCTGCATCACCCAACTACTGTGTTGCAAACCGACAACCCTAACATTATTGCCCGCGCAAGAGTCCGCTTGGGCACTCGGTTTGAGGAGACCTTTACCTATGCCGATGTGGAGTTTGTTAACCGAACCAACTTCCACTGGAAGGTAAAGAAGGTTATTTACTCCTGCTACGGGGATACGGAAAAGTATTATTGCTGGACACCTGATGTGGTGCCGCCTGGAGGAACTTTGCGTGTCCATGCACGATTGGATCTGCCGGGCCATAGCGAAAGGGTGGCTGAAAAAAGTATTCATGACACATTTTGGATAGAAGTGGAGACGGATGGAAATCCGAAGTACGGACTTTTAGTCGCCGACATAGAGGGGATTCAAAAGAATTGTCTCCCCGACGCTCCCCTTTATCTCGACCTGCAACCTTCGCAAGAGGTTCTCTATCGGTTTCATCCGCATCTCAACCTTCGCGGCATAAAAGTCGCATCCACGACGCCCTCGTTAATGGCTTCAGTGGATTACAGCCGTAAAGCATTAAGATTAAAATGCATTCAAAGTAATAATAACTATTCAGGAAAAGTAATGGTTCTTAACAAAGACAAAGTTCTTCGCACCATTCATGTAGAAGTATCATCACCAGATCAGTTGTGGTTTACACCGCGCTTTTTAGGGTTCGGTGTACTCCATCAGGGTATGAGCACCAACAAAGAGCTAAAAGTCATTTTCAACAACCCAACCAAGGTGGGGAACGAGGTTCAGCTCTTAACCTCATCTGTGCCTGCTGGAGAGTTTCGGCTTGTTTCAGCTAAGCAAGAAAGCACTGCTGTGTTACTACTGCTTGAGTTTTTGCCCCGCAAGGAAGGCTCCTATCATGGGACATTGAAGTTAAAGGTATCCGATACCATTTTGGATATTCCCTGGAGCTGCGAAATAATAGCGGAAGAGTGAAATCTGCACTCTACGCAAGCAAGCGTCATCTCAAACCTACACATGAGGAGGTGGTTGTGTTGGGTGATGGGGGAGGATTGCTATGTTGAGTGGTATTTTCGTCTGGAGGTGGTGAATCGATGTCCCCAAAGAGGCATTGGGAGTGTTTAATACACATGGAGGTGATCAAAAATGCGGCGAAGGCTTCTTGTTTACGGCACAGCGGTGATCGCAGGTACGCTGGTTTTGTTAGGAGGCTTGGTGTATAGCCAGAGTGTTCCGGCTCACAACCTCTGGTTTCGTAAATGCCAGCAAGTTACTGAAAACCCAACACCATCCAATCCTTTAGATGGCTGTAAAAGAGAGGGTTGGAACTGTGCGGGTGGCTGCGCTGTCGGAGGTACGATTACATACAGCAAATGTGTAAAGGCTCTCTTCTCCACCTGTAATGAAAGATTGGTTGAAAAGACTGTGACAGTACCGCATGTTCCTTGCCTCCCGATTGAGGGAGCGGGTGGTGCGGGATGCAAATGTGATACCAGCGTGCCTCCTGTCAATGGGCCGGTGAAACTTTATCTTAAGGGGTGTTAAAATGACAAAGTTTTATCCTTTGAGTTTAGTCGCAGTGTTGTTTCTGGTGGAGGTATCATGGGCACAATCCACGGTACCTCCACAGATCTATCAAGTGTTACAGCGTCGGGATAATTTGCTAAAAAACAAAAAGATCGTGTGGGATATAACAATTTCTGAAGAATATTCCGAGGAATTCCTTAAAGATATGGCGTTTTCACTCGATGCACAACGAAAGGACCTGTCCCAAATGCCAGTGAGTGGCACTGTAAAAGCCCCTAAAATCAATGCTATCCACCACTCCAGCAAACGGGTGATCTGTAGAGGTGAAAATCTTATTAGAATAACTTATGATAAAGCTTTATTAGATTTTCCGACTGAAAATGAGGAAACCAAAAAAGGGAAAAACGGCATGCCTGTGAAAAAAGGGAGCGTATACTTAGGAGAGGGGATAGGGGTGTATTTACCTGATATGGATGCCTCCCAGCAAGCGCTTGGAACAACCAATATCGCTTATGTGGTTCGGTACACTCGTCATGCGGCTTACTACCTTGAACCTACCTTTATGGGGCGCGATTTTCAGCCACCTGATCTCGTTATGTTGGGGGGGATGAATCCTCTGATGATGTTTTGGGGCGAGCCTGGTGGCTGGACAGTCGTGCAGGAAGATAACCGATTCTTGGTTATAGAAAAGCGGGGTCCTGTTCCTTGCTTACCTAGTGATGAACCGCTGCGCGTCCGTGTATGGCTTGACAAAAAGCATAGTTTTGCCCCTTATCGAGTAGAAAAATACTCGGATGATCCGAGAGTTTTAGAACACTATCGGGTTGTAGCAAGGGAAATATGGCAAGCGAGTCAATACAAATCCATCAACGGATTGTATTGCGTTTCCCGATTCAACTATACCGATTACATAAAAGGACGTCTGGTCAACGGTAAGCTCGTTTACAGTGGAAAGCGGCAGGTAGCGTACAGGATGTCTGATATAGGTGAGTGCAGTATTAGCAAGATTGACCTTCCTAATTATGTGGCAATTGCGGACTTTAGCCTCAAGGGAAAAGACCCTATGGTCGGGACACTTGATCGTGCAGTAACATATTCATGGCGTCAATATCGTCGCTTGCTAAATAATAACGAGTTAAAAAAGCTCTTTGAAACGCAATTTCCGAAGCCCCCTGAAAAACGCGCGAATTTATTCCGAACAATTCTCACCTATGCTCCACCTATATTGATAATTGTGATTGGTCTTTTATGGCTTTGGAGAACACGCAGGAAGAAGTGATTTAGGGAGCTCTCGATGTGCGACTGTTGACGAGGTGCATCGGCGTTTTGGCTTGGATACTCTTCACAGGTGGGCTTAGGCTATCTGAAGAGAGCTTACTGCTTCGGACTATAGCCCAAGCCCTCCAGAAGCGTGACGCCTTCTTTGCCCACTGCTCCCTCATCTGGGACGCCCAGATTGAGGTTATTGACTACCCTCTGGAGCATCCCGAAGCCTTTTTGAAAGGATTAGAACAATGGGATCAGCAGCGCCCTGATGCAGAAATTACCCCTGAGGCAAAGGAGGAGTTCTTACGAAAGGCTCGGCAGCCCCACCGATGTCGCTATCAAACCACCATCACGGTTATGCGAAGTGGAGCGATTACCTCGCTAAAGTCCGAGGAAGGAGGAGCATGTGAAGGCGGCTCCATCAAAAAAGTCCCCATATACCTTCTTTACAATGACGAGCAGGGATACGGCATGATTTATGGGACCAGCATCCACGCTGGGAGTCCTGATGCGAAACCTCAGCTATGGATTTTCCGCCACTCATCTCCTGCTCCTTTGCACAGTACCAGTGAAACCCAGTTCGTCTACCCCAGTGATTGGGTGTTTCTGGCGAATTTCTCTGTGCTGAATCTGGCAGGGCTTAGCAGGAGGAAAGCCTGGCGTGTTGTCAAGGTGACCGATTCGGAGGTCGTTCTGGAAGCAGATCTCAACGGCAGTGCTGTCTATGCCAGCCTCCGACGCTTTCGGGTTGGCTTATCCAAACAACACGGTTATGCGCCGAGTTGGCTGGAGGAATATTCTCCTACGAGAATAACCGCTAATAACAAGGTGATTTATCAATCCTTTCCTGCGATAAAAATAAGGGTTTTAGCGTGGAGAAAAATGGAAAGTTTTTGGATGCCTCAGCGTTGGGAACGGGTTCGGCAAATTGGCAAGCAGTTGCGTACCGGTGTGAGATTATCGCATCAGGAAAAGAGGATTATCGGCTTGAGACAAATAGCGCGGGGTAAGCAAGAGGTCATGAGACAGTTTCCTTCGGGTACGGATGTTCTGGACTTTCGGCTTGGCGGGACCGATATTGCTTATGGAGATGTGGGCGTAGTACCCGAAGAGCGCGTTGTATCCTATCGGTGGGATGGACATCTCCCCCCTCTGGATCGTCTTGAGCAGATGGCACGCCAGCAAGCCCAAACTCAGGGATGGCGTCCGCATCCGATGGTTCGTTGGGTGCTTGGGTCGGTGCAGTGGGGCGTCCCTCTGCTGCTGATTGCTGTGGGGGGTTATTGGTAGTGGCGCCGTCATCGCTCGCAACAATGACAGTACCATTCCTGATGGCAGGGGCATTAGGGGTTCTCATCCTGCGAGTATGTGGGCGGTTGGAACCTACCGTGCGCGAGGCGCGTTTACTCGCATGGGGATTGACATTCCTTGTGGTGCTGACAGCAACAATAGCCGTGTGGGGGGACTTGAACCCAGAGTTCGTCATGAGGTCCTCGCTGGGGACGATCCACAACGCGTTATATCGTTGGATATGGATCGTTGCTTTTCTGATGACAAACCTCTCTGTTGCTCTGGTAGCCAACGCGAGACGATTTCAAGGGGTGGTCGGCGGTACGGTGCTGGTGATTGCGCTGATTACAACGCTCCTGCACGCCGCAGGCATTCGCTTGATCGACGATCCCCTCGTCTATTCGTTTCGCGGGTATTACCGTCCCCACGGTATTCTCTGGACCCCTTTAGAAGCCGGCTTAGTGGGACTACTGGGCTGGGCGTGGGGGCTTGCGTGGAGCGTGCAATCGGGCTGGCGGCGTATCGGAGGGCTATACCTCGTAGGGTTGAGCACGGCGGTGGTGTATCTGACCTTTTCGCGCAGCGCGTGGATGGGACTGGGGGGTGCACTGCTGGTTGGGCTGCTGTTGACCCGCACGCACAAAGCCCTCTGGCTCCCGCTGATAATCACACTGGCGACCTTCCTCGTGGCTTCTGTGGCGCTCCCTTTAGGTTGGCAGCGTGGAGTATATGCAGCTCAGGACGACCCCTCCGTGCAGAACCGATTGCAGCTGTGGAGCCAGTTTCCTGCGCAACTGATTCGCTATCCTTTTGGCGTCACGGAAGAGTCGGCGGATACGATAGAGCAATATATGGCGGCAGGGTCTATGGTCAACTTCTATCTGGATATTGGCGTTCAGTACGGTGTACTTCCCTTCGTGTTGCAACTTTGGCTTGTGGGTATTTTGTTGAAGCGTGTGTGGGCGTTCATCTTACAAGGGCAGATGGCAGGGGTGTGGGGATTGGGGGTGATTGCCAGTGCAATCTGTGTGATTTTTATGAACCCCAGTGGGGACTCGTTGGCAACGGCATTATGGAGTGGCTTTTGGGGGATGGTCAGTGCGATGGAGGTGAAACCCGATGCGCCTGCGCGCCTTCACGCTGATTGAGCTGCTGGTGGTTCTGGCGATTATTGCGCTAATCGCCGCGTTGTTGTTCCCAGTGATAAGCAACGCGCGTGAGGCAGGGCGCAAAACTCGTTGCCTGTCTAACTTACGCCAAATAGGAATGGCGATCCAAATGTATCTCAGCGATTACGACGAGACCTTCCCGATGAACCGCTTCCCCGACGCCCGGCATCCACTGAGCCACGAATGGGGCGCGTTGCAGGGCAGCAGCTACAACTGGAAACGTGCCCTGTTGCCCTATCTCAAGAGCGTTCAGGTCTTGGAGTGTCCCTCCAACAGTTATCGCTGGAGCAGCGCGTTTATCGAAAACTTTGGGGGTGAGGCGGGAGACGAGAGCAACTGGGCGTGGTCGCTGAAGTTGCCCATCTCTTACGCTTATAATGGCTCGTTCTTTCACGAAGGGATTCCGATCCGCGTGTTAGGGGAGTCTTATCAAAGGGCACGGTTCTTGGCGGAGATTCCAGAGCCGAGTTGGCTGATCCTGTTGACGGAGACACGGGTGAACTACCCTGATTTAGGCGGTTGGACGCTGACGCAAGAACTGGTCCTGCGTTCAGGAGTGGTATCTGGAAAAGGCTTACTCCAGAGCCATCGGGGTGGAGTGAACTGGGTGTTCTGTGATGGTTCAGCCAAATGGTTGAAGGTGGGAGCAACCTGTGTGCCGCGTCAGCGGTGGACGCCCTATGAGCGCGATCAAACGCTGTACGACGAACGCGCACGAAACCTGGTGGAGGAGTATCGCTAAGTGCGGTCCCGTTCGCTTGCGAAACCATCCTATGACACTTGCCGAAACCTAACCCTACTGATCCCAGCCCAGATGCCCATTGATGGAGATGGTGTAGACTGCCTGACCCGTGATAAGCCGATAAATCGCAAGCGGAGTGTCCACGGCAAACTCTGCTAAAATCACCCCAATCGCCACTGCGCGTAGCTTCTCATAGCCCGGCAAGCCCCAGTAACGGTTCACAAACAGCTTGATAATCAGCACAACCAGCAAGCCGAACCAGATGTAATCGATGCCGAAGTTCATCGAGAGGGCATAGCCTGCGGGATGAATGGGAAAGCCCGGCACCCGATAGCGAATGAAGTCCAGCAGTAATACGAAGCAGAACGCGCCCGTGAAAAAGGCCATCGCGGTCACATTGGGGGGATAGCGGTTATCGGCTAACTGCGTTATCACCCCTGCCATCCCGCCTGCCCAGTCGGGCGCACCATCCCGATAGAAACGATTTACACTGAACAGCTCCCCCAGAAAGATGCCCGCGATGACCGCCAGCGCAATCACAAAGAACAACCCACGCTGGTTGAGCCGAGCAATCTCGCCCATCTTCATCGCCTCGAGCTGATAAGGCATTGGGTGTGTGCGGTGCAGGCGGTTCATAAAGTGGAAGGTGGTCATCAGGCGCGCAATCGTCGCCTTCGAAAGGGTTTGCGTAC
>Ga0101943_1001118_pt1 | contig 26775 bp, 33 predicted proteins | sample DewCreD2012metaG_5_FD_75244 | JGI IMG/M metagenome (GOLD analysis project Ga0101943, IMG submission 75244) | Hot spring sediment bacterial and archeal communities from British Columbia, Canada, to study Microbial Dark Matter (Phase II) - Dewar... ... | reverse complement strand
CAGCGGGACGTGCCATTCTCGCACCCAGTTACGGCTGGCAGCTCGCATAACACCCCGACCGCGCCTGATCGCAGGCTGGCAGCCGGGCCTGCAAAATATTGTCGCAGGCGGCAATTTGATCAGTGTATGCCCTTTGGCAATTGGAGAGCGCTTGATTGTATCCGTAATCGCACTGTTGCAGGCACATACCAGCATTGTTCGGAGGGCAGTTGTTCCTGCAGTGCTGCCATTCCGTCCAAGCCAGTAAATCACATTGGGCCTTCTGGGTATTAGCGTTTTGACGGCACTGCGCGTCGTCCATATACGCTGCCGTCTCACAGGCGGCATACATCGTTTCACACTCGCTGCAGGGCGTTTTCAGAAGCAGCAGGCCGGCCCCCGTGACCGAGGACAGCAGAGAGATAAATCCGAAAACAGCGTGGCGCAGCATTTGAACAATCCTCCGCCGGTGATGATACCCAAAAGTCTCAGGCTCGTCAAGAGAATGCCACTGGCACTGCATGAATAAGAAGTACATTTGGTACAGTTTCTGATTGGGAATAAACCCTGCAGGGTTTCGCTCGCACCAATCGCGCTCATGACACAGGAGAGCCATTCACCTGAGGCAGACACTGAAAAAGCTAGGCGGCAATGTGACGGAATCCATGCCAGCCAGCAATCGCCCTCACGTGCAGGCCCAAATGGAGAAATCCGGGCACTCGTTGCCGGGTGAAGTGCGCCTCAGGGCGAAGGATGAGAGAAATCCGAACAAGCGCGCAGGAATCGGGTATACGGGGCGACGGCGCGGGATCGAGACTTTACGGCACATTCCACAGCGGTATCCAAAAGAAAGAAGTCGAAAGGAAGACGGAGCTCCGTTGTCTGCCCGCCCGTGGCGGGGCAGAAAAAGATGGCGGATGTCGGGGGAGAACATATTCGTTCTGAAAACCCGAACCGGCCTGCCCGTGGGGCGGGCGGGCGGCGGGTCCGAAGATGGTTGTGACCCTAATAAAACACCCATTCCAAAGCAACTATTTTACATTCTTGAGTATTCGGTGCAGTTGCGAATATGTTTCTTGGCGTCGCACCTTTTGCCACACCTGGTTTCCATCGCCACATCGAGCGAAGCCGAGGCCAGGAAAGTGCGAACAGCGTGCGGATATCGCGAACATTTCCGGGTGGCGCGACAGGGGGCCTTACCACCGGAGCTCGCACACGAAATCAGTCAGATGTCGCCGTCACACGGTCCCGCCTCAGCCGCAGCCTTGCCCGACAGCCGCCGGTAGCGATCGGCCCACTCTGACACCGTCAGAACCGGGTCCGGCCGCAAGCCGGCGTGGAAGGCCTCCGCATACACTTCAGCCGCTGTTTGCACCCGCCAACTCCTCGAGCGCCCTCCGGATCTCGACGCTCAGCAAGTCATGGACTCGATCGACGTCCGTTTCCGCCGCCAACGTCGCCGCCAGGCGGTCAGGGATGTTCAAGAGGTTGTCGCGGACCGTGCGGCCGTTGGTAAACGCCGCCACCTGCACCTCGTCACGACTTACCAGTTTCGCCGTCCGCTCCTCGAACTCGATCTTGGCCAGCCGCGCCAGGTAGCTTTCGCGGATCGCCCGCGCGCGGAAGTAATCGAGCCCGCTGGACGCCGCCTCGGGTGACTCCCTCGGCACGGCAGCCGCCGCTTTCGGTCGCCGCTGCCCGGGCCGCGTCTTCGCGCTCCATTCGGCATCGGCGCGGTCGCTGTCGATCAGGCCGTCCGCGGTGGGCGTGATCCGGCCGGAATGGATCGCCTTTTGCACTGCCGCCAGGCTCACGCCGCGATGTTTGGCGTAGGCGCGCAGGCTCAACAAAGGCATGGAACTTTCTCGCGATTCGATGGCGGAATTCGCTTGCTTATTCCGCCGACCCGATCAATGAATGGAGTCGCAATGAGGAACACCAAAGCGCAATCGACCACGCAAACCGCCGCCCGCCTGTACGCCGAGCGGCACGCCGAAGCCCAGGACCTGCTCGCCCGCATCGCCGTGCGCCTCGCCGAGCACCAGAAACGGCAGGCCGCGCGGAGCGCCGACTGGGGCTACGCGGGCGACCTCGGCCGCATCACCGAGCAGCTCGCCTACGTGCTGGCCGGCCTGGGCGATGCGAGCGCGGTCGACGCCAAGGGCCTCGACTACTGACCAGCAAGGAGACACACCATGACCGCACAACCTTACATCGAATGCTCGCTGTGCGACGAGGCGAAGCCGATCCACCGCGAGCTTGTGTTGACCAATCGCGAGGGGCTGCTCCTCGACAAGGTCCAGTTCTGCCGCGGCTGCTGGAACGACATCCGGCAGTCGGTTGAGGATGCCAGCGGCCTGATCGACCGCCGCCAGGAGGACTGACCCGATGGCCATCACGCGCGAAGAACTGATCGCCTGGGCTACCCGCCACGGCAGGAAGCTCGACCGCTGGGGCCACCTCAAAAAGGAACTGCCCGGCGCGACGCACCGCATCAAGCTGAGCCGCATCGCCGCCCGCCATGAAATCTCGACGCCGCACGGCTGGGTCCGCCTGGCCAGCGGCTACCTGAAGCAGTTGCACATCACCGCCGACGGCAAGCTCGGCGGCATGACCCGATAGAAAGGATACCCGACATGACCACGTTTGCCATCGACCACGACAACACGATCACCGCCTACCTGGCCGGAGAAGCGGTGCCCGAGGACCAGGCGCGATTCTCGAGCGAGAAGGAACTCTCGAAGCTCGCCGCCAACTGGCCCGCAGACCGATTGGTCGAGATCTGGAACGGCTTCGCCGGCGTGCCGCCCTTTGGCGACCTATTGACTCTCGCATAATATAGAGTCAGTCGAAGGATAGTTCAGCTTGCTGCCAGAAGGCTCCGATGAGGCGCTTGCGCTTCCGCTTAATCTTCTTCAGCGCCATCCGCGCGACCGCCCCCAGTTGCCAGAATTCCTGCGGGCAGACGTTGGCCAGTTCATGCTGCTTCCAGTAGCCCCAGAGATACTCGACCGGATTCAACTCCGGGGCATAGGCTGGCAGGAACTCGACCTCGATCCGGCCCCCGCTGGCCTCCACGTAGCGCCGCACCAGCGCGCTGCGGTGCGCCGGCAGCCGGTCCCAGATCACCAGCAGCGGTCCGCGCACTTGCCGCTTCAGCGCATCGAGAAATTCCACCACCTGCGGCGCGCGAATCGACCCCGGATGCAGTTGGAAATAGAAATTCCAGAACGTCACCCCGGCCACGGCGGACAGCGTCTTCCAGTTGAAGCAATACTGCAAAACCGGCGTCTGGCCCCTCGGCGCCCAGGTGCGCACCCGGTGCGGCCGCTGGCTGATACCGCTCTCGTCTATGAAGACGATCGTCCGCCCTTCCCTGCGGGCTTTTTTTTAATGGCAGGCCAGCGCTTGCGCTTCCATTGCTCGACGGCCTTCTCGTCGCGCTCCACCGCCCGGCCCACGGGCCTCTGGCAACTGAACCCCATGGCCCGCAGCAGCTTCCACACATGGCCCGGATGATAGCGGACGCCAAAGCTGGCTTCGATCACCTCGGCCACGCGCGGACAGGTCCACAGCGGCGTCGGGTAGCCGAAGGCTTCCGGCCCGGCCAGCAGCATCCTCTCTATCTGCCGCAGTTGCGCGGCGCCCAGCTTCGGCGGCCGGCCCGCCCGGCCCGCCTGCCGCAGCGCCTCCCTGCCGCCCTCCCGGTACTGCCGTACCCAGCGGCTCACCGTCTGGCGGGCGACCCTCAGATCGCGCGCAATCTGCGCCTGCGGCACGCCCTTCCTGAACAGTCGGAGCCCTTCCAGCCGGCGCCGCTCCAGCGCCTCGAAATCCCGTCTCTGGCCTCGCGGATTGCCCATACTCCTATAGATGCAAGGCCCCCGAAAAGGTGACACTATATTATGCGAGATTCAGTAAAGCCAGTGAAGAAGTTCACCGACCGCAAGACAGCCGTCGCGCGGATCTGGCGGGCGGTCCAGGCCCTGACGCCGACCCAGGCGCCACAGACGGCCGACGTCGCGCCCAAGGCCAAGAGGCCGACTAACGGAACCAAGGCCGAGGACGCCGCGCGCAAGGCGCGCGAAGGCTCGAAGAAGGCCATCGTCCTCGAGCTCCTGCGTCGTCCCGAAGGCGCCACGCTCGCCGACCTCATGTCCGCCACCGGCTGGCAGGCGCACAGCGTGCGCGGCTTCCTCTCCGGCGCGCTCGGCAAGAAGATGGGCCTCGCGGTCGAGTCTCTAAAATCGGCCAGCGGCAGCCGCGTCTACCGGATTGTCGAGGAGCGTTAACATGACCCTCGTGACTCACTCCATCGATTGGCTCCTCGTCGTCGCCGAGGCCGAGGACGGCGGCTACGAGCCGGTGGCGCTGGCTTCGACGCCGCTCGAGGCCGAAGAACTGGCGTGCTCGGATTTCGCCCGCCGCCTGCGCCTGCTCGAGCAGGACGGGGACCCTGGACTCTGCCCGCACCTCTACCGCATCTGGGCCCGCCGGCAAGGCCGGTACGAGTCCGCGGGTGAGATCCTGCCCTGATCCTTCCCTCCACCCTGCCGCCGGTCAATCACCGGCGGCGTCTCTCTTCTGCCGCGCTACGGCTTCGATGCGTTGCTCGAGCAGCGCGTTGTGCAACTCACACTCGGACCGCCTCACGTAGAGGCCGTTCAGGCGCAAAATGATCCGGCTCTCGAGTTCGGCCAGCTCCTTGCGCACCTCGGCCAGCAGCGCCCGGTTCTGGAGGCTGACGTAAGTGGCGATCAGCCCCGAGACCAGACCGATGGCCGGCACAATGGCCGTCAGGATCCGTTCATCCATTGCTCCCGCTCCCGGCGCAAGATCCGAATCTCCTGCGCCCAGTCGTGCAGCGCCAGACACAGGCCTGCGACGTCGGGATGTCCGGCTCGCAGCAGCGCTTCGGCTTCGGCCATCTCGCGCTTGCATCGCTCAACATCACGCCGCCACCGCTCCTCGTTCCAGAGCGACCTCCGCGAACCCTCGTCCGTCGGATTCGAGCACGGCTTGCTTGCCGGAGAACTCTTCAAAGCGCCGGATGATGACATCGCAGTAGGTGGGCTCCAACTCGATCAGCCGCGCTTGGCGGTGAGCCTTCTCGCAGGCAATGAGCGTCGAGCCCGACCCGGCGAAAGGATCGAGCACCGTGTCGCCGCTCTTGCTCGAGTTACGGATCGCGCGCTCGACCAGCTCCACCGGTTTCATGGTCGGGTGCAGGTCGTTGGCGACGGGCTTCTTCACGAACCACACATCGCCCTGGTCGCGGGCGCCGCACCAGTAGTGGCCCGCGCCTTCTTTCCAGCCATAGAGGATCGGCTCGTACTGCCGCTGGTAATCGGCGCGGCCCATAGTGAACGTGTTCTTGGCCCAGATGAGGAACGTCGACCAATGTCCGCCTGCAGCCGTGAATGCTTTGTGTAGTGTGTGCAGCTCAGAGGACGACATGCAGATGTAGACGGCGCCCTTCGTGACGGCCAGGATGTTCGAGCAGGCGCTGCGGAGGAACTGCTCGAAGCCGTCGCCCAGGTTGTCGTTCCTGATGGCACGCTTCTTGCCGCGCAGCGTGTCCTTCATGGTTGCGCCATAGTTGACGTTGTACGGCGGGTCGGTGAAAATCATGTCGGCCAGCCCGCCCGCCAGCACCCTCTCCACCGCGTCCATCTGCGTCGAGTCGCCGCACAACAGGCGATGGTCGCCAAGCAGCCACACATCGCCCGGCACGGTGACTGCGGTTTCCTGCGCCTCCGGAACGGCGTCTTCGTCCGTCAGTCCCGGAGACTCGCCCTGGGGCTCCGCGAGAAACGCTTCGATCTCCGCGTCCTCGAAGCCCAGTAGATCGAGGTTGAAGTCGTCCTCGCGCAGGGCCTCCAGTTCTACCCGGAGCATCTCCTCATCCCACCCGGCGTTCTGGGCAAGCTTGTTGTCCGCGATGACCAGCGCGCGCCGTTGCGCCTCGCTCAAGTGATCGAGCACGATCACCGGCGCTTCGGCCATCCCAAGCTTGCGCGCCGCCATCACGCGCGCGTGGCCGGCGATGATGACCCCGTCGGCCCCGACGAGGACGGGATTGACGAACCCGAACTCGGCGATCGACGCTGCGATCTGTGCGACCTGCTCCTCGGTGTGCGTGCGGGGATTCTTTGCGTAGGGAATCAGACGATCCAGCGGCCAGCGCTCGATGTGGAGGTCGGGTTTCACTTCTTGATGTACGCGGCCTCGGCCGGAGTGCCGTCAGGATTGGCGAAATGGGCGAGCACGGCCGTGAGACCCTGCACCGCCGACAGCCCGACCATGGCCCAGAACTTGCCGCGCCCGGGCAGCAGGTCGATCGAGGCATTCAAGCCCTGCGCCACCAGCGCCAACATCTGAATGGCGACGTTCACAGAAAACTTCATCTTCGTGAGCTCCTGGAATTGGTTGACCAGCGGCCGCAGCCGCCACCAGATCCGCAGTTCGTGAATCATGGGATTACGGTGCCCAATAAGGCGTGGGCACCCAATATGCGACGATCAGGCCCTCGCCGGCGACGTTGGCGTCGATCCAGTAGTCGGCGGGCCGCAGGCCGTTCGGCGATTCGAGAACGAGGTCGTCGGCAACGCCGCCGCCCACGCCCGTGGGCCAGAACTCTTTGATCACCCCCACGCCAGTCCCTTTGTTCATTCCGGCCACGCCGAGAAACACCCGGCCCGTCTCGCCGACCAGCGTGGCAAAGCGCAGGCGGATCGCGCGCACGGTCTCATCCGAGGTGAGCCGCACAGGCGTCCCTGGCACGGCCACGGCAATCTTGCCGAACGATCGTGCTTCCAGTGCAAAGCGGTCAGCCATGGAAGTTCACCAGCTTGTGAAAAAGCGGGCGGCCCTGCGATGTCTGCGGAACCGCCCATGCATGCGCCTGGAGGAGAAACACTACTTGCGGCCGGCCAGCGCGTCGGCCACGTCAGCAGCCAACACCGCGCCGATCCGCAACGATAGAGGTTTATGAATCCGCGTTCCGGCCGAGAGGATACTGTCCCGCCCCAGGTGGGTATTCATTGCAGTGCGTGGTGGCTTGACCAAAGGTCGGGGCAGTCCGGTGTCTCCATCGGAGAATCGCGCTGGCGTGAGAGGGCGATATCCCGAAGTACCTTGCTAACCGTGATCTCGGTATGCCCAGTCTTGGCTCGAGGGTGCGTAACTGGGCGACGGTCGAATCAGAGAACTTGCATTGGGGTAGTCTTTCACCGCGCGCTTGTCGACCCTTGCGTTTCATGTCCGCATTGTTCTCGGCGACTGTCCCCAGGAATAGATGGTCGGGGTTGCAGCACCGTGGATTGTCGCATCGATGCAGAACACAGAGATTCCCCGGGTCTGTGCCTGTGGCGATGAAGTAGGCCACTCGATGAGCCAGAAAATCGCGCCCTCTGACTCGAACCTTCCCGTAGCCTTTCGGTAGGCAGCACCCCTGCCATTCAAGGCAGCCCGAGCCAGAGTGCGCGTCGTTCAATCGGGCACGAAAGCGAGCGACTTCCTCTGCAGTGAGCGAGAAGAAGGCGGAGGGCGACCTCATGCCCGCGAATATCAACCTTTCTTCTCAGCGAGAGCGTTGGCCACCGCCGCTGCGACGACGGATCCGATGGCCTTGAGCGATGCGTCATCAATCGAGACCGCGCGGGCGGTCAGGGAGTCACCGGCGCCGGCCTGGATTGGATTCCATTGGCCGTCGATGGCGATGTCGCCATGGCGCACGGCCTGCTTGGAGACCAGATTGGCCGTCTCGACCGCGTTCTGAAGCGCCTGCGAGGCGATCTGGTTCAGCCGCGTCTGCTCGGTGAGAGCCTGGCGCGCGGCCTGGATGTCCAGGTCCTGGTAGACGTCGTAGGTGCGCTTGATGTTGGCGAACGTCACGCGCTGGTTCTCGCTGTGCGCGGCCCCGGCCGTGGCGCTCGTGTTCTTGAACGATTCGTCCGTCCCGGTCTCGAACTCGCGTTCGGCCTGGTTCGGCGTGGCAACTTCAGGCATGGTTGTTTATTCTCCCTTCGAAGGTTGGTTTTGAATCAGAGCGGTTTACCCGTCATCGGGTGAACGGGCCGAGATATCTGGGCATGTCAACCACGGCAAGCGAATCGGGTGACAGCGTAACGGGTTTCGTAACAACCACTTGCATCAAGCCGCGTCAACCCGTGTAAGCCTAGTTTTTGACCTTGGCGCTAGCGACAGCGTGTACTCTGCCCACCCGCCGCCGAGCCGCCCAGGAAGGACCCAGACGTGCAGCGAGTCAACGGCGGCGTGTTGCAAGCCGACTCTGGAATTTCCAGAGTCAGCTTATCGGCGCGGGTCGGTCACGGCTTCGCCATGCAGCCGGTCACGACAGCGAGGAAGATCGGCCGGAGTTCGTCGCCCTTGCCGAGACGCTTCAGCCGCCATGCAATCGTTCCGTTGTCGAGCCGCTCCCGGAAGCTGTAGCGCGTGCCAGTCGGAACTCGAGTGGCGACGGCCGAGGCGCCGTCCGGCTGCTTTGCGTGAATCGCCTTCAAGTGGCCCTTGCGTCCGTAGACGGCTTCGACGAAACCATTCGCGATCAGACGGCGCGCGGCCGTGAGCGAGCGGAAGCCCAGGGACCGGCCATCGGAGGCGTACATGGGGATCTCCTGAGTCATGCCTGCGAATACACGTCGTCTGTCGAGGGGCAGGAGGGAAAGGGATTAGCGAGCGTCCCATCGCTCGGCCGAGCTGTCGGGTGGAGTCGCCCTCGTCGCCGTTGCTTTGCATTTGGCGGCCCGAACTGCGCTTCCGGTAATAGATACTCGCGAGAGGTCGAAATTGTCCAATCAAATATCGCGGCTACCGGATGCGCCGGAACCAGGGCTGTTCGACATCCGGGTTGTAGAAGCGCTGGCGCACGCCGTTCGGAAGGATGATCTCGATAGATTGCCGGGTGACCTCGCCGATCCGATCGGTGGCTTTGAGCAGGTTCGCGAGTCCCCGGGCTTTTCCAAACAGCGCACGCATAGAGGTACCGCTCCCGTACAGACTCTCCTGCGTCCAGCCGAGCGAGAGCGCCCGGTCCCGGATCGCATCAACCAAGGCCACAGCCTCCGCGGCGATGTTCTCGGCGGCGCGCGCCGGACGAACCGGCTGGTCTGGTTCCGCGACGGGCGGCGCGTAGCTACGCGTATCGAGATGGCGGACGGCTTCACGGAGAGCCTGCTCGCCGAACTGAGCGACGGCCCACTCGTGCACGGCATTGAACTTCTCGCGCAGATCATCGAACGCGTCCTGGCTGAGCCGGCCCGCGCCGGCGGCCAGCTTGGCCAGGTTCATGCGCGAGCGGAGCCAGGCGTAGTATTCCGGACCCAGCCGCCGGTAGGCCGTATCGTTGATCTGGACGTCGCGGGCGAAGATTTCCGGCTGACCGGTGGCCCAAGTGTCCAGGCTGGTCGAGACGAACAGAGAGGTGCACGGGGAGACGTGAACCAGGTTCACGTCTTGGTCCGGAGCGGCGTCATCGGAACCCACTGATTCCGCAAGGCTTGTCAGTTTAGGTTCACGTGGTGCACCAGGTGCACGGGGTTTCTCTCTCTTTCTATACGAAAAATGCATTCACATTTTCCTCATCTGACCTTGTGCGCGAATTTTTCTTTAGTAATTAACAGCAGGAGACGTGCACCACGTGAACCAAGCCCGTAAGTGGTTTCTTGTGTATGGGTTCCGAGTCACCATAGACGTGCACCTACACGTGCACCTACACGTGCACCTCGTGCACCTCACCGTCGGAACCTCCATTCGCGCCGGCCACTTTCTCGGGCGTAGAATCGTTTCCACCCGTTCGCTCTCAGACACCTCGCCACCCGGTTGCGGTCCATCTGCGTCCACATCTCGGTCTTCTTCTCGATGCACTGCGTGAGGATCTCCGGAATCGACACCGACTCCCGGCCTTCGACCCAGTTGAGGATCAGCTCCTCCCATGGATCGCCTTCGTAGCGTTCGGCCTGTTCCTCGGCCGCCTCGCGGTTGAGCTCGACCGAATCGAGCCACCATGGCTTGCCTTCGAAGTAGAGGTAAACGGCCTCGGCCCACAATTGATCCCGGATGATGGCCAGCCCATCCGTGTCAATCACTGCGGCCTTGCACTCGACCGGCCAGAAGCGGCGCCCGCCCGTCTCATCCCGCAGGTAGGTGCCATGATTCACGCTGCCGGCGAAGACGCATTGGCGAGGAGAAGTAATGAGGCGCTTGCCGTACGGCGGCCGGAAACGGTCGACCGCGCGGCTCATGAACGCCTTGATCCGGCCAATTTCGGAACGCGACATGGAATCGAGTTCGGCGATCTCGATCACCCACACACCCCGGGTCTGCAACGCGGCGTCTTTGGAGCCCAAGTCCGCGATCTCATCCGTGAACCAAGGCTCGGCCAGAATACGCAGGGCGGTTGACTTGCGGATGCCCTGTTCGCCTTCGAGAATCAGGCAGCAGTCGGCCTTCGAGCCCGGCTCGAAGACGCGCGCCACGGCCGAGATCAGCCAGCGCGAGCCGACCGCTGCTGCATAAGGCGAGGGATCGACGCCGAGATATTCCGAGAGCCACGATTCGAGGCGCGGCGTGCCGTCCCAGGTGAGTTCCTTGAGATAGGTCCGCACGGGGTGGAAGGGGCACTCCCGGCCGACGGCTTCGATCGCCTGGCCGGTCACGTCGACAGGTACGAAGATGCCCTGGTGGTGGAGCCACTCGGTGGCGAGCACGTCGTGGTTCGGGGTCCATTCCTCGTGGACATCCGCACTGGGCTTCATCCAGGGCGCGGGCTTGCGCAGCACGGTGCAGTTCGCAAACTCGTTGAAGGCGAGCGCACCCGACCACTCCTGTGCTCCGCGCAGCGCGGTGATCGCGTTGGCGAGCACGGGCTTCACCGTGCCGTTCAGGTTCAGCAGAAGATCGTTGCGCCAGGAGGCCGCACTATCATTGACGGCCCGCAAGGGTTGAGCGCCAGCCCGCTTGCCCTTGCCGCCACGCGCTCCGTCGATCCGCACCACCTTCATCTGCTGCCGCAGGGCCGAGATGGGCAGCCGGCCTTTGCCGCACTTCTCCTGAATGAGCTTCAGGTAGCGCGGCTGCTCGATGGGATCCAGTTGATGGACCTCGGCCAGGATCGGGTCGAGCAGTTTCGCGAGGTCCTGCGCATTTGGTTCCAACTTCCCGATCGCCATCTCGAGCGGTGTCTGCGCGGCGGCGAGAATGGCCTCGAAGTCGGCCGCGGTCTTGCCCGAGGCGAAGTACTCGTTGACGTCGATCTTGGCATCGGCGCGCAGAGCGTCTGCCTCCAGACTGTCTTCTGGCAACTCGGCGAGCCGGGCGCGCGCGGCCGTCTGCTTCTCGCCGAGCGGCAGAACGGCCACGCGCGTGGTGACGCCGTGCCCGGCCAGCCGGCGGGCCGTCTTCAGTGCGCCATGCAGGCCCGCCTCGGAAACCTCGTTGTCCTGGCAGATGTAGACGTTCTTGACGCCCGCGAGTTTCGAGATCAGCCGGTCCCAATCCGCCTCGCGGATCTGGACCGTGACGGGCGAGACGGCCGCGAAGCCGTGCTCCATGAGCGAGATGCAATCAGTCACACCCTCGGTGATGACAATGCGCTCGGGGTCTGTGAGCAACACGTCCTCGTTATAGAGCACGTCGTTGCGGATGCAGGCGGCGACGTGGCTGTGGTTGCGGTCGTTGCGGACGGCCAGCTTCTTGTACTTCGACTTCTCCCAAGGCTGATCGGGCGTCCACGGCGTTCGGCGGCCGATCAGGAAGACGACATGGCCGCGGCTCCAGTAGGGAAACACGATGCGGCGGTCGAAGAAAGGCATGACGCCATCCTGCGCCGTGGGCCGGAAAGCGGAAGTGGCTGTCAGTTCGCGTGGCGTGAATGCAGCGGGCCCTTCCATCAACAGGCGTGCGGCGCTGGGGCATCCGTCTTCGGCGTAGCCGATCTTGAGCCGCTCGATAGTCTCCTCGCGGATGCCATACTGGGCGCAAAACCACGCAAGGACTTCCGCGTTGCTCACAAGCCGCTGGTGATAGATCTCAGCCAGCGCGGTCAACGCCTCGCGCACGCGCAACGTGAGCCGGTGCTCGGCCTCGTAGTCTTCCGGCGAACCCGAAGCCAGCTGAGCCAGCGGCGGCAAGCCCGCGCGGACGGCGAGAAAATCACGCGCCAGTCTGTGCGACTCCGGCATCGGCCCCGACTGGCCGCGGGTCACTCGACCGAAGCGGACGAACTCGACCAGTTGCAGCACGTCGCCGCCGACGCCGCAGCCGAAGCAGTACCAGCCCTGCTTGTCAAGCATCACATGGAGCGAGCGGCGCGACTGGCTCTTGTGATTCGGGCAATCGCAGAACAGCGTGCGCGAGCTGGCCTCGACGATTCGGCCGCCGAGCAGCTCGCGGGCGATCTCGCCAATGTCCAACTCGGTGATCTGGCGGTAGTAGGCATGGACATCCACGGAAGGGCTCATGGGCGTGCCTCCGGTCGAAGCAGGAAGGAGAGGAAAGTATTGCGCCGGTCCACCTGGCGGCGGGCAGCGCAGTTCTGGATGCCCCAGCGGTCGCCGAGCAGGATGACAGACTCTTTGGCGCGCGTCACCGCCGTGTAGAGGAGGTTCCGGTGGTGCATGAAGGAGTGCGACTTGTGGGCGATGACGACAGTGCACGGAAATTCCGAGCCCTGGACCTTGTGCACCGAGCAGGCATAGGCAAGCTGAAGGCGGCTGGCGGCGTCTGAGCCGGGCTCCATCTCGACCACGGAGCCGTCGAATTCGACCTTGAGCGCGCCCTTGGCGGTGGCTTCAACCACGTAGCCCACTGCGCCGTTCATCACGCCCAGCTCGTAGTCGTTCCGCGTCTGGATGACCTTGTCGCCGGCATAGAAAACTGGCCTGTGCCCGGGCGCGCCGTCTGGCACGTCGAAGCCGCGCAGCTTCTTCTGCAAAAGCCGCTGGAGCGCGAGGTTCAACTCGACCGTTCCCAGCGGGCCCTTGTGTGTCGGCGTCAGCACCTGCACATCGCGCAGCAGATCGTAGCCGAGCCGCTCTTGGAGCACTCCCTCGAACAACAGCAGCAACATCCGCCGCACGTCCTCGCGGTCGCTGAAGCGGTCGATGACGTACCAGGGCCGTCGGATACCCTCCTGCACCTCCGCCGTCGGCCGCACCTCGCCCGACAGTATCGCGGTCGAGTTCTCCTTGAGCACGCCCGCCTGGCGGATGATCCGGGTCAGGATTGTCGTCGGGACTGCCCGAGACTTGACCAGATCCCGCAGCAGGTTGCCCGGGCCCACGGGCGGCAACTGGTTGTGATCGCCCACCAAGACCACGGCGGTCTTGGTCCAGTCGACGGCCTGGAACAGCCGCCAGGCGAGCGCCACGTCAGTCATGCTGACCTCATCCACCACGAGGATGTCGGCCTCGATCGGATTCAGCGCATCCCGCGCGTAGCTGTGGCCGTTGAAGCCCAGCAGCCGGTGGATCGTACTTGCCTCATGGCCGACGACTTGCTCGAGACGCTTGGCGGCCTTGCCCGTTGGCGCGGCCAGCACGACCTTTCGTTCCAGCCGCTCGCCAATGCTCACGATGGTCGAGACAGCATAGGTCTTGCCGCTGCCCGCGCCGCCAGTCATCAGCGAAATCGAAAAGGTGAGCGCGTTCCTGACAGCCTCCCGCTGTTCAGGAGTCAGCTCGCCGCCTTCGACGTCGAGCAGCGCATCAAGCTCAGCTACCGCATGGGGGCCGCACCGCCGCGATTCCCGGAAGATCGCCGCCAGCTCCGATTCCATGCGGTGGATCTCGGGATCGGCCACCACGAGGCGTTCGAAGGCCTGCGAGACCAGCACGCCTTCGGCGATCAGCACCTCCAGATGCCGCTCGATCACCTCTCGGCTGTCGAGCGTGTCCATCACGAGCAGCGTGTTGGCCCGGTCGAGCAGATCCTCGTACTCGACCCAGCAGTCGCCGTCATCGAGCGCCGCGAGCACGCAGTATTGAATCCCCGCGCGAATGCGCGAGGGCAGATCCTTGGGCGTGCCCATCTTGCGGGCGATCTTGTCGACGCGCTTGAAGCCGAAGCCCGGAATCTCGCGCACGAGCACGTAGGGATCGCGCTCGAGAATCGCGATCACCTGGCTGCCGAACTTCCCAACCAGCGTCGTCACCTGGTGATGCGTCAAGCCGTAGCTGGCCAGGTGCGACATCGCATGGTTGAAATCGCAATTGGCGATCCAGATGCGGCGCAGTTCGCCGATGGTCTCGATGGGCGCTCTGGCCACAGCCGCCACCGATTCGGGCTCGTCGCGGATAGCCGCATCGAAGCCGCGTCCGAAGCGATCAGCGATTAATTTCGCCTTGGCCGGGCCGATGCCCTTGATGTCGGGATGGTTGGCGAGGAAGCGGGCAAGCCCCTCGGGATCAAGTTCCAGGTCGTGGCCCAGGAACTCGGCTTCGAACTGGCGGCCGTACTTGGGATGCGTCACCCAGCGGCCTTCAAGTCTGACGGCGTCGTGCTCGCGGACATAGACTTTGCCTGCGAACTTCACCTCCTTGCCATCGGGCGTCACCAGGCGGCCCGCGCTGAACGTGGGGCCCGAGTAGAAGACCACGTCGACGGTGCCGCGGATCGACTCGCGCCGTTCCTTCATCAGCCCCACCTCTTCCACGCCGCCAGCAGAAAGCCTCTAGTGAAATGGCACGCCGCCTGGCGGTTGCCGCAGAACACGACCGGCACGCGGTAGTCGAGCAGGATCGAGAGCGTCGAGCCCACGATCGCCGCCGGCCGGGCCTCGCCGCGATAACGCTTGCCGAGCACGTCGAGAAGTTCAGCCTCGACCACCACGCAGGCGGCGCGGTACCGGCTGAGCTTGCCGAGCTCCTGCCGGAAGCGCCGCCGCCGGTGGATCAACGTCGAGACGAAATCATCGAGCGTCTTGCGTTCCACGGCCACCTGGTCTTCGAGCCCGCCGACGGAGTAGTCCCCGGCCTGGAGCGCCCGCCGCTCGGCGTTCGTTAGCCGGGGATCGAACGAGTATGGCTCCTGCTCCCGCGAGTCGATGACGATCGTGGCGCGGCCCGCGTTAGAACGGCACAAGGGCGTCGTCGGCCTCCCGCCGGAACTTGGCTGCGCTCGGGCTCGATTCGATGCGGCGGTTGAAGTAGATGTTCTCGCTGTCGCCCTTGGTGCGCTTGGTCACTTCGAGCTTCACGTCGAGCAGCCGGTGGAGATGTTTCGGCAGGTCCGACAGCCGCTCGAGATCAAGCCCGCACAGGTGCAGGTCTGTTTTGACGTATCTGAGCGTGTTCTGCGTGATGACGCTGTTGCGCCACATCAGGCGGTTGGCGAAGCGCGGCGCGAGAATCCGCAGCGTCCACTTGATCATCGAGTTGCCCGACGACTGCGCCTCGGTCAACTCGACCTTTTCGACCGTGACCTGGTACTTGCCATCGGGCACGCTTTCAAAATCGCCGCGCTCTTCGGGCTGCTCGGCGCGGAAGTCGTCATCGAACTGCGAAAGATCAATCGAGTGTCTGCTCATCGTGTTGTCTCCTGTTTGGGAATCACTTGGCCTGCTTGCCGGCAGCCTGCGCTTTCACAGGCGCGCCGGCCGCCGACTGGAAGGCTTCGAGGAACTTGCGGTAGTCGAGCTCAATCGTCTCGGGCAGCCGTCCCGTGCGGTCGCCGGCCTCGTAGTAGAGGCTCGGTTTGGTGCGGATCACGCGCCGGATGATCTGCTCGCCGTCCGCGCCTGCGGATACGTCGAGGTCGCAGTAAAGGACCATGTCGACCATGCCGAGGACGATCTTGCGCGCCTTCTCGGGCAGCGTCGGCACGATGCGCGTGTACTTGCCCGTGCGCGTTTCGACCTCGATCTCCTTGGCGTGGGAGATCAGGTACAGCCCGTAGGGCAGGAAAGCGAGCTTCGTGAGCACGCGCTGGAACTCGTTGTTGACGATGGCGTAGCCCTTGCCGTAGGCGAGGTCGGACTCGTGCTCGACTTTGTACTTGCGCAGGATGTATTCGGTGCAGAACTTGTAGGCGTTGTCGATCGTGTCAATGACGACCGTCTTGAACGTGTGCTTGCCCTCGCTGATCTCGGCGCAGGCGGCCAGCAGATCCTCCCAGGAAAGGATGGGGACCTGGAAGACCTCGAGGGCGTTCAATCCCGGCTCGGTCGCGAGAAAGACCGCGCCGTCGGCTTGAGAGCAGAAGGTGGAATTGTGGAGGACAAAGTCGTTGGCTACGAAATTGTGCGTCTCCTCAACCGTGAGGTCGAACACGGGCGCGACCCGCGAGGGCTGGATCGACTTCACCCGGTCAAACAGGACCGGCCCGACCCGGTCGAGTTGCGTTTCGGCGGCCCTCACTTGGTAAAGGTTCTGCCGAACGGCCTCCGCCTTGACGGCTTTTTCTCCGTAAAAACCGATCTGGTCGATGAAACGGAGCACATCCTCCTTGGCCGCGATCAGAAGCTCGGCGCCGTAAAGGCTGCCATTCAAAAACCGGTCCCGAATCAGGGAAACGATACCGTAGCGGGCCAGCAGATGCTGCACCTGCTCCACCATGCGCACCGAAGTCGAACTGAAACTGATCCGGCCCGAAGCCTCGACCGAGCCGTCACAGGTGAACAACCGGTTCAAAAACAGCTTCTGCTTGCGGCGCGTCAGCCCGAAGACAAAGTCGGGAATGAATTTCTCGCGCGACCGCAGGCCCGTTAGTCCAAACCGCCGCAAATGGCCGATCACATTGTTGCGGTGGCCGCGCTTGCCGCGGATGCGCACATGCGTGATGCCCTTCTGATTAACAAACTCCACGCACTCATCGCCCTTGGCTTCAACCGCCGCCTCGAAGTCCATTCGCACGACTGGATCGCACTTGGTGAAGATGGCGCTCTTGTTGGCGAGACTGCCATCCGCGATCAAGTACGCCAGGATCTTGACCAGTTCATCGTCGGTGTCGCCATGGCAGGCGAGTAGTGGATATTGGGCAACGACAGCGACGCGGTCGCCCAGGCCCAGCTCCGACAGCGGCTTCCAACCTTCCCGGGTCAAAAACGGGTGGTTCGCCGTAGCCTCGATCCAGCGGCCGGTTTGAGTTTTCACCAGGTAGAGTTGCTCGGGCTCGTTTTCGACAAAAGCCGAGGGCGTCTGCGATGCGAGCAGCCCGGCTTCCTTCATCGTCAACACTGGCCCGGGCTGGTGGCGAACGAGCGACTCCATCCTCACCAGGCGGCCGTTGAGCGGGTTAACCAGCAGAGAGTTGCCCCCAAGACACTTGCCGATCTTGGTCTGCCCATACCAGAGCACGGTCAGATCCGACAGGCTCGGCTTGGGCGGGGTTTTCGTCGTGGGAAGAATGGGCATGGGAGTCTCCTTCGGGTTCAAAATGTGAGTTCACTCGCGCCGGCTGGCAGAACGCGGAGTTCCTCGTTGGGCTCGGCGCGCTGGTAGAAGTTCTCGATCACGTTGGGATTGCCGTTCGACCGGCACAGGGCGAAGTACGGGCAGGGCCGCTGGTAGTTGAAGCAGAACGAAGTGTTCTGGTAGAAGACCCCGCGGCGGCGGGCGTCAAGGAAGGCTTGCGTGAGCTCCCAGAGCTCGCTCCGAAGGATGTCGAAGCGGTCGCGCGAGAGGTAGAGCATCTCGCGGTGAAACATCGCCGGATCGGCATACTTCTCGGCCAGCCGCCGCTGGAAGTCGTCGTCGGACCCCGGCTCGCGCCGCCGCGCCGTGGTGCGTCCTGTCTTTGACTTGGCGAGCAGTTCCGCGCGGCGGGCTTCGAATTCTTCCTCGGTCTCGCCCTTGGATTGTTGGAGCCGTGCCTTGACAAGGACGTTGTAGAGAATCCCGGTGATGGGAATCCCCATCGTCTGCTCGACGTAGTGCGCGTAGAGCGTGATCTGGAAATCGGTCCAGAGCCGCTCGAGGTAATCGGAATCGATTTGCGAGGCCGTTTTGTGTTCAAGAATGAAATGCTCACCGCCGATGCGAACAATCCCATCGACCTTGCCCGCCAGCCGGAAGCTGCGCGAGGCAGCGCCCGTCGCCGGATTCACGATCGGTCCTTCGAAAACGTGCTCGAGGGCCACAATCTCGAACTCTTCTTCGGCGTAACGCTCCGCGTAGGCCCGCATCATCGCGGTGGCCAAATGCCAGTCGCGTTTCTGATCCTCGTCCTGCGCACGAGCCGCGCAGCGCCGGTCGATGAGATCGAGCACTCGCGCGAGGTCGCGCTCCCGATGCCACAACTCCAGGCACTCATGAATCAGCGAGCCGAAGTGCAGGTTGCGGTCCCGCTCGAGCGGCACCAGATGCTGGAGGTACCGCAGTTCGGCCGCCTTGCGGCAGTTCCGGAACTGGTTCCACATCGAATAGGTGGTCACCATGAGGGAGGCATCGTGGGTCATCGGTACTTTCAGTTCGGCTTGCGGTAGGCCCATGGCCGCGCCCTCCGGTCCAGTTCCAGCGCTTCGCCGATGGTCAGATTCGGGTTCTCCTGCAGATACGGCTCGCAGATTTCGCGCAGCCGGGCGAGCGCCTGCCGCTGTTTCTGTTGCCGGATCAGCCGCGCCTCGATTTGGGATTCTTCCGCATCCACCTCCGCGAGCTGCCATTCATCCTGAGTGAGTCGTTTGTTCATGGCCGCCACTCCTTACACCGGCTGAGCTTCCGAGGCGAGCAATGCAATCGCCTCGGCTGTCGTGATGCCCGGATGCGCGGCGAAGACCGGTTCCAGCCACGCGTAGAACCACTCGGCCACCTTCAACCGCGCCGTGTCGGCCTCAATCTGCTCCTTGAGCAGCGCCATGTAGCGCCGGTGATGTTCCTCGGTGGCCCGCGCCGTGGCCACGTAGCGGATGGCTCCGGTGTCATCGCGGAAGGTGAGCGCCGACTCGGGCTCCAGACCTCCGAAGCGCATGTCCAGCCGCAGTTGCAGCGCGCGCCCTTTCCGCGTCGCCAGCGTCTTCTTCATGCGGTCGCTGACGATGGACCTTACCTGCGCCATGGCCAGTTCGCGGCCGTACTCGTCGACCAGATCGCCGTAGCGCTCCAGCACCTCGGCGCTGACCTCGCCAGCCGTGGGCTCGCGGGTCTCCAGGTGCGCCAGGATCACCTCGTCGATCCGGCACGAAAGTTCCGAGTCATGAAATCTGGGTCTTGTCACGGATTGCCTCCTCAAAGCGGTGGAGCCAGTCGAGGGCGACCGGCGATTTGGCCCGGATGCCGGGGCAGTGCCAGTATTCAAGCCGGGATGCCAGTTCGACCGGATCGAGCGGTGTCTCGGCCAGAGCCAGGACGGCGCGCGTCACCGCCCAGATCGAGTCAAGATCTTCCTTGAGCGCCTTGCGTTCCTCGTCCGAGAGACCCGAGCGGTACCGGCCCGTACGGTCGGCCACAAGCATTCCCGTCTCGCGCGCGATGCGCCGCGCTTCGGCGGTGGAAGGCAGTTCGGTGGCCTCGCGCAGTTGGCGCACGATCTGGCGGCGCACCGCGGCGGGCATCTGGACGATCTCGCGCTGCGCGTTGGGCGGCTGCTCGGCGATCACCGCAGCGGCGCTGATGGATAGGTCGCCGGAATCCATCTGGGCCAGGACTTCATCGACGGCTTTCTCGACAACCTTCTTGGCTCGCTCATACGTCCTGGGACTGTCGAAGCCGGCCTTGTCGGCCGCGATCTGCCGGGTTTCCACCCCTGGTGAAACTTCCGCGCAATTGAGCGGAAGTCCCCGATCTGACCTTTGTCCCTGGCGGTTTCCAATCTCCGCTTCGATGGCTTTCCCGATCGCGACGCGCTCGGAGGGGGTGAAGTCCTTTCGGATCTCGTTTTCCGCATACTCGCCAGCCAGGATGCTCGACACCCTCACGAGGCGCGCAGCGATCGTGGCTTGCTTCAATACGTCCCGGACGGCGCGCAAGCGGCGCTCACCGAACACCAGGAGGTTCTCTTCGGTGATCCCGACGGGCTGAAGAAGTCCCTCGGTGGCGATGCTGGCGGCCAGGACTCCCAGATCACCCATGTCCTTCCGGTGGCGTTCTCCGATGCGGATCTGGTCGCAGGGGATTTCGATGATTTCCTGGGCGTGGTTCACCGCGCGCCTCCCTTAGCCGCCGGGCCGTAGCCAGCCTCGCGGAACGCCCGGCGCAGCCGCGCCATGCGGGCGTACACCGTGGACCGGGCGACGCCGAGCATCCGGCTGATCTCGGTGGGGCCGTGCTCGACCAGCAGTAGAGCCAGCGCGCGATCGGGATCGTCGAGTGGCGCGAGGACTCGCTCGAAGTCGACATGGAACTGGACCGCCGGGATACCGTCAGCGGTAGCGAACCGTTGGCTGTCGAGACGCTCAATCACAAGGGGCTTGCGGCGGCGCCGCAGCAGGGAGGCGAAGCACTTATCCGCCACACGCTCGAGGAAAGTCCGGAGGCTCGCACGCGACGCGTCATAACGCCGCAGTGCCGACCACAGTCCCAGGAGGGCTTCCTGCTCCAGGTCCTCGCGATCGGCGGGTGTCACCCGGCCACTGGCCACCGCCGCCGCACCGCGCACCTGAACGGCGCGCATGGCGAAGGGCAGAACCTGTTCCAATTTCGGTTCAGGCATGGCGACGCCCCCCGGCCATCTCGATTTCCATGGAGAAGGGCAGCCCGTGCTTAACCTCGAGCGTCCGGATCTCGCCGGCGTCCACTGCCCGGATGTACTCGAACAGCTCCGCCACTTGGGGCTTCAGTTCGAACTCAGCCGGCGGGATCTTTGCAGTGCCCGGATCCTGCGAGCCGAACTTCACATCTCGGACTGCCGTCGGCCACGGATGAAGGACCAGTTCGCCGCGCTCAATCCGGAGATACTCGAAGCGCCCAAAGCCGAGATCCGACATTGCCGCCGTGAACGCGCGCTCGGACGGCCGGAGGTCGCGGGTCGACGCCGGGCGGCTCATTGCGCCACCTCCGCGCACTCGGCGCGCTGTGACTCATGGCTCTGAATCCATGCGTCGACGTCCTCGGGGCGATACCGGACCAGGGCGCCGATCTTGACGTAACGCGGGCCGCGCCCCTCGCTTCGCCATTTTCGTAGCGTCAGCACGCTGATGGCGCAGGAATCCGCCACCTGCCGTTCGTTGAGGAGTCGTTGGGATGTGGTCTGATTCATCTCGATGCTTGCCGCGGGCTGTTTCCCGCAACCTCTGCATCGAGATTGCCCGATCTAGCGTTTTTTCGACATACACGGAACCGGAAGAAATCCGGAAGAAATCCGGACAATTCAGCGGCGCGCGCCCCGCTTGATGGAAGAGGGCAATTCGCCTCGGAGGAGTTGGTCGGCGGTCACGCCCATGCTCTCCGCCATTGCCTCGAAGTTGGCGCGCCGCATCTTGCCCGACTGCAAGAAACGTCGGACAGTGCGGTCGGTCGTCTGAAATTGATTGCCGAACTGGGTCAGCGTCAAGGCCTTGGCTGTTATGTAGTCGTGCACTGCATCAACCGCAGCCTGGGTCCCTACTGACCGGGCAAGTGATCTCTTTGTGGCCACGGGCGCCTCTGCGCTTGGCGAGGACGCCCGCTGCAAGCCTGAGACGGACTGCCAGTTGAGCACGAGCGCATCCCCCTGGGCCACGCTCAGGAGAGAGACCTGCACGATCCCAGCGTCCGTCAGAATCCGGCGATGTTCGGTAACATGAGGAATCTGTCCGGGCGTGAGTAGTAGGACCCTGCGGCCATGCGGGTTCTCCAGTCGCTTTAGCCGGCCGAGAACCACGTCTGGATGCTCGTTGGGAAACGACAAGTAGACATCTACAACGCCGAAGCCGTCCAGAGACTTCTCACCCACACTGACCAATCCGTCGTCGTTGAGAAATCCCTCTCCGGTGATCCCGTTCTCTCGGCGCAACTTCTCCACGAGCCCCGCCGCAGAAACCGCATACTGCCGCACGTCATCTTCCTCGAGCGGAACAGGCTGACAAAAGTCGTCACCATCGGCTACGCCGAACAGTCCCCGGGAGGTTCTCCGCACAGCGAGATCGGCTCCGGGCCCATAGCGTGGGGGCCGGGGAATCTCGGTTGCGGCTGTCGTCTCTTTGAGCACTCCATCGGCCACGAGCCGCGCGGCAACCACAGGCTCCGCATCTAGCTCAGAGCAGTGCAACACTGGCAATTCGACGAGGTTCAGCAACCGCAGAACCGCCTGTAGGATGCTCTCAGACACTGAGGATCTTCCAATTACTCAGGTACCGGAACACGTCTTCCGCGTGCGTGGCGCGCTTGAACGAGATCCTGTTCGTCCCGCTCACCTCCACGCGCTTGCCTCGCCCATCGTCTGGGAATCCGATCTTGAAGACGGCCTTCTGGATGGTTGCGCCCGAAAGCCGCTGGCGCAGGGAGTTCAAGTCCAGCGTTTCCAGGACATTCTTGGATCGGATGACAAATGCCGGGCCATGCTTCTGCTTGAGCCTGAAATGAAGTTCAACCAGCGCGGCCGAATCGCCCTCGTCCACCTCCAGCGCAAAGTCCTCACAGGCGATCACGCCGAGCGTGAACTTCTGGGCCGCTTCGGGCTTCTCGAACAACTCCGGGTCGCCGAAGCAGCACTCCGCGAAGCTCTTCCGGAGGGCGCTCTCTTCCTTCTCGAATCTGGCTTCGATTTCGACTTGGCCGGTCTCCGTGTTGTAGCTGAGGAAGTCTTGTTGAGCGGGACGGAGAACGGTCGGCGACACCCTGGGTTTGATCCGGGAGCCCTGGAAAACCAGCATCGCCTGCGTGCGCTTCTCGTGATAGACGATGAAGTTCGTGTAAGCGCCCTCCTGATACTGGCGAACCAGCACGCGGTCACTGTTCTTGTTACCTTTGAAGACCGCCGACAGCTTCCTTTGTAGCTGCTCCGTGGCGGCCTTCACATCCGGGATGCTTCGGCCGGCCTCGCCCTGGAATACGGAAAAGCGCTCGGCCTGATGCATGGCGCACCGGTCATAGGCCAGGTTGAAGGCCTCCTCGTTCTCGGTGCGCACCTTCAGGCTGAGGCACTCCACGGGAAGCACGCCGCCAGGATCGGGATCGTAGCCGAGATCCCGGCACGAGGCGGCCAAGTCCTCATGGCCGCGCTCGTTGCTGAGGTCATACGCCCGGTACAGGCCCTCCATGAACTCGTCCTTCCGGTCGCCGTCGCCGTTGACGATGAACTCCTTGAAGCTCTGCACGTCCAGCGAATCGGCGTCGACCTGAAGGCCGTCATTCCAGATGCTCGCGTACGAACGGAGGAGGTCCTCCTGGCCCTCGAATTTGTCGAGAAATCTGTCAGCATTGAACGCCCGGTGCTTTGCCATCGCAGAGGTCAACCTCGCTTTGCTTGCCGGTCGCGCCCCGCCGATGGCCAAAGCTTGACTCCCGCTTGGGCGATGGAAAAAGCGAGACCAATTTCCATCCTAATTCAAGCGTCCGGGGTAAATGCAAGCCGTGCAACAGACCGACCGGGCTCAAAGGAATGCCTTACAAAACAGGCGATTGGCGTTCATGCCGGCACGGGATCGAGAGATGCTCCGTCCAGAGTCGTTGCCTCGGGATACAAATAATTCGCTGGCGAAGAGGTCGAATCGAGGGGAAAGCGGTCCGTGCTGTCAGCGTTCATCGGGGTCAGTTTCGTGTCCGAGCTTCGCACCGATCAACGCGCCGGCTACGACGCCCCACAACCCGGCCAACGCCCCAACCGCCGCGCCGAGAATCCCCCATGCCACGGCGGCGGACCTCTTGGCCTCAATCCGACGGCTCCGAGAGAGCGGGGCCTTCCGCCTGCCATGCCAGCCACGGGCTGTGCGCGTGCTCATGGTCGACTTCTCGATGTTGCAGTCGATGCAGGCGGCGTAGAGGTTGTTCCCATGGTTCGTGCCGCCTTTCGCGCGTGGCCGTGAGTGCTCTACGTGCCACGCACCTCTCTCGCCGTACCGGCCGTAGTTCTTGAACGAGAGCTTCTTGCCGCAGATGTGGCAGTATCCTGACGTTCGATCGTAAATCCTGTTCAACTGCTCTGACGTGTATGCCATGTCTGCTCCCGTCTGGCCAAGCCGCGACTGACCGCGCCGGCGTTCTTCAAACCTCAATGTTACACCTGCAAACCTTGTTCGGCCCAGTCCCGGCACAACACTTCCGCTTGCTCCAAGACGAGTTCAGTGGCCCGCGCTTGCTTGTCCGGTGGGTACCCATACCGCCTAAGGATTCGCTTGACCATGACTCGCATCTGAGCGCGCACGTTCTCGCGGGCAGTCCAGTCGATTCTCACGTTTTCCCGGACGGTGCGCACCAATTCTTGCGCGATGGTGCGCAGCGTTTCATCCCCCAGGACCTTTACGGCGCTATCGTTGACTTCGAGCGCGTCGTAAAAGGCAATCTCGTCCTCGGTCAGCCCTAAGTTTTCGCCGCGCCGGTCCGCCTCACGCATGTCCTTCGCGAGAGCGATCAGTTCTTCAATCACCTGGGCTGTCTCGATCGCCCGGTTCTGGTATCGCCGGATCGCGTCCTCCAAAAGCTGTGAGAATGCGCGCCCTTGGACGATATTCTTTCTGCCGCGCGTCCGGATTTCGCCCTCCAGAAGCTTGCGAAGCATCTCGACCGCGAGGTTCTTGTGCGGCAGGCCCCGGATTTCGGTGAGGAATTCGTCCGAGAGGATCGAGATGTCCGGCTTCTTCAACCCGGCAGCCTCGAAAATGTCGACGACCCCATCCGAGGCTACCGCACGGGAGACAATTTGGCGGATCGCGAATTCCACGTCTTCTGGGCTGCGTCGTTCCCCACCCGCACTCTTCATCAGTACCGCCCGAACAGCCTGGAAGAATGCCACGTCGTCCCGAATCTCAAGGGCCTTCTCGTGGGGCACCGCCAGCGCAAATGCTCGCGAAAGTTCCGTCACCGCTTTCACGAAACGGCTTTTGCCATCCTCTTGCTTCAGGATGTGTTCTTGCGCGGCGGGCAGCACGGATAGGCGTTGTTGCGGTGTTCCCGACCTCCATTCAGACCAGTCAAAGCTGTGGAACATCGCACAACACACCTCGTAGCTGGATAGCATCAACTCCACAGCCTCTGCCTGGTCGATGGCAGTTTGCCCCTTGCCGCCGCTCTCCGTGTAGTAGGCCATAGCCAGCTTCAGCTCGTGAGCCAAGCCCAGGTAGTCCACCACTAGGCCGCCGGGCTTGTCCCGGAACACCCGGTTCACTCGCGCGATCGCCTGCATGAGGCCGTGCCCGCGCATCGGCTTATCGAAGTACATGGTGTGCAAGCAGGGCGCATCGAATCCGGTGAGCCACATGTCCCGCACGATGACCATCTGGAATGGATCCCTGGGATCCTTGAATCGTGCGGCCAAAGCTTCGCGCCGCGGCTTGTTGCGGATGTGGAGCTGCCATTCGGGCGGGTCGGAAGCCGAGCCGGTCATCACGATCTTGAGAGACCCTTTGTCATCATCCTCATGGTGCCAGTCGGGCCGAATCCTGATAATAGCGTTAAAGAGATCGACGCAAATACGCCGGCTCATGCAGACGACCATCGCCTTGCCTTCCACCGCCTCCTGCCGCCGCTCAAAGTGATCGACGATATCCTGTGCAATCAAGGCGATGCGTTTCTCTGTGCCGACCAGTGCCTCCAGTTGCGCCCACTTCGTCTTCAGCCGCTCCTTGTGTTCGATCTCCTCGCCCTCAGTCAGTTCCTCGAACTCTTCGTCGAGCTTGGGTTTCTCGTTCTCGTCCAGTGCCAGCTTGGCCAAGCGGCTCTCATAATAGATGGGCACTGTGGCCCCGTCCTTCACTGCACGCTCGATGTCGTAGATGCTGACGTAGTCGCCAAAGACCGCCCGAGTGTTCTTGTCTTCCAGTTCGATCGGCGTGCCCGTAAAACCAATGAACGAAGCGTTCGGGAGGGCCTCCCGCATGTGGCGCGCAAAACCGTCGATGAAGTCGTACTGGCTCCGGTGGGCCTCATCGGCAATCACGACAATGTTTCGACGGTCTGACAGCAGCGGATGGCGCGCTTCCTCAGGCGAGGGAAAGAACTTCTGCACGGTCGTGAAGATCACTCCACCCGAAGCCGTTCTTAGCAGCTCACGCAGATGGGCGCGGCTTTCAGCCTGAACAGGCTGCTGCCGCAGCAATTCATGGCAACGGGCGAAGGTGCCGTAAAGCTGGTCATCCAGATCGTTCCGGTCGGTGATCACCACGAGCGTCGGGTTCTCCATCGCCGGGTGCTGCACAATGCGGCCGGCATAGAAAGCCATCGTCAAGCTCTTGCCCGACCCTTGCGTGTGCCAGACCACGCCCGCGCGCCTGTCGCCGCCTGCGTCGACGGCTCTCACCGTGGATTCCACGGCAAGGTTCACCGCGTGGTACTGGTGATAGCCCGCCATCTTCTTCACCAGAGCGCCGCCGCTGTCCTCGAACACGATGAAGTAACGGATCAGATCCAGGAACCGGCGCTTGTCGAAAACACCCTCCAGGACCACCTGGAGTTGCGGCAGCCGCGTGTCGGCAAGGTCTTCTCCCTCGATCGTTCGCCAGGGCATGAACCTTTCCCGGTCCGCGGTCAGGGTCCCAATACGCGCCTCGACGCCATCGGAGATGACCAACGCCTCATTGAACGTGAAAAGCGAGGGGATTTCCTGTTTGTACGTTTGGAGCTGGGTAAACGCCGACCAGATTGTGGCCCCCGCGGCGGCATTCTTGAGTTCGATCACTGCCAGAGGCAGTCCGTTGACGAAGAGCACGATGTCGGCCCGCCGTTCGCGGTGATCTTCCACGACCGTGAACTGGCTGACAGCCAAGAA
>Ga0101943_1001097_pt1 | contig 27127 bp, 28 predicted proteins | sample DewCreD2012metaG_5_FD_75244 | JGI IMG/M metagenome (GOLD analysis project Ga0101943, IMG submission 75244) | Hot spring sediment bacterial and archeal communities from British Columbia, Canada, to study Microbial Dark Matter (Phase II) - Dewar... ... | reverse complement strand
TGCCATTCCAGCTGATAGGGCAGGGGCGAGTTTTCGGGGATAAAAGTCATCTTGATGGTGTCAGAGAGCATGATGCTGGGTCCCAGTGCGTCGGTAGGGTCACGCCAGTCTGTGACAGTGACCTCCAGCGTGCCTTTGATACCCCTGCGCGAAAAGCCGATGTACGCAGTGGCAGGCCCGCTAAACGTCGCCTCGAATGGCTTCTCCATTGCGTACCGCTCGGCGTCGTGCATCACCACCGTCACCGGCACGATTGGCGGCCAGCTGCCGACCGCGACGGTCACCGTGCGGAAGACGAGCTTGCCAGCCAGCGGGTCATCAGGTGGTGTAACACCCTCTGGGCAGAGGATGTTGCGCACAGCCATCTCTACCATGCCTGCTTGCAGCGGGGGCATCTTCCCTCGGGCCCCCGGATCTCGATCTGGTGTATGGGACAGAAGAAGCCCTGGTGTCTGCCGGCGGCGCCGCTGCCGCTGCAGGCGCGGCAGGGGCAGTCTCCGAAGCAAGTGGGGTCGGCGCAGGGGCACGGCTTGTCCAGCTCCACTAGCTCACCTCCTTTGCCCAGAAGGGGGCGCCTGGCAGGGGATGGTAGCCCATCTCGGCGAGGAAGGCCCTGTAGAAGTCGGTGTCGTAGACGGGCTCCCGCGGCGGCGCCCTCAGCTCCCGCGCCTCGGGCACGAGGCGCAGGAGCGTCTGCTCCCACGCCTGCCAGAGGAGTCGTGCGCCCTCGTCCTCCCTGGGGTCGGGAGAGCGGCGCCACGGGAGGAAGAGGTATGCCTCCCAGAGGAGGACGACGCCGGCCTCTGGTACTGCCCAGGCCCGGCAGCTCCCCACCCTCTGGTGCGCCATCCCCTCCAGTGAGGCCCTAACGACCTTCCCGAGGGCGCCGTCTGGGGCAGCCGCAGGCGACAGCACGACATCGAAGGAGTACTGCGGGACGAGGACGTAGGGCTCTCCTCGCAGGTACATCCGCCTGCTGCGCCTGCTGAGGCAGGGGAGGAAGTCGGCGAGGAGGGACTGGGAGTCGTGTACCTCCTCCAGGAGCGCCACCTTGAGCCGCAGCCCCTGTCTCTCGCCGGTGCAGTCCTCCACCTCCCCTATCAGCTCGTCGAGGACGGTGTGGGTGTCCTGCATGGCCATCACCCCTGTGTGAGACGTGCTCGCTCGATGGCCTCCCGCAGTCTGTCCTTGCCCTCGGGCACGAGCAGCAGGTCAGCCACGTCCTTGGCGCCCCTCGGCAGCGGGACGATGACCGCCCGCTCGCCCAGCGCCCTGGCCAGGTCCCTTGCCGCCTGCTGTCCCGCCTCGTCGGCATCGAAGATGATGAACACCCTCTGGAACCGCCCCAGGGGGACGATGCGGAGGCGGGACACGTGCGCCCCGAGGGTGGCGGCAGCGGGGAGGCCCATGACCCTGGCGGCAACCCAGTCGAATGGCCCTTCCACCAGGGCCACCTCGTCTCCCTCCACCTGCTCGATGCCGAGGAGCGGCTTGGGGAGGGAGACGTTGAGGTACCTGGGCTCGGTGGTGTCGTCGGCGGCCCTTCCGGTGAGCCACCTCGCCTTCTCCTCGCGGTCGATGTCCGCGATGACGATGCGTCCCCGGAAGGGCTCCCAGTAGGGGCGCCCGCCCTCGCGGCGCCGCCTCCTCAGCAGCCCCACGCTGATGGCGGGCTCCACGAGCGCCAGCGCCTCCAGGCGGGCAGCCACTCCTGCTGCCCAGTAGCCGAGGCCCAGGTCCTCTGCCGCCATCAGGGGAATGCCGCGCCTGGCCAGATACTCACGGGCACGAGGGTGAGAGAGGTGACGCCGGCATGCCTCCCAGGCGGCATGGATGGCTGCCAGCTCCTCGGGGGTGGGCGTCTGCTCCTCCTCGGGCGCCTGCTGGGGGATGCGGCCCTTGCCGATCTGGCTGCCTGCCAGCATCAGCAGGGCTTCCCGCCACTCCACTCCCTCCGCGCGGGCCACGAAGTCGATGACGTCGCCCCGCGAACGGCATCCGAAGCAGAAGTAGTGGCCGTCGGGGTAGATGTGGAGTGAGGGGTTCGTATCGGGATGGAAGGGGCAGCGTCCCACCCAGGTGCGGCCGCTGCGGCGCAGCTGGACACCGTAGCCCTGGATGACCTCCACCAGGGAGTTGCGAGTGCGCACCTCTTCCTTGAGGGCACGCCAGTCTCCCCTAGGGGCCGTCTTCATCGGCTGTCACCTCACCTGCGGCTAACTGACGGAGGATGGACTGGGGCAGGGAGAAGGCCTCTGCCACAGCAGCCATCGCCTCGTCTGTTCTGGGGACCCTGGTGATCGCCAGGAGCAGGAAACGTTCCCAGTCCATTCCCAGGCGGGCGGCATACCTCTCCCAGGCCTCGCCGGGCGGCCCCAGTGTCCGGGCGAGGACGGCGGCGAAGCAGTCCTCTTGCTGCCGCCTCCTGAGCAGGGCAGCATCGGCCAGACTTATCATTCCGGTCACCTCCCCAATACCTCACCTGCCGCCCAGGGTTGAGGCCTGAGCGGCACACTTCTCCCCCCTCCCCCCCCGAAGGGGGGAAGGGGGGAGGAAGGAGGGGGGCGGGGGCTGCCCGCCCCCGGGGGCCCGTTCCCCTATCCCTTCTGGGGGACATGGAGGAGTCGGCGCCAGGACCGGCCTGGATGCCGCAACTGTTGATGAAAGTGTTGATGAACGCGTTGCATCAACACTTTCGACAGCTGGCTGGCTTCACTGGCACCCAGGCTGTTGGTCTGATGCCAGGATGTCCGTGGGCTCTCCTGCGCCCGCAGGGAGCCCCGAGAGCTGGAGGCAAATCCCTCGGGTTCGTCCTTCTGCCCGAGGAGGGGGGTGGAGGGGGTGAGCAAGGGAAGGATGCGAGGCACAGTACCACCTCCTTCTCGGGGCCCCTGTGGATGCAGGAGGCCACTGGGACGCTGGGGATCAGGCTGGTATCGCTGGGGGAGGGCTGTCAGACGGTGGCGAGCATATCGAGGATGCGCTCAACGGCTATGCGCATCCCCCGAAGAGGTCCAGGAAGCTGACGCGGTATCGCCGACAGATCTGCGCGATGGCTTCCCTGTCCACAGCTTCCTCCTGGCAACGATAGTATCACAGGCCTGCGTATGGGGGTGAGGGCCGCTGGCCCCCACCCCCATACCGGACTCGGCTCTACTGCTCGGGCTGGCCGTGGCGTACCTTGAGGGGCAGGATCTGCACCTGCCCCCCAGGGACGGTGCAGCCTGGCTCCCAGGGGGTGCCGAGGTTGAAGAGGACCCGGGCGCCGCCCTGGACGGGGGTGCCGACAGCCAGGAGACCCGGGCGGGCGGTCCAGGTGAGGCGGCCCCGCCGCCCCACCTTTCTGCCCCTGATGAGGACCAGGGGCAGGTCGGGTGGGGCAAGGCGGTGCGCCGCCTCGCAGAAGACCCCCTGCAGGGCCTGCCGGTCGGGGCCCTGGACGTAGGGGAGCAGGTAGGCGACCTCCTGGGCGGCCCGGATCACTCCCTGGTGGTCGCCGTCTTCGAGGGCCTGGCGGGCCCTGAAGACGGCGCCGGCCACCAGGCGGCGGGCCACCCGCAGGGCCTCGTCCCGCGCGCGAGCAGCCTCCTCGCCGTGGGTGCGAGCGAGGAGGCGGAGGGCCTCCGCCACCTTGCCCTGGCGCAGGAGCCCCCGGGCTTCCTCGGCCCTGGCGCGGGAGCGCTCGGCCTGGGCGCGGGCCTCCTCCTCGGCCCGCAGGCGGCGCACCCCCTCGTGGGCTTCCAGCTCCTGGAGTCGGCGGGCCATCTCCCGGGCCTCGGCCTCCAGGGCCTCGATCCGGGCGGCTACCTGCCTCTCAAGAGCTGACACCTCGGCGCCGGCCCATTCCCGCTGGGCCTGCAGGCGGCGCAGCAGCCCCAGGGCCTCCTGGCGGGCCCTGGCCACCTCCTCCAGGCGAGCCCGGATAGCGTCGGCCTCGGCCTTCCTGGCCTGGGCCTCCTCGCGGGCCGCCCGGGCCTGGGCCTCGACCTCGCTGACCTTAGTGGCGAGGTCGGCGAGGTCGGGGAGAGCAGTTGCCGGCGTGGGCACGTCGGCAGGCGGTGTGGCGGAGGCGGTGGCGGCGGAGGTACGGCGGGAGCGAGTGCGGGTTCGCTGCCCGTCGCTGGAAGCGGTGGCAGGGGCGGGCTCGGGCATTCCTGCCTCGGTAGCGGGCAGCTCCGGGTCGCTTGCCTGTTCCATCTGAGGCACCTGGTCGCGCAGTGCGGCCAGGCAGGCCAGGCGGGGGTCGATGTCCTCGTCGGCAGGGTCGATGACCTGGATCTTCTTGCTGCGGGCCATAATTTCCTCCTGTCCCCCCTTCGGATTTGTGCCCCGTTCGGGAGGACATTGCCCCCGGGGCCAGGGGCGGTGGCCCAAATAAGAGGGGGCCGGGATGGGCAGATGCTCTCCGGCCCCCTGGCGGTCGCTCGGTTGGCCCTCCGCCTTTGTCGCCTGCGGGAGGCCAGGCTGCAGGCGCCTCCCCCTTCAGGCCACTCCCTGTTGGGGTAGAGGGGGATTCACTTGTTCCCTCTCCGGCGGGCGGGAAGCCGAAGAGGGGCCACCCAGGCTACTTGCCCTTAGCCTGGGCGGTGGAGCGCTCGACCAGGGCCCGCGCTACCGGGCAGCGCGGGCCGAGGTCGCACACGCATGGGTAGGACCATGAGTGTGCTATACTGGTCATGGAGCCTCTTGGCTGCCCTGGTGTAGGCCCAGCGCCTGCCCGGGGCAGCTCTCTTTTCCGGCAGGCAGGCGGCATCCCCGACGGGGTCGTGGCGCAGGTGTCGCCCCTAGCCGCTGGGGCGTCCTGGCTCGCCCGCCGGGGCGAGCGCTATTCAGTTGTCTTTCCCCCTGTGGCGTTCCGGCGCCTGGGCCCCCTCACGCCGGGGTGCCACAGGGGGTCTGGAAAAGCTATCACCCCCTCTCCGCCGCCCTCGTCCTGTGATGAGAGCGATGGAGAGGGGGTGAGTCCCTCTCGGCCCTCCGCCTTTTTCGCCCGCGGTGGGCCAGGCCGCGGGCGTCTCCCTCCTCCCCACCCTATAACCCCCAGCTACGGCCAGCGGTGCATAGCAGGGGTGAGTGGAGGGATGCAGTTACTGAGCGCCCCACCCCGTGCGGGCGGGCAGCACGGGGGGCGCGGTCTTGACAGGGGCATGGGCACTCTCCTTCCCCGGGGGCTATCTAGCGGCAGCCCTCAGGGCCGCCGCCAGCGCCTCCCGGGTGTGCCCCTTCAGGTGGGGCTCCACTCGGGTGCGCAGCCCCCGGATAGCCGCAAGGCTGGGCTCCACCCCGGCCTCGCGCAAGGCCTGCCGCAGTGCCCGCACCAAGACAATGCGGGCGCCGTGGATGTCGCCGATCTCCGGGCCACCGGCGATGATGTCGGCGGCCCGGAGAAGGATGGGCATCATCCTGACCACCCCCTCCGTCCCTGATTTTGGCCCTCCGCCTTTGTCGCCCCAGGTGGGCCACTCCCGGGGCGTCTCCCTCCTCGCCGAAATCGGGAGGGGATTCGCTTGTCACCATCCCGGCTGGCGGCAGACCGGGATGGCGGAGATGTGCAGGGTCACATGACCTCCTCCTGGCCCGTGATTTGTCCCCACCAGCCGGGCCAGCTCCGGCGGAGGCCCCCGTGGATATCTCCCCTCCCTGTGGGAGCGTGCAGGGAAAAAGGAGCCCCTGGGTGCATCCCCTCCGTCATCTGGAGGCGTAGTGCACCCTTCTCCTCTCGGCCCTCCCGCTCTCCGAGAGGACGGGGCGGGGCCACCCCGGCGTCCAGACCCGTCCCACAGTGGTGGCCATGCCCGCTCCGCCTGGGCGCCCGTTGGAGCGGGCATGGGGCAGGTGGTGGGGGCATCCGTGCCCTGGCCTTCTCCTCCAGGCCCACCCGCTCCTGGAGGACGGCGTCCTGCCGGCGCCTGCCGCAGTCCCGTCCAGACATAAGAAACCCCCTGTCCGGCGCCTGCGGCCCCGCGCCAGGCAGGGGATCGGCGTCGTGCCCCGCAGGGGACGGTCTTCACGGGGAAGGCCGCCCGCCTCGGGGCACACGCGGCTAGGCGCAGAGTGCTCCCCTCGGCTAGCCGCAGGGGGTGTGAAAGTGTTGATGGATGTGTTGACGGGCGACAGTTGTGAACAGTTGGGAGCTGCCGGAGGTGGAGTACGGCGGGGCTTGACGGGGTGCAGCGGCGGTCATAGGTTGCTTAGAACGACCTGTCAGTGGGGCTGTTGGCCCAGGTCTGGGACCGACGGTTCCGGCGGCAGCTGGGAGGGGAGGCGTGAGTCTCGCAGGAAGCGTGTGTACCTGCTGAGCTGCCTATGACCCTGGCAGCGATGGACGTGCCAGGACCAGGGCGAGGAGGGTCGCGAACCCCGAGAGCATTATGCCCATCATCCAGAGGAATCGCCGCTCTAGCGCACTCCTCAGCTCGGCCATCTCCTGCCGGGTCTCCGCCCGCAGCTGGGACATATCTTCCCGGAGCTCCGTCCGCAGCTGGGACATCTCGGCCCTGACCTGACCGATCTCGACGGTCAGGCGCTGGTCCAACAGGTTCAGGCGTTCATCGATGGAATTGAGGCGGTCTGCGACAGAGGTGTAGGATGCCTCCAGCGCAGCCAGCCTCGCTTCCACAGTCACGTCCATTCACCGACCTCCCTTATACTCCTTCCTTCAGCCGCTGGCAAGGGAGAGGGACCTCACCCCTCCCCCTTGCCACCCTCGGCGCCCCCGATGGCGGCTGCCAGGTCCTCCTGGCGGAGCCGCCGGGTGGGCGCCCGGCTCACGTCATGCTGCTGCGGTGGTGGCCCCTGTCGCCATGGCACAAGTGTGGGTGCCCGGGACACGCCATCGCTCAGGCATTTGGCGATGGCCCGGGTGACCAGGTGCAGCTGTGGCCGCTGCACCTGGACCACGACCGCCTCCCCATGCAGGAAGGCGGTCATGTCGCCGCCCCGGGGCTGGACCAAGACGAGGATGTCCTGCCTCAGGAGCTGGGCCACGTCCTGGAGCTCTCGCTCCAGGACGGTGGCCTCCTCGGGAGCACAGCCCCGGACGACCACCTGCCGGGGGCGCACAGGAGAGGGCGCCTCTTCCTGGCGGGGCGGCGCCTTGCCTCGCTCGGGCTCCTGTTCCTGCTGCGGCTCGGTAGCGGGAGCAGCCGCCGGCGTCTCCTGCGGGGCCCGCCGCCAGGCCCGCAGGCCGGCGACGAGAGCCAGGACGGCCACCACCACTATCCCTCCGAGGAAGACCACTCCGGGAAGGAGGGAGCGACCCTCCTCGTCGAGCGGAGGAGCCGTGGGGGCGACCTGGGCCAGTGCGTAGCCCGCGACGGCGAGCAGGCACAGCCCGCCGGCGAAGGTCGCGGCAGCTGCCAGGAATCCCCGCCGGACAGCGCCCGTGGCTGCGAAGACCAGCCACCAGGCAGCGATGCCTGGTAGCCCCCCTGCCAGCAGCCACAGGAGGGGGGATCGGGTCAGGAAGCGCATCATCTTACCTCCTCCCTCCCCTTAGATTTGGTGCCCGTATAGGGAGGGTGTCCCCGGGCCAGGGGCGCTCTGTTCCAAAGGCAAAAGGAAAGGGCCAGGGGGATGATCCCTCCTGACCCCAGGGTTCCCTAATTCAGCTGTCTTCACAATGCGCTGGGCTCGTCGAGGTATCCAGCCCAGCGCCGCCCTGGGAGCACGCCGCCTCAGAGCTGCTCCCTTGGTACCTCTAGCCGAGGAGATGGGAGCGGGACCACCCCCGCGCCCAGCGCTACCTGGCGTCCTGCTGCCCTGGGCGCTGAGCCGAGCAGGACACGTGCCCCTGGGGGACATCCGGGCAGCCTGTCCGGTGAGGCAGCCGGACAGACGCTGTTTGGTAGTGGGGATGTCCCCCTGACTCCCCTCGAACGGGGACGGGGCGGGGCTTGCCCCGGCGCCCGGATCGCTCGGAAGGTCACCCCCGCTCCACCTGGGTGCCCGCCGAAGCGGGGGGGCGAGGCAGGTGGCAGGAGCGTCCGCGCCCCTGCCTTCTCCTCCTCCGGAGGACGGCGCCCTGCCTATGCCGGCCGCAGTCCGCTCTAGCCCCCGCCTGACGCCTGCGGCTTACACCAGGCAGGGGTTGGTCACAGTTGGTCTGGCGGTGCCTGCGGGAGTCGAACCCACGGTCTCCACCTTGAGAGGGTGGCCTCCTGAGCCTCTCGACGCAGGCGCCACACGGTGGTGACACCTGCGGGAGTCGGACCCGCGACCTCCGCCTTGAAAGGGCGGCGTCCTGGACCGCTAGACGAAGGCGCCACCTAGGGGGGCGGGGAAGGAGTTTGTGGTGAGAAGAGGTCGTCGGAATCCATCCAAACACCTCTAGCCCTCGCCGGGTGACTGCTTCGCGCACTCGACTCCCCAGCCAGGGCCTCTGTCATTCCATCTAATGTTCGTGGGCCAGCCCCTCGCAGGAGCCTGGTCCCATGTCAGTCGCCCGAAAGGCGGCTACCCCTTTCCGGCGACTCCTGAGGGGACAACACCGAGGTCTCCCCTCTAGACCTCTCCCCCAGCATTTCAGGGCGGTTGCCCCGGTCCGGGTTCGCCCCTCACCCTGCCGCCCGGGGGAACGGCGGAGTCCCTTTTGGGGGCACCCCACTGAGGTGGGGGTACACCTTCTCTCTTCGCAAGCTAGCAATGTATGCGTCTCACATCGCGTTGTCAAGTCCCCCAGCCAGAGAACAGGGACGCCAGTGGGGCAATATACATCCTCTCAGATAACCATTGTCAACGCCGTTTCCGTTTGCTCCCTTTTGCCCCCATCTCCTCCAGAACTCTCGCCTGGCTCGCATCCCCTCATCGCCGCCAGGACTATCGAGCCAGATCTCCTTCCTTTTAATACCCTGATAGAGGTGGCAGGCAAGGCTTCCCCATGTGCCCTCTTCACCTGACCACCCCTGTCCGCCTCATACCCGGGACCACGAGGCCACCTTCCACCGGGACCTGGGCGGCAGGACGATCAACGCAATGTCCAGGCAGCCCAGGGCGTGCCGCCTGCTATCCGCCATGTGCCAGCTATCTCCCTGCCCTCTCTGTCTCCATGTGCCTACCGCTCGCCTCTTCCCGCTTCGCCTTCCGCACTCTCTCTGCCGCCTCCGCCCCTTGCACGAAACCCCGACACCGGGCATGGCCCCTAGCCCGATACCGAACGCAGTGCCTGTAAGCCGAATCGAATATGAAGTGGAAGTCAGAAGAACAACGACCGATTACCCCAAATGATGGACGGAAGCTGATATGTGGACGATGAGTGATGTGTGTGGTGATCACTGTGGTCCTGTCTCATATCCCATGTCTGTCTCTGTACCCAGTGTGGGGGGTGGGGATGGGAAAAGGGTAGGTAAGTCAGGCTCAGAATATCCTCACGATAGCAATATGTCACAAATGGGGTCAGGTGTAGTCCTGCATGGCGCCGGGTTCTCTGGCCGTGAGCATATTGCGAGGGCAGCGATTTGTTATAATGGAGGTTTAACCTTTCTCTCCCTCCTGGACCGGCGCCCTGGTCAGACAGACTGTGAGCAACAGCCGTCAGCCTCTCTCGGATTTGCGGTGGTACTGCTTGCAGGGAAGCTGGAGGACACGCTCGCGCGGCCATTGCAGCCATGCGACGAGCAGGCGGGGCTAGACTGTAACGAAACCGCTTCGTCTCGCCTGCAGGGGGAGGCTACCCCCTGACCTCTGGCCCGACGCCGCTCGACCCCCGGCAGGGGGTGGGATGCCGTTCCTGTCAGCGGCTCCGGCGGGGAAGGGGAGATCGTCAGCCATGGATGTAGCAGTCGCCACAGGGCGTTTGAGGATTTGGCGAGGATGGTGGTGGTGTATAATAAAGTTTTAACCCTCTCGCGAGCCCTCGAGGGCTCACCATCCCTCCCCTCCCGCTGCGTGCCTCCTGAGTCAGGACTGCATCTCCTGCTCTCAGTAGTGAGCGTATGGCACGCACACACTTGTCAGGCGCATAACCACAGACTATAGTGAACGCTAGAAGGCGCTCGCACGCTTCGCCGGTCCGTGCCTGCCCCGCCGGCGGCGAGCGAATGCGACTGGTGACCCATGACCCGCTGGCACTGGACGGGTCACCAGCACACACATGCTGAGGGACGGTGAGACGGTGCAGCCAGTAGGCCTCGATCCAGGCTACGGACTCATAAAGGTGGCCACCCACAGTGGACAGCTGGTGTTCCCCAGCTATGTGGCTGCCATCCGCCGCGTCGGGCTGGCGGCGTCGGGCCTGCGACTGGCCCGCGCTACCATCGTCAGGTACAGAGACGTCGAGTATGCTGTCGGTGAGGGAGCTCCCCTGCGCGGCGCCATCTACGAGAGCGTCGATGACGCCCGCTTCGTCCAGGCTCCATCGCTCGCCCTGTTTCTGGCAGCACTGGCGAAGTCCCTTCCCTCGACCGAAGAGCCCATCGCTCTGGCAGTGGGACTCCCTGTGGCGCTCCTGCAGCGGGAGCCAGGCCAGGAGATAGCTCGCAACCTCCGGCGTCTCCTCCTGGGAACGCACGCACTGGAGGTGGATGGAGCTCAGCTCACCCTGCGCATCGAGAATGTCTGGATACGAGCACAGCCCCTCGGCATATGGGCAGACTGGGCTGTGCAGCAGACGGGGGTCCTCCACGCTGGCGCCCGCCGTGCTCTGGTGGGAATCGTAGACATCGGATTCAACACCATCGACCTCATCGGCATCCAGGGGGGACAGGTAAATGCCGACATGGTAGCGGGCCGGGACCTGGGAGTGCGAGTCCTCCTGGAGGACGCCAGCGAGGACAGCGATATGCCTTTGCATGAACTGGCAAGGCGATTCGCTGACGGAGTCCTGAGAGTAAACGAGACGCAGGTCAACAGGTGGGCCAGCGAGATAGCGGCCTTCGTCCGCCGTCGCTGGCGACGCGCCCGACCGCAGCTGGTCATCCTCGCTGGTGGCGGCGCCGCGCTGCTGGAGCGGTACGGCGCCACCCGAGTCATCAAGGGCGCTCTGTCCAGCGAGGTATTCGTCCCTGGCGATCCCGTCATCTCGGGAGCGCAGGGGCTGCGCAAGCTTGCCGTCGGACTGTTAGCCAGGGGCGAGACCCGGACGGGACCAGCCCAGCATGTGGAGAGAGAGGGAGAGGCCGCAGATGGAGAAACGACGGCGGTCGTCGAGGGTGCGACTACTGCTGCGCCTGACGCTCGACCCTGACATCGATGAACCACTGATCACCGCCCTGGCAAATACTCCCAGGGGCCAGCGGGCTACACTGGTGCGGATGTGGCTGCGAGGCGCCTATGCCACTATGGCGGGAACGGCCCCGTCGTACCGGGAAGGAGAGCAGGATGAGGATTCCTGGCTGGATGCCCTGGCCGTGGACGACTAGAGCGGCTGCCCGTGCCCAACGGGAGACGACGAGGCCGGGTGATAGGCAGGAACAGGGACAGCCCGAGGGGAGCGGGAGACGGCAGGGCAGGTCACGCACTGCCTCCATACGGATACAGTTCACGCTCAGTCTCCATCCGGTGTTAGACGAGGATGTGTTGGCACGGCTGGAAGCGGTCCCACGGGGACAGCGAGCAGCCGTGATGCTGGCAGCCCTGCGGGCGTATTCGGCTGTGGGGATAGAGGATAGTGGCCAACGTAAGCGATGGTGGAGGCGTCTTCTCAGCCAGATGCGCTGGCCATGGATGACCAGGGGGAGGTCCCACACCCAGCACCGGGCTGCTGGCCTGCTGGGAGGCGACGAGGGAACGACGCTCGTTCTCAGGCTCGACCCTGAGGAGGACCGCCGGCTGCTCGAATGGCTCCGGGGGATGCCCAGGGCATTGCAGACAGCAGTCGTCCTGAGTGTCCTGCGGCAGGCCATGCGCGAACGACTGCTCGATAACCCTAGCCCCAATGTGCCTGCGTACACGGGGCAGGATCTGTTGCAACAGCCGCAGCCGGCAGCGGGAGAGAGACAGCAGCTCCCGTGGCTAGAGACGAGACCTCTAGACATGGATGTAGCGTCATCTCCTGTCTTTCCCCATCCATGGGATCGTGGAATGAAACTCGAACTGTGGTGCGTTCAGCACATGGGTGCCGCGGATGCGGATGCAGTTCCCTATCCTGTGTGGGTCCACAACGAAGCGCTGCATCCGGGTATGCCCTGCAGTGGGCCCGGGCACTCGGGATATGGCTTCTGTCGCCACGAGTGGGCCATGTCACCTTTTGGGGCCGTTGCCCGCGTTCTCGGCGTAGACGTGCAGCGAGTGCGGTGGTGGTGGAGGAAGGGTTGGGTGGCTGTGAACGGACAGGTGGCGACAGCACGTAAGCCGACGCCTCCAGCTGGCATGCTGCGCTTGCTACCAGCCAAGGGCTGGAAGGCAGCCTCGGGGGCAGCGCCTCCCGTGGCGCCGAGGTCGCCGGGTCGGGTGCCTCTGGAGTGGTGTGTCCGCGGCGTGGAAGGCGTCAGGTACCTGTCAGCTGCAGGCCCCTTTGCAATCATACACGCCTGTCAGGACCATGCCGGACAGGAATGTCCCCCACCTCCATCGTGGCTGCCGTCGAACCATGTGCACAGGCACGTGATCACTCCGGCGCCTTCGTCGGCTCTGACCCTGGCGCTGGAAGTCCCGCGCGCCACTGCCCAGCGGTGGGCATACGACCCCGGCATGGTATGCCTGGAGGGGCCGACGCCCCTCTGGTTCCGCGAGCGGAGGCAGCGGCGTGCCGGGGAGGGTGCGCCGGCAGGGACAGACGCCTAAACCTACAAGTATAGCATGCACACCGCCCTACAGATCGCCTCGCGACCCCCGATTCCATCCTCATAAAACCCTCAAAATAGCCTCGTAAAACCCTCAAAATAAGTAGTCGCTCCATGAGTTCGAGAAGAGTGCGGCATTTCCTCCCCGACCGGCCATTACGGGCCCCCGTTGAGGCTTTTATGAGTATGCCCCCCCTCTATACTGGGGGCTGTCATGGCGGTGAAGGGACAGCGCCGCACCACTCACCCGGTGGGAGGGGTCCTCCTCCTGCTGGCCCTGCTTTCCTTCCTGGTCCTGGGGAGTATCGGCCCGTGGACGGCTGCCACCGTCCAGGCCGATACTCCCCCGTCCTCCCCAACCCCACAGCGGGAGCGGCAGCCGGACGACGGCAGGCAGGGGCCTGCACCTTCTCCTTATTACTACTCCCCCGGCGGCATCGGTGGGCCAGAGGACCTGCCCGTGATCGGTGGTATCAATGACTTCTTCAGTGGCCTGCCAGCGATGGGAGAGGGCATCACCAGGATGGCCGAGTGCATTCAGGACCTCCCACGGTGCTGGCTGGAGGCGCTGGTGGGCTTCATCAAGCTCGTATTCGAGCCCTTCTGGAAGCCCGTGGTGTTCATTCTCTTCTCCGTCGTCAGCAACACCGGCAAGGACATTACGGTGGAGGCGCCTTTCGTCCGAGAGCTGATGCAGATTACACGCCTGCTCAGCCTGGCGCTGCTGGCAGTGGTGCTCATGTGGGGCGGCTTCGCCATCATGATGAACCGGCACCTGGCCGCCCCGTACCACGAGCTGGCTGAGCTCCTGCCGCGGGTAGCAGCGGCGGTGGCGCTCATCGCCATCTTCCCCTGGCTGGCCGGCTTCCTCATCGATGTGAACAACGCTCTCATCAGGGTGACGCTCCACCCCGACGAGATACGCAATACCTGGGACGAGCTGTGGCAGCAGTCGCTGGTGGTGGGGCCATTCGTCATCTTCTGGCTGGCAGCCCTGGTGGTGGGGATCTTCCTGGCCGGGCAGCTCATCATGCGCTTCGTCCTCCTGGACATTCTGCTGGTGCTGGCGCCGGTCGCCATCATGCTCTGGGTGCTTCCCCAGACGCGCCGGTGGCACGAGCTGTGGGCCACCCTCTTTCCCGCCACCGTGTTCCAGCAGGCCGTTCAGGCCTGGGTGCTGGTGATCGGCTTTCGACTGGTCAACGCAGTCTGGCATAGCACGGGTGGCTTCGGAGCAACCGTGACAGGCGGGGCCGGGATGGCAGGACCTGTCCTGCTGACTGGACTCACGGCTATAGCGGTCATGCTGGTGGCCTTGAAGGTGCCGGGGCTGCTGGCGCAGGCCTTCGGCTGGGGCTACCCGCAGTACAACGCCATCCTCTCTACCTGGAACACCGTCATGCGGGGGTCCGGCAGCCAGCGGGGTGGCAGCGCTGCCCAGGCCGCAGTCAGGGCTGGCAGGGGGAGCTGAGGCTTGAGCGAGCGAGAGCAGCGGTCGAATCCCGTCGGCGTCGCCCGCGACATGGGGCAGGTCGTCCGCCTGGCCGTGCGCCTGCTGGGCGTGAAAGCGACCGTCATCCTGCTCCTGGTGGCAGCCGTGGTCGCCGTCCTGGGCGGCGCAGCCCTCTTCCTCGGCATCACCATCGTCCAGGCCAGCGCTCTGCTGGGGCCGCGAGCGCTCTCGGTGCCACCGGACCAGCTGCGGGTGATGCTCGCCGTCCAGGAAAGATACGGGGTCCCCTGGCAGGCGCTCGCCGCCATCGCCTATGTGGAGTCCAGCTTCGGCCAGAACATGGGGCCATCGCCCGCTGGCGCCGTCGGCTACTGCCAGTTCATGCCCGACACCTGGACCGCCTACGGGAGAGACGAGGACGGCGACGGACAGGCGGACCCCATGAGCTACCGGGACTGCCTCCCAGCAGTCGCGCGCTTCCTCCTGGACCACGGCTGGAGGAACGACGACGCGGATGCCCAGCGCCGGGCCCTCTACGCCTACAACCACGACTGGACTTACGTGGACAGGGTGCTGCTGATCGCCACGAGCTTCGGTCTGGGCGGTCTGTACGTGGGAGGCCTCCAGTGGCCGGTGCCCGGTCACTACGGCATCTCCAGCTTCTACGGCCAGGTGGACGAGGTCAGAGGCCCTTACCCCCACACGGGCATCGACATCCCTGCGCCCGAGGGGACGCCCGTGGTGGCCGCCGCCGGGGGCATCGTCCGCTGGGTGGGCGCCGACGCCATGTGCGGCAACGGGGTCACCATCTCGCACGGCAGCGACATGGCCACCGTTTACTGTCACCTCTCGGCTGTGCTGGTGGGCCCTGGACAGGCAGTCCAGGCAGGACAGGTCATCGGCCTGGTGGGGAACACCGGCCAGTCCACAGGGCCTCATCTGCACTTCGGCGTCATCGCGGGGGGAAGGGCAGTGGACCCCCTGGTGTTCCTGGAGGCGTAGGCGATGAGGAGGCCCGAGCTGGCATTCTTCGCCCTGGCGCTCCTGTGTATGGCCGCCATCGCCTTCCCCTTCGTTCGCTGCGGTCGGGACAGCGCTGGGGAGAAGCCGGCGGACGCGACGTCGGTGACGCCTCTGGCCCAGGTGAAGGACGACCCTCGCAGCGTGGGGGAGGAGCTGGTGCGACGTTTCCTCACCTTCCAGGGCGATCACGAGGCGTGGCGGCAGAGCGTCCTGGAACTGGCGGCCGATCCCCTGCGCTCGCGGGTGGCCTCCCGGCCGGCTGACCAGGCCCTCCTGACCTACGGTGTGACGGTGACGGTGACGGACCTGGAGTTTCTGGGACTGCGAAAGGATGAGAGCAGGGCAGAAGTCCTCTTCCGGGCGTCGGCCAGGGCGACTCCCTCGAGGCCAGGCGGCGAGTGGAGTGTGCCCAGGGAGACTACCAGGAAGGTCTATCTCTACCTGGTGAAGGAGGGAGAGAGATGGCTGGTGTCAGAGATGGCCCTGCAGGAGTAGCAGCGGCATCGGGGGAGAGAGACGCCCGCCGTCGTAGGGATGGGACAGGCGCAACGAATGCAGCGGAGGCACAGGAGGTGAGGAGCATGCAGTACAGGAGTCCTGACCGGAGGCAGAAGGTTGCCAGAAAGGAGGTGAAGGTCATGCGGAGGCTGCGGGAGCTGGCAGGCAGCGCCGCCGGCAAGGCCGCTATGGTCAACGCGGGGGTGGGCTTCATCATCGTGATGATGGCCCGCGTCATCGCCGGCGTTCTCCAGAACGCTCTCCCCGTCGGCGCCGGCGCAGGAGGCGGCTCGCCGGCGAACGAGCTCAACACTCTGTTCAACAACCTCCTGAACATCGGCACCGGGGTGGCCCTGGCGGCCTGCGCCCTGTTCATCGCCTGGGGAGCATTTTTGTACATGACCGCCGAGGGCAACCCGGCCCGCATGGAGCGGGGCTAGGAGAGGGGAAGCCGGCGAGGGAGGGAGAGCCATGCTGCCCAGACACGAGGTGCCGACGCACCTGCACGTGGAGGACCGCGTCTTCTTCGGCTTCATGACTGTCCGCCACGTGCTGGTGCTGGCTGGCGGCGGCCTCCTCTGTCTCGGCATGGCGCTCTCCCCGCCGTTCCCCCTGCCGGAGATGCTGCGCTACCTCCTGGCCATGGCGATAGCGGGAGCTGCCCTGGCGATAGCCTTCGTGGAGCCCGACGGCCGGCACATGGAGGACTGGCTGATGGCAGTCGCCAGATACCTGCTCTCGCCCCGGGTGGCAGTCTGGAGACCCCTGCCGGAGCCCTGGGAGACCGGGGAGGAGAAAGCTGGCGTCCTCGTCCTCAGCGAGGGCGGGAGAGGGGTCGTCAGCCCGCCTCCCGGGGGGAGAGGTGGAGGCCCCGCCTGGACCGCGAGGCCCGACTTTGCGGACAGGCACCGAGGGGCCAGCGAACAGCTAACTGTCAGGAGATAGCAGAGGCAAGGTCGCAATACGGGAGCGAGGCTATGAGTGGAACGGTGCAGGCGCTGCTGCCCATCGCGGAGGTGCGGGAGGGCTGCCTGGTCCTGCGGAGAGGACAGGTGAGGGCTGCCCTGGAGGCGAGACCTGTCAACTTCGTCCTGCGGCCGCCTGCCGAGCAGGAGGCTATCATCGCTGCCTTTCGGGGCTTCCTGCACTCCCTGAACTTTCCCCTGCAGCTGGTGGTGCGCAACATGCCAGCTTCGGTGGAGGACTACCTCACAGGACTCCGCACAGGCCAGTCGGCGCCGCTGTCGGGGGAGCTGAGGCGGCTGGCAGTGGAGCACGAGGCCTTCGTCCGCCGCCTCGCTCAGGAGCGCACCATCCTGGAGAGGCGCATCTACGTAGTGGTGCCTGCCCAGGCGCCAGGGCTGGAGACGGCGCCCGTCTCCTCCCTGCGGTCGTTCTTCCCTGGCCGGCGTCGGCAGGAGACGGCAGCGGAGGCCCGGGCCCAGGTCGAGACAGCCGTCCGCATCCTGGAGACGAGGGTGGAGCAGGTGGTCTCCGGCCTTCTCTCCATCGGCATTCCCTGCCGTCGTCTGTCGGGGCCAGAGATGCTGTCGGTGCTGCACGATTTCCTGGGCTCTTCAGCCCCCTTCCCGGCGGATGTCACAGCTGAGCTCCTGCCCGTCCACCTGGGCAGACGGAGGCAGGAGAGGAGGTAAGAGGACGTGTTCTATCAGCTCTTGAAGAACGCTCTGGGACAGTCGGGCCAGCAGCTCACAGAGATGACTGCCCACGGGGGCAGGAACGCCGTCGACCTGGTAGGCCCCACTGCCCTGGCGATAGAGCGCGACCACGTCCTGGTGGAGACCAGGGAGCACGCTCGCGCCTGCTATGTCTCGTCCTTCCCCAGACACGTGGATGCCGGCTGGCTCCTCCCCCTGGTGGACATGGAGGAGCCGGTGGATGTGGCCATCCACATCGAGCCGCTGCCCACCGGCCCCATAGTGCGGCAGCTGACGCGACGGCTGGCGGAGCTGCAGAGCTCCCGAATGCTGGACCTCAAGGCAGGAAGGGTGGAGGAAGCCTACCGCGCCATCGCCTACGACGACGTGGAGCGGCTGCGGGAACAGCTCGCCAGAGGAGAGGAGAGGGCCTATTCCACCAGCATATACGTGCTGCTGAGGGGGCGAGACCGCGACGAGCTGGAGATGCGCCAGCAGCGGGCGGCTTCCGCCCTGGAGGGGATGCTGGCATCCCTGCGTCCCGCCTACTACGAGCAGTGGCAGGGCCTTCTCTCCTGTGCCCCCCTGGGGCTGGACTACCTGGGCAGGCGGCGCAATCTGGACACCACCACCCTCGCCTACAGCTTCCCCTTCGCCTCCTCTCACCTGGGGACGGGGAGCGGCATCCTCTACGGTGTCAACTTGCAGGGCAACTCCCTGGTGGTCCTGGACCCCTTCGGGAGCGAGATGCCTAACGGGAACAAAGTCGTCTTCGCCAAGAGCGGCGCCGGGAAGTCCTACTTCTGCAAGGTGGAGGCCCTGCGGGCGCTGCTGGTGGGCGTGGAGTACTACGTGGTGGACCCCGAGCACGAGTACCGGCGCCTCTGCCAGGCAGTGGGCGGCGAGTTCATCACCCTCTCGGGCGCCAGGGCGGCCCACATCAATCCCTTCGACTTGCCGGAGCGCCCTCTGGAGGAGGGAGAGGACGTCCTCTCCGAGCGGGTGGCTGCGCTCCAGGGGCTCATCTCCCTGATGGTGACCACGCCCGGGGAGGTGCTCTCCTCCCGGGAGCAGGGCGCCCTCGACGTGGCCATCAGGGAGACCTACCGCCGGGCGGGGATAGGACGCGACCCTGCCACTCACCGGCGGCCGGCGCCGCTGCTGGTGGACCTCTACCGGGTACTGCGGGAGCAGGAGAACCCGTACGGACTCGCCGACCGCCTCGCCCGCTACGTGGAGGGAGCATATGCCCACCTCTTCCGGGAGCCCACGTCGGTGGACCTGCGGCGGCCCCTGGTGGCATTCGGGGTGCGTGACCTGGAAGAGGAGCTGAAGCCCGTCGTCTTCTACCTGATCGCCGACCACGTGTGGCGAGAGGTGCGCCGGCGGCCGCGGCCCCGCATCTTCCTGGTGGACGAGGCCTGGACGCTGGCCCGCCACCGGGAGGGCGGGCGCTTCCTGTCAGCCCTGGCGAGGCGGGCCCGCAAGCACTATCTGGGGCTGACGGTGGTCTCCCAGGACGTGGCGGACATGCTCATGGCCGAGGAGGGAAGAGCGGTCCTCCAGAATGTGGCGGTGACCTTCCTGATGCGCCAGGACCCCTCAGTCATCGACCTGGTGGAGGAGGTGTTCAAGCTGAGCCCCCAGGAGCGGCAGTTCCTCCTCTCCTGCGACAAGGGGGAGGGACTCATGATGGCCCTCGGGTCTCGGGCAGCCGTCAGGGTGGTGGCGAGCCCGCGGGAGCACGAGCTGTGCACCACCGACCCGCGGGAGCTGGCGGCCATGGAGGAGGCGGCGAGACAGGCATGAGCGGGGAGTGTCGCTGTAACTGCCCTGCGGCAGAGGATGCCTTCGCGGACGGCTTCCGCATGGGGGCCCAGTTCGTCCTGGACATCGTCGCCGGGCGGAAGGGGACGGTGGCAGAGGAGATGGCCTGGGCGCTGCGGCTGTCCCAGGCGGTGGGAGAGCCCCTGTCGGTGGAGCTGGTGATGGGGGCGGTGGTAAGGGCAGTGGAGAAAACAGAGGAGAGGGTCTCTCTCCTTCTCCCTTCGGAGGCCAGGTTCAGGTGGCGTTCCCTGATAAGGGATGGGAGCGGCGATGGCGAGGCCGGGCGAGGGAGCGATGTGGCAGCGAGCGCTGCGGGGGCTCGGTAGCATGGCGGCCGGCGCTGCGGCGGCAGGGCTCGCTGCCCAGGCGGCGGCTCCGCTAGCGCTGGCGGCGGCCCTGGAGGCAGCCAGGGTACATGTCGCCGTCTGGTGGATAGCGCTGGTGGCCCTCTGGCCGCTGGCGGGCGGCGAGCTCCTGGCAGCAGGCCAGCCGGGGATGGCGGCCGCCCTGGCCAGGGGGTGGCCCGCCGCCCTGGCGGCGGCAGGAGGGGTGGGCATCTGGTGGTGGCTCCGCCGGAGGTGAGACGCATGTCGAGAGTGAAGTGCCTGCTGTCGCCGAGGGTGCTCCTGGCGGTCGGCCTGGTGGCCGCTGCAGCAGTGGCCCAGGTCCTGGGGTCTGCCGCACTCGATCGCCTGCGGCAGCTGCCGGAGGGTGTCTGGGTGCCGGACGACCTGGTGGCCACGGCCCTGTGGCCATTCGCAGCCGGTGAGCTTCTGGCGCGGAGTGTGCCGCTGCCGGCGCCGCTGGTGCGGCCGCTGCCGGCGCTGGCTGCGCTCCTGGGGCTCGTGCTGGGGCTCCGGCTCCTGCCGTGGGCGCTGGGGCTGCAGTGGGCGCTGGCCCTGGAGGAGAGGTGGCAGCCGCTGACGAGAGAGGGACTCATCGGCGTGTACGCCCAGGTGCTGACGGGGAGGCGCTGCGCCATGCTCGTGCTGCAGGGGGTAGCGCGGGGCGTCGGCGCCGTAGTCGTATGGTCGTTCTGCTGGTACCTGGTGGGGGCTGGGATGAGCGCTGCCACGGACTCGCTGAGAGAGGTGCCCGCTGTCGGCGCCGCAGTGATGAGGCCCCTCGACGGGGCCCTCCTCCTGCTTGCGAGTGCAGGTGCCTGGGCCTGTGGGCTCTCGTTCCCATTCGTGGCGCCCATTCTCCTGGCGACAGGGGCCCTCATCTTGCCCCGGTTGGCCCGGGCGCGCGAGGCTGCCCTGCGCCGCTGGTGGACGAGGCAGCTGGCGGAGGGAGGGGAACCGCCGGGGATGACGCGGCTGGCGGCCCTGGAGTGGAAGCTGCGGCGGCGATTGCTGGGGAGGAAGGCATACCTGTTCAGCAGCATTGGCACTCCGGAGGTGATGGATCTGCTGGACGTGCTGGCAGATAGCGCTCTGTCGGCAGGGAAGCGCACGGGAGCATCCGGCGTCTCTGCCGCGAGGATGCACGCAGCAGGTGCTGCGGAGGAGGGTTGAATTGTCATGATGACAACAGCGGTAAGGCGAGCGGTGGCTCGGCGCTGGCACTGGTTGGTAGGGGGAGTGATGGCTGGACGCTTTGTCTCGCTCTTATCCCCCCACATCCCGGATGCGATGGCCTGGTTGGGAGAGAGGCCGGTGCCTCTGGTGGTGGTGTTGCCCGCTCTTGTGCTCCTCTGGCCGCTGGCCATAGGGGAAGCGCTGGCCGAGTGGAAGGCAGCGCCCAATCTCTTGGCAGCACTGGGAACCATACTGGTGGGCATGTGCTGCTGGTGCAGCACGAGAGGTCTTCTCCGAGCGATGACGACCTTTGCCAGAGCTGCTGCGGCGCTCATCTTACTGCGGTGGATGATGTGGACATTTCACCCTGAGTCAGTGCGGGGCCTTTCTCGCGAGCAAGCCCTGGAGTGGCGTCGCTGGCAAAAGTTGCATCGCTTCCCCCTTGGAGGAGTGCTGCTCACCATCATCTGGGGCGGCAAGCGAGCTATCCAGACGCTGGACCGGCTGGCTGATGACCAGCTGTTGGAGGTGAGGGTGTGAGCAGGTGGGACCCCACAGACGACCCCGGCATCTTCGCCTGGGAAGGCCAGCGGCCGGTGGAAGATGCCCTGCGCTACACCCAGCTGGACGAGCCGCTGTATCACCGGCAGCGGCAGGAGTCTTCCACCGCCCTCCTGGAGAGGTCACAGGAGCAGACGCCGCTGCTCGCGGCGCCTGCCGCGGGCGATACCGTGGTCTACGAGATCTTCGCCTCGAAGCTGGACACTGAGCCTGCCAGAAGAGCAGAGAGGCTTCTGTCTGGCCTGGCCTCCCTCCCCTGGTGCTCCCTGATGACAGTCGCCCAGGAGGGGTCGCTGCGCTTCTTCGTGGAGGCGCCGGGCGAGTTCGCTCGCCAGGCCCTCATGGCCCTCTCCGCTGCCTACCCCCAGGCGGAGGTGGAGATGTGCGGCGAGTCGCCCTGGCGGCTGCGAGAGGGAGAGGAGTGGCAGGTGGCGAGGCTGCGGCTGCAGCCGGGTAAGCTCGCTCCCCTGGCGAGGGTGGAGGCAGGTCCCGGCGCCCGGGCGTCGCTGCCCCAGCTGTCCATCTCCTACGCCCTCAGCGATGCGCCGCCGCCGCTGCCGCTGGCAGTGCTGGGAATGCTCGCTCCCGGCGAGAGGGCAGTGCTGCGGCTGGACCTGGCGCCCGCTGCTGCTTCTCTGTCCACTTACCTGCGAGGGACCATCTACAAGCACCGGGCACGGGAGCAGTACATGCGACAGGCGCGGCTGCACTATGCCTGGCAGTCGCCAGTCAACGACTCCATCGCCCTGGTGCTCATGCTGGGGCTGGTCCTGGTGATAGCCCTGGGAGCCGCCTATTATCGGGAGGGCAACACGCCCGGCCTGGTCGGGCTGGGCGCCGCCACCCTCCTGGGGACGCCGCTCGCCCTGTACCTCTGGCACCGGCTGAGGGGAGAGGGAGCGCTCTCGGCGGAGCAGGCGCAGGAGAAGATGCTGGCGGGCTCTCTGCTGGCAGCGGACGTGCGGGTAGCAGCCTTCGGGCCGGCGAGGGCGACTGCCAGGGAGCGGCTGGTGGAGCTGGTGGAGCGGCAGGCGGCAGCAGCTCGCACGGTGGCTCACCCCGCGGGCGGTATGCTGGTGCCCCAGCTGCTGAAGGGGGGAGCGAGGAAGACGGAGCCTCTGCCCGCTGGGAAGAGGGACATCCTGGGCTCGGCGGAGCTGGCGCTCCTGTTTCACCTGGATGCCAGCCTGCCCCTCTACCGGCCGGCGGGGGCCCGCATGGTCCTGCCGCGCGGGGCGACGGTCCAGGAGGGGTGTCCCGTAGGGGTCGTCTCCTGGCAGGGAAGGGAGATCACCGTGCGAATACCCCAGGACCTCCTCCTGCGGCACCAGCTGCTCGTGGCCAAGACGCAGAGGGGGAAGTCCAGCCTCCTCCTGCATCTGTCCCGGCACCTCATGGCCAGGATGGTAGAGGGCGAGAAGGTCTCCCTGGTGGTGATGGACCCCCACGGCGACCTGGCGCAGGAGCTGCTGGGGCTGGTGCCATCGGAGCTGGTGGAGAAGGTGGCCTACCTGGACTTCAGCGCCCAGGGACAGGAGAGGCCAGTGGGGCTCAACCTGCTGGACGTGAGGATCTTCCCCGACAAGGACAGACACGTCGAGCGGCTGGTGACCATCTTCAAGCGGCTGTCGCTGGCAGAGGGGGTGTGGGGCCAGCGCATGGAGGGGCTGCTGCGCACGGCGGTGACCTCCCTGTACGTGGCCAACCAGGGGCGTGTGACGCGAGGCGAGGAGCAGTACACCATTCTGGACGTGGTCCCTCTCGTCACCAATCAGGCGTTCCGCCATCAGGAAGTCCTGCGGCAGGTGCCCGACCCCTCGCTGCTCAGCTGGTGGAAGGACAACTTCGAGGACCTGACGCCGGCCATGCGGTCCGAGGTGCGTCTGCCCGTTACCGGCCGCGTCAGCCGCTGGGGGATCTCCGACGTCTCCCGCCTCTTCGTAGGACAGCCCGACTCCACCGTCGACCCCCGGGCAGTCCTGAGGGAGGGAGGCATCCTGGTGGTGAACGTGCCGGTGGGCGACCTGGGGGAGAACACAGCTGGCCTCCTGGGCGCCACCATCCTCAATCTGGTGTCGAGCCTCATCGAGGAGCAGGTGGACCTGCCGAGGGGCGAGAGGCAGCGGGTGGTAGTCCTGGTAGACGAGTCCAGCACGCTGGGAGCGGCGGCGTTCGAGCGCATGCTGGCGGAGCTGGCCAAGTACGGCCTCTCGCTGGTGATGGTGACCCAGAGTCTGGCTTCCCTCAGCAAGTACGACAGGGAGCTGCGCTCCCGGGTCTTCGCCAACATCGACGGTCTCACCGTTTTCACCGTGTCAGCCGAGGACGCGCAGTACCTGCGGCTGGAGCTGGGCCACGGCGTGACGGTGGAAGACCTGGTGTCGCTGCCGGACCACGAGGCCTACGCCCGCTGGTGGGCGGGGGGAGAGACGATGCCCACCTTCCGCTTCCGGCTGCTGCCGCCGCCGGAGGGCTCGCGAGAGCGAGCGGACGAGGTGAGAAGACGGTCGGCCGAGAAGTACGGAAGGCCGCGAGAGGAGGTGGAGCAGGCCATCGCCAGGCGCATAGCCGAGAGGGGAGCGCCCGACGTGGGGCCAGGGTTCATCCTGCCCCTGAACGTGCGGGAGATAGAGGACTCGGAATACGAGCTGTAGCCAGGAGAGGGAGAGGATGTCCAGCCACAGGCTGATCGACTGGCGCAGGCGCCTCGGCCGCCGCAGTCACTCGCGGCCTTTACCTGAATCGCCCGAGGGGACGGCGGCAGAAGCAGGAAAACAGTCGCCTCCTGAGGAGGGCCGGCATACCGCGGGGCCGGGGCCAGAAAGGGAAAGGCCTCCACCCACGGGAGCAGGTGACCAGAGCCGCCTCAGCTGGAAGCCAGAGCCAGGTGTCAGGAGGGAGGATTATAGCATGGAGCGCAGCGTAGCCATTCTGGACAGGACTTACGTCATCGGGGAGCGACTGCCGGCGTACGACGTGACGAATCTCGTCTGCGAGGCCGACGATGGCATGGAGGAGTTCGCGCCGTCGCTGCAGGAGTACTATCGCGAGGCCTTCGCCGACATCGACAGGGAGCCCGACATCTGCCCCCTGGAGATGAGCCTGCGCTGGGAGGAAGCAGACATCTGCTGTCCCCACGGTCCGGCGAGGATCGTTGTCCGCCGCGACCTGTGCGAGAGATGCCAGCGAGCACTGGAGGAGGCGGGAGCAGTCCCGGTGGAGGTAGAGGTGGTGGACTTCCGGCCTGATGCGGCGCCCGACGGCAGATACGCTGGCTACTGCCACGAGGGGATAGCCTTCGTCGTGAGGGAACGGGCGACCTCCTGAGCAGGCGCATGCCATGAGGGCAGCGACGTCGGAGCGGTCTGGACGACCGGCCCCGGAGAGGGAGGCCCTGCTGGCCACCGAGGAGGTATCGCATCCAGACCTGCGCCCGGTGGCAGGACGCCGGGAAGACCTGAAAGGGGAGACGGCGGCCGATGAGCTCGCTCGCTGGGATCCCTACGACCGGCGGGTGCTGGCCGGCCTCGTGCGGCTGCCGTTCTCCCGTCCCCACCAGCTCGCCGCCCTCCTGGGAGTGGCCGAGGCAGCCGTTCAGGAGGCGCTCTGGCGGCTGCGACAGAGAGGATGGGCCAGGGACATACCGGCCTCCACCCAGAAGGACATCGTCCGGCTCTGGCTACCCAGCTGTGGAGTGTGGACGGCCTACGAAGCGGCGGGAGTGGACCTGACGTTCCTGGTGGCAGCCGACCGCAGCCTGGAGAAACTGAGCTGGGACAGCACCGAGGCGCTGGCGGTGGCAGAGCTCCTGGGGAACCTGGCCCAGGGAGCCAGGCAGCGGGGGCTGCAGGTGGCGGAGGCGCTGCGACTGCGCCCTTCCGCACCCGGAGCGGTCTACGCGGGCGCCCAGGGGATGGTCCTTCTGGTAGGAGAGGAGTGGTGCAGCCCCCTGTTTGTGCTGGTGGACAGGCAGGAGACAGCTCCCCATCAGCGCAGGGAGCTCGCACGCCAGTGGAGCAGACTGCTGGCAGAGAGGCCCTTCATGACGGGCGCCATGCTCCTCGTGGTCACCCCCACCCGCGAGGAGATGGACCAGTGGGACTTCTACACCAGCGTGTCCCGGGAGCGGAAGAGCGTTCCCCCTCCACCGGTCTACATGGCCACAGCCAGCGCCATCGTCGACCCCTGGCGCTGTCGCTGGGAGAGAGTCGACGGCAAGGGAAGCGTCTATCTCGCCTCCTCGCTCCACCGGCTGGGACAGGCGCCTCTGGACCTGCCCCTCCCGTTCAGGAACGCCAGGTCAGCGGTCCTGCCAGACGGCAGGAGGAGACTCGACCGCAGGGAGACGACGGTGGAGCAGCCGAGCCCGGCAGCGAGACGGACGCTGGTGACGCTGCTGCGACATCCCGCCTGCCGGACAGAGGAGCTGGCTGCCCTGGCAGGTCTCTCGGTGGAAGAGGAGGAGAGGGTGCTCGCCGGCCTCGTCGAGCGAGGGCTGGCGCGGCAGACAGACGACCGATGGACGGTGACGAAGGAGGGCGACCGCCTGGGGAGGAGGCTCTTGGGTGTGAGCCCCGCAGCGGGCTCGGCCTTCCCCAGGCCATCCCTTCTTCCTCACCACCTGGAAGTGCGCTCCTTTCTCGCCGCTCTGGCCAGACAGCTCCAGGAAGTGGGAGGCAAGGTGCTCTCCCTGCGCGAGGCCCCCGCGACGCGACGGGAATGGCACGAGGGGGGAAGGCTGCTCAGCCTGGTGCCCGATGGCTCCCTCGTCTTCACGCTGGCCGGCCACACGGTGTACGCCCTCCTGGAATGGGACAGGGGCCAGATGTTCACCTCACGCTGGCAGCGGAAGCTCTCGGCCTACCGGGGATATTACCGTCATCTGCTGAGACACGGTCGCCCTTTCTACATGCCCCTCTTGCTGGTGATAGCGCCCGATCCCACGCGGGAGGAGAATATAGCGGCCACGGCCAGGGATGTTCTGCCGGCGGGGATGCTCCCCCTGGTGTGGACGAGCAACAGGCTGGTACTGGAGTCGCGGGGTGTTCTGGGGGCTGCGTGGCAGCGGGGGACGGGCGGCAGTAGGGACAGGTTTTACATGGGTAACTCGCGAGGGGACTGAGGAGACAGCGGCAGACAGGCGAGCTGGCCGCCAGTTGCGCTGTGCCGCCGGGAAGACGACCTCTTATCGTAACGCTGGGACAACGAGCTTATGCCATCTCGATCAGTTCAGGACTGATTGTGTGTCCACCACAGCTGCACCTCTCCGGCAATGCCCTCCCCGGTCCAGCCATCCATCACCCGCCGGGACAGGATGTCTCCTGCCTACGGCCTCTTTCTGCGCTCGGGTAGCCACACGCTGGCCAGCGACATCAGCTGTCGGTCCAGCCACAGCCAGCCTGTGAGGGTCAGCAAGGCCATACCCAGAAGCGCCGTCAGCGCTACCCCGAGGAGGCCTGGGGGCACCGCCACCAGCCTCAACAAGAGGGTAATCGCTGCCAGGGCAGCGCTCGTCGCTTCCATCAGGAAGAAGCCTGCGAGAGTCCAAACCCATGTCACTCCCATGGCTATCAGCTATGATAGGTCGTTGCGGTCGTCTCCCCAAATGATGTCGACGCATGCCTTTCCCTACATCCACTCATCTGTCGACATCTGTAGGGAAAGATGGAAGGCCTCGGGCTCTCTCTCGCAACTGTCGGAAACCGTCGGTCACCGACAGTTGTACCGACAGTTCCCGAGAGGACCCAGCACGGGGAAGTGGCCGCCTTCCAGGGAAAGGCGATCACTACATCTCACGAGATGGCTGCTAGGTCAAGGTTGCTGCGCTCTGGAACTGTCGGAGGAACTGTCGGTAATCGGGCTTCACCG
>Ga0101943_1001093_pt1 | contig 27255 bp, 16 predicted proteins | sample DewCreD2012metaG_5_FD_75244 | JGI IMG/M metagenome (GOLD analysis project Ga0101943, IMG submission 75244) | Hot spring sediment bacterial and archeal communities from British Columbia, Canada, to study Microbial Dark Matter (Phase II) - Dewar... ... | reverse complement strand
CACGGCGCTCAGTTTTCTCGATCCCCGGAAAGTCCGCTTCAGGTACAAACTCGAAGGTTTCGACGAGCACTGGATTGATGCCGGGACACGCCGCGTGGCCTATTACACGAATCTTCCACCGGGGCGTTATCGGTTCCGCGTCATCGCTTGCAATAATGACGGCGTGTGGAATGAGACGGGAGCCGCTGTGGAGTTCTTCCTGAGACCCTATTTCTACCAGACGGGGTGGTTTTTGGCCCTGGTCGTGCTCGTGCTGGCGTCGCTGGGACCGAGCATCTATATTCTCCGGGTGAGGCGATTGAGGGTGCGCGAGCGAGAGTTGGAAAAGTTGGTGGCCGAACGCACTCGGGAGCTGGCGGAGCTAAATCGCACGCTGGAAGAGCGGGTGCGGGAGGGCATCAAAGCCCTGGCCGAGGCCGAGCGCCTGGCGGCCTACGGAGAGATGGTGGCCGGCGTCGCCCACGAGGTGCGCAATCCGCTCTTTGCCCTTCAGGCAGCGGCGTATGTGATCCGGCGACACTGTGAGACAGTCTGCAAACACCAAGAGATGCAAACTCAGGCCAGTCTCATCGAGCGGGAAACTCAGCGACTCTCTCGGTTGATGAGAGACCTTCTCGAATTCGCCAAGCCCCGAGAGCTTCTCCTGACGCCCACCGATCCACTGAGCCTGCTCAAAGAAGCCGTCGAGAGCTATCGAGCTGAGCACAATCCGACGTTCCCTGAGATCGTACTGGCGGCGCCGGCGAATCTGCCGCAGGTTCAGGTTGATCGCAGCCGCCTGGTCCAGGTCATCGTCAATCTGATCGCCAATGCCGCCCAACACGCGCGGGGAGTCACGACCGTCACCCTTTCGGCGGATCTCGCGCCGGATGGACGGCTTTGCCTCCGGGTCCACAACGATGGAGCCGAGATTGCGCCCGATATCCTACCGCGAATCTTCGAGCCGTTCTTCACTACCGGTAAAGGGTCGGGCTTGGGGTTGGCTATTGCGCGCCGACTCGTCACCGAGCACGGCGGTACGATCACGGTGGAGTCCCAGCCCGATCGCGGCACCACTTTCACAATTTGCCTACCCGTAAAACCCGCAAAGGAGTATGGGACAGCGGATACTGATCGTTGACGACGACGCACCGCTGGTGGAGGCGTTGACGGGGTTACTCGGTCAGGCCGGGTACGAGGTGCGATCGGCCGAGACCGCCGAAGCCGCCCTCGAACTGGTGCGCCGTGAATCAATCGAGCTAGTGCTTCTGGATATTCGATTGGGGTCCGCAAGCGGTCTTGATCTGTTACCGCAGCTCAAAGTGCTCCGCCCGGAGATGTCGGTGATCGTGCTGACCGGCGTCGGAACGATTGCCACGGCGGTCGAGGCCATGCAGCGAGGCGCGGATAATGTCATCGAGAAGCCGATTGACCCACCCCGATTCCTGGCTCTGGTGGCTAAGGGGCTGGAAGCCTATGCGCTTCGCCGCAAAACCCTTCAGCTCGAACGACTCTCTGCGCCCTCGCGGGTTCTGATTTGCGGTGAAGGCAGCGCTTTGCGCAATGTGTTGAGATTGGCCGAAGCAGTGGCAGCGCGCGATACGACCGTCTTGCTCTGCGGAGAAACCGGCACGGGGAAGGGACTCCTGGCCCGGTTTATTCACGACGCCTCTCCGCGAAGGAAGGGTCCCTTCGTCGAGCTGAATTGCGCCGGTCTGTCGCGCGAGCTGACCGAATCGGAACTCTTCGGCCATGAGCGGGGCGCGTTCACCGGCGCCGTCGAGCGCAAAATCGGTCTCTTTGAAGCCGCCGATGGCGGAACGCTCTTTCTGGACGAGATCGGCGAGATGGACTACGCCGTACAGGCCAAGCTCTTGAATGCACTCGAACAGAAGCGATTCCGGCGCTTGGGCGGCGTGACCGAAATCGAAGTGAACGTGCGCCTCATTGCCGCCACCAATCGCGATTTGGAGCGGGATGTCGCGGCGGGGCGGTTTCGCAAAGACCTCTTCTACCGGCTGAGCGCCTTCAGTCTGTACCTGCCACCCTTGCGAGAGCGACGAGAGGACATCCTGCCATTGGCCCGACACTTTCTCGCTGAATGTCAAATGCCGCATGTGCGCGGCCTCTCGCGGGAAGTCGAAGAAATTCTCCTCAGTTATGATTGGCCGGGCAACGTCCGCGAGCTGAAAAACGTGATCGAACGGGCAGCCATTTTATGTCCGCCGGGCTCGGAACTGCTACCCATCCATTTGCCGCCGCTTCGGGCATCTGCGACTGCCGGCGTCAAACCTCACACCCCGGATGCTGAAGGAGTGGCCGCTAGCCGCGTCCCCTCTGAGGAGTCGCCTGACCAGCCTCTCTCTGCCGGCACCCCATCGTCTATCTCCAGGGTCGTAGAAGAGGCCGAACGCCATCTGCTGAAACTGGCGCTTCGCGCTCACAACTGGAACGTGTCGGCGACCGCACGCGAGCTGGGACTCTCCCGCGATACGCTCTACCGCAAGATCAAAAAATACAACCTCGCGCCAGAATAAAGATCTACGGACGGTCGTTTCCACTCAGTGGTGCGCGAGACCGATGCCAAAAGCTGCCACAAGGGACGACCCATGGACCTTGCCGTGAACGTCATCGGACCGAAGCATGAGGAGACTTCGCACGCCTTCTTGCTCCGCATTCCCGACAGGAACAAGCTGATGACGGCGATATGTTCCAGCCGCCTCTCCGTGAGGCGGCACCAGCCGGTGATAGGATGGCCGTCTCGGGGCGGCAGCTCGCTCCAAGCGGCGCCCGTCCAGTCCAGAAGCGCCCTCAAAGCACTTGCGGTCATCGGTTCGGGATCAGCCTCCTTTGGGATGAAGCTCAGGCGGGAGTTGATGGATACCGATCTCCGGCCACTGCGGGTAATGCCCTCCAGACCACGTCTTCAGCCGACCACAGACCCGAGACGATTTTGCAATGGGTTCCAGGCTCTCTTCAGCAGCCGCACTGTCCGAAAAATCTGACAGTGTCAGAAAAATAAGACACCCATCTGTCCGAGGAATCGGACAGATGGGCTGGGCTGTGGGAAGGACGCAATGCCTCTAACCCTCTGGTATTGAATCGCATGCGGCTCAATGGCTCTTCTTCTTGAAATTTCCGGCACACTTCTTGCTTCCAAATTTGCCGAGGACTAAGGTGGAGGATGAGCGAGCAGAACCAAAGCGACTGCTCATCGTGGACGATGATGAGACGGTCACCGCAAGCTTGGCATCGCTGCTTGGGTCCGATCCCGTGGTGGTGCGAACGGCTTCCTCATGGGAGCAAGCGGTCGAGCTTCTTCAGAGCGAGACGTTCGATCTGGTGATTACCGATCTGCGGCTGAGCGGCAGGGTGGGGATGGAAGGACTCGACCTTATTTCTCAGATCAAACAACGATCACCGGGGACACGGGTGGTATTGTTGACGGCCTATGGCTCGCCGGAGATCGAACGCGAAGCCCGCGCCCGTGGGGCTGATGACTATTGGGAGAAGACGTTGCCCGTATCCGCCTTGCTTGAGAGAGCACGGGCGCTGGGGCTTCGGACACGTTCTGAAAAAAATCAGCCCATATCACCGGCAGGGGAGGCCGTGAATTGAACTTGACGTCGCTTGAAGCATCAGTAAAACTACCAACCAAACTGGGCAATTTTTTGGAGGGGTTGGCCGTGAGCTTTCAGGGACGACGACGGAGCTCCGGCTGGGGCATTGAGAATCTCCATCCGCGTCGGCTCCAACGAGCCGACAGGGGATTTGGAGGAGATCACCGATGGAAGGCCAAAACAGTCGCTTCACTCATCGAAGAGGGACCCGGTTTATTCAATTAGGCGTGGGGCTGCTGCTGGCCCTTGGGTTGTTGTGGAATCCGAAAACGGCCTCCGTTCAGTCAAGCCCGCAGCCCCAGGTCACGCTCAACGTGCCTGCTGAAGTGCTCATTGGCGAAGACTTCACCTTCAGGGTGAAATTCAAAAATGCCGGTAGCCCGGGTGACATTGGCTACGGGCCGTTCATTGACCTTGTGCTCGATGCCGGTGGTGCGAATATCAACAAAAACAATCCGGCATGCCCCTGCGACGGCATCACGTTCGTGAAAGCCGAAATGGTCGGCGTGGTCGGCGGCCCTGTTCCGCTAAATAGCTTCCCGGTTTCCGCTCCCTGTAACCCGATGCCTCCGGCTGTTTCGTTGGCGCATCCGTTCGCCTTAAGCGGCATCGGACCTGTCACAGTTCCCGCGGGCGCACAACTCATCACGCTGGAGCTTCCCTTCGGCAGTTTCGATCCGACGCAGCCGGAGATTGAGGTTGAGGTCACCGCCCATGTGAGCAATCTGGCGGACGCCGGCACACCGCTCAAGATCTTCGCCCGTGGGGGCTTTCGATACGGCGCCGACCCGTTGGATAACCCAAGCCAGGATCCTCCCATCCTGAGCGATACCACGCCGGCCACTCAATGGACCGCCCAAGCTCAGACTACTCCGACCGTCCTTACCATCAAGAAAGAGTACCTCGGCCCCGAAGATGAAACCGCTACCGGTCCGAATTTCATCTCGTACTATCCGCTGCGATACCGGATCACCGTTGACATTGCCAACGGCCAAACGGTCAGCAACGTCACGGTGACCGATTGCTTCCCTAACAACCTGGCCTTCCACAGCGTTGTGTCGGTCTCTCCGATGCCTCCAATGATGACGTCGCCACCAGTAGACGTACCCAGTAATCCTCCCAACAACTGTTTGACCGTGACCTGGTCTTCGCTCACCGGCGCTTCAGGCCCGGATGCCACGGTCGTCGTCGAATTCTTCATCCCGGAAAAAGACGCCAACGGCAATCCCGTCCTTCCGCCAAATTGCCAGCCCGTTCAATCCGTCAATGATGTCAAAGCCGAGGGCGATTGGACACCGATAGACCAGTGCGATACCTCGCTGGCGCATGTTGTGAGCGACATCACCTCCAGCGACCACATCCTCAACGACAAATGCATCGCCATTCAGAAGGAGGTGGCCGTATTTCAAGACACCGGCGCTCCCGGTCCCACACCCGGAGATGTTCTGCAGTACACGCTCAAGTTCCAGGTCTCCGACTTCAAGACCTTCGGGAAACTGGAGGTTCGAGACTGGCTCGCCGATGGTCAGCAATTTCTCCCAGCACCCGCACCGACGCTCACGGTGACGGATCAGTTCGGCACTGTCACCGGGCCATTCACCCCTTCGGACTTATCTGTCACTCTTGATCCGCACTCCACCTGCCAGGGAATTAAGGGGACGACCAATCTCGTCTTCCACGTTTCCCAGAAGATGACCAACCTGAATCCCCCAAACCCCAGACACCAGGCGGGAATTCTGACCGGCGGCTGGGCGACGATGCCGACTTCTCCTGTTCCGGCCACGGGCCAGATCGTCTTTTACGCCCGGATACAGGATCAATTCTCCTTCCCCCAGAACCATCCCGGTGACAAGTTCGTGGACAAGGACGATCCGCTCGCCAATTGCGTGGAAATTCGCGGCGAGGTGTTCACCAACGTCAATCCTCCCCAGCTGCCGACGCCGACGGGCGTGATGGCTCGAGACGACAGCAAGAGCCTCACGGCCATTGTGACGGACTTCATCAAGAAGACTGTCTACGCCGTCAAACGTGGCAATAATTTCATCTGCGGACCTAGCTCCTTGCCTGGTAACCCGCCGCCCTGTCCAGCCAAGCCTCAGGTGACGGCCGGCGACGAAGTTACCTTCCGCATCGAGAAAGTCATCCCTTCGAGCGATGCCGAAAACCTCACGATTCAAGATTGGCTGCCGCTGCCGATTTTCGACGTCGCCGATCCTGATGCTGATAGCATTAACGGTCCCCCTTGGAACTTCACCAGCACGGCCTGCGGCATCCTGACGCCTGGTCAAGCCTGCCTTGGACCTAGCGATACCCTGCACACGCTGCCCGTGTCGCCTACGTTCACGTTTGATGCAACGACGAACAGCCTCAAATTCGACTATGGCACTTTCAACGATCCGACGAACACGCCTCGGAAGATAGACCTCCTGTTCACGGTCACAGCCACGAACGATCCGTTTGCCGATGGCCTCTTTCTGACCAACCAAGCACAGGAGTGCGAGAAGAACACGTTCAACATGACCTTCTGCCAGACCGCCATCGCGCAAGTCCAGATGGCCGAACCGAAGCTCAGAATCATCAAAGGAGTTGTCGCCAGCGACAATCCCAATGCCATCTTCTCGCCCGCCGCGCCCCCGTCGGGAACCTTCACGCCTCCGGGTGGTTCATGCCCGCGCTTTAACGGAACGATCAATTCGTCGAATATCGGCTCGCTCAATTTGAACAGCAATATTTCCAACGTGGATGCCCACGACAAAATCACCTTCGCCATCGTGGTCGAAAATCAAGGCTCATCTCCCAACGGCGTCTTCGATGTGAAGATTCGGGACATCTTCCCGCTCGATCCGACCGACCGGCCGTCGTGCTTCGTTCCTGATTTCAACACGCTCTGTGTCACCGATGGGGCTGGGATTCCTATTCCTTTCACCGTGAGCCCAAGCGGGTTTGGCTCTGTGATCATCGAACTCACCGACTCAGGCCCAACGGGTGCGCTCGGTCCCTTCCATCCTACGAACGGGAAGAATATTGTCGTGATCACCTTCGACGCCCAGCTTCTCGGCGACATCAAATCGGGCTGCTGCGACAATCGCGCCAGGCTGGAGAACTACTCCAACACCGAAGGCGGACCGAACTTCGTCGCGGCGGGCCTCGGCGGACCGTTTGAAGATACGGCTCAGGCCTGTGTCGGTCCGAGACCGTTCGCCAAGTGCATCCAGACGACGTCTGAAGTCCATACGACTGCGCAATCGGCTTCTCAAGGCGGCACGGTGGATGCGGCCATCGGCGAGATCGTCCGCTACCGCTTGATCACGGTCATTCCTGAGGGCACGACGCTGGGATTCCAGATCCAAGACTTTCTGCCTCCAGGCCTAACCTATCTGCCGGGCACGGCCCGCGTGGTCTTTGTGGCAGATAGCTCTGTCACCAGTGGCAATGCATTTTGGCCGACAGTTCCAGGACCGAATCCGCCGCAATGTCCAGGACCGCCGACGCCTACCGGTAACCTCCTGGAGGGTGGAGGTCCCTTTACTCCTGGCGCTGGGGTAGATCCGATTTTCTTCGTCGGAGTACAATCCTTGCCCATCACCAACAACGACAACGATCCCGACCTCGAATTCGCCATCATCGAGTTCAACGCGCTGGTGGACAACATCGCCAGCAATCAAAGCAGCACGACGTTGCCTAACCAATTCCAGGTGCGATTTACAAACGAAGCGGGCACCCAATTCGCCCTCAATTCGGGCACGGTCAATGTCCATGTTGTCGAGCCGCAACTCATCCTGACCAAGAGTGTTTCACCCGCGGCGGTCGTACCCGGCGGCGGACCGGTCACCTACACCGTTACCATCGCCAACACCGGCACTGCTGACGCATTTGACATCGTCTTCACCGATACCTTGCCGGCCGACTTGAGTCTTGTACCAGCCTCGCTCACGTTTCCAGCGGGCTGCGCCGGAGGCGCCGTAGGTCAAAATGTCAGCGTGACCTGCCCGCAGTTGGACGATGGAACGACGATCCAGATCACGTATCAGGCGACCGTCTCGGCAACGGCACTATGTCCATGTTTGATAACGAACCACGTCACCGTCACCTGGACGAGTCTGCCGGGACCGAAAGGCACGTGTCCGAATCCGACAGGCTCCTGCACGCCGGGCAATTCGGGAGCGATTGACGGCGAGCGCAACGGTTCAAGCGTGTTCCCGCCGAATCCACCGAATTCGCCCGATCCACCCAACAAGTACCATGCGACGGCCTCGGCGGCGCTCACCGTGAATTGTCCGCCGTGCGTGGATCCGGCTTCGTTCCCCAGCATGGTCGCCTGGTGGCCGCTGGATGAGCTGAATGGATCCGCCGTTGTGAACGATCTCGCGGGCGTTAACAATCAAGGCACGCCCACGCCGGGAAGTCTGCTCGGGGCCCAGAACGCTCCGAATGCCGTCGCCGGGCAGGTCGGTGGAGCCATCCAGTTTAATTCGAACTTGCAACCGAATGGCCCTCACCTGACAGTTCCGGATCACGCTGAGCTCAACTTCGGAACAGGTGGTTTCTCCATTGACGCTTGGGTCTATGCGCCGCCGTCTCCACCGACGGCGCTGTTCCTCTATCCGATTGTGGATAAGCTCATCGTTGTACAACCGACACCTAACGTCGGCGCACCGGTCAAGGGCTATGCTTTCTATCTTGACAACGGGGGTACGCCAGCAGGAGCACGCCTGCGCCTGACCCTAGCCGATGGGAGCGCGGCAGCGAATTACACCGGCCCATCCATACCGTTTAACACCTGGACGCATGTTGCCGTGACCGTGGATCGAATGTCGGGCACGGTGACCTTCTATGTCAACGGCACGCCTACAGTCGTCGCCGCTCCTCCCATGCCGACCGGCTCTATTGATACTCCCGGTATCGCGCTCTTGATCGGAGAGAGCCGGTTGCTGGGACCTCAAGCCGAAATCATCATTGACGAACTCGAAATGTTCAAGAGCGTGCTCACGCAGGCGGATATCCAGAACATCAAGACCAGCGGCAAGTGCAAGTGCGCGGGCGTGAGCAACGAACAGGTGAGCTGCAAGCCCGATGGTACATTCAGTTACACGGCCACCCTGACGAACCTGTCCGGTGTCGTGGCGACAGGAATCAACATTGTGCCGCCGTCGGGCGTGACGATCACGCCGAGCTCGATCACGACGCCGCTGTCGCCCGGCCAATCCATCACCGGGACGGTGACCATCAGCGGGCCGAATGCTCAACCGGGTGCCACGATCTGTTTCGACGTCGCTCTCACCGGTCAAGGCGTAGTGATTTGTCAGACGAAACACTGCATCACATTGCCCACCTGCCCTGGGCCTGGGCCCTGTGTGCAGGCTCCATCGGGCATGGTCGGATGGTGGCCGCTCAATGATGCCGTCGGTCAAAGTACCGTGCAGGACCTGGCGGGAGGCAACAACGGGACGACAAAGGACGTCAACGGTAATCCGCTGAACATTACCCTGGGTGCTGGACCACAGGTCGTGAGTCAACTGCCCGCGTCGAACATCCTGAACGGTCAACTGAATCCGGTGGTTGTAGACCCCAACACCTCTCTCGGCGCTCTCTTCTTCAACCGGAGCTTCGTCGAAGTACCCCACAATCCCAATCTGAATATCGGTCCGAACGGTTTCACCCTCACCCTGTGGGTGTTTACCGCTGGTGGTGTTGAGCCGATTCAGCCTCTTGTTGAAAAACTCGGTCTTAATGACGGGTACTCGCTCTATTTGGATAGCTGGGATAGCACCGCTAACACCTACACCCTTAAGTTCTGGCTCAATGGCAACTTTATCACAGGCCCGAAACTTCAGCTCAGCAGTCCGCTTTCACCCTCAGACTGGCATTTCATCGTTGTCCGAGTCAGCCCACCGGGAAGCGTCACGCTTACGGTTTGCGATCTCACCGGCTCCTGCACGACATCCCCTCCCACTACGGTTGCGAACTTCACCACCAGCAACACTGCGCCACTCCGGTTTGGCTTGGAATTGGGGCTCTTCCCAGCCCTATTCATAGCGAAAGAACTGGCTCTTGATGAAGTGGAGATTTTCAACCGAGCGCTGACGTCGGCGGAACTGCAGGCCATCTACGATGCCGAGCGCCAGGGCAGGCGGAAATGCCCCTGCGTGCCTCCACCCTCGGATATGGTCGCCTGGTATCCGCTGGATGAACAAGCAGGAGCGACGACGGTAAGCGACATCGCGCCTCCCCCCGGCTCGACCGTCAGCGATACAGGCACACCTAAGCCGGGACCGGTCTCGCCTGTTCCATCGGGCGGCGGCCCTGCCCCTGTTGCTGGCAAGGTCGGTGCAGGTGCTTTGTACTTCTACGGCGATGTGTTTGTGGAAGTTCCGCATAGCACGGACCTTACCTTCACGGGCGATTTCTCCATTGATGCCTGGATAAGAGTGGTCTGCGGACCTGTGGGAATCGTGGATAAATGGGATCCCAATACCCAAACGGGCTTCTCCTTGTTTGTGAATGAAACCGTGCCGGGCACCGGGACCTTGAACCTTCAGATCAACAACACGCTCTTCACAAGCACGGCGCCTGTTCCACTTGGGGCCAATCCTTTAGGGAATACCGGGCCCTGGGTTCATGTGGCAGTAACAGTGAACCGGACATCGGGAGTCGGTACCTTCTACATTGACGGCGCACCGGCCGGAACCTTCACAGTGCCAGGGGGCAGCATCACGAATACTCTGCCGATGCTCATCGGAAAGACCAGGGTTCAACCTACCACCTGCGAGTTTGCGATTGATGAACTGGAGCTCTTCAACCGCGCCCTCACACAGCAAGAGATCCAGAACATCTTTAACGCCGGCTCGGCGGGCAAGTGCCAGCCGCAGCTTGGGCAAATCTGCGTGGTGAAGTTTGAGGACCTAGATGGTGATGGGGTGCAAGATTCAGGCGAGCCGTTGCTGGCGGGCTGGCAGTTCACCGTCACCGATGCGAACAATAATCCCGTGGGCACGATCACGACGAGTCCGCCGGGGACGCCGTCGGCCTGCTTGACTGTCGCCGCACCCGGAACCTACACGGTCACCGAGCAAGTGCAATCGGGGTGGACACCCACGACGCCCAACCCGCAGACGGTGACCGTGCAGCCCGGACAAACGGCGAATCTCATTTTCGGCAACCAGGGCAAGGGGGAGATCTGCATCTTCAAGTTCCACGACCTGGACGGCGATAGCGTGCAGGATCCGAACGAGCCGCCGCTGCCGGGGTGGCAATTCACCGTGAGTCCGGCGCCGCTGCCGCCGACGACAAGTCCGGTGACAACGGGTCCGGATGGCAGAATCTGTTTCGGTGTCGTAGCTCCTGGAACCTACACGATCACCGAGCAGGTGCAACCGAGCTGGACGCCGACGACACCAACGACGCAGACGGTGACGGTGCAGCCCGGACAGACGGTCAATGTGGCATTCGGCAACAAGAAGCAGCCTGGGCAAATCTGCGTGGTGAAGTTCGAGGACCTGGATGGCGATGGCGTGCAAGATCCGGGTGAGCCGTTGCTGGCAGGCTGGCAATTCACCGTCACCGATGCCAGCGGTGCCATGGTCGGTACAATCACGACGAGTCAGCCCGGAACGCCTCCCGCGTGCTTGACGGTTCCCGCTCCGGGAACCTACACGGTCACCGAGACGGTGCAACCGGGGTGGACGCCGACAGCGCCGCCGTCAGGCTCGCAAACCGTGACGGTGCAGCCCGGACAGACAGTCAACCTCACCTTCGGCAACGGCCGGTGCATCACAGCGCCTTCCGGCATGGTCGCCTGGTGGTGGCTGGATGATCCGCAGGGAAGTACGGTTGTGAAGGATTCAATTGGACCATATAACGCTAGTCCCAAGCCTGGCCCCGTTGGCCCACCTACCTTCCCTGCCTCAACACCAGGCAAGGTGGCAAGCGCCCTCTTGTTTACCGAGCAGGCTTATGCAGAAGTTCCTGGTCCGGCTTCTGGCCTGAACCCCGGTGCTGGAGAATTCACGGTGGATGCCTGGGTTTATTTCGCTGGAGCAGACGAGACAGCAACCGTTATCCGCAAGATGCAAGGTGGGGGCGGGACTCCCTCCCCAGCACTGGGGATCGGTGTCAACACTCCAGCCTGGACACCAGGCTATATATGGAGGATCCAGAAAGTGCCCTTTGGAACTGGATGGGCTCTCTTCTTTGCGGTGAAAGACGCCGCGGGCCAATTTCGTTCCAACTTCGCGACCATCCCTGTTAATCAGTGGGTGCACTTGGCCATGGTGCTCCGCAGGACACCCTTGGCCCTTGAGCTCTATATCAACGGGAGTCTGGCACAAACAGGCGCGGGGAGTTTCACCCTCGGAGCAATCAGCAATGACTACCCGTTCTTGATTGGCGGGGACGGTGTAGAAAAGGCAGAACTCAAAGTTGACGAACTCGAGTTCTTTAACCGTGCCCTGACTCAACAGGAGATCCAATCCATCTACAACGCCGGCTCGGCGGGCAAGTGCAAGACCACGGCTGATCTCGGCGACGCTCCTGACAGCAGTAACCACGCGAATCAGCCGATGACGGCCTATACGGGCGTGACAGCTAAATTCCCGACGGTCTTCGACCCCGCCACGGGTTTGCCTCAGGGGCCCAAGCACCTCCAGCCCAAGAAGCTCGCTTGGCTCGGAGATGCCGTCAGCTTGGAGAACGAAGCCGACATGCCCCCAGATGCAGATGGTGTCACTAATATAGACCCATCTACGAACGCAGCCGACCGGGATAAATTCGACGACGGCGTGGCGCTGCCCATCGCTATCCCTATGTTCTGTGGCCAAACCCAGTTCCAGTACACGGTGACCAGCACCGCCGCCGCAAAGCTGTATGTCAACGTCTGGTTCGACTTCAACCGCGATGGCGACTGGGATGACCCCACGCAAGCGTGTCCGCTCGGCCCGAACATCACAGGCTCGTTCACCGAATGGGCTGTTCAGAACCAGCCGATTGTGGTGGTGCCAGGCCTCAACACCTTTACAACGCCGGTCTTCGGTGCGGCCAACCCCACAAAAGGGAAAGACATGTGGATGCGGATCACCCTGACAGATCAACCCATCGCGCCTGCGAACGGAAAAGACGGCAGCGGCCCTGCCGGCGGCTATGAGTACGGCGAGACCGAAGACTATCTGCTGAGGCTTGAGTATGCCGAACTCTGCGGAGTCAAGTTTGAAGACAAGAACGGCAACGGCAAGCAAGACTCCGGAGAGCCGGGGCTAGCCCAGTGGGTAATCGAGGTCAAAGATGCTAACGGGAACATCATTGGCTACGCGGTGACCGACGCTAACGGAAGGTACTGCATCGTCGTGCCCTCGCCGGGGACGTACATCGTCAGCGAGCAGCAGCAAGCAAGTTGGGTGCAGACAGCTCCTCCGACTCCGGGCACCTACACTGTGACAGTGCCTCCAGCACACACCGACCTCAACTTTGGCAACAAGAAGAAAGAAGAAGAAGCGAAGTGCGACCTCAAGATCGAGAAGAAAGTTGAGCCCAGTCCGTTGGTCAGCGGCCAGCAAGCTACTGTGAGTATTACCGTGACCAACGTGGGCAATGGACCCTGCCAAGGCGTTACCACGATGACGGATGGTCCACTCCCCTGGTTGCAGGTCACCAGTGTGGCGCAGGGAGGAAGCCTGTGGAATTGCTCGGTGGCGCCGCCGAATCCTGGAGCGACTGTCTCTTGCACTTGGAATGCCCCTGTACCGCCTGGGCCGCTTCCCACGATTACCATCACGGGGACTGTCGTCGCCTCAGCGGGTAGCCAAATTGAGAACTGCGCGACGGTGAGCAATCAGAACGACATCAACCCGCAGAACAACCAGTCGTGTGTGACCCTCCAGGTCACTGGATGCGTCACACCGCCCGCGAATATGACGGCCTGGTGGCCGCTGGATGAAACCTCAGGCACGACGGCGAATGATCTGGCCGGAGTGCCGAATAACGGCACGCATGTCAACGGTCCGACGCCAACACCGGGAATGGTCGCCGGGGCGCTCCGCTTCGATGGGGTGGATGATCATGTGCGCGTTCCCAACCATGCTGAGCTTAATGTTGGGACAGGAAACTTCACGCTCGATGCCTGGGTGCGCACAACGGCTTCGGAAGGCATGGTAGTGCTCGTTGACAAGCGCAGTGCCTTTGGACCCGCACCGTCCATCAACATTCCGCTGGGCTATTCGCTCTTCTTAGTCAATGGCCGATTGGGGTTCCAGATGGCCAACGGCGTGGGAAGCTCAACGTGCGCTCCGACGCCCACGCCGGGTGTGGCGTGTGTGAACTACGTCGCAGCCGCGCCGAATGTCGCCGATGGACAATGGCACCACGTGGCCGCCGTTGTGGATCGAGCCGATATGACGAGCGGCGTGCGTCTCTATGTTGACGGCGTCCAGGTCTTCACCGGCGCGCCTCTGGGTGCACCCCCGTCGGGCAGTCCAAGCACGCCCGCCAATCTGGACAACACGAGCGACCTGTACATGGGCATGCGAACACCAGGGATGGGGGGCGGCGGCTTCCTCAGGGGCGATCTCGATGAGGTGGAACTCATCAAGCGGGCGCTCAGCCAGCAAGAGATTCAAACCCTCTTCCAGGCCGGCTCGGCGGGCAAGTGTAAGCTCAAGCTGCCTGATCTTATCGTGACAAATCTGCGCGTGCTTCCGTCCACGATTCCGCGCGGAGGGAGTGCTGTCGTCTCCTTCGACATCAAGAATCAGGGTGAGGGGGAAGCGGGTCCGGCCACCCATGAGGTGCGGCTCATCATCCGTCGCGCCGGCAGTGACATGGATCTACTGCTTGGGAGGGTCACGACAGGACGGCTGGCACCGGGAGCTTCGCAATCGTTCGCCGTGCCGATTCGATTGCCTCAAGATGTTCCGACTGGTACAGCCCTCATTCGCGTTCGGGCCGATAGCGGCGACACCCTCAACGAATCGAACGAGGAGAACAACACGGCCGAAGTCCAAATCACCATTGCCGGAGAGCTATAAATTTGGCATCATTCCCGCCCTATTGCCTGCAGTGGTAGTAACACTACGACGGAAAGGAGATGGAAAGGCATGGGGTTTGACAGGATGCTCTCGCACCACCCGATGCGACCTATCGCGGGTATTCTGCTGAAAGTATCTCGTAGTTTTTCCCATCCGGCGCGAGGCGGATCGGCAACCGGCTTTCCGATTGTCGGCTTGATGCTGGTTTTGGTGCTTCTCTCACCTGGGGTGCGACCCCTTGATGTCGCGGGAGTGTCTCCGGCAGCAAGGGAAACCGGCGCAGCCGTTCAAACGCCGGTCCCATGCAGCGTCGTGCCGAACACCGGTATGCAAGCGACGACCCTATCGGCGACGATTAGTCTTGGCCCTCACCCAACAGTCTCTCAGCTCATGGCCATGATGACGCCGCAGCAGATGCTGGCGGCGACGAGTATGAGTTTCTCGCCCGGTGGTGTTGAAGCAGCTTTGCTTCAGATTCAGACCACCTTCTTCCCGATGCAGCAAGTCATCTACACCGGGATGATCACGATCCTGGAGGATGCTCTGCCGGGCGCGCGCAATTTGAGGATCACGATACAGCCAGGGAGGACTCCACCGGTCGAACTCATCTGCCCGATTGCGTTCACGGTGGAGACGCCGGAGGAGCGGTTGCAAAGGGCGAACCAAACGTTTCGGTCTGACGTTGCCGCTGCGCTTCAGGCCGTGGGAAGGCAAGTGGGGATTTCGGTGGAAACAGAGGATTTCGCTTTTGCTTTCAATGGAAATCCGCCGCTTGTCGTCAATGCCAGGATTACAGGGGACCTCACGCCGGAGCAACTGGCACGGGGAGCTGATCTGCTGCTTCTCTTTCTCCACCTGCCGGAGGGCTCGGATTTGCCTTCGGGATTCTATATCATCAGGGTCTTTCAAGAGGCTCCCACCGGGCCATGGTGGGCACAGTTCAAGGACACGAGTGGGCGCGTGATACGGCAGACGCCGATAGAGGTGGAAGTCCACCCGATCGAGGACGAGGCTCAGAAGCCCCGCTATAAACTCACGGCAAAAGGCAAAGTTATTCCACCGACCCTGATCATTGACTGGCATAAGAAAGACAAAACCGTTCAGGTGGATGCAGAGCTCGAGCTGCCCATCGGCACCGGTGAACCTGACGCGACGCCTTTACCATCAGCAGGTCAAGCCATCTTGAGGGCTGCCAATGCCCTTTTGAGCACTGCCCGGGATGCTATCGCTGCGGGAGCAAAGCTCACAAAAGCCGATGCTGCTCGCACCATCGGAGTCGGAAGCCTCGCGCAGGTGTTCGTCGTTTGGACCTACATTAACGGCCTGGAGCGTGCCAGCATCGAAGAGCTGGCCCGGGGTCGGCCCTCGTTCTTAACGTTCGGAGCGGGCAAGTTCTGGCTCTATCGAATCTGGCGAGATGAGAATGGCCAGTGGCTGACGACCTCTCAATCCCCGAACGGGGAGTCCTATACCTCGCCGGCGGAAGTTTCACCTTCCGGCGTATCAACGAGAGAACCCATTTTGTTGACGGATATCGAACCCGATGACATCTCCCCCACGGTCGTCACTCCGGCAGGGGTCACCATCAAGCAGCCGGATTGCGGGTGCAAGGGGTGTTGTGAAATAAAACCCCGCGGGTGAAGCAGAGGAGAGGCTGTATGGGGCGGCCCGCTATGGCCGCCCGCTTTCTTCCAATAGCAAAGCGGAGAACGCAGCTCTTTCCCCACCGCTGGAGATGTGAGAAAATAGCGTGGCGAAAGGAGGTGCCTGATGAACCGAGAAAAGGTCATGGCCGGCGCCCTCTTGGTCGTCGGATTCTTGGTCCCTCTTCGTCTCTCCCAGCAAGAGCCGCAGGGCGAATCGGAGTTCCAAAGGTTGAGGAGGGAGCTTGAAGCGCTCAAAGAAGGGCAAGCGCGGATAGAGAAGCAGCTTCAGGAGATCAAGAGCCTCTTGAACGCGATCCTCGCCGCGCGTCCGAGCGAACCGCGCGAGATCGTCCTCAGCGTGGACGGAGCCGCGTGGAAAGGGGAGAAGACGGCCCGACTGGTACTGATCGAATTCTCCGACTATCAATGACCGTTCTGCGCGCGGCACGTCCGGGAGACGTGGCCTCACCTTGAGCGGGACTACATTCGGACGGGGAAGGTTCGGTATGTGGTGCGGGATTTCCCGCTGCCCATGCACCGACAGGCCTTCAAGGCGGCGGAAGCCGCCCGTTGCGCGGCTGACCAGGGGAAGTTTTGGGAGATGCACGCACAGCTCTTTCACAACCAGGGGGCGCTTGAGGTCGAAGCCCTCACGCGCTATGCCGAGGCGCTCGGCCTCGATCTCCCGAAGTTCCAACAGTGTTTACAAGAGGGGCGACACGCCGAGGCGATCCGTCGCGATCTAGAGGAAGGGCGGCGGGCGGGCGTTCGGGGAACGCCGACCTTCTTCCTCGGCTTCCTGGAATCGGAGGGTACGCGCGTGAAAGTCCAGAAGGTGATCGTCGGCGCTCAGCCCTACACCGCTTTCAAGGAGGCCATTGAGAGCCTTCTCGCCGCACCCAAGCAGTGACGGGTTCTCGCGCAACCGCATCGCGGAGCCAAAAGGATACCGACACCCGTCGAAGAGCGGGCGCGCCCGAAGACGCCTCAGAGGAGACTCGAGCTTGACAACGCCCCCTGGACTGGTCATACTCTGGCCACAACTTCGAAGCAAGGGAGGCATAGTCATGAAGAGACGACGATGGTTCGCTTCCGTTTCTCTCACCGTGTGCCTCCTGCTCTGGTTTCCGGGCCGCTTGGCCTTCTCGGCTCAAGGTCCGGGAGCCCAGCAGGGCTTTTCGGTGACGATCATGAATATCTGCGGATCCTCCGTGGCTCCGGAGACGATTACGATTGTAAGTGTGACGCTCACCCTCAACGCGCTACCGCTCGCGATGCAAGCCGGCCCGCGCACACTGCGCACCGCAGAGACGACGACGTTTCAATTTCCCGCCTCGCAATTTCCTATCCTTGCTAATGTCACCCCTAATGACGTGACGATCAGTTGGAGACGCGGCGATCAGACGCTCACGACCACGTTCTTCCCGGTTCAACCCGGCCAAGTTCAAGAGCAGCTCTGCCTTCGTGTGCTCCTTACAACCGGCTTAGAGGGAGAAGCGGGAACGCTTTTCAGGCAGGTGGGCGGCTTGATCTCGAACACGGCCAGCCGACTTGGCGTCTCTGTAGACCCACAGCAAACGAAGCTTTTCCAGATCGGCAATGTGCCGATAGCTGCAGCTCCGGCGACGACGGGTGGACCGACGCTCGGCGTCATGGAGCTGGGAGCCCCGATGACTGTAGGGAATGTGCTGCTACCTCCAGGGAGCTACAAGATCAACGTGGACTTCTCGACCAGGAAGATTAACTTCCTCGATTCCATGGGGATCGTCCGAGCCCAAACAGATGCCCGAATTGAGCCCGTAGCGGGTCCATCGGCGACAATGCAGGGACCGCTCGCCCTCACGGCGACAGCGACATGCCAAGCAGCGGCTTCCTCTGACGAACCTGTGGAACCAATGGCTTTCGCCGGATGCGTGGGGCCGACGATCAGCTTCAGCCTCGTGTTCATCCCGACTCCGCCGTTCGTGCTTCTGCTGACGTGCATCGGCTTTTTGTGTCATCCTTTTCACCCACTGCCGCCTTATGTCTCCGTCGGCTTCTGCATCTGAGCCGGCGACCTTGATCCTGGGGAGCCCACCCCTTTTGGCGGAGGGATAGCGGTCCAACTGAAGAAAGGAGGAGCCTAAAACATGGAAGATCGAAGATCGCTCGCTGAACGAGCCATTCTCACGGTGCTCGCCATTGCGGGTGCCCTCTTTCTCCTGCTTTTGCCCGGCCCACGCTTTCAACCGGAAGCGACAGCTCGCGTGGCCCTCGCGGGATCGCAAGACCTGTGCGCCGAGCTTGCCCAATGCGTTGTGTTCTCACTTGAACCCACAGGTCCGACCTGCTGTTGGAAGCTGAAAGTGGAGTTGCGGAGCGGCCCGGCCTGCCCATCATCGCTCCCCCTCCAACAAATCCAACTCTCGCTAAATGTCCCCTTTACGTTCATACTGGTGGATCAGCTGGCGTCTGGTTGGACGCTCTCAGGGACTATCCCAGGATCTGGACCGATCACGCTGACTTCCCCAGGCCCTCTCTCCACGGGTACGACCACCATCGGGCGAATCTGCGTGAATTCATTCAATTTCAACCCTGGCACGCTCACGATTCAAGGGACGGTTATGGTGAGAGATCAAGAGGTGACTTGCACTACTAACCAGAACTTTCAATGCCCGAACGGTTGCTTAGTATGTGGGAGGAAATGTAGGGACTTGAACGGAAACGGCAGCTGCGACCACAACGAGCCTTTACTTTCCAATTGGCCGATCACCCTCACTGACAGTCAGGGCAACTCAGTAACGATTAAGACGGACAATGCCGGGAACTTTTGCTTCTTCAATCTCGCTCCTGGCAATTACACCATCTCAGAGGCCATACCCTCGGGCTGGGTGGCGGGAGAAGCATCGTGCACCAAATTCATCCCCGTCCAGGTTCCGGGCTACCCGAAGGCGGTGGATTGCGGCCAACAAGCTGGAACGTGCCCATTCACGTGCGAATATCGCTCGGACATTAACCGCTATGACTGCATCATGTGCCGATTCCCGAACATGCGCGCGGAGGACATACCGCAAGCCGAGGCGTGCGACGATCGGCCGGAGATCCTCAACACCGGGTGGGATCAGCGCATATCATCCACGATTCCTCTGAACGATCCCGATGGGGAATGGGTGATCATCCAAGACCCGGATCCGAGTACGCCGGAACCGCGGCCGGCTACGGTGATCGCTAATCCGGGGACGAAGAAGGAGCCGCAGTCGGAATGGATCTCCGCCGATCAGTTCGGTCGAGTCCGCCAGACGGGGCAGTACGTATTCCAACGCTGCTTCTGTTTGGACCCGGATGATCTCCCGAAAGCAAATATGTGGCTTAAGCTTTGGGCGGCCGACGAAGCCATCGTCCGCCTGAACGGGAACCAAATCGGCGTGACGTCTCCGAAGTCGTATGCGCAACCGAATCCGCTGATGATCACGACTTCGACGGGATTTCGTGCGGGCCTCAACTGCTTGCAGGTCGTCGTCACCGGCGGACAGTCAGCCTTCCTTCCCGGCCTTGGTTTCGGCCCTCAAGCCGGTTTCGATCTCGTCGGCGAGGTCACGGCCGGAGGCGATCTCTGCTGCGAGGGCGGAGCGATCTGCGGCGTGAAGTTCCATGATCGCAACGGCGATGGGCAGATGGACTCCAACGAGCCGTTGCTCTCCGGATGGACGATCGTGCTCCGCGACGATCAGGGGACAGTCGTGAGGACGGCGGTCACGGATCGAAACGGCGCCTATTGCTTCGATCGCTTGCCGCCCGGACAATACGAGGTCTCCGAAATCCTCCAACCCAACTGGAAGCAAACTGCCCCGCCTCCGCCGGGGATCCACCGAGTGGATTTGCAGCCGAAGCAGTCCGCCCTCCACCGGGACTTCGGGAACCGGCAATAGGGTTTGGGCCCCTCACGCGCCGGCATAGCGCGTGAGGGGTTCTCTCAAAAGTGCAGTGCGCTCTGTGGAGCAAAGGGTTCGTGCGTCCGCGCATACGCTCACGCCGCCGGAGCCGGGAGGAGGTCGCAAAAACAGAACCTCTCGCGGATGACGACTTCTCCTTTGACGAAGGGCACGGGCTTCTGAAAGATCGGCCCGTCGAAGACGAAGGAATGGAACTCGCCGTTCTCCCCGCACGGATCAACGGATGAGGGGAGATCGTTCAGGAAACGCTCGTCAATCACGCGCCCGGCGAAGGAGGCATCCAGGACCTTGAGGTCCACGCAGACGACGACGGCTCGGAATCCGAGTGCGAGGAAAGTGCGCATGAGTTCCCGCGTATTGCGCTTCCACAAGGGGAAGAGGCCGCACATGCCGATCCGCGCGAGGTGCTGTTCGCGATACTGCCGGATATCTTCCAGGAAGATGTCGCCGAAGACGACCGCGCGCACGCCGTTTTCGTGATGCCTGCAAAGCACCTCCTCCATCCGAGCCTCGTACTCCTGGTTGTTCGCATTCGGAGAGATGAAGACCTCTTCAAGCGGCAGGCCGAGGGCGCGCGCCTGCTCGGCCAGGAGCGTCCGACGAACCCCATGCATGCTCACGCGATCGTAAGCTTCGGTCACCGTCGTGAGCAAGGCGGCGATCTCATAAGTCCCCGCCTTTTGAACCTCCCACAGAGCCTGCGCGCTATCTTTGCCCCCACTCCAAGAGACGAGCACCTTCTCCCCCATCGCCAAAAGCCTCCGTTTTCTCCCGCCCTGCGAATGACAGAGGAGTATACTTCACAGCCAAGAGTGAGGGAATTTATGGAACCGAGGGGACGACTCCCGCGTGAGTCAGCGTGCAGAGGGAGCGAATTCTCAGAAAGGAGGGCAATGACCATGGCTGAGAGCAGACTTCGCCAACTCTTGAAAGGCGCGTCCATGGGGCTCCTTGCGTTTCTCCTCATCGGCGTCGAGGGTTCGCTTCTTCTTGGACAGGACGCTTCCCCTCGGCCGGCGAAGGAGCAGGAGAAGGCGGGCGCTCGACCCAAACGCTCCGAGCAGGAGGAAGAGCGGGAAGCTCTGGAGCAAGAGATACAGCAGGTCGTACAACTTCTCCGACAGGCCTATGACTTGGCCCAGGACATCAATGATCCCGTCGTGCGCGTCCACAGTTATGCGGCGATTGCCGAAGCCCTGTGGGAGCAGGATCAACCGCTGGCCCGCCAGCTCTTTCGCATGGCTTTCGAGGAGACCAAGCGAGTTCCGGTTCCGGAGCAGCCAAAAGGCGTGCGCGCCTGGATCGGCGGCACGCGCGCTCCGGATGAGCTGCGCCGGGAACTCCTCGCCAAAGTGAGCAAGCTCGATCCCTCCTTGGCGATGGAGTTGGCTAAGAGCCTGGAGGTCAAAAAGAGCGAGGCGGAAGAGCCCAAACACGAGGAAAGCCAAGAGGCTCACCGCATGCCGCGCCCCGCTGGCTCAGAGCGCGCGCGAGCGCTCATGCACCTGGCTCATCTCCTGCTGGAAAAAGACCCGAAGAGCGCTGCCGAAGCCGTCATGGCCGCCTTGAGCGAAGGCGTGGCAGACCCCTTCGCCCTCGTTCGATTCCTCATAGAGCTTCGCTCAAAAGATTCCGCGCTGGCCGATCAGCTCTTCACGCACGCTCTTGGAGTGGTCGCTCGGAACGTCCCGCCTTCTCTGTATGAGCTGATCCCCCTTGGCTCTTACGTCGCCCAGGACTGGCGACTTCCCCTGCGCTTCATCGCCAAATCGGCGCCGCCGGTGAATCCGCTCAACGCCGCGCAGTATCTGCGCGTGCTCGTCGAAGCGCTCGCGCAATATGTCGAGATCGCGTTGAACCCGATGTTGGCCCCCGGATTCGCTCAAACGGACTTCACGAACCCGCGCGCCCTCGCTCAAATCCTCACCGTCATTCGACCACACGTCCATCAGTATCTTCCCGATCGCGCGGCACTGATTGATGGGCTTCTGAACCAGCTCGCGATCAAACTCCCCGCTCAGGCGCAAGCGGAAGTCGAAGCGGCTGAGGCGAAACAGGCGCTCAGCGTGGAGGAGAGGATCGCCGATTTTCTTCGGCAGGCGGAGCGCACGAAAGACGCGGAAGAGCGAGATGCGTTTCTCTTTCGAGCGATCTCCGAAGCCGTTTTCGCCAACAAATTCGAGATCGCGGCGGACCTCATCCCCCGCCTCAGCGATGTGAAGCAGCGCGTGGAGACCTCGGATTTCGTCCATTACCGGTGGGCCGAGCATGCGCTGGAGAAAGGGGACTTGGAGACCGCTCGTCGAAGCGCCGGGGAATTGAACAACCCGGAGCGACTCGCCCATGTGTTCAGCCGGCTCGCCCGAAAGCTCGAAGAGCGAGAGGAGAAGGAGGCGGCGCTCGCTCTCCTTCAAGAAGCCGAGGCCCGAATCCGGCGCTTGCCGGCGTCCATCGAGAAGGCGCGCGCACTCGTCGTGATCGCCGAAGCGCTCCTGCCGCTCGATGTGGATCGCGCGTTCGAGGCGTTCGCCCAATCCATCGGCCCGCTCAATCAGCCGGAGGCTGTGGCCGAGAGGCCGGGTGCCAATTTCCAATTCAATTTCAAGGACGTGGGCTTGGCCATTGGCGTCGCTGAGGGGGACATCATGCGCATGCTCGAACGCGTCATCACAGCGCTCACCTCCGCTGATCCGGCGCGCACGCTCATGCTTCTCTCGGGCTTGGAGAACCCCTCGCTGCGCCTGATTGCCCAGATCGCCTACGCCCGCCGCCACCTCGAACTCCTCAAGGAGAAAAAGGCCAAGCTCGCCGAGAGACGATCCGGATGAGCCGACGTCATCCGAAAGCGCGCATCACGTTCCATAGGTTCAGGCTCACGACGGCCACGCCGACGATGCCTTCCAACGCTCGCCTGGGGAGATGGCGGCAGAGATACGCCCCGCAGGGAGCTGCGATGATCCCACCGACCATCATGGCGATCGGAAGCGAGAGCGGGAGCTCGGAAGACCCGAGCGCATGCAGCAATCCGATCGTGCTCGCACCGGCGACGAACAACTCGACGAGACTCGTGGTCCCAATGGCATAGCGAGGATGATCTCCTCGCGTGAGCATCAAGAGCGTCGTCATCACCGGCCCATACGCTCCGCTCATCGCATTGAAGAAGCCAGCCAGAAATCCGATGCCGACAAGCGAGAGGGAACCTCTCCCGTCCGCCCCGGCCGCGTGCTCGCCCGGAACATTTCCGCTCGATCCCGGATCAGGCCGCGAGAAGAGCCCTTGGGCTAACGGCTCCTCTTGCACGAGGAAGAAGAAGCGAAAGAGGAGCAACCCGCCAAGCAGAAGTAACAGCGCCGAGATCCAGAGGCGGATGGCTCCTTCTGGCAATCGGCCGAGGAGCGTCGCTCCGGCGAGCGCGCCGGCCACGCCGGAGATCGAGAGCGGAATCACCCAATCTCGACGCACATTGCCGAAGCCCCAATGGGCGAGTCCCGCCATGAGGCCGTTCCCGACCTTCACCAGATTCACCGTCGCGACGACCACGGTGGGTGGAAGTCCGGAGGCCAGCATGAGGCTGCTGGAGATGACGCCAAACCCCATCCCCGTCATCACGTCCACAAATTGCGCGACGAGTCCCGCGAGAAACGCTACCGCCCAAAGTTCGACAGGCATCCTCACCCCCTGACGTCGGATCTCGGGCACCGGCGAACGATTCCCCGATCCGCCCCTCTACAGATTGCGCCAGTTGCCCCGTCCTCGTCCTGTTTCACGAACTCGACTTCTCGCCCGACGGCAGCACGATCCCGACGCGCGCGGGATCATGGGGGACGTGCAATCCGCACTCCTGAAGAGCGGGATTCTGCTCCCACCACCATCGTCCGGCGCGCGGATCTTCGCCCGGTTGAACGGCGCGCGTGCACGGCGCGCAGCCGATCGAGGGATACCCGCGATCGTGCAAGACATTGTAGGGCACATCGTGCCGACGAATGTACGCCCATACCTGCTCCCACGACCAATCCGCCAGCGGATTGAGCTTGAGGCGATCGCCGTGCCGGACATCTCGCTCGATCTTGGCGACGTGCGCGCGCGTCACGGCTTGCTCCCGACGCAATCCCGTGATCCACGCGTCCAATCCCGCGAGCGCTCGCTCGAGCGGCTTCACCTTTCGGACGTGGCAGCACAGTTTCCGCAGCTCGACCGAACGATACATCAGGTTGTATCCGTGCGCGCGCACCATTTCGGCGACGTCCGTTGGGTCCGGCGTGTAGATCTCCACCTCGATCCCATAGCGCTCGCGAATCCGATCAATGACGTCATAGGTCTCCGTGGGCAAGCGCCAGGTATCGAGCGTGAAGACGCGCACATCCGGCCGAAGGCGCCAGAGCATGTCCACGAGCACGACGTCTTCGGCGCCGAAACTCGAGGCCAAGGCGATACGCGGATGGAAGCGTTCGAGCGCCCAGGCCAATAGCGCTTCGGCCGGCTTCTCGGCGAATGTTTCATTGAGCCGACGAATCTCCTCCGAAGACCACTCCGGCCGCACGCCGATAGATGCCGATGCGGCCGATTCGTTCCCCTGCGAAATGAGCGTCTCGCTCATCGCGCATCACCTCCATGTGCGTTCTCGCGCGAACGTTCTTCTTCCATCCATTGCTCGAGGAGAGCGCGAGCCCGCCGTTCGGCAGCCTCACACTCTCCGGCGCGCAACAACTCCAATACCGACGATTCGATGAGGCGACGAAAGGCATCCGCCCGCCGCTTCGGATCGGGGATTCGCTCCTGCACGAACGGGCGCATGCGGCCTAAGAGCTCCGCCAGAGCGCCATATTCCGGGCCGATGCTCGAAGCGAGCAGGCGCTTCAGATGAACAGCCAGGGCCGGACTTCGCCCACCGGTCGAAATGGCGATCGTCACGGCTCCGCGTCGAACGAGGGCGGGAGCGAGGAACGAGCAGAGCGCGGGCGCATCGGCGACATTGCAGAAGAGCCGATGGCGAGCCGCCGCTTCGGCCACACGCCGATTCGCCTCGGCATCATCGGTGGCGCTCAGGACCAACCACGCGCCCTCCAGATCGGTCTCCTCGAATTCTCCACGGCGGAATGCGATCCGTCCGCTCTCGACCAACGCCTCGAGCGCCGGCGTGAGCGCGCGACTGATCACGCGCACGCGCGCCCCGGCGTCAAGCAGCTCGCGCACCTTGCGCTCCGCGACCGTTCCCCCTCCGACGACCACGACCTCTCGATCCCGCAGATCGAGGAAGACGGGATAGTGCGTCATGCGCCCTGTCCCTCCACAACTGCAGCCGAGACGTCCCTCTCCTCAAACCAAGCTAATTGCTCCCGCAGCGCGACGACATCTCCCACGACGATTAAGGCGGGAGAACGAACGGGCTCCCCCGCTACGTGCGTGAGGATCGTCCCTAGCGTGGCCACGCGCACGCGCTGATCCGGATATGTCCCGCGCTCGATGATGGCGATCGGCGTCTCCGGAGCGAGCCCCGCCTGGAGCAGCCGCTTGACGATCTGCGACAACCGACCCGCTCCCATGAAGATCACGAGCGTGTCCACGGCGTGCGCCACCGCTTCCCACCGCACCGGTCGCCGCGACTCCGCGCATTCATGCCCGGTCACAAACGCCACGCTCGAGGCGAGGTGGCGATGCGTGAGCGGAATCCCCGCATACGCCGCCACGGCATGTCCGGCCGAAACCCCCGGCACGACCTCGAACGGGATGCCCGCCGCCCGAAGCGCGAGCGCCTCTTCCCCCCCTCGCCCGAAGATGAACGGATCGCCCCCTTTCAAGCGCACGACCTGAAGCCCACGCCGCGCTCGATCAATCATCAGGCGGAGGACCTCCTCTTGCGTCAGACGATGCGCCGCGTGCGCCTCCCCGACGAAGATGCGCTCGGCTTCGGCCGGCGCGTAGTTCAGCAGCACCTCGTTCGCGAGCGCATCGTACACCACCACGTCGCAGAGGCTCAGCACCTCGGCGCCGCGCACCGTCAGCAAGCCCGGGTCTCCGGGCCCCGCGCCCACCAAATAGACCTTCCCGAGCCGAGGCATTTCGCTCATCCCCCCTCATGCCGCGCACTCTCCGGGACCGATCTCTGCGCGGAAGAGAGCGTCTTCGGCCCCGAGATCGCGATAGAGTTCCGGCGCCTCTTCAAACGTCGGCGTCTGCTGAAGCGGCGCGAGCGCCTCCCGGAAACGCTCCAGGCCGACGCGCGCGACGAATCCGCGAAACGATTCGCCCTCTTGACGCTCATCGCGATAGAGCGCGAGCACGCGCGCGAGCGCCTCCGGCGCCCGCTGCGCCGGAATTCGAGCGACGGCTCGCCCGAATCGCACCTGCTCGATCCCCGTGTGTCCCCCGATGAGCAAGACGTATTGAGGAAGGGCGCGCCCGGCGACTTCGCTCGAAGCCCCGTAGAAGCCGATGTCGGCGATGTGATGCTGTCCGCACGAGTTCATGCAGCCGGAGATCTTGATCGTGAGATCGTTGAGCTCGGGGATCTCCGCAAATCCGTCGCTGAGGAGCACGCGCCGAACGGCTTCGGCCAGACCGCGCGAATGCGTGAGCGCCAACTGGCACGTATCGGCACCCGGGCAGCGCGTGACATCCGCCAGCCCATGCGCGTCAGCGAGCCGCGCGACATGGAGCTCCTGATAGACCCAGGGCAAGGCGGCTTCCGGAACCCAACGCAGGAGCACATTCTGCGTGATCGTCGTCCTCATGCGCCCGCCGCAAAACCGACGAGCCAGCCGTGCCAGAACGCGCAATGCCTCGCTCGTCAGATCGCCCAAAGGGCATCGGATGAGAACGGCCACATACCCCTCTTGCTTCTGCGGCAGGACGTTCCACCGCCGCCATCGCTCGTATTCCGGCGAAGGCGCCCACAGAGCGGGCGCTCCCTTCGGGACCTCGACCTCCGGCGGCGTCTCCTCCTCGATCTCGATCGCATACGTCGCCGAACCCGAGCGGGTCGCCAAAAGCACGCGCCGCTCGGCGAGGATGGCGTCGCGGAGCCGCTCGATCCCCCACTGCCGCGCCAGGAACTTCATCCGCG
>Ga0101943_1001090_pt1 | contig 27416 bp, 34 predicted proteins | sample DewCreD2012metaG_5_FD_75244 | JGI IMG/M metagenome (GOLD analysis project Ga0101943, IMG submission 75244) | Hot spring sediment bacterial and archeal communities from British Columbia, Canada, to study Microbial Dark Matter (Phase II) - Dewar... ... | reverse complement strand
TGCTGTAGGTATTGAATAACCTTCTTCTCATCTGAGACTATCTTAGATAGCTCTATCATCTCCATTTTGCCACCTCCTTACTATTTTGTTATAAGGTGGCTTTATATACATAATCGCCTAATTTTTTTATAGCCTAGGCTTTGACCTATAAGTCATTTGCAAGTAGTAAGTGTATATTGCAGGAGTTTCTCACCCATTAGATAAAAATTTTTAAAAAATTCTTGAGACAAAATTGGCTTTTTAAGCACTGGGCAAATTAATTTACAAAAATCTGAATTGATTAAATAAGTAACTACAAAGGGCGGATTTTAGCTCTAATAACACCAATTATACGAAGCCTGTCCAGCTCTTCTTCTTTTAGTTCTATATCAAGGTGGGTTGGGTTGGCTGAAGTGAGTTTGATTATGCGCCTGACAGGGTCCTTTTGTAGCCTTTTGACATACACTTCACCATCTACTACGGCAATAACTATCTCATTGTTTCTTGCCACTTGTGTTCGTTCTATGATTACGTACTCTCCATTTTTGATGAAAGGCTCCATGCTGTCGCCTACAACTCTGATGATATCAAGATTTTTGGCTGGTTTAATTCCGAGGAGTTCAAGAAAAGCTTTGTCAACATGGATCGGAGTTTTCTCTTCATTTTCATTTATAGTTCCGTAGCCTGCAGAAGCGACAACATTGGGGTAGAAGTTGAGAGTAATAAATGCATGTGGTAAAGCTATTTTGGATGGTGTAGGCAAACTCCCTTCTCCTGTAAGAAGCCATTGTGGGTCAACTTCAAGGGCCTTGGCAATCTTCTGTAAAATGCTGGGCTTCATTGTCTTCCCGTTCTCATAGTTTGTTATCGTTCTCTCGTTTACGCCTACCAGCTTTGCAAGGTTAGCTCTGGACAAGCCCAGCCTTATTCTTGCCTGCCGTATCCGTTTTCCTACCTCTTTCTTATCCATCTCTACCCCCATAAACTTTATAAATCCTTCAAAATCACCAAATATTTTTCGCAAAAACTCTTATAACAAATACAATTTTGTAACTTACAAGGTAAATTTTAAAACAAAAGCTAGATCAATATACATCGGTATGTTAAAAAAAAGTATTCAAACCGCTAACAGTACAGATTATAGAAAAAAATTGTTTCAGCATCCCTTGTCAATCAATCCTAGCCAGCACTTGGGTTATTTTTCTAAATACCTACATTTTTCTTATAGCTTCGTAAAGTTATGTCGCTAATACCAACAGCATGAGCTAATTCATCTTGTATCATACCCACCTTTCTCTTGCCTAGTATCCATTGTGTATATTCTTTCCTCCTTTATCGTGGCTTTTACCCTTTACTAACTTTTACCCAAACTTCCTCTCCTAGATGTATTTTTAAGCTTTCCTTTGCACTATCCATAGGTATAAAGAGCTCCATAAGGCCAAAGCTACCACATATTAGGGCCGGCATTGCTTTGTCTGCTTCAAGATAGTGGGATACCACCTTTAAAACGCTGCTTCTGAAAACACCTTCCACGTAATTACCGCAAGGTATGTTGGTTATACAATTACCAAAGCGGTCAAAGTATATAACCTTTCCTTTTATAAAATCCTCCTCCACCTTTGCCTCTTCCCAATCAAGGCTAAACCTATACTTTATGGGGCTTCCCACCTCTTTGGGGTCTATGCCTTTACTAAGATAAGCCGCCACCGGCGCAAAAATATCCCTTCCATGAAAGGTTTGGCTAATTTGTGGAAGGGTATACCTTTCAATCTTGTAAGCTTCTATCCCTCCTCCCATGCTTTTGATAGCCAAATCAAAAATGCCATTGTAAGGACCTACGAAAATGTATTCTTTAGTCTTTACAACTATGGGAAGCCTTTCCGACCCTACACCTGGGTCTACTACACATAAAAAGATGGTTCCTTTCGGAAAGTAAGAAAAATGAGCTCTTAAGATGAGCGCTCCATGCAGTATATTAAAAGCTTCTACTTCATGGCTTATATCCACTATCTTTGCATGTGGGTTAATGCTAAGGATGACACCTTTCATAGCACCCACAAAGCCATCCCTTGTGCCAAAGTCTGTAAGAATTGCAATGAGAGAATTCATGCTTTATTATTTTATAAAGGAGGTGCTACCATGGAAAAGAACATGGCAACCTGGGACAGGGCTATTAGGATAGTGCTGGGGATCATATTCCTCTATCTTGCCATTACCAAAGGCGGTGCCTGGTGGATATTGGGCATTTTGGGCATAGTGTTCATAGGAACTTCTGCCGTAGGTTTTTGCCCACTTTATAGGGTGGTGGGTATAAAAACAGGTTGAAGGTCCTTGCCATTGATTATGGTAAAAGGCGCATAGGCTTAGCCCTTGGAGATACAAATCTAAGGATAGCAGTACCTATTGGTAGCATTGAAAACCGCAATCAAAAGACCTTTGAGGAGATTTCACAAAAGGTAAGGGAACACGGCATATCCATAATTCTTTTGGGCTTGCCTTTAACACCCTCAGGAAGGGAAGGGGAGAGGGCTCGGGAGGTAAAAGATTTTCTTGAAGCCCTAAAAAGCCATATACCAAAGGGAGTGGAAATAATATTATGGGATGAGCGATATACTACAAAAGAAGCATATAATATAATGGAAGGCTTAAGTTGGAAGAAGAAAAAAGAGCTTAAGGATAGTATTTCTGCTTATGCTATACTTTTAGAGTACTTAGAAAGCCTATGAAGTATATCAAGTTTTTGCTTCCTATAATACTTTTGGTTTTGTTTGTTGTTTATTCACTGTTGCCGGTTAGACTGGATAAAAAAACTGTAGAAATAGCCTATGGAACATCAACCTTTGAAATGGCTTTGCTTTTATATAAAGAAGGCATATTAAGAAACCCCTTATCCTTTCTCTTCCTTCACAGTGTAGAAAAGAAAAAGCTGGAAGCTGGAGAGTATGAGTTTGATGGCCTTATTTTCCCATGGGATGCATACGAAAAAATAAGCAAAGGGCTCAAAAAACTATATAGGATAACTATACCAGAAGGGTCTGACCTTTATGATATTTCCAAAATTCTTGAAGAAAATCTTATATGTTCTTCCAAGGATTTTTTGAAATATGCCTTATCTGAGGAAACGGCCAGAAAGTACAAGCTCAAAACTCCCAATATGGAAGGTTTCTTATTTCCAGATACATATTTTTTCTCAAAGAACACCCACCCCATGAGAGTTATAGATACTATGTATAACAATTTTTTAAAGAAGACACAAGAACTAAGGAAAAAGTTGCCTGAAAAGAATCTCACCATTGAAGAATGGGTAACAATAGCCTCCATGATAGAAAAGGAAACTGCAAAGCCAGAGGAAAAGCCCCTAGTGTCTGCAGTAATATACAACAGAATAAAAAAGGGAATGAAGCTACAGATAGACCCAACAGTCATATATGCGTTAAAAAGAAAAGGTTTGTGGAAGGGGAAGCTTACGGTAGAGCATCTAAAGATAAATGATCCTTATAACACTTACTACTACTTTGGACTTCCTCCCTCTCCCATATGCAATCCTGGCCTTGAATCCTTAAAGTATGCCATTGAACCCGCACCAGTGGACTATCTTTATTTTGTGGCAGATGGGTCTGGAGGGCACTACTTTAGTAAGAGCCTTTCTGACCACAACAGAAGGGTTAAAGAATACAGAAGCATAAGGAGTTTAAGGTGATGTTCATATACATGGCGGGCTTTTCTGTAGAAAAGCGCCTTCTCTTGGCCACTGCCAAGAATGTAAAGGAGGTATTTGGCTTTGAGGTAAGGTTTTCTCACATAGCCCTGCCACCTGCCTTGGGCTACAACTCTGTAAGAAAACAATACAGAGCCCAAGCGCTTTTGGAATACCTATCTAAGGTTTACTATCCTGACATGTTAAAATTGATAGCCCTTTTCCCTTTTGACCTTTATGAGGAAGGGCTTAACTTTGTCTTTGGGCTTGCTCAGCTTGGCGGAAGGTATGCCTTGGTTAGTACATACAGGCTTTTTGATAAGAAGGAAGAATTATACTTTAACAGGGTTTTTAAGGAGGTAAACCACGAGCTTGGTCACACCTTTGGGCTTATGCATTGCAAAACACCAGGTTGTGTTATGAACTTTTCTAACAGCCTCTGGGAGGTGGACGCCAAGAGTAGGTTTTTCTGTACAAATTGTATTAAAATATTACCAAAACCCTAAGGAGGTTTATTATGGCAACCATAACTTACGAGGAGGCCTTGCAACTTCTAAAAGAGCAGATAAAGGATTTTGAAGCTTCTGCAAAAATGGAAGAGGTGGGAGTGGTTTACTATGTGGGTGATGGTGTGGCAAGGGCTTATGGTCTTGATAATGTAATGGCAAACGAGCTTGTGGAGTTTGAAGGTGGTACTATGGGCCTTGCCTTTAACCTTGAAGAGGACAATGTGGGTATTATAATCCTTGGTAGTGAAAGCGGAATAAGAGAAGGATCTATAGTAAGAAGGACTGGAAGGATATTAGATGCACCGGTGGGTGAAGGTCTTATAGGTAGGGTTATAGACCCCCTTGGGAATCCCCTTGATGGAAAGGGCCCCATAAAGTATGAATACAGGTCCCCTGTGGAAAAAATAGCACCTGGTGTGGTAAAGAGGAAGTCTGTGCACGAGCCATTGCAAACGGGTATAAAGGCTATAGACGCTATGATACCCATAGGTAGGGGTCAGCGTGAGCTTATAATAGGCGACAGGTCCACAGGAAGGACTACCATCTGTATAGATACCATACTGAACCAGAAGGACACAGACGTCTATTGCATATACGTGGCAATAGGTCAAAAGAGGTCTACCACGGCAAGGATCATAGAGCTTCTTGAGAGAAGTGGTGCAATGGAATACACTTGCGTTGTTGTGGCTTCCGCCACAGACCCGGCTTCCTTGCAATACCTTGCACCCTTTGTGGGATGTACCATAGGCGAGTACTTCAGAGACAATGGCAAGCATGCGCTAATTATCTACGACGACCTTTCCAAGCATGCAGAAGCCTACAGACAGCTCTCTTTGCTTATGAGAAGGCCACCGGGAAGGGAAGCTTATCCAGGAGACGTCTTCTACCTTCACTCCAGGCTATTGGAGCGTGCGGCAAAACTAAACGATGAGCTTGGTGCAGGATCTCTTACAGCTTTGCCTATCATAGAAACAAAGGCGGGAGACGTGGCAGCTTACATTCCTACCAACGTTATATCCATCACAGACGGCCAGATCTACCTTGAGCCAGACCTATTTAACAAAGGCATAAGGCCCGCCATAAACGTAGGTCTTTCCGTTTCAAGGGTGGGTGGCGCAGCCCAGATAAAGGCTATGAAGCAAGTGGCTGGAACCCTAAGGCTAGACCTGGCACAGTTTAGGGAGCTTGAGGCCTTTGTGCAGTTTGCCTCTGAACTGGATAAGGCTACACAGCAAACTATAAACAGAGGTCTAAGGCTTGTGGAGCTTTTAAAGCAAGAGCCTTACAACCCCATACCAGTGGAAAAGCAGATAGTGGCCATATATGCAGGAACAAACGGATACTTGGATGACCTGCCTGTGGAGGCAGTAAGAAAGTTTGAGAAGGAGTTGTACGCTTACCTTGATAGAGAAAAGCCAGATATTCTCAAAGAGATAAAGGAAAAGAAGGCCCTTGATGACCAGCTCAAAGCTAAGATTGACCAAGCCTTAAAGGACTTTAAGTCCAAGTTCATTCCTTGAGGGTTTATGTAGGTTGTAGTGGCTTCTTTTACAGAGATTGGGTGGGAGGGTTTTACCCTCCCCTTTTAAAAAGGGAGGATTACATCAGGTTCTACTCCCAGTACTTTGAAGTAGTAGAAATAAACTCCTCCTTTTATAACTTTCCCAACAGAGGCACCGTAAAAAGTATGCTCTCAAGAACATCAACCCTAAAGTTTGCCTTTAAAATTCATAGAATCTTTACACACAACAGAAACTATACGCAAGAAGATGCAAAAAAGTTCCTTCATGCTCTTGAACCAGTATTTGAGGAAGATAGGTTTATAGCCTTGCTTTTCCAGTTTCCAGAGAGCTTTGGATATAAGGAAGAAAGCCTTGAGTATTTAAATAAACTTTCAAAGGATTTTAGTGGTTTGCCAAAAGTGGTAGAGGTAAGGAACAAAAGCTTTAAAAAGGCAGATTTTTACCAATTTTTGGAAGAACATGGCTTTTCTCTTGTAAACACTGATGCACCAAAAGGTAGCAGGTTTTTAGTCGGTCCCTGGGTTGGTGTGGGAAGTATAAATTACCTTAGGTTTCACGGAAGAGATCCAGAGCATCTTTACAACTATCTTTATTCCTTGGAAGAACTTAAAAAGTTAAAGGATAAAATTAAAAAGCTTGGAGACAGAGACACTTACGTATTTTTCAACAACACTGTAAGGGCAAAAGCTGTGCTTAACGCCTTACAGTTTAAACTTCTTTTTGGCATAAGGACAGAAATACCTAAAAGCTTGGAGAATTCTTTAAGAGAAAAAGAGTGGGAGTGAGGTATTGATCAAAAAATTTGGGTCCTTATTTTTATGTTTCTTAGTCCTATGTATGCCTTATCCGCCGAAAAGTAGGATACTATAAGTAGTAAAGAAATAGTAGAGAGGCTAACCAGGTTGGAAGAGGGCCAAAAGCCATATTACAGCGCTTTGAAGGCCTAAATAAACAGCTTGATAGAATAACAGCTATTTTACAGCCTTAGTGGTAGCGGTTATAGGCTTTGCCTACTGGTATAGAAGAACTATTATCAAAAAAGCAAAAGAAGAAGCGGTCGCCCATATGGAAAAGGAAGGAAAGGTTTCTGACCTTATAAAGGCGCTTAGAGAGCTTGCAAGCACGGACCCAAAGTTGGCAGAGGTATTAAGAAAGTTTAACCTACTCTAGATTTAGTAAAGTGTTGTCAAATTTTTTTATAGGAATAAATTTAGATACATGAGAGAGATAAGCAGGGATGCAAGGGAGCTTTTGGAAAGGGCTCTTAAAGAGCATATGGCTGGGAACTTTAAGGAGGCCATAGAGCTTTATCAACAGTCCATAGAGATACAGCCCACAGCTGAGGCTTATACATACATGGGTTGGGCCTACAGCATGCTTGGCGACCTTGAAACTGCAATAGAACTTTGCCTTAAAGCCATAGAAATAGACCCAGAATTTGGAAATCCTTACAATGATATAGGCTCTTACCTTATAGCTTTGGGAAGGGTGGACGAAGCCATACCCTGGTTAAAGAGGGCCATATCTGCCAAAAGGTATGAACCAAGGCACTATCCGCATATAAACTTGGCAAGGGTTTATATAATGAAGGGCATGTTTAAAGATGCTTTAATTGAGACAGAAAACGCCATAAGGATGGCTCCAGATTATAAGCCAGCCCACATACTAAGGCACCAGATCTTGGCTATGTTAAACTAATAAAATGCCAAAGAGTTCTGGAGAATTCACAGTAGCCTATAACAAGGAAGCAAAGGCCGAATACGATATTATAGAAACCTATGAGGCTGGCATAGTCCTAGAAGGGCCTGAGGTAAAGGCTCTAAGGAATAAACAAACCGTTTCCTTCAAGGATAGTTTTGTAAGAATAGAAAACGGGGAAGCTTGGCTCTATAACCTTTACATAGCCCCTTATAAGTATGCCACCATAAAGCCACCAGACCCTTTGAGGACAAAAAAGCTTCTTCTTCATAAAAGGGAGATACTTAGGCTTATGGGAAAGGTAAAAGAGAAGGGTTATACCATAATACCCTTAAGGGTCTATTTCAAAAATGGAAAGGCAAAGGTAGAAATAGCCCTGGCAAGGGGTAAAAAGGCTTACGATAGAAGGGAGGAGTTAAGGCAGAGAGATTTGGAAAGACAGCTAAGAAGGGAGCTGAAAGAGGGTAAAATAAAACTATAAATTTGTTCCAATAAGAACTCATAACCAAGCTTGTGTATTAAAAGTATGTTATGATTTTTAAGCTATGAGAATAGCCTTTTTGAAACAAGGAGATGACCTTGGAATAAACAGGCATGTGCTTGGTCTAGTAGATTACCTTAGAGAGCTAGGGGCAGAGGTTAGAGAATTTGACATAAGCCAAGGTAATCTGCAAGACAAGGTGCAAGAACTCTTAGACTTTTCACCCTACTTCACTCTTGATATAAATGGCAGCTGTGTAGTTTTTGGAGAAAGAGAAGGCGAAAGGGTTCCTATATTTGACGCCTTTGGCTTTATTCATGTTAGTCTATTCGCAGACGAACCCCTTTTTCATTTCCCCATCCTTTTGGATCTAAAAAATGCCAATAACCTACTTTTGGTAATATCGGATCTAAAATATGCAGATAGCCTAAGGTTCCTCGGACACGAAAGAGGGACGCTTTATATGACGCCTTTTATAGACCCAAAGCAGATGCCAAACATTCCACAAGAAAAGGATATAGAGGCCATTTTTCTTGGTCCTGCAATAGATCCTCAAATCATCGCCCAGCAGGTACTACAGAATCTAAAGGAGAACTTTGTTCCATATTTCCTTGAAGTAGGTGAGTTTCTTTTTAGAAACCCAGAGGCCCATATACTTTATGCAAGCGAGTATATCCTTTCCATGTTTAATCCAAGCTTTCAAGAAGAGTTCAACCAATGGAGGCAGGGCAACCCACAAGATTACCTTAAGCTTTTAAACGATATAAGTTTTTATGCCACTGCAAGGAAAAGATGGTACATTCTTAGCTTTCTTGAAGGCATAAATCTTAAGATAGTGGGCGCCTTTGAAGGTGAATTAAAAGAGGGGCACGAACATATAAGCACAAATAGTTGGAGGGATGCTTTGGAATTAATAGGTAGATCCCATATGACCATACTGAGCTATCCTCATACAGTTCCTACTGGTGTGGGTTTTGTGCCATTGGAGGTGGCTTTTATGGGTAGCGCACCCATGGTTGACTTTAGATCAACTCTTGGAAGCTTCTTCATTCCAGAGGAAGAGGTGATAACTTATCTACCACTTGACAGGGCTGACATAGAGGAGAAGGTGGTCTATTATTTAGAAAACCTTCAAGAGGCAAGGGAAATAGGACAAAGGGCGAGGGAAAAGGTGCTTCACAACTTTACACCCAATGATAGGGCTGAATTTATTTACAACACATTTCAAGATATACTGGCTCAAGCACAATCTCAACAGAACAGTCAAAGCTAATGTTTCCCACCTTTGGGACTTTGGTAAATGCAGGCTTGGTTGTGGCTGGAAGCCTTATAGGCCTTAAATTTTCTCACAATTTACCGCAGAACCTGAAAAATTCCATCATGTGGGGAATAGGCCTTTTTACACTACTTCTTGGAATAAGGCTGATCTCAGAAAACAAACCCGAAATGCTTAAGATTTTCTTCCTTTTGGTGGTTGGGTCTGCTCTTGGCACACTTTTAAGGTTGGAAGAAAGAATTGAAAGCTTATCTAAAAGCCCTTCTGGCTTTACAAGGGGTTTCATATCCGCCTCTTTGCTCTTTACTGTGGGCCCCATGACTCTTGTGGGCTGTATTCTTGAAGGGACAAAGGGTGATAGCAACCTTATACTTTCAAAAGCCTTTATGGATGGCTTTTCTTCAATTATACTTTCTTCTTCCCTTGGAAAGGGTGTAGTGTTTTCTGCCCTTTATGTGCTTTTATTTCAAGGCTCCATTACCCTATTAGCATACTTTTACGGTGATTTTTTAAAAGATCAAGCTCTATCCAACACCCTTTTTATTGGTGGCGGCCTTATGGTGCTTACATCACTAAAAATATTTGGTCTTTTGGAAAACATTAGACTGTTAAATCTGATGCCTTCACTTTTGCTTGCACTTTTTATTTAGCCAAAGAGCTTATATTTATTAAATCATTCATCTGGTATATTTTGCCCACTATAGCTGGTGAAAGCCTCTCTTCAAGGGATTGGCCTTCCTCTTCTGTTCTAAGTAGAGGGTAGTTGGTGGTTATTATGGTGCTTTTAAGGTAGTTGTACCTTGTGCTGATTATGTAGGATAGTACTTCCACTCTCCAGTCGGATAGCCTTTCGCTACCAAGGTCATCAAGAACTAAAAGTGGCACATTGATTAGGAAGTTCAATAACTTATTCATTTTATCCGAGCCAGAGTAGCTCTGAAGCTTATAAAAAAGATCCTTTGTATCAAAGAAAAAGCTCCTAACTCTTTTTAGCCTATATATGTTTTTGAGTGTAGCAACCGCAAGATGGGTTTTGCCCAAAGAAGGTGGCCCTACAAGAGTCAAGCCTTTTCCTTCCTTGGGGTCAAAGCTATGCGCATAGTAAAGGCATATCTCAAGGGCAGTTTTTTGAGAGGGAGATATGGGCATATAGTTTTCAAACTCTGCATTTATAAACCTTGGTGGAATGTTTAGATATCTTTGAAGGTTAACGCCTTCGTACCTGCAAGAACAAAGCTCCACCAAACCTCCCTTATCTATAAAGCCAGTACCTTTACATTTGGGACACTCCATAAGGATAAAATATAAGCCATGCCTACCTTTTTGCTGACCAATGACGACGGCTATTTTTCTGAAGGCATAAAAGCCTTACGGGAAGAGCTAAGAAAGCTTGGGAGGGTTATAACTGTTGCTCCAGATAGAAATCTTAGTGGTGTGGGTCATTCTTTAACCTTTACACAGCCCCTTAGGATAAGAAGGGTGGACGAGGACTTTTGGACGGTTATAGGTGGCACGCCAGCAGACTGCGTGCATTTTGGATATTATCTCTTCCTAGATGGTCAAAAGCCAGACCTTGTGTGTTCTGGCATAAATGAAGGCCCAAACCTTGGAGAGGATATAACTTACTCTGGCACCGTATCTGGAGCTATGGAGGGTAGGATATTAGGCATTCCTTCTATTGCCTTTTCCGCCTTCGGAAGGGAAGATATAAACTTTTCTGAAGTGGCAAAAATTGCCAAAGAGGTAGTTATCAAAGTGCTTGAGAAGGGCATGCCAGAGGATGTTTATCTCAATGTAAACATTCCAAACCTTACGAGGGAAGAGATAAAGGGCTTTATGGTCACCCGTCAGGGAAGAAGGGCTTACAAGGAAAAGGTTCTAAAGCTTTTGGACCCCTCTGGAAGACCACTATATTGGATAACAGCTGAAGAGTTTGGATGGCACCTTGAGGAGGGCACAGACTACTGGGCTGTATACCATGGTTATGTGTCAATTACTCCACTCCATCTTGACCTCACAAACTACAAATATCTTGAGAAGTTAAAAGAAGCTTTTAGGCCTTGACTATTTTTACCTTTTCAAGAGTTATTATGCCACTCTTTACCATCTTTGAAAGCTCTGGAAGTATCTCTTGTATCTTTTCCTCACAGTCCACTATCTCCACTACCATGGGAAGGTCGGAAGACAGAGCCAGCAGGCCAGCCTTGTGTATAACGGAAGACTTGCCATAGCCAAGGATACCTCTAAAGACAGTGGCACCTGCCACACCCCTTTCTCTGCAGAACTCCACCATATACCTATATAGTGGCTTGCCCCCATACTTGTCATCCTCTCCAAAAAAGACCCTTACAAGCACCGCCTCATCACACTTCATAGCTTATAAAAGTTTACCAAGACCATAGCCTATGGCAACAAAAACCAAGCCCAAAAGATTGCTAAGAAAGAGATAAAAGCCAAGCTTTATCCACTCACCGTTTATCATAAGGTAGTAGGCTTCATAAAAGAGGGTGGAATAGGTAGAATATCCGCCAAGAATACCAGTTATAAAAAAGGCTCTAAAGGTAGGAGAAATATCCAGCCTTTCCACAAGGAAAGAAAAGGCAAAGCCTATGATGAATGCAGAGGTGAGGTTTACAAAAAGAGTGCCTACAGGAAACTCCACACCAACCTTCGTTTGTACAAGTTTGGATACCAAAAATCTAAGCACAGAACCAATAGCTCCGCCCAAGGCTATGGCTAAGAATAGGGACAAAGCCGCACCTCCTCAAGGGTGATAAAAAGGTTCCCAAACTTTGAAATAAGCCTCTCCACAGCCGTCATCACCTTTGGTTCCTCATCTATAAACTCAACCACTACAGGCAAACCATAAGACAAAACCTCCAACCCCTCATAATGAAAGCTCTTTGTGGTTCCATAACCCATAACGGACTTAAGTACGGTAGCGCCCTCTACGCCCCACTCCTTTAATAGCTCCAAGACCCTCCTGTAGGCAAGCTTTCCCTCCAGCTTATCATCTTCTCTGAGGTATACACGTGCTAAAAGATAAGCCACAGGAATATTATAGGCAAAATGCCCAGAACACTATATTATGAACTTGTAAAGTGGTTTTGTTCCTTCTGTTGGAAAGAGGTTTTGGAAAAGAACAGAATGTGCCCCTACTATGGGAAGGACTTAGGATATGTTCAAAGCTTAAGCTACGAGGATAAGCTTTTGCTTGGCCTTGACAATCCAATAACTCCAAAAAGGATGTTAGTAATTGAGCTGATAGGAAAAAAGAAAGTAAAGAGGGCCACAGAAAAGTTATACGCCATGCTTTTTGAGGATAGGGATATTTATAAGCTTATGGTTATAGCAAAAGCACTTTACTCTATAGGGTTGGAGGAAGCCGTTGAATGTTTGAAAAAGAAGGCAGGCAATGAGGGCATACTTGGCAGTTTTATAAAAAAGCTCATAAAAGATACGCTAGAAGGTCTTATATTCTTTTATTATGCTACAGGTGGAGCTTGTAAAAGATCAAGAGTTAAGCGGTGAGGATATAAGGGCTCTTCAAGAGGAGATAAGGAGGCTTGCAAAGGAAAAGAATGCGGTCATATTGGCCCATTATTATCAAAGGCCAGAGGTTCAAGATATAGCGGATTTTATAGGAGATTCTTTGGAGCTTTCCAGAAGGGCTTCGCAGACCGATGCGGACATCATAGTCTTTTGCGGTGTGCGGTTTATGTGTGAGACGGCCAAGATAGTAAACCCCACCAAAAAGGTGCTACATCCTAACCCTGAATCTGGCTGTCCTATGGCAGATATGATAAGGGCTGAGGATGTTTTAAGGTTAAAGGAAAAACATCCCGATGGTGAAGTGGTGGCCTATGTAAATACCAATGCAGAGGTGAAGGCTGTCTCTGACGTTTGCGTAACCTCCGCCAACGCTATAAAGGTAGTCCAAAAGCTGGAGAGCAAAAAGATCATCTTTATACCAGACCAGGCTCTTGGCAACTGGGTAAAAAGGCATGTGCCAGACAAGGAGTTTGTAATCTGGCAGGGTTTTTGTCCTCCCCACTTTGAGTTTACTGCAAGGGAGGTTCTAAAGCTAAAAGAGCAATACCCCGATGCCAAGGTGGCCGTTCATCCCGAATGCCATCCCAAGGTGATAGAGATTGCAGACTTTGTAGGCTCTACTTCCCAGATAATAAATTATGCCACCACCTGCGAGGCAAAGAGGGTAATTGTGATAACAGAGGTGGGTCTAAAGTACACTCTTATGAAGAAGAATCCAGACAAGGAGTACATCTTCCCAGAGTCTATGAACTACTGCGGAACGGTCTATTGTTGTACCATGAAGGGCATAACATTGCCCAAGGTATATCAAACCTTAAAGGAGGAGATAAACGAGGTGGTATTGCCAGAGGATATAATAGAGAGGGCAAAAAGGCCCATACTTAGAATGCTGGAGTTGTCATGATAGAAAGGAGGAAAACACGCCAGATAAAGGTAGGCTGGGTAAAGATAGGCGGAGATGCGCCCGTTGTGGTGCAGTCTATGACCTCCACAAAAACCCATGAGCTTGAGCCTACCCTTGAACAGATAAAAAGGCTACACAAGGCTGGCTGTGAAATCATAAGGGTGGCTGTGCCCCATGAGGAAGACCTGGAAGCTTTGCCAGATATAGTGAAAAACTCTCCCATGCCTGTTATTGCGGACATACACTTTGCACCGTCCTATGCCTTTAGGTCCATGGAGAAGGGAGTGCATGGCATAAGGATAAACCCGGGGAACATAGGGAAGGAGGAGATAGTAAAAGAGATAGTGGAAGAGGCAAAGATAAAGGGTGTGGCCATAAGGATAGGTGTAAACTCTGGTTCTTTGGAGAAGGACCTTCTTGAAAAGTATGGCTATCCATGCGGAGAAGCCCTTTTTGAAAGCGCCATAAGATGGTCTGAGAAGTTTGAAAAGTGGGGCTTTTATAACTTTAAGGTGTCTATAAAAGGGTCCGATGTTTTGGAAAACATAAAGGCCAATGAACTCTTTGCAAAGCACACAGACATACCCCTTCATATAGGCATAACAGAAGCTGGTATGGGCACCAAAGGCATAGTAAAATCCTCCGTTGGCATAGGTATACTCCTCTATAAAGGTATAGGAGATACTATAAGGGTCTCTTTGACCGACGACCCAGAGGTGGAAGTAGAGGTGGCTTATGCCATACTTCAAGCCCTTGGACTAAGAAGAAAGGGACTTGAGATAATCTCCTGCCCTACCTGCGGGCGTATAGAAGTGGACCTTCCCAAGGTTGTAAAAGAAGTAGAAGAAAAACTAAAGCATATAAACAAGCCCCTAAAGGTTGCCATAATGGGCTGTGTGGTAAACGCCATAGGAGAGGCCAGAGAGGCAGACTTGGGCCTTGCCTGTGGAAGGGGCTTTGCTTGGCTTTTTAAAGAAGGTAAGCCAATTAAAAAGGTAAGCGAAGAAGAGATGGCACAAGCCCTAATGGAGGAGGTATTGAAGTATGACGGAAAAGGAAAAGTTTGAAAGGCTTATGCAAAAAGCCCAGCTTGTAGACCCAAACATTCAGATAAACTTTGTAATCCTTGACCTCACACCAAGGTGGATGAAGTGTAGAAGAACAAAAAGGCTTGTGTTTCAGTTTCATAAGCTTGGCCAAGAGGAGGCTTTAACTGCCTGCGGCAAAAGGCTTGAAAAGTATCAGGTGCTTCCAGAAAGGCAAGAAAACTTGGTTATAACACAGGTCAATATGATGCTTGGAGGTCTTGGACTTTTGGTCTTTTTTGACCTATGCCCTCAATGCTTTGGGAATATAAATAGATGTAATCCTTTGGAGGAGGGGGCATAAGCCCCCAAAGTTTTTACTTTACAGACATTACCCACTGGGCCAACTGCTTGGCCTCTGCGTCAGACACGTTTTGAGGTGGCATGGGAACAGAACCCCAAACACCAGAACCACCCTTCTTGATCTTTCCAGACAAGTAATCTACTGCATCCTTCTTTCCTGCATACTTCTTGGCCACATCTGCAAAGGATGGCCCTACCTTCTTTGCCTTAAGGTCGTGGCAAGCCATACAGCCCTTTTGCTTTGCAAGCTGTTCGTTTGCCAAAGACAGCCCAGCAAAGCCTACCATCATTGCAAGTGCTAAGGCTACCTTTTTCATCCTTTCACCTCCTAAGTTTGTTTTATGTATTATAATACAAAAGAATTCTGAAAATAAGATGAAAATTGGGCTCTTTGACTCTGGCGTGGGTGGTCTTACCGTCCTAAAAGCCCTAAGGAGGACCTACCCAGAGGTAGATTTTGTATACCTTGGAGATACGGCAAGGGTGCCTTATGGCAATAAGTCTGCCCAAACGGTCATAAGGTATAGCCTCGAATGTGCGGAGTTTCTACTAAATGAAGGCATAGACCTTCTTGTGGTAGCCTGCAACACTGCCAGCTCCTATGCTTTGGAAGTGCTAAAGGGAAGCTTACCCATTCCCGTTTTTGGCGTTATAGAGCCGGGTGTAAAGAGGGCCCTTGAAAACACAAAAGGAAAGGTGGGTGTGATAGGCACAAAGGCCACCATTTCAAGCTGTGCTTATAAGAACTTGCTGGAAATCAACGGAGTAGAAGTCCATCAAAGGGCTTGCCCCCTCTTTGTTCCCCTCGTGGAAGAGGGCCTTTTAGAAGGTAGCATAGCCGAAGCGGTAGTAAAACACTATCTTAAGGACCTAATGGAGAAGGACATAGACACCCTTATTCTGGGTTGCACCCACTACCCCCTTTTAAAGCCACTTATAGAAAGGTTTATGGGTCCAGAGGTAAAAGTTATAGACTCAGCGCAAGCCATAGCCCTTGAGATAGAACCCTTTGTAAAAAGGGAAGGCTCATCAAGGCTTGACCTATACTTTACAGACATCTCTCCAAGCCTTCAAAGCCTAATAGAGCTCATCCTTGGAGAAGTCAAGGAGCCAAGACTTGTGTCCCTTCCTTGCAAGGTTTAACTCCTCCAAAAAACTCTCCCTTACTTTTTCAAAAAACTCCCTTACCCTTTTATCCCTGTAGTCGCCGTAGGTCCAATAGAGTGGCCTAAAGCCACCGTAAACATAAAGGTATTCCATCTCCGCATAAACACCCTCCCCAAGGTATATCCTTCCACCCCTCTTCTTTGAAGAAGCCAGTATAAGGTGGCTCTCATCCACATAGCCCGAGTCTATGTTTAGCCTTCTTCTGCCTTCTGTAGAAAACTCCTTTTCCCTTCTTGTGGCCCAAAGCTTAAAGTTTTTTAAATCTTCCTTACTCATCAAGCCCTTTAGGCTAAAGAACCGCTTGTATAGGCCTTCTCCCATCTCCTTCCCGTAATACCTTTGAAGGCCCTCAAAGTAAAAACTCTCTGAGACAAATTCTACCTTTAGCCGTGATATAAAATCTGTCAAAAGGTTTTCATCAGAGTAAAGGATGGCAAGGACAGGCTTGGCTAACTCCATCTTATAAGCTCTACAAGCTCCTTCTTTGTCCTTTTCATGGCAGAAGGCCCTTCCAAGAAGAGGCCAAGGGCAAGCAGTATCTTATCATCCACCATATAGCCCCTTCTGTTGTTAAGGAGTATCTTCCTTATTTTACTCACTTCATCCCTTGCCCTATCAGTGCTTAGGCTTCTGTAATCTATTACCTTTTCAAGCAATAGGTCATAAAGCTTTTCAGCCTCCATTATGTCCAAAAAGTTGGCCGTAGGCTCTCCAATGCTTGGTGGATTTACCTTTGATTCTATTAGCACCTCCTTCAAGAGGTTTGCCCTTATGTGGCCTATGCCCTTTATGCCCGCAAGACCACCATACTCCGGCCTTATGCCGTACTTTACCGAATGGGCTATCCTTATCATCTCCTCCGTAGAAAACCTATAAAAGCCATGCTTGTTTATGTCCATTAGAACCCTAAGGAGGTGTATGGCATCGGTGGAAAGGTAGGAAAACTCCCCCGGTGGGTTTTTTAGGTTGGCATACCTTACAGTAATGCCCTCCACATAGAACAAAAACTGCTCTGTGTTATCCTCTAAGCAATCTACTCCGCAGGGCAGAAGCATGCCTCTTATGTATTGAAGGTCCTCCTCAAACCTCTCCTTTTCCTTCAAAAAGAAAAAAAGGCTATCAAACCTCTTCATATAGAGAAGAGGCCTTATACAGGTCATAGTATCCAGCTGTAGGCTTTTTCTTAGCACAAAGGATTCAAACCTGGTGGGTGGTATGCCAGTCCTCACACAAAAGAGGCCCTTCTGGCTCAAAGTATTTCCCTCAAGGTAGCCATAGCTCCTTAAAAAGCTCTCCACCTTCCTTACCTTTTCCTTGCTTACATGCCTAAAAGAATACGTACTCTCCAAATACTTCTCGGGCCTGTCCCTCTCATAAAGGTGTGCCAAAAGTAAGAAGAAGCTAAGAATATCAAGGCTTTCGCCCTCTTCCATCGTGGCCGTGCTAAAGGGTTTGTTCAAAGCCTGAGATAGGTCCCTTTCTAAGTCCTTCTCTTTGGCACCATAGACCAAGAGGTTTGAATAGCCCACATCCCTTATACCAAACCTTCCAGCCCTTCCCTCCATCTGGAGAATGTCAAGGGTGTCTGGTATGCTCTTTAGCTTCCCCCTGCTTCTGAAGAATCTCGTAAGGATTATAACCCTGTCCGCAGGAAGGTTTACGCCGTAGGCCAAGGTCTGTGTGGCTATAAGGGTTTTAAGCCTTCCATCTCTAAAAGCCTTTTCTATCTCTTCCCTTTCCTCCTTTGGCACATCCGCATTATGAAAGGCTATCTCTGGCTCCCTCTCTTCCTCCACCTCAAAGGGTAGTGTTTGGTTCATTATGCCTATCCTTTCTTTGCTTGCCAGCTCCAGAAGCTTCCAGCCAAGGCTCTTCTTTGGCACAAAGAGTATCACGCTCTCATCCCTGTTTTTTAGGGAAAAAAGGGCATTCAAAAGCCTGCCGGCCAAAAGCTCCTCTCCCTCCAAGCCATGCCTTATGGGCTTGTAATGGACCAGGCTTTCCACGCTTCTGTATAGAGGCACGGGCCTCCAGGCGCTCCCTATTACAAGCTCTGCACCTATCCAGCTTGATAGCTCCTCCACACCGGGCAGGGTGGCAGAGAGGCAAAGCATAGGCACCCCATCCCTTATGCAAGAGGTGATTATCTCCTCCAGTATCCACCTTTTTAGTATCTGATGGACCTCGTCTATGACTACCGCAGAAAGGCCTTCAAGCCATCTTGCTCTGTTTCTGAGAGAGTAGGCAAGATGTTCGTAGGTGCTAACAACCACCTTTGCCTTGACTTCCTTGAAGCCTTCAAGCACGTTTTCACCAGTCCTTAGCTCCACATTATTGGGATAATACCTTTTAAACTCCAAAAGCTTCTCCTTTGCCAAGGACCTTGTGGGCACCGTATAAACTATCCTCCCTTCAAAGTTCCTCATAAAAAGGTAGGCTATAAGGCTCTTGCCAGAGGAGGTGGGAGAGGCCACCAAGGCATTGCCACCTTTGTAAAATTTATAAAAAACCGTCTGTATGGGGTTTAAAAGAGGGTAGTCTATCCTCTCGTCTATATCTTTGGCTTTTATTAACTCCTCTTCCTTTGTCTTTTTTCCATCGGAATATATTACCTTTCCCTCGGGTGGGTCCAATCTGTAGTAGCTCTCTTTAAGGACATGAATTCTTAAAGCTTTTCCCATATTCTTTCCATTCTTTTTAGCTCTTTATCAAAGATAAAAACAAGATTTGGCATCCTTTTAACCCTCAAGCTTTTCATAAGCTGGGACCTTATATAGCCTTTGGCATGTTCCAAGGCCTTTTTTGCCTCTTCTTCTTTTCCCTCCTCAAGGGTTGTAAAATACACCTTTGCCACGCTCATATCTTCGGAAAGTTCCAATCCAGTTATCACAAGCCCCTCAAGCCTTGGGTCTTTTATCTCCATCTGTATAAGGCTGGCTATCTCCTCCATCAACTGCTTTGCAAACTTTGCCCTTTTTACATCCATAGAGAATATTATGCTATGATTTTGGTTCAACAAAATATTTGAAACAGTACATAAATAATGTGAAAACAAAGCTTGGTCCTACAAGCATTTTTGCTGAAAATAAACCCCACAGTTAAACTTAGGAACGTGCTCCAAACTACCTAAGGCCAAGGATCTGTAAATATCTTTCACATTTTATTAAATCATTGGGGAAGGCCGATATTTGAAATAAAATAAATAAAATATACTTTTACATTATGTTTGGTTTATATTTCAATTCAATTAATATGTGTAGCGATAAATTAATTAAGTAATAGGAATGCTGCTATCATTTTTTTTGTTAAAAATAAATAAGACAAGCAATGTAGGGGCACGCTAATGCGTGCCCTCAAAAAAAATCCAAGAATGTAGGGCGAGAATTTTAATAAGGGTACGGTGTACCGTGCTTCTACAAAGAATGAATTTCTCACCAAACCTATGATGTTTGGTTTATATTTCAATTCATGATAGAACTGGACATAATAAAAACAAGAGAGGCTGTGGATGAGATAATGGATATGCTTAGTGACTTGGAAAAGGAGATAAGAGAGATTAAAGAGATTTTACAAAGGTTGGAAAAGAAGCTGGAGGAAAAGGAAAAGGAGGATAAGTAGCCTTACCACTTTAACTCACTCCTTTTGGCGTAGGTCTGCGGTTTTGCTTGGAAGAAGTCTGTTTTGGTGTCGTTTATGGTCCTAAACTGGTCTATCCACTTCATAGGGTTGTCTGTAATATCTGGGTATAGAGGCTTATAGCCAATCTGGGTGAGCCTGAGGTTAGAAAGGTATTTTATGTATCGGTCAATTAGATAGTCGTTTAGGCCCAATATCTGGTTTTGGGTTACATACTTGCCCCATTCAATTTCTTTTTCTGTGGCAAACTTGAAAAATTCATAGACCCACTTTTCTATCTCTACGGTAAAGAGTTCCTTGTTTTCCTCTTTCAAGGTCGAGATTATATTCCTAAACAGCGTCACATGAGTGAGTTCATCCCTGTTTATATACTTTATCTGTTGGACCGTATTTCTCACTTTGCCTTGTCTTCCAAGGGTGTAGAAGAAGGCAAAGCCCGAATAAAAGTATAGGCTTTCTAAGACATAGTTTCCAAAAACAGCCTTTATAAAGTTCTCTTCCGTTGGCTTTCTTATAAACTCATTGTAAAGCTCTGCTATAACCTTGTTCCTTTCCATCAAAACTGGGTCCTGCCTCCAGTAGTTGTATATCTCGTCAGCCACTCTTGGGTCCACTACGCTTTCAAGGATAAACTGGTAGGAATAGGAATGAAGTGCTTCTTGGAATTCCTGAGAAGTGAGCGCCATCACCAGCTCTGGGGCTGTAATATAGCGTGCAAACTCCTTTAGCATATTAACCTGATAACTATCCAAGGCTATGAGAAAGCTTAGCACCATCTCGTAGGCTCTTCTTTCATACTCGGATAGCTCCTTTTCGTACTGCTTGCGGTCCTCGTGCATGGGTATTTCTTCTGGTATCCAAAAGTTGGTAAAGCCCATAGTCTTATACAGGTCAAAGGCCCATTGGTATTTTACGTTGTTTAGCTCCATTATGTTTGTAGGGTTACCAAAAACTATTTTCCTTTTTGATGTCTCTCTATCGCCCTCTGGGTTAAAGATAATGGTCCTTTCCATTCTTATACCTCCTATGTGGAACAGCTCTCACACTCTTCTATATCTGTCATAGACTTACTTCTTGTGTAATATACAGTCTTTAGTCCCAACTCCCAAGCAAGTTCATAAAGCCTTGAAAGTTTTGGCCCATCTATCTGCTCTGGGTCTATAAACAAGTTCAAAGATTGGGCTTGGTCTATCCACTTCTGCCTTTCGGCGGCAGCCCTTATTACCCACTCTTGGTCTATATTGTAAGCGCTCTTATAGTGCCAGAAGTATTTGTCTATCTCTGGCGGCACTTGTGGCAATATGCCAGACATGTTCTCTTCTTTGTAAAACTTGGCAAAGATGGGGTCCACAGAGGGCGTGGCACCTACTATTAAGGAAGTGGAGCCCGTTGGCATAATTGCCAAAAGATAGGCGTTTCTCATGCCGTACCTTTTGACTTCTTCAGCCAAAGAGGTCCAGTCAAAACCGTTCTTTGATATTCTTTTGTTTTCCTCTGCCGTTCTTCCAAAGAATATGCCCTTGCTCCAATCAGAACCTTCAAACAGCGGGTAGGCTCCTCTCTCCTTTGCAAGCTCCACAGAACCTTTTATGGCATAGTAGGCTATCCTTTCAAAGAGGGCATTTGCAAACTCAAGATGTTCCTCCGATTCCCACTGAATGTCGTTTTTCACAAGACAGTAGTGATAGTTGCTCACCCCTATACCTATGGCTCTATATCTTTTGTTGGTATATTCCGCTTCCTTTATAGCATAGTAGTTCATGTTTATCACATTATCAAGCATCCTTACAAGCACTGGCACAACCCTTTCCATATCCTCCTTTGTATATACCTTCCCAAGGTTTATAGAACCAAGATTACACACCACCACATCTCCAGACTTCTTTTTGTGAACTATGGTGCCATCTTCCAATAAGGTATCTTCTATATGCTGCGTGGTAGACATGTTTTGTACTATCTCGTGGCAAAGGTTGGAGCTATACACCATACCACAGTGTTTGTTAGGGTTTAGCTTGTTGGCGGTGTCTCTAAAGAATATATAAGGCTCTCCCGTTTCAAAAACAACTGTAAGAAGCCTTTTCCAAAGCTCAAAGGCTGGCACCTCCTTTTTGGCATAAGGTGGAAGATCTCTTTCCAGCCTTTCATATACCTTTTCAAACTCTTCTCCGTATAGGTCCTCAAGGTTTTTGCCATCTTTTACATTCTTGCAGTAATATGGGTCAAAAAGGGTCCACTTGTCCCTGCTTTTTAGCCTTTTCATAAAAAGGTCTGGTATGGAGATGGCTGGATGTATATCGTGAGCCTTTTTCCTTTCATCGCCCACATTGGTCTTTACCTCAAGAAAGTCCAATACATCCTTATGCCATATATCAAGGGTTATGCTGGCGGAGCCCTTCCTCATACCAAGCTGGTCCACATATATCATCACATCGTTTAGTATCTTCACCACTGGCAGAACTCCAGAGCTTGCTCCCTTAAACTTCCTTATAGGGGCTCCCGTTGCCCTTATCTTGCCAAGGTAAATACCAAGTCCACCTGCAAACTTGGATATTTGCCCTGCCTTTTGCACGTTGTCAAAGATATCGTAAAGGTCATCATCCACAGTTAAAACAAAACAAGAGCTAAGTTGTGTATGAGTTCTTCTTGCGTTCATTAAAGTGGGCGTGGCCAAAGAAATTTCATGTTTGCTAAGTAAATCGTAGAATGTCTTGGCCCATTTTAGCCTTTCTTCCCTCTTTTCTGGCAGGGCAAGGGTCATGGCTATGAGCATGTACATCTCTTGAGGAAGCTCCACCACATTGCCATCCTCATCCCTAACAAGATATCTATCCACCAGTACTTTTATGCCAGTGTAGTTGAAAAGAAGGTCCCTATCTGGGTCTATATACCTTGATAGCGTGTTAAACTCTTCTTCCGTGTATTCTTCAAGCAGATAGCTCCCGTATATGCCCTTTTCCGCATAAGTTTTTACCAACTGGTAAAAGCTATCTGGGTTATAAGGCTTATACTTACCGTTTAGCTTGTCCTTTACCTTATACCCTCTGAGGTGTCCCACCTCCTTGTAAAGGTCATACAAAAGCAATCTTGCAGCCACATATTGCCATTGGGGTGTTTGTGGAGAAACCTTCTCTGCCGCAGTCCTTATAAGAAGTTGTTGTATTTCCTTTGTGCTAATACCATCTCTGAACTGTATTTGAGCGTCAAGCTCAAGCTCCATAGGGTCCACATCAATACCTTCACAAGCGAAGCCTATGGCTATACGTATCTTTGATATATCAAGAGCTTCCTTTTGTCCGTTTCTCTTAAGAACGTGCATGCTTACCTCCTCTCGTTATTTAGTTGATCTGTAGAACTTTAAGTTTATTACTAATACCAGCCACATTGCAAGACATTCATCGCCCGATAGTACCAAGTCTATAGGCCTATATTCTTTAATATAGGCTAATCCGTAGAAAATATCACTCCATTACAAGGTGGGCTATTGCCTCAATATGGTACGTATTAGGAAAGTTGTCTATCATATGAAGGTTAACCATTTTATAGCCCCCCTTTACCAGAACCTTAAGGTCCCTGGCAAGAGTGGTAGGCTCACAGGAAACATAAACCAAGCTTTTAGGTTTGTTTTTTAGTATAAGGTGGGCTTCGCCCTCTGAAAGTCCTGCTCTGGGCGGGTCAAGGAATATAAGGTCTATAATATCTCCAGCGTGTTTTTTGAGGGCGGATAACCCCTTCTCAAGCCCAAAGGTGGCATTTCCTACAGAATTTATCTTGGCGTTATACTCAGCATCTCTTATGGCGGATGGGTTGCTATCGTATGCCGTAAGAAAGTTAGACCTCTGTGCCAAAAATAGGCTAAAAAACCCTATCCCACAGTGTAGCTCCAAAACCTTATCAAACCCATCCTTAGGCACTGCAAACTCTATAAACTTGTCCCAAAGCTTGTAATTGACTTGTATAAAGGAGTCCATGCTAACCCTATACCTATAAGGTCCAACATGCACAAAGATAAAATCCCTGCCAAGACTATAGATCTTGCCATGCTTATAAAGCCCAAGGCCCACCACCTTTTTGGGAAGGATGTTTTCCATGAGCTTTCTTAGCTTTTCCTTTGGTATTATCTCCTCAGATATTAGCTTAATAAGCAATTCCTCCTCCGTAGGAGAGCATGCTACATGTATCTCCCTTAGCCCTTGTATCTTTCTCGCCAACTCCTTAAGTGATGGTATAAGGTCATTGATCATAGGATGCAAAAGAAGGCAGTGGTCTATTTCCACAAGGTTATGGCTTTGCCTCTCATAAAAGCCTATGGAATTGTTGGCCACCTTAAACTGCGCCTTAATCCTATAACCAAACTCTTCAGAATAAAGGGAATGCCCAAGACTATTTATATTTATCTTTCCTATCCTTTCAAGCGTCTCCAAAAGCATATTTTCCTTTGCCCTTATTTGAGCTAAGTAATCCATGTGCTGCAATTGGCATCCACCGCACAAACCATAGTATTTACATGGGGCTTCTCTCCTCTCTGGAGAACCTACCAAAACCCTTTTGGCTCTTCCCAATATGTAATCCCTTTTTTCCTTTAATACCTCCACATCAACCCTCTCTCCTGGAAGTGCATAATCCACCATCAGACTTTTGCCCTCTATTTGGGCAAGACCATAGCCCCCATAAATTATCTTTTTTATATAAACATCCTTTAAGGTGGTCATTTTAGTCTTTGCAAAGCCTCAAAGTCTTCTTCAGACATTACATCTATATACCATCCTGTAAGCTTGTTGGCAAGTTTCACATTAACACCATGCTTCCCTATGGCAAGGGAGAGCTTATCCTTAGCCACAGCCACTTCAGCCCTTTTGTTTTTCGTATCAATCCTTATCTTTGATACAGGAGCAGGAGAAAGGCTTCTTTTAATGAGTTCTTCCTCGTCTGGAGTCCATCTTATAACATCTATCTTTTCACCAGACAGCTCCTCCGATATGGGCGCTATTCTTGAACCCTTTACACCAACTATCACGCCCACAGGGTCTATTTTGGGATCTTCGGAATGGACTAAAACCTTTGCCCTCTCACCTGGTTCTCTTACCACTGCCTTTATAACTATTTCTCCTCTGCTTACCTCTGGTACTTCTTGTTCTATGAGTTTTTTGAGAAATTTAGGGTGAGTTCTTGAAAGAATTATCTCATATTTTCCTCTTTTCACCTTAACCTGAAGTAGCAAGGCTTTGAGTCTCATGCCAGGTTTATACTCTTCCTTTTTTATCTGCTCTCTCCTTGGCAGTACGCCTACTACCTTCCCCAAATCCACTATCACATCACCTTCTTCTGTTATTTTCCTAACTATCCCAAAAACGATATTCCCTTCCTTTTCAACGTACTCAAGATATCCTCTTTCCTCTTCTGCCTTTTCCAATTCCTTTAAAAACTCTTCCTTTGCCGCATGCACCGCTATCCTGTTTAAGTCTTCCGTTGATATTTCTAAAGGAGACTTTTCCACTTCACCGTTCTTTTTCCGCAGCACACATACCCTTATGTGGTCTTCTTCAAGATGGACCTCAAGGTCCTCCCTTATCCTTCTATCCTTCTTTATAGCAATAGCTATGGCATTTTTCAAAGACCTTTCCACTATCCACTCTGGTAGGTTCTTCTCCTTTGCCACTTGTTCTATGAGTTTTCTAAGACTCTTTACCATTTTTCCAACTCCAGGTTTGCCTTGGCTATAAGCGATAGAGGAATGTGATATTCTTTATCCGTTCCCTTTTCTCTTACATGGAGTATGCTTTCCTTGATACCTTCTATATAACCTTTAAGCTCCCTTTTACCTTCTATAGCATCCCTTAACACAAGCCTTACAAGCCTACCCTGAAAAAACTCAAAATGAGAAGGCTTTGTAAGCTCTCTGGTAAGCCCAGGAGAAGAGACCTCAAGCAAATAAGAAACTGGAATAATATCTTCCACATCCAGCAATGCGCTTACCCTTTTGCTTACCTCTTCACAATCACCTATGGTTATACCACCCTCCTTATCCAATATTATCCTCAATACCCATCCCTTTTCTGGTTTAAATTCCACATCAAAAAGCCTATAGCCCATACTCTTTATTAAAGGCTCCACAAGCTCCTTCACCTTCTCCGCTATTAATTTTTCCTGCAAATGCATAGTTCTACAATTATAGCACTGTGCAGGCTTACAAAGGAATTGTTTACCTGTGGGTTTTGAAACAAAAGTATAAATAGAGTGGCTATCTCTATGAAAAAAATTAACTCAAAGTTTTATAATTATATCCCTTGGTATAATGTTCGGATTATGGACCTAGAAGCTATAAAATCAGAAATAGGTAAAGTACTTAGGGGGAAGGATGAGGTAATTAGCTATTCTCTTATATGCCTACTGTCTGGTGGACACCTGCTTCTTGAAGATATACCAGGCGTGGGCAAAACTACCCTTGCTCTTTCCATGGCTAAAGTCCTTGGTCTTTCCTTTGCAAGAATACAATTCACCAGTGATCTTCTTCCTTCGGATATACTTGGTGTAAGCGTATACGACCAAGCAAAAAAGAACTTTGTTTTCAAAAAGGGTCCTATTTTTAACAATTTGATATTAGCCGACGAAATAAACAGAGCAACACCAAAAACCCAAAGCGCCCTTTTGGAAGCTATGGCGGAAGGTAAGGTATCTATTGACGGAGTAACTTACGAACTTCCACAGCCCTTTTTCATAATAGCCACTCAAAACCCCGTTGAACAATATGGTACTTACCCCTTACCAGAGTCCCAGTTGGACCGTTTTAGTATGAGACTTAGCCTAGGATATCCAGACCCAGAAACAGAAGTACAGATTTTGAGGGGCGAGAATCCTATAGAGAAGGTGGAAAGGCTCAAACCACTTGTCAAGTCTCAAGAAATACTTACTGCAATTGACACCATAAAAAGATTTTATGTATCTCCAGAAGTAGCCCAACTAGTGGTTGCAATAGGCCAGGCAACAAGGCAACATCCAAAAATACTTCTTGGCGTTTCTACAAGAGCTTTGATGCACCTTGTAAGCTGTGCTAAAGCCTTGGCATATACCAAAGAAAGGGATTTTGTTGTTCCAGAAGATGTGTTAGAACTGGCTCCTATATGCCTGTCTCATAGAATTATTACAAGAGATGGAGAACCTCCTCAGTCTGTTATAAAACAAATTATGGAAAATTTTAGATCTTCTTTAAAATCTTAATGATTTTTTCACGAATCATGATATATAATTAAATGAATAAATACGCTGGGTGAGAAATTCCCTTTAAGCCAAACTTTCCATATCAATAAAAAGACAGCAGGGCTACTATAATAGTAGCCCTAAAAATCATCGGAGGTTTTTATCATGAAAATTATACCACCTTACCTACGCATCTACCAACAAATCCTCAAAGACCTTGAAAATGCCTTTCCATTCCTTAATGTGCCAAAACCAAAAGCAGGCAGAAAGCCTAAACTCACAGACACACACATAGCAGCCATCTTTATACTCTCCTACATAACCAATACAAAAGTTCTTACATTAGCCCAATTACTTATTGACCCATCCATACAATCATGGCATATCTTCAGAAGATACAGACTCAAGAGAG
>Ga0101943_1001089_pt1 | contig 27419 bp, 31 predicted proteins | sample DewCreD2012metaG_5_FD_75244 | JGI IMG/M metagenome (GOLD analysis project Ga0101943, IMG submission 75244) | Hot spring sediment bacterial and archeal communities from British Columbia, Canada, to study Microbial Dark Matter (Phase II) - Dewar... ... | reverse complement strand
AGGGTCAGCCCCGTAGGGGCTATCTTGAAAACCTGGCCGAGGCGGCCATCCAGGGCGGGGCCGACTTCCTGAAAACCTCCACCGGCTTTGGACCCCGGGGGGCCAGCCTGGAGGACGTGGAGCTCCTGGTAAGGGTGGCCCGGGGCCGGGCCCAGGTCAAGGCCGCAGGCGGCATCCGCAACCGGGAAACCGCCATCAAGCTCCTCGAGGCGGGGGCCACCCGGCTGGGTACCTCCAGTGGGGTGGCCCTGGTGAAGGGGGAAGATGGGGATGGGTACTAAAAGGCGGCGGAAAAAGCCCACCCTGGCCGGGGTTCCCGGGTATTTAATACTCCTGGTCATCCTCCTCCTTTGGCTTTTCCAGGAGCTCCGTCCAGGCCTCCCCCCACCTCCCCCACAGGTGGAAGCAGGGGGCGTGGAGGTCTACTTCATGCCCCGGGAAGGGGAGGCTGCCAAGGCCCGGCTCATCGCCCTCATGGACGGAGCCAAGGAAAGCCTGGACGGGGCCTTCTACGAGTTTCGCGACCTGGAGATCGCCAAGGCCTTGCTCAGGGCCAAGGAGCGGGGGGTGAGGGTAAGGCTCTACGGGGAAAGCGATTACCGAAACGACTTCCGCCGCTACCTGGTGGGTGGAGCCCTGGGCCAGCAAGGGGAAACCCCCCGCATACCCCAGGCGGCCCTCCGGGAGCGCATCCGGCCTTTGTCCCTGGACTGCGAGGAGATCGTGGGGATTCCCGTGTGCTTTGACGAACGGGAAGGCTTCATGCACCACAAGTTCTTGGTGGTGGACGGGCAGGCGGTCTGGACGGGAAGCACCAACATGACCTGGAATGCCTTCGCCCGGAACAACGAAAACAGCCTCCTCCTGCCTTCTTCCACCCTGGCCCAAGGCTATGCCGGGGAGTTCACCGCCCTCTTCGAGGGCACCAAGGAAGGCCTGGGAAAACCAGCTGCCTTCCACCTTTCCCCGGAAAAGGGAATTCCGGCCGAGGGCACCGCCTACTTCAGCCCCAAAGGGGGTGCGCTGGGCCGGGAGGCTCTTCTGGAAAGGCTCAGGGCTGCCAGGAAGGAGATCCTGGTGGCGGCCTTCGTGCTCACGGACCGGGAGGTGGTGGAATCCCTGGTCCAGGCCCAGCGGAGGGGAGTGGGGGTCCAGGTCCTCCTGGAAACCCGCAACCTTGGGGATAGCCGGGAAGAGGACCTCCTGCGGGCCGGGGTGGCGGTACGGAAGGACGGCAACCCCTACACCCTCCACCACAAGGTGATGGTGATCGACGGTACCTTTGTGATCACGGGAAGCTACAACTTCACCGCCAGGGCCTGGCAGGTGAACAACGAGAACCTTCTGATCCTGCAAAGCCCCGCCCTGGCGGAACGCTACCGGGAGGAGATCCTAAGGTTATGGCGGGAAGGGCAACCCCTTTAGTGCTGACCCTGGCCTCGGGAAGCCCTAGGCGCAGGGCTCTCCTCGAGGCCCTGGGCTTCCCCCTTAAGGTGGTGCCCCCAAGGGTGGAGGAAGCTGGGGAAGACCTTCCCCAAGACCCCAGGGAGCTGGCCCTAGCCCTGGCCCGGCGCAAAGGGGAGGAGGTGCCGGGGAACTGGGTGCTGGCGGCGGACACCGTGGTGGACCTGGACGGCCGGGTCCTCGGCAAGCCCAGGGATCGGGTGGAAAACCACCTCTTCCTCCGCCTCCTTTCCGGGAGAACCCACCTGGTCCACACCGCCATTTACCTGCGCACCCCTCAGGACCTGGTGGTGGAGGTGCACACCACCCGGGTCCGCCTCCGCAACCTTTCCGAAGAAGAAATCGCCTGGTACGTGCAGAGCGGCGAAGGCCTGGACAAGGCAGGGGGCTACGGGGCCCAAGGCCTGGGAATGGCCCTCCTGGAGGGAATCGAGGGGGATTTCTACACGGTGGTGGGCCTGCCCGTGGCCCGGGTCTTCGTCCTCCTCTGGGAAAGGGGGTTCAGGCCGTGAGGGAAGTAGCCTTGCGACGGGGGCTCTTCCTCCTCCTCCTGGCCTTGGGCCTGGCCATGGTGGCCCTAACGCGCCCCCTTGCCCCCCGCCTTGCCCTCACCCTTTCCCCCCTCACCGCTCCCCTGCCGGCCCTGGGCCACCGCCTGGGGCAGAACTTGAGGGCTGCCTCCGCCATTCTCCTGAACCGCCAGGACCTCTACGGGGAAAACCGCTCCCTGAAGGCCCAGCTCGCCCAGCTGGAAAGCGAGAATCGAAGGCTTCGCCTCGAGGTGGAGCGCCTTTCCCGGGCCCTCAAGGTGCGGGCCTCGCAGGCCCCCGGGGTGGTGGCGGTGGCCCCGGTGGTGGGGGAGGACCTCTCCGGCCTTTACCGCCGCCTGATCCTGGGCCTAGGGGAGCGGGATGGCCTCCGGGTGGGCATGCCGGTGACCGCCCCGGAAGGGCTGGTGGGGCTCATCGTGGAGGTGGAGGAACGCCGGGCCCTGGTGCGCACCCTCCTGGACCCGGAAAGCCAGGTGGGCGTGCGGCCGGAAAGGGCCCCGGGGCGGGGAGTGGCCCGGGGGGTTCCCCCTGACCACCTGGTGGCGGAGTTTCCCCCCACGGTCCAGGTGGCTCCGGGAGACCTCCTGCTCACCGGGGCTCCCTTGGGCCTTTTCCCGGACGGGATCCCCGTGGGCCGGGTGGAACGCCTCGAGCGCGTCCAAGGCGGTTTAAAGCTACGGGCCTGGGTCAAGCCTCTGGTGGAGCTTTCCCTACTGGAGGAGGTTATCGTGCTGAGGCCCTTATGATGGGGATTCTTCTCCTTTTCACCCTTGTGCTCTCCGGATTCCTAGGAGCCCTCTGGCCCCAGGGGTTGATGGCCCCGGACCTCTTCCTGGTCCTGGCCCTCCTTTATGCCCGTAGCCTTCCCTATTACCTGGGCCTCCCTTGGGCCTTTTTCCTGGGGCTTGTACAGGACCTCCTGGGCTACGGGCTTTTGGGCCTTCATGCGGTGGGGCTCCTGAGCGCCAGCTACGCCTTCTATGCGGCAAGCCGCCGCCTGGCTCCGGGAGAAACCCCTGGGATTCTCTTTTCCTTTCTGTGGGCCTTTTTGGCCAAGTGGGCGGGCTACTTCCTGGTGGCCTACTGGCTCCGCCTGGTGCTTCCTTCCCTCTTGCCCCTGGACCTCCTCCTGGAGGGCCTCTTCACCCTCCCCTTGCTCCTTCTGGCCTGGCGCCTTCTGCCCTCCCCCCGACGACCATGACCAGCCGGCTTTACGCCCTCATGCTCTTCTTCCTCCTGGCCTTCGGCCTCCTGGCCTTAAGGGCCTGGCACCTCCAGGTGTTGGAGCACGAGCGGTACGCCCTAAGAAGCCAGGGCAACTACCTGAAGACCGAGGGCATTCCCGCCCCCCGGGGCCGCATCCTAGACCGCAAGGGGCGGGTGATCGCCCAGGACCGGCTGGTGGTGGACCTGGTGTACGAGGGGGGCGAGGTGGCCTTCAAGGAAAGGCTCCTCCCCCTCCTGGGCTTGAAGGAACTCCCCAAGGTCCAAGGCCCCACGGTCCTCAAGGCAGGGGTACCCGAACACCTCCTGCCCACCCTGGCGGAGATCACCGCTGGGCAGAAGAACCTCAAGCTGGTGGAGCGCATCGAGCGCTCCTACCCTAACCCCATCTCGGGCCCCGTCCTGGGGTATGTGCTCCAGGCCAATGCCGAGCAGGTGAAGCGGGGATATAGCCCCGACGAGCAAGTGGGCCAGGCAGGCCTCGAGGCCGCCCTCGAGCCTTATCTCAGGGGCAAGCGCGGGGTGAAGGCGGTGGAGGTCAACGTCCGGGGGGAGCGCCTCAGGGAAACCATCCTGGAGGAACCCACCCCCGGGCAGGATGTGGTCCTCACCCTGGACCTGGACCTCCAGCGAGCGGCGGAAAAGGCCCTAGAGGAAGCCTTGGCCGATATCAACGCTGGGCGGAGGTCCAAGGGTCTTCCCCCCGCCACCCAGGTCAAGGGGGCCATCGTGGCCGTGAACCCCCAAACAGGGGAGGTTCTGGCCATGGCCAGCGCCCCATCCTTCGATCCGAGCCTTTTCGCCAAACGGCCCGTACCCCAAGAGGTCCAGGCCCTTCTTAAGGACAAGGACCTTCCCCTCCTGAACCGGGCGGTGCAACCCTACACCCCAGGATCCACCTTCAAGCTGGCCACCAGCTACACCCTTCTGGAAGAGGGGTACGTGAGCCCCTCCACCACCTTCCGGTGCAGCCCCTACATCGTCTTTGGAGGCCAGGTGCGCCGCAACTGGGCCACCCGGGATATGGGCCCCATGACGGTCAAGGAGGCCATCGCCTGGAGCTGCAACACCTGGTACTACCAGGCGGTGGCCCAGGATCCCCTGGGGGTGGTGGACCGCCTGGCGGCGAGGGCCCGCCTTCTGGGCCTAGGGGAAGCTACCGGGCTGGAAATCGCCGAGCGAACGGGGCTTATCCCCACCCGGGCTTGGAAGCGGGAAGCCCTCAAAGAGCCCTGGTACCCGGGGGAAACCCTTTCCCTGGCCATCGGGCAGGGCCCCGTCCTCACCACCCCAGCCCAGGTAGCCCGCATGCTATCCAGCATCGCCAACGGTGGCAAGAAGCCTACCCTCCACCTGATCAAGCGCATCGGCCAAAAGGAGGTCAGACCCCGGCTTGAACCGGTACCTGGGCGTTTTTGGAAAATACTCCAAGAGGGTCTACGAAAGACCGTGAAGGAGGGTACCGCTCGCCATATTCTCGGGAGCTTTCCGGTGCCCACCGGCGGCAAAACGGGCACCGCGGAAACCCCAGGCAAGCGGGCAGGCCTCGAGCACGCTTGGTACATGGGTTATGGCCCCGCTGAACCTGGCTCCCCCTACCCTCCTCTGGTGGTGGTGGCCTTCTTTGAAAACGGCGGGGAGGGAAGCCGCGTGGCCCTTCCCGCGGTGCGCAAGGTCATGGCCGCCTACTGGCAGGTGGAGGAAGCGCAGGCCAGGTAGAATAGCGCCATGCGCCTCCGCGCCACCCCCAAAGCCCTAGCCTTGCGCCTGGATGGGGGCGAAACCCCGGAAGAAATCCAGAACCTTAAGCTGCCGGAAGATCTTCCCCTCGAGGTGGAGGTGGCCGGGCCTGTATCCGGAAAGGTGCTCCAAGCCCTCCTGGAGCTAGGCCGGCCCATTACCCTGATCCCTCCCAGAAACCGTCTTCCCGCCGGCACCCTGGTCCTCAGCAAGACCCTACGTTCCGGCGAGCGGGTGGAGCACCCCGGCACGGTGGTGGTTCTGGGTGACGTGAACCCCGGGGCCGAGGTGGTAGCGGGAGGGGATGTGATCGTGGTGGGCAAGCTACGCGGCCTCGCCCACGCCGGGGCTGGCGGGGACGAGGAGCGCTTCATCTTCGCCCTGGAACTGGTCGCTAAGCAGGTGCGCATCGGCCCCCACTTGGCCCAAGCGCCGGAGGATTTAAACACACGGGGCCCCGAGATCGCCCGGGTCCAGGAAGGAAGGATCGTGGTGGAGCCCGCTAGAAAGCGATAGTTCCCGTCTCCACCCCGTAGCGCTTCAGCACCAGGTAAATAATCCAACCCGATACAGCCACGTACAGCCATATGGGCACCAGCACCCTGGCCCAACGCTTGTGCAGGATGAACTCCCCCCTAAAAGCCCTCCAGATCACGTAAAGGGCCACTGGGCCGTTGATGGCGGCCAAAAGGGTGTGGGTGATGAGGAGGAAGTAGTAAGCCCCCCGCCAGGCCTCCGGCCCCCCATAGGCGGTGGTGCCGTAAAGGGCCCACTTGGTCAGGTAGAAGACCAGGAATAGCAGGGCCAGGAAGGTGGCCGCTAGCATGGCCCGATGATGAGCAACCCTGTGCCCCTTTCTGATCAAGATAACCCCTGTCACCAAGGCCAACCCAGAAAGCACGATGCTCCAAACCGCCAGCAAACCCACAAGCCCCTTCACCGCCTCCCCTCCCCTAGCCGCTCGCCCAGAAGCCGCACGGGCTCCAGCTTTGCCGTGCGCGCATAGCTATACCCCTTTAGGTAATCCTCCTCCTGGCCCAAAAGCTGGTACAGCCTAAGGTAAACCACAGCCAAAAGCCCATCCCGCTCCCGCCCTGGATGAAGCCGGTGGAGAAGCCTGGCGATCTCGCGGAACCTGGGAGCCTGGCTGGCCTCGAGGGGAGTTCCCCTCAACGCCCGGGCCAAGTCCGCCAAGGTATCGCCGTTAGGCCTCATAGCCCCCAGGAGTGTACCACACCCTGCCCCTAGGGAATGCGCCGGCTGGTGCGGTTCCCAGCGGCATCCACCGCGACCAGCACAGCCCCGGCCGGCACCTCCGCGGAAAAGGCCACCGTGGCCTCCTTGGGAAGGGAAAGGGGATTAAAACGACCGCCCACCCGCACCACCACCCGGTCCACCTGGACGTTGTCCTCCACCCGTCCATAAACCCGGTACAAGCTCCCCTCCCGTTCCACCCGCTCCACCACGATGCGGGGAGGCGCCGCATCCAGCACCAGGGGGACCCGCTTCTCCCCCCGGTTACCCCGGGCATCCTCCGCTTCCAGAAGGAGCTCCACCCTGCCGGAGGCCGGGGCCTGCAGGCGGAAGCGAAACTGAACCAAGCGCTTACCCGCCTCCCCAGAGGACAGGACCTCTTGGCCATTGGCCCGGACGCTCACCACCCCCGAGGGATCGAAGGCATAACCCTGCACCCTAACCTCCCTTCCCGGGGCCACCGCCCCGCCCAAGGGCTCGGTAAGCCCCATCTCAGGGGGAGCGGTGTCGGGCCGGGTGCAGGAGGCAAGAAACAACAAAAGAAGGAGGGGATGCCAACGCATCCCCTCCATCTTACCCACCCCTTCTCAGAAACCGTAGTTAGCCCCAACCTTCAGGTAATACACGAACGCACCGCCTCCCCCAAAGGCATAACCCGGCTGCACCTCGAGGAAGGCCGTCAGAGGCGCACCGGCGATAGGGTACTTAAGGCCCAGGGTCGCGTGTACACCAAAGTCGGTGGTTCCGGAAGAAAACCACAGATTACCGCCAAAACCCGCATAAGGAAGGGCCGCCGAACCCGGCATGCTCAAGTTCATCAAAACATCGGTACTAATACCGGTAGTGAGGACACCCGAAACGGATGTGAAATCAACGCCCCCCCGCACCTCGAGGCCCCCTTGCAAACCAACACCGGCGTGCAGCCCTCCGCTAAAGTTCACCCCCGACTTGCTAAAAAGCCCCACGTACCCTCCCACGTAGGGCGCTTGCGCCAACGCCAAACCCAAAACCACAAGACCACTTAGGATAAGCCTCTTCATCTTCGAACCTCCTTGATCAGACACAAGACACGAAACGTCTACTTTGTGCCTGACCGCCCTTATTTTAAGCATGGGTCTAGGGTCTGTCAAGTTGTGTATAGGGAGTTGATCCGAACATACCCTTCCGTCAAGTCGCACCCCCAGGCCACACCCTCTCCCCGTCCCTCCTGAAGGTCCACCAGGATCTCCACCTCTTCGGAACGCATGGCCTGGCTCGCAGCCTCCCGGTCAAAGGGAAGAACGCCCCCGGCATAAAGGGGAATCCCCTGCACCCAGATCCTCACCCTTAAGGGGTCAAACCGAGCCCCTGAGTTACCTAAAGCCGCCAAAATCCGGCCCCAGTTGGGATCGTTTCCGTAAAGGGCGCTTTTCCAAAGGGCGCTTCCCGCTATGGTCCTCGCTGCCCGCCTGGCCTCTTCCTCCGTGGCTGCCCCCACCACCCGCACGGTCATGAGCTTGGTGGCTCCCTCCCCATCCCGGGCGATCTTCCTCGCCAACTCCTGGGCTACTGCTTCCAGGGCGGGAAAGAGGGCCTCGAGGGGCACCGCGCCAAAAGCCCCGTTCGCCATCACCAGGGCGAGATCGTTGGTAGAGGTATCCCCGTCCACGGTCACCTGGTTGAAGGTGCGGTCCACGATACCCCGCCAGGCCTCCCTCAAGGCCTCCTGGGGTAAAGCGGCATCCGTCACCACGAAGGCCAGCATGGTGGCCATGTTGGGATGGATCATCCCGCTGCCCTTGGCGATACCCACGATCCTCGCCCCCTCCACCTCGGCCTCCGCTACCTTGGGGACTAAATCTGTGGTGAGGATAGCCTCGGCAAAGGCATCGGCATAGGGGGTGAGTTCTATCTGGGGCAAACCCGTCTCCACCTTTTCCACGGGAAGGGGAACCCCGATAACCCCCGTGGAAGCGGTCAAGACCTCTTCCACGGGCACTCCAAGGCGCAGGGCAGCAGCCTCGGCCATGCGTCGATCATCCAAAAAGCCCCGCTCCCCGGTGGCGCAGTTGGCGTTGCCCGCGTTGACCACCACTGCCCGCAAGGTCCCACCCCGGGCATAAAGGGCCCTACCCCGGTGAATGGAAGGTGCGGCAGCCCGGTTCTGCGTGGCCACATAGGCCCAGGAGGCAGGAAGGCCGGAAACCAACAAGGCCAGATCGGGCTTGCCGGAAGGCTTGATGCCCGCCCGGGTAGCCCCGGCGCGAAAACCCCGGGGAAGCCTCACGGCCATAGGCCCTCCCTGGGAAGCGCAGTCTCCTCAGGCAGACCCAGCATCAGGTTCAAGTTCTGCACCGCCTGCCCCGCCATCCCCTTCACCAGGTTGTCCAAGGCCGCAAACACCATAACACGCCCCGTTCTAGCTTCATAGAGAGGCTTCACATCCACCCGGTTGGAAGCATAGGTGCCCTTGGTTTCCGGCAAGGCCTCGGTGATCCGCACAAAAGGTTCTTGGGCGTAGAAGTCCTGGTAAAGCTCGTCCAGGGCCTTTTGGTTCCAGTTCCCTTCCACCTCCGCCTCCACCGTGACCAAGATGCCCCGGGTCATGGGCACCAGGTGGGGGACGAAGGAAAGGCGCACCTCTCCCAGGGGCCCATGGGTGCGCACCGGGCGCCCCTGGGCCAAAAGGCGGCCCAGGTTCCTTTCCATCTCCGGTATATGGCGATGGACACCCCCCACCTTGTAGGGCTTAAGGTTCTCGTTCACCTCGGCAAAAAAGGTACCCTCCCCCTCCCTGCCCGCCCCGGAGACCCCGCTTAGACCCACCACAAAGGCCCCCCGCAGGGCACCTTCCGCCGCCAGAGGGGCCAAGGCCAAGGTGGTGGCCGTCACGTAACAACCGGGGTTGGCCACCAGGCGCGCCCCTCCAAGCTCCTCCCGATGCAACTCGGGAAGGCCATAGACCGCCTCCCGGTAAAGCCCTGGGCTCTTGTGAGGGATCCCGTACCAGGATTCGTAAACCTCCGGGGGAAGCCGGAAGTCCCCGGAGAGGTCTATGACCCGTTTGCCCTCCTCCAGGGCCCTTGGAGCAAGCTCCATGGCAAGCCCGTTGGGCAAGGCCAAAAAGACCACATCCGCCCGCTCCAGTACTTCCTCAAGGGTAACAAAAAGCCTTTTATCCCATAGCTGGGGCCAGGCAGCGGAAAGGGGTTTCCCCTCGTGTTTGCGGCTGCTAAACCCTACCAGCTCCACCCCGGGGTGGGCCTTAAGGAGGCGGATCAGTTCCCCTCCCCCATACCCTGAGGCCCCGATGATCCCCACCCTTACCACGGCACCTCCAAAGGGATGTCAGGGAAGGCCAAGGAAGCCAGTTTTTCCCCAGGGGAAAGCCAAAGCTGCTCCCGGTAGTGGTCGCCCGCAGGACCCCGGAAGACCAATAGGCGAGAGGCGTTCAAGTCCACCACCCAGACCTCGAGGATCCCCGCCTCCGCATAAAGAGGCAGCTTCTTCTCCAGGTCATAGGCCAAGCTGGCCTCGGCCACCTCCACCAAAAGCAACACATCCCCCGGCTCAGGCAAGGCTCCTCCATAGTCCTTAGGCCGAAGCAGAAGCAGGTCGGGCTCTACATAGGTATCCCCACCCAAAACCAAAGGACCCTGGGGCTGTACCAAAGCTTGGGGGAATGTCTGCACCAGGAGCCGGTTGAGCCGGTTGACCATGTACGCATGCCGAGGACCTATGGGTGCCATCTGGTAGATCTCCCCCCTCAAAAGCTCCACACCCCGCTCGGGTAGGGGAAGCCGTAGAAACTCCTCGAGGGAGAAGCGGTAGGGCCGGACCATACCCCTAGCTTAGCAGGCACAGGAGGACGGCCTTAGCGGTGTGGAGACGGTTTTCCGCCTGGTCAAAGACCCGGCTCCGCGGCCCGTGCACCGCCTCCTCGGTGGTTTCCTCACCGTAGTGGGCCGGAAGGCAATGGAGGAAGATGCCCTCAGGCCGCAGGAGCTTCAAGAGTTCCCCGTTTACCTGGAACCCATTGAAATCCCTGAGCCGCCTTTCCCGCTCCGCCTCCTGGCCCATGCTGGTCCAGACATCGGTGTAAAGGGCATGGGCTCCCAAGGCGGCTTCCTTGGGATCGTGGGTCAAGAAGGCCCCCGCCTTCTGCAAAAGGCCGGGATCCGGCTCGTACCCCCTTGGCGTGGCCACCCGCATCCTAAGGCCCACAAGGGGAGCCACCTCAAGAAGGGAGTTCAACACGTTATTCCCATCCCCCACCCAGGCCACCTCGAGGCCCTCCCATCCCCCGAAGGCCTCCTTCAAGGTGAGGAGGTCCGCCAGAGCCTGCAAGGGATGGGCCCGGTCGGAAAGGGCATTGATCACCGGGATGCGGGCGTGGCGAGCGAGTTCCTCCACGGTCCCGTGCCGGTATACGCGGGCGGCGATCCCCTCCACGAAGCGCTCCAGGTTCTTGGCTACATCCCTCACAGGCTCGCGCTCGCCGATGCCCACCTGTTTCTGGTCCAGGTAGATGGCATACCCTCCCAGGTGCAGCATGGCCACCTCGAGGGTGGTGCGGGTGCGCAAGGAGGGCTTCTCGAAAAGAAGGGCCAGGACCTTTCCCTTGAGGTCCTCCCCGCGGTAGCGCTCCCTCTTCAGCCTCTCCGCCAAGGCCAAAAGTTCCTCGATCTCCTGGCGACCGTAGGCCGAGAAGTCCAAAAGATCCTTGGGCCGGGTGAGGGCGTCTCCCACCATGAGGCTTATAGGATACCGCATCCTTGCAAACTTATGCAACCCCGGGCCCTCGTTGACATGGGATGAGCCCGCGGGCTAGCATCCCCTTAGCCTCCGAGCCCGGATAGACCCCCTGGGCCTTCCGGGCCGGGCTTATGGCCCCGGGGTGGTGGGGGTAACCCTGCCGCCTGCCGCGGTTGCAAAGGAGGTAAGGGTGAACAAAAAAAAGGTGCTGTTCCTGTCCTCGGTGCTGGCCTTTGCCCTGGCTTGGGCACAGAGGACGGTCCAGGTGGTGGCGGCCGCCGACCTGCAGTATGCCTTAAAGGAAGTAGCCCACGCCTTTGAGGCCAGGAACCCGGGGACACGGGTCTTGCTAAACTTCGGCTCCTCGGGGAAGTTCTACACCCAGCTCACCCAGGGCCTCGAGGCGGACCTGTACTTCTCCGCGGAAAAGCTCTACCCCGAGCTCCTGGAAAAAAAAGGCCTAGCAGAGGCCGGAACCCGCAGGTCCTACGCCATCGGACGCATGGTCATCTGGCTGGACCGCAGGCTGGGGTTAAACCCGAGCCCTGAAGCCCTCAAGAACCTCAGGATCACCCGGCTCGCCATCGCCAACCCGGTGCATGCTCCTTACGGCCGGGCCGCTATCACCCTGCTGGAACATTACGGCCTTCTAAGGCGCCGGACCAATGCCCCGGTCCCTGGCCTGAAGAAACCCTTTCCCAACCTTTCCTGGGAGGAGATTCCCTGGGAGCGCCTCTCCCAGGGGGTGGAGGCCTACTGGGATGCCAGCCCCCTGCGGCAGGGCAAGGCCAGCTTCCAGTTCGTCTACGGGGAGAACATCTCCCACACCGCCCAGCTGGCCCTCACCGCCACCCAGGCGGGTATCCTAGCCCTTTCCCTGGCGGTGCACGAAAGCCTTTCCCGCCCCGGGGTGTACTGGCTCGCCCCCTTGGAAAGCCACCTCACCTTGGAGCAGGACTATGTGATCCTGAAAGGTCGCAGGCGACCCGAGGTCTTGGCCTTTTACACCTTCGTGGGAAGCCCCGAGGCCCGAGCCATTTTTAAGCGCTACGGCTTCCTTCTCCCGGGGGAGTAGATGCCGGAGCCCCTCTTCTGGACCTCCCTGAAGCTCTCCCTGGTGGTGGCGATGGCCGCCTCCCTAATTCTCCTCCTTCTGGGAGTTCCTCTGGCCTGGCTCCTGGCCTTCCGCCGCTTCCCAGGCAAATCCATTCTGGAGGCCATCTTCCTCCTACCCCTGGTTCTTCCGCCCACGGTGCTGGGGTTTTACCTCCTCCTCTTCCTGGGGCCGGAGGGGCTTTGGCGCAAGCTTACCGGGCTTTCCTGGGCCTTCCGGCTCGAGGGGCTGGTCCTCGCCAGCGTCCTCTTCAGCCTGCCCTTCGCCCTCACCGCCTACCGGGAGGCCTTTTTGGCCCTGGACCGGAACCTTTTGGAGGTAGCCCGAACCCTGGGGGTCCCCCCCTGGAAGACCTGGGGACGGGTGGTGCTGCCCTTGGTCTGGCCTGGGTTGCTCTCAGGGACCCTTTTGGCCTTCGCCCACACCCTGGGGGAGTTCGGAGTGGTCCTCATGGTGGGTGGTTCCATCCCGGGGAAAACCCAGATGGTGAGCATCTATATCTACGACCTGGTGCAAGCCCTACGCTTCGAGGAAGCCTCCAGGGCAGCCGCGGTACTCCTTTTCCTCAGCCTGGCCATCCTGGTGGCGGCAAGAACCCTGGAGGCCAAGGGACGAGCATGGAAGTCCACTACCTGATCAGGAAGCCGATCCTCCTCGAGGCCCGGTTCCACATCCAGGGCTTCACCGTGCTCCTGGGGGAAAGCGGCGCAGGCAAGACCACGCTTCTCAAGGCCCTGGCGGGCCTGGTACCCGCCGAGGGCAGGCCCTATGGGGGCCTTCCCCCCGAAAGACGGCCCGTGGGCTACCTGCCCCAGGACCTGGCCCTCTTCCCCCACATGACCGCTTGGGAGAACGTGGCCTTTCCCCTGGCGGGAGGAAACCGGAAGGCTAGGGCCCTGGCCCTCTTGGAGCGGGTTGGCCTCGAGGAGCACGCCCACAAGCGCCCAAGCCAGCTTTCGGGCGGCCAGAAGCAACGGGTGGCCCTCGCCCGGGCTTTGGCCAGGAACCCGGAGATTCTCCTTCTGGACGAGCCCACCAGCGCCCTGGATCCCCTCACCAAGGACCAGGTTCTAGGGGAGCTGGTGGAACTCATCCGCCGGGAAGGAATCCCCACCCTGGCGGTGAGCCACGACCCCATCCTGGCCCGCATGGCCGACTGGCTTCTGGTGATGGGGTCGGGAAAAATCCTGCAAGAAGGCCCGCCCGAGGAAGTGTACTCCGCCCCAAGCCAGCTCCTGGTGGCCAGGCTGCTCGGCTACGAAAACCTATTCCCGGCCCGCATAGAACCTGGGGGCGTGGAGGTCAACGGGGTCCACCTCCGCCTTTCCCTCCCTTCCTGGGCCCGGCCCGGGGACACCGCCTGGGTGGGCATCCGGGCCGAGGAGGTCATCGTGGTGCGCCAGGACCGGCCCCCACCCCCAGAAAACATCCTAGATGGCGTGCTGGTAAGCCTTCATCCGGAAGGCCTCGCCTACCGGGGTGTGTTCCAGGGATCCATCCGCCTGCAGATCCTGCTCCCCAGGCACGTCCAAGCCCGGTTGAACCTGCACCCCGGGCAGAGGCTCCAGGTGGTCCTTAAGCCCCATTACCTTCACCTGATGCCGGGCTAGGTGGACTAACCCTTCCTCCCCCAGGCCAAACTTATTGGTAACCCCCTTCAGGAAAAAGCGGGCCCGGTCCCGGGAAAACCCCAGGGCCCGGGCCAAGGCCCCCACCCTCGGGGGAATTCCGTTTCCCACCGCCCACAACACTGCCTTTTCCCCCGGAAGGAGCCGTAGGCCCACCCGTCCCCCAAGGCCCAAAGCCAAGGTCCTGGGATCGTCCCGACGGGTGAGAAAGATCATGCCCAAAGGGGCATAGGCCCTAAGCCCCCAAGGGGTAACCCAAAGGAGCACCTCCCCCTTTTCCATCTGGTCCAGCCCCGCCAGGGCCAGGCCACGGCCTTCCTTCCAGTACACCTTCCAACCCGCTGGGCTAAGCGCCCCGTGCACCAGGGCGTAAAGCTGCAAACTCTCCGTGTACACCACTGCTTCCAAGATTCCACCCCCCTTTCGCCCAAGGAGCCCTCGTCTAACTCAAGCGAAGATCCCGGGGGCAAAAGGAGGGGAGCGGGAAGAAAAAGCCCCTCCCTGGGGTTCCGGATAGCCGGACACGGGGGCAACCCTGGCGCGCACCACCCGCACCAGGGTAGGAGGCACCACCTCCCCTATGGGGGGCAAACCTGGAGAGACCTGCAGGCCACAGAAGGGGGAGTGGTCCACCTCCCTCTCTTCCCCCGGAGCCTGGCAGAGATCCGTCCGGAGGCCAGGGTTCCGTACCTGCATAAGGTACGTCTGCAGGGCCACCCCGGTGGAGGCGGCGAGGGTGAGGAGGAGGTAGAGGAATACCAAAAACCCCCGCACGGAACCCCTGGAGGACATGGCTGCAGTATAGCCTTCGCCCTCGGGTAAAGTGAAGGGGTATGGCCGTGCGCGGCACCAAGGATCTTTTCGGCAAAGAGCTAAGGCTCCACCAGCACATCGTGGCCACCGCCCGCCGGGTGCTGGAGGCAGCAGGGGCTTTGGAGCTCATCACCCCAGTGTTTGAGGAAACCCAGGTCTTCGAGAAAGGGGTGGGGATCTCCACCGACATCGTCAGGAAGGAGATGTTCACCTTCCAGGACCGGGGTGGGCGCTCCCTCACCCTGCGCCCTGAGGGCACCGCTGCCATGGTGCGGGCCTATCTGGAACACGGGATGAAGGTCTGGCCCCAGCCCGTGAGGCTCTGGATGGCGGGGCCCATGTTCCGGGCGGAGCGCCCCCAGAAGGGACGCTACCGCCAGTTCCACCAGGTGAACTACGAGGCCCTGGGCTCGGAAAGCCCCATCCTGGATGCGGAAGCCGTGGCGCTCCTGTATGAAAGCCTTAAGGAGCTCGGCTTGAGGCACCTCACCGTCAAGCTCTCCTCCGTGGGGGACCCCGAGGACCGGGCCCGCTACAACGCCTACCTACGGGAGGTCCTCTCCCCCCACCGGGAGGCCCTCTCCCAGGACTCCCAGGAGCGCCTGGAACTTAACCCCATGCGTATCCTAGACTCTAAGAGCGAGCAAGACCAGGCCCTCCTCAAGGAGCTCCGCATCCGGCCCATGCTGGACTTCCTGGGGCAGGAAGCCAGAACCCATCTGAAGGCGGTAGAACGCCACCTAGAAAGGCTTTCCGTGCCCTACGAACTGGACCCCACCCTGGTGCGGGGCCTGGATTACTACGTGCGTACCGCCTTCGAGGTGCACCACGCGGAGATCGGGGCACAAAGCGCCTTGGGGGGTGGGGGAAGGTACGACGGCCTATCTGAGCTCCTGGGGGGGCCGAGGGTACCCGGGGTGGGTTTCGCCTTCGGGGTGGAGAGGGTGGCCCTGGCCCTCGAGGCGGAAGGGTTTGACCTTCCCGAGGAAAGGGGCCCAGACCTCTACCTCATCCCCCTCACGGAAGCCGCCGTGGCCGAGGCCTTCTACCTGGCAGAGAGGCTGAGGCCTCGCCTGCGGGTGGAATACGCCCTTACCCCCAAGAAGCCGGGCAAAGGCGTGGAGGAAGCCTTGAAACGAGGCGCTTCCTTTGCTGGCTTTCTGGGGGAGGACGAGCTTAGAATGGGGGAGGTCACCCTAAAGCGGCTTTCCACGGGGGAGCAGGTTCGTTTACCCCAGACGGAAGCGTTGGGCTTCCTTCTTTCCGCCCTGGCCTGAGAATCCGTTAAGATTTGGGGGATTATGCGGCGCACCCACTTCGCCGGAAGCCTAAGGGAAGAACACGTGGGGGAGGAGGTGGTCCTCGAGGGGTGGATAAACCGCCGCCGGGACCTGGGGGGGCTCATCTTCCTGGACCTCCGCGACCGCGAGGGTTTGGTCCAGCTGGTGGCCCACCCGGAAAGCCCCGCCTATAAGGAAGCGGAGCGAGTCCGCTCGGAGTGGGTGGTGCGGGCCAGGGGCACCGTGCGCCTACGCCCGGAGCCCAACCCCCGTCTGCCCACCGGAAAGGTGGAGGTGGCCCTCACCTCCCTCGAGGTCCTCTCCGAGGCCAAAACACCCCCCTTCCCCGTGGACGCCGGCTGGCGGGGAGAGGAGGAAAAGGAGGTTTCCGAAGAGCTCAGGCTCAGGTACCGCTACCTGGACCTACGCCGGAGGAAAATGCAGGAAAACCTGCGCCTCCGCCATCGGGTCATCAAGGCCATCTGGGACTTCCTGGACCGGGAGGGTTTCATCCAGGTGGAAACCCCCTTCCTGACCAAAAGCACCCCGGAAGGGGCCCGGGATTTCCTGGTGCCCTACCGCCAGCAACCTGGCCTCTTCTACGCCCTCCCCCAGTCGCCGCAACTCTTCAAGCAAATGCTCATGGTGGCGGGTTTTGACCGCTACTTCCAAATCGCCCGCTGCTTCCGCGACGAGGACCTCCGGGCCGACCGCCAGCCCGACTTCACCCAGGTGGACCTGGAGATGAGCTTCGTGGAAGTAGAGGATATCCTGGAGCTTAACGAAAGGCTCATGGCCCACGTGTTTCGGGAAGCCCTGGGCGTGGAGCTTCCCCTCCCCTTCCCCCGCCTCACCTACCAGGAAGCTCTGGAACGCTTCGGCTCGGATAAACCCGACACCCGCTTCGGCCTGGAGCTCAAGGAGGTGGGGCACCTCTTCCGGGAAAGCGCCTTTCAGGTTTTCCGGGAAGCGGAAAGGGTAAAGGCCCTGGCGGTGCCCAAGGCCCTTTCCCGCAAGGAGATCGCCGACCTAGAGGAGCTGGCCAAACGCTACGGGGCCAAGGGCCTGGCCTTTGCCCGGGTAGAGGAGGGAGGATTCGCAGGCGGGATCGCCAGGTTTCTCGAGCCCGTGCGGCAAAGCCTCCTGGAGGCCACGGAAGCCGGTCCGGGGGACACCCTCCTCTTCGTGGCCGGGCCCGCCAAGATAGCGGCCACCGCCTTGGGGCAGGTGCGGCTTAAGCTGGCGGAGGTCTTAAACCTCCCTAGGGAAGGCTTCCGGTTCCTCTGGGTGGTGGACTTCCCCCTTTTGGAGTGGGACGAGGAAAGGGGCCAGTACACCTACATGCACCATCCCTTTACCAGCCCCCATCCCGAGGACCTACCCCTCTTGGACACCGATCCTGGGAAGGTGCGGGCCTTGGCCTACGACCTGGTGCTGAACGGCACCGAGGTGGGGGGCGGATCCATCCGCATCCACGACCCCGCTCTTCAGGCCAAGATGTTCCAGGTGCTGGGCATCGGGGAGGAAGAGCAGCGGGAAAAGTTTGGTTTCTTCCTAGAGGCCCTGGCCTACGGGGCCCCACCCCACGGCGGCATCGCCTGGGGCCTGGACCGCCTCCTGGCCCTCATGACGGCCAGCTCCTCCATCCGCGAGGTCATCGCCTTCCCCAAGAACAAGGAGGGTAGGGATCCCCTCACCGGAGCCCCAAGCCCGGTGTCCGAAGAACAGCTTCGGGAACTCGGCCTCAGGGTGATCGCCCATGGCTAGGATTCCCTACGTGATCGTGGACGCCTTTGCCTCCACCCCGGGGGCCGGGAACCGGGTGGCCATCGTGCTGGACGCCCGGGGCATGGGCCTAGAAGAAATGCGAAGCCTAGCCCGGCGCCTGGGCGAACCGGAAACCGCCTTCGTAACGGAAAAGCAAGGGACCCTGTTCGCCGTGCGCTTCTTCACCCCTTCGGGAGAGGTGGAGTTCTCCGGCCACGCCGCCATAGCCCTGGGCCTTACCCTGGTGCGCCTGGGCCTAGCTCCCGAGGGCACCAAGCGGCTTTTCCTGCACACCCCCACGGAGGCCCTGCCGGTGGAGATCCTGTACGAGGCCGGAGAACCCCGCAAGGCCTTGGTGAGGGGTCCTGCCCCGAGGTTCCGGGATCTTCCCCCTTACCAGGTGCTCAAGGAGGTCCTCGAGGCCCTGGGCTCGGATGAGCGTTACCTGCACCGCGGCCTGCCTTACGGCATCGCCTACACCGGGCTTTGGAGCCTCTTCGTCCCCCTTATCGCCCCCGGGGTGGTGGATGCCCTGGAGCCAGAGATGAAGACCCTGGCCGAACTTTCCCACCAGCTGGAGGTGGCCACCGTCCATGCCTACGCCCCCATGGGCCCAAGGAGCTTCTACGCCCGGGACTTTGCCCCCATCCTGGGCATACCCGAAGACCCGGTGACGGGCTCCGCCAACGCCGCCCTGGGCGCCCTCCTGGCCCGGGCAGGGGTGGTGCCCAGGCGGGAAGGCCGGGTAGCCCTCACCATCTACCAGGGCCACCGCCTGGGCAACCCGGGGGTGGTGGAGGTGGTGGTGGAGTACAGCCCCACGGGCCAACCCTACGGGGTGCAGATCGGGGGGGAGGCGGTCCAGGTATCCGCTGGGGAAGTTTGATGGTGCGGCTGGTCTTCGTGGACGTGGACGGCACCCTGGTGGGCAAGGAGGGGGTGCCCGAGTGCGTGTGGCCAGCGGTGGAAGCCTTAAGGGCCAAAGGCATCCGCCTAAGCCTTATCACCGGCCGGCCGGGCCGGGGGCACGCCCTGGCCTACGCCCGCAGGCTGGACCCCATGGGCCTCCACGTGTTCGAGTCGGGGGCAGTGGTCCTGGCGTTTTCCCGTGATCCCCACTCCCCTCCCACCCATCCCCTCCTGGTGGAAGCCCTGCCCCAGGAGGCGGCCCGGGAAGCCATCCGTCTGGTCCGTAGGTTGGGACTTCCCCTCGAGGGCTATACCGCCGACGGGGGCTTCTTCATAGAGGGGGATAGCCCCCTCCTAAAGGCCCACCAGGAACTCCTAGGCGTGGTGGCCGAGGAAGCGGACCTGCTAAGGCTTCCTACCCCTTTGGTCCGCCTCCAGGTGCTGGCCGAGGTTCACGCTCCCCTGGGCGCCCTCATGGACCCCTTGCCCCAGGAACTCCAGGCCCACGTGGCGGAAAGCCCCAGGATGCCCGGGGTGCGCTTCGTCTCCCTGACCAAGCGGGGGGTGAGCAAGCTCTCGGCCGCCCGCTTTGTGGCGGAAAGCTACGGCCTGACCCTGGCCCAATGCGCCATGGTGGGGGACGGGGAAAACGACCTGGAACTCATCCAAGGAGTAGGCCTGGGCATCGCCATGGGGAACGCTTCGCCCCGGGTCAAGAAGGTGGCCCAACGGGTGGTGGCTCCCGTGGAGGCGTGCGGTTTGGCGGAGGCTCTTGCCAGCCTATTACCCAGCCAAACGCCTTAAGGGAATGGCCTAAACCGCACCCATACCACCCGCCCATCCCGATAAACGCCGGTCCCTTCCACCCAGCCTGGAGCCAAGCCGGGGGCAGGGGGCCGGAGCCCGGGGGGCAGAGCCAAGAAGCGCTGCCCATCCCAGTACGCCACCAGGTAAACGCCGGCTCCTTCTGGAGCAGTTCTTAGGGCCAGGGTCCGCACGCTGTTCCCTTCCTCCACCGTCCAAAGCTCCAGGGCCCGGTAGCCCCCTTGGCCCACCACGGCCCCCGGGCCCCGGTAATACGAGAAGCGCGCCGGGGCCACAATGCGCAACTCCCGGAGGCGAAACCCCATTCCCTCCCAACTTCCCTCCACTTCCACCACCATGCCGGGAACCAAAAGGGTCATCCAGGGGGAGGAACCAAGGAGGGGAACGCCACCCACCAAGAGCGCCTGCCCATCGCTAAGGGTGACCTGACCGTAGAAACGCTGCAGGCCCTGGTTGGAAGGGGATGGGGTAACCGAGGGGGGCAGGGCAGGAGGCTTTGGGGGAGTCACGGGGGGAAGGGGCAAGGGGGGTAGTTCCAGGGCCAACCCCCACCCCAGGAGCAAAAGCCCCAGCACCGCTATCCGGCGGTTTATGAAACCTCCTTGGGCAACCATAGGACCACCCGCCAACCGGGGTGGGCGTTTCCCCACTGGACCCTTCCCCCCAACCGCTCCACGGTGTGGCGCACCAAGGCCAAGCCTAGGCCCGAACCGGAAGAAGAGGGTCCCTTGTGAAAGGGGGTACCGAGCGCAGGTATCCGGGCCTCCGGAACCCCGGGACCATGGTCGCGCACGCTAAGGACCAGCCATTCCCCTTCCTCCCTTAACCCCACCTCCACAGGGGGACTGCCGTGCCGAAAAGCATTGGTCAACAGGTTCGCCACCACCTGGCGCAGAAGATCGGGAGGCCCCCATACCTTCCCTTCCGTCTCCACCTTCAAAACCAAACCCGGCCATTCCCGCCCCAGCTCCTCCAACAAGGCCTTCAACCCCACCCGCTCCCGGGTCATCTCGCCCCGAGCCAAGGCCAGCAGGTCCCTCAGTAGGCCCTCGAGGCGGGAAACCTGCGCCTTCAAGCGGGGAAGGGCCTGCTCCTGCGATACCAGACCCCGCTCCAAGGCCTCCAGTTGGCTACGCAAAGCCGCCACCGGCGTCCGTAACTCATGGGCCGCATGCCGGGTAAAGGTGCGCTCCCTTTCCAAAAAAGCCCTCACTGCCTCCACCATGCGATTAAAACTCCTGGCCAGGGTGACAAGCTCGTCCTCCCCCGTGGGAACCGGCACGGGTTCGGGAAAGCGCTCCTGGGAAAGGGCCTCCGTCGCCCGGGCCAACTCCCCAAGAGGGCGGAGGAGGCCCTTGAGAAGCAGGAAGGTGATCCCCAAGGCCAAGGCCAGGGCCAAGGGAAAGGCCAAAAGGCTCGCACCGAGGGCATACCCCAAACTGGGGGCGGGAAGGGCCACCTCGAGGACGTAGCCTTGGGGCAAGGCCCAGGCTTGGGTCCTCCAGCCCCTTTCCGCTCGGTGTTCCCCTAAGGGGGAAGGAACCGGAAAGGGACCGCCATAGCTGAGGTAGATCCGCCCCTCCCTCGTTACCCGCGCCCTACCCCTGGAGAAGGGGAGGAGGAAGCTATAACCCTCCGGTTTAAGGGCGGGCAGGGGCCCGGTAAAATCCAGAGCCTGATAAAGGCTTTGGGCAAAGACCAGAAGCTCCCTTTGGACCGTTGCCTCAGCGGCGCGCAACAAAACCCAGTACCCCAGGCCCAGCTGGGCCAGGGCGGAGATTCCCACCGCTACCCCCACCCCGAGGAGCAACCTATTGCGGAAGCCCAAGGCCATACCCTCCCGCCCCCGTGCGCACCACTTCTGGGGAGAGCTTTCGCCTTAGGCGGTGAATGTAGATCCGCACCATTCGTACCGCCGTATCCCGGCCCGGGAACAAGCGATCGGCCAGCTCCTCAGGGGTGAAAAGGCGATCGGGGTTCAGGCACAGGGTCTCTAGCAAGGCAAACTCCTTGAGGGTCAGGCCGATCTCCTCTCCCTTCCAGTACGCCTTCCGCGCCACCAGATCCACCACGAGATCCCCCCGCTGGAAACGGCCCCCCTTGTGCTGGGCTCCCCGGCGGAGAAGGGCCCGAACCCGGGCGAGAAGCTCTTCCAGGGCGAAAGGCTTGACCAGGTAGTCATCCCCTCCGAGGTCTAGCCCGGCTACCCGGTCCTCCAGGGAATCCCGGGCTGTGAGAAAGAGGATGGAGCCGGAATACCCTCCCTCGCGCACCTGACGGGCAAAGGTAAACCCCGCATCCTCCCCTTCGGGCAACATCACGTCCAAAACCAGCAAAGCGGGTTCGGCAGCCAAAAACTCCTCCCACGCCGAATCCAGGTTGGGGGCCCAGGCTACCTCATACCCTTCCCGGGACAAAAGCAGGGTTACGGGCTCGGCGATGTCCGGTTCGTCCTCCACCACCAGGATGCGCACGCCTTCCCCTATTCCAAGGCCCGGCCCCCCTCGAGGTCAAGGGGGGCCGGGGAAACGTCCCTTACCTTCCCCCGCCGATCCCAATCCCGATCCTCAGGTTCACCCCTCCTTGGCCACTACCCTCTATCCCACTGGAACCCTGGCCCTGCGAGCCTTGCCTCGCCTGGCTTCCCCGGGCCACCTCCAACAGGCTCCGCACCTGCCCCTCCACGCTGACGCTCACGTCCACCAAGGTGCTCCCTGCATGGTGAACCTGCAGGGTTCGCTCCTGGCCGTTCAGGATCAAGGTCACCTGGGTTGCTCCCTCGGCGGACACCCGGGCATTGGGGTTCACCTCCACCAGGCCCACCACCCGGCCCTCCTTCCAGAAGACGGCCAGCTCCTTCTTGCCCTCCAGGGCCATGCGAAGCTCCGTGGCCACCTGGGCTAAAGCCGTTGCCTGTCCGTTCAGCCAAACCCTCGTTTCCCCCAAGGTCTTGCCCATCTGGGCCAGGGCAAAGGCGTAAACCCTTCCCTCCAAGTGGAGCCTCACCTCTCCCTGGGCCTTAGTTTGAGAGGAGGTAGCCTGATCCAATTTCCCCTGGACCACCAGCCGGCCCTGGGCATAGACCTCAGCCCAAACCCCCCGCTCTTGCTCGGCAAGACCCCAAGCACCTAAGGCCGCTACCAACAACCCAACCAGCCACTGCTTGCTCATACCTTCACCTCCCATGCCCAGGGTAGGGAACAGAGGTAAATGCCAGGTAAACGCCTCGAGGCCCCTTAGGATAGAAGGGTATGCGGGTCTTTATTGATGAGATCGCCAAATACGAGGGCCAGGAGGTGGAGCTCAGGGGCTGGCTCTACCAGAGGCGCTCCAAGGGCAAGATCCACTTCCTCATCCTCCGGGACGGCACCGGCTTCCTCCAGGCCACGGTGGTCCAGGGGGAGGTGCCGGAGGCGGTCTTCCGGGAAGCGGACCACCTCCCCCAGGAAACCGCCCTAAGGGTGTGGGGCCGGGTGCGGGAGGACCGGAGGGCCCCGGGGGGGTTTGAGCTCGCCGTGCGGGACCTTCAGGTGGTGAGCCGCCCCCAGGGGGAGTACCCCATCGGCCCCAAGGAGCACGGCATTGACTTCCTCATGGACTACCGCCACCTCTGGCTCCGCCACCGCCGCCCCTTCGCCGTGATGCGCATCCGCGACGAGCTGGAAAGGGCCATCCACGAGTTCTTCGGGGAAAGGGGCTTCCTCCGCTTTGACGCCCCCATCCTCACCCCAAGCGCCGTGGAGGGCACCACGGAGCTCTTTGAGGTGGAGCTCTTTGACGGGGAGAAGGCCTACCTCTCCCAGTCGGGGCAGCTTTACGCCGAGGCGGGAGCTTTGGCCTTCGCCAAGGTCTACACCTTCGGCCCCACCTTCCGGGCGGAGCGCTCCAAGACGCGGCGCCACCTCTTGGAGTTCTGGATGGTGGAGCCCGAGGTGGCCTTCATGACCCACGAGGAGAACATGGCCCTCCAGGAGGAATTGGTGCGCTACCTCGTAGCCCGGGTGCTGGAACGGCGCGCCAAGGAGCTTGAGATGCTCGGGCGGGACCCCAAGGCCTTGGAACCCGCCGCGGAAGGGAACTACCCCCGCCTCACCTACAAGGAGGCGGTAGCCCTGGTGAACCGCCTGGCGGAGCAAGACCCCGAGGTACCCCCCCTTCCCTACGGCGAGGACTTCGGCGCCCCCCACGAGGCCGCCCTAAGCCGGCAGTTTGACCGCCCGGTCTTCGTGGAGCGCTACCCCGCAAAGATCAAGGCCTTCTACATGGAGCCGGACCCCGAAGACCCCGAGCTCGTCTTAAACGACGACCTCCTCGCCCCCGAGGGCTACGGGGAGATCATCGGGGGCAGCCAGAGGATCCACGATCTGGAGCTCCTTAAGCGCAAGATCCGGGAGTTCGGCCTCCCCGAGGAGGTCTACGACTGGTACCTGGACCTCCGCCGCTTCGGCAGCGTCCCCCACTCGGGGTTCGGCCTGGGCCTCGAGCGCACCGTGGCCTGGATCTGCGGCCTAAGCCACGTACGGGAAGCCATCCCCTTCCCCCGAATGTACACCCGCATGCGCCCCTAGGTTCGGCATAGCGGAACACACCCCCTGGCTCTTGACAGCCACGGGGGTTTTGTGTTCTCCAGCGCTACCCTTCCTGTTGCTGCAACTTGCAGGGCTTATCCTGGCGATGCTCTTCCCTGGGCTCGCCACCTGGCTACCCAGCCTGGTTTACGGGCACTAGGCCCCGGCCAGTTCCAAGAAGTAGCGGTGAACCCTTAGGTCCTGGGTAAGCTCGGGGTGGAAGCTGCTGGCGAGAACCTTCCCCTGCCGCACCAAGACGGGGAAGCCGGAAAGCTCGGCCAGCACCTCCACCCCCTCCCCCAGGCGGCGAAAGAGGGGGGCGCGGATGAAGACCCCGTGGAAGGGCTCGGAAAAGCCCCGGATGAAGAGGTCCTCTTCAAAGCTCTCCACCTGGCGGCCAAAAGCGTTCCGCTCCACCGCCACGTCCAAGACACCCAGGCGGGGTTGCTCGGGGTAGCCTAGGATCTCCCGGGCAAGCCATATGGCCCCGGCGCAGGTGCCAAAAACCGCCAGGCTCCCCTCCGCCACCCGTTGCCGCACGGCCTCCTCGAGGCCATACTCCCGGGCCAGCTTGCCGATGGTGGTGGACTCGCCCCCAGGCACGATGAGGGCTTTTAGGCCCTCTAAGTGCTCGGGCTTGCGCACCTCCTTGGCCTCCACCCCAAGCCGCCTGAGGGCCTCCTTGTGCTCGCGGAAATCCCCTTGTAAGGCCAAAACGCCAACCACGCCCCTCATCCTGGACTTAGGCTCCCGCCCTGTCAAGGGAAGCCCCCCGCCAGAAGGGAAGCGGAGGGCACCCCCACCTTGGCCTCACTCGCAAGGAACTGCTCCAGAAGCCTGGGATACCTGCGCCTGGGCATGGGTCAACTATACCCTGCTCCTCAGGAGGCGCAAGCTGTTCGCCGTCACCAACACGAGTGCTCCACTGTCCGCCAGCACTGCGGTCCAAAGCCCCGTGTAACCCATGAGGGTGGTGAGGAGGAAAAGCCCCTTGAGCCCCACCGCAAAGGCCACGTTCTGGCGGACCACGCCCAGGGTCAGGCGGCTTAGCCGGAAGGCCCGGGGCAAGGCGGCAAGGCTCAGAAGCCCCACGTCTGCACTCTGCAGGGCCGCTTCCGTGCCCTCGGCCACGGCAAGCCCTACCGTGGCCTTGGCCAGGGCTGGGGCGTCGTTCACCCCATCCCCCACCATGGCCACGCCACCCCTACCTGCCAACTCCTCCACCAGGCGGAGCTTGTCCACGGGAGAAAGGCCAGCCCGGATTTCCTCAGGAAAAAGCCCTATGGCCGTGCCCAAAGCCAAAGCAGAGGTCTCCCGGTCGCCGGTAAGCAGGAGGGGCTTAAGGCCCAGTCGGCGCAGTTCGGCCAAGACTTCCCGGGCCTCGAGGCGGGGGGTATCCTGGAAGGCCAAGAGGGCCAAGGGAACCCCCTCCCTAACCAAGAGGGAAAGGCTGAAGCCTTCCTCCGTCAAGGCCTTCACCTGGGCCTCTACTTCCGGGGGCAGGTCCCAGGCCTCGGGCCGCACCAAACCCACCTCCTTCCCCTCCACCCGAGCGAAGGCCCCGAGGCCCGGCACCGCCCGATGCTCCTCCGAGGGCAAGGCCTTGGGGCCCGAAGCCTCCCGCACCGCCCGGGCTAAGGGGTGGGAGGAACCCTCCGCCACCCCCTTCGCCAGGGCCAAGGCCTCCTCCGTCGAAACCCCAAAGGTAACCACCCGCACCAGCGTGGGCTTTCCCAGGGTCAGGGTTCCCGTCTTGTCCAAAGCCACGTAGCGAACCCCAGCCAAGCGCTCCAGGGCCGCCCCGCTCTTAAAGAGCACCCCCGCCCTGGCTCCCCGGCCCACCCCTGCGGCGATGGCCGCAGGCACCGACACCACCAGAGCGCAGGGACAGGCGATGAGGATAAGGCCCAAGGCCTTGTAGACATGCCCCAGGAAATCCCCCCGGAAAAGGGGAAGGACCAGGGCCACGAAGCCTGCCAGGGCCAGGACCGCCGGGGTGTAGCGGCGGCTAAAGGCATCCACCACCCGCTCCGCCTGGCTCTTCTTAAGCAAGGCCTCCTCCGCCAGGCGTTCCATCTCCGCCAGGAAGCCCTCCTCGGGAAGGCGCTCCACCTTTACCACCAAGCTCCCCTCCTGCACCAGACTGCCCCCGTAAACCCGGTCCCCTATCCCCTTGGGCCTAGGCAAGGGCTCCCCGGTGAAGGCGGCCTCCTCCACGGAAGCCTGTCCAGACACCACCACCCCGTCGGCCGGTACCCGCTCCCCCGGGGGCACCCTCACCAGGTCCCCCACCCTCAAGGCCTTAAGGGGCACCTCCTCCACCCCACCCTCCTTCAGGCGGTAGGCCCGCCTGGGAAGAAGCTCGGAAAGGGCGTAAAGGGACCTGCGGGCCTGGGCCACGCTATAAGCCTCCAGCACCTCCCCCACCAGGAAGAGGAAGACCACCACCGCCGCCTCGGCCTCCGCCCCGATGGCCAAGGCCCCAAGGGTGGCCAGCGTGACCAGACTCTGCATGCTAAAGGGGTTTTGCCGGAACGCAGCCACCGCACGACGAGCCAGGGGGAAAACCCCCACCAAGGCCGCCAGCCGATAGCCCCAAGGGGCTAGGCCGGGGAGGAAGAGCGAAGCCAAAAAGGCCGCCAGGAGAAGCCCTCCGGAAGCCAAGGCCCAGCGCCAGGGTCCCAAAACACCCCTGGTCGTGTCCCCTTCAGGCTTCAAACGGTAGCCCAGGGCGGAAACCACCCTTTCCGCCTCCTTCTCCGCCCCGGGAACCTCGAGGTGCAGATACGCCTTACCGCTGGCAAAGCTGACCTGGGCCTGCACCACTCCAGGCACCTCGGAAAGGGCTTTCTCCACCTTTAAGGCGCAGTCGGCGCAGTCCAAACCCTCCACCCGGAACACGCGAACCCTGTGAGCCTCCATGCCCCCAGGGTAGCATCATTTGAGTAGCTAGTCAAGTGTTCTCTTCCGCGTGCTCCAAAGCCTCCTCAAGAAGCCGTTCCACGTGCTCGTCCGCCAAGCGGTAGTAGACCCGCTTTCCCTCTCTCCGGAAGGCCACCAGCCTTGCCTGGCGCAGAAGCCTGAGCTGATGGCTCACCGCAGAAACGGAAACCCCAGCGAGGAGGGCTAGATCGCACACGCAAAGCTCCCCCGCCGCCTTCAGGGCGAGGAGGAGGCGCATGCGGGTGGGGTCAGAAAGGGCTTTGAGGAGGAGGGTGGCCTCCTGCAAAACCTCCTCCTTGGGCAAGGCGGCGCGGGCCACCTCCACCCGCTCGGGGTGGACCTCGTAGACCCCGCAAACCGCCCTACCAGCCCCGCTTGGCAAGCCGCTCCTCCTCCTTGAGCTGGTCCAGGTTGATGCCCACCATGGGCTCGCCCAGGTCCTCGCTGACCTCGGCCAGGACCTCGGGGTCGTTGTAGTGGGTTACAGCCCGCACGATGGCCCGGGCCCGCTTCTTGGGGTCCCCGGACTTGAAGATGCCGCTCCCCACGAAGACCCCGTCCATGCCCAGGTGCATCATGAGGGCGGCGTCGGCGGGGGTGGGGAT
>Ga0101943_1001082_pt1 | contig 27612 bp, 22 predicted proteins | sample DewCreD2012metaG_5_FD_75244 | JGI IMG/M metagenome (GOLD analysis project Ga0101943, IMG submission 75244) | Hot spring sediment bacterial and archeal communities from British Columbia, Canada, to study Microbial Dark Matter (Phase II) - Dewar... ... | reverse complement strand
AGTGGTACCACGTCGCGGCGACCTACGACGGCCAGACCTTCAAGCTCTACGTCAACGGCGCGCTCGAAGGGCAAATGGCATCGACCAAGAGCGTGGCGTACGACGCGTCGATTCCCTGGACCCTCGGCTCGACGGCGGCTCCGATTCGCGCCGTCGGTTATCCGCGCACCTTCAACGGCGTCATCGACGAGGTGGAGATCTTCAACCGGGCGCTGTCGGCAGCGGAGATTCAAGCCGTCTACAAACCCGGGAAGTGCAAAGCCAAGGTGAGCAATCCGACACCGTTCAATCCGACGAACTGAAGCGGTGAGGCGCGGAGCACCGATCGCCGGGCGCGCTCGGTTGGGCCTCTCCGACCGGGAGCGCCCGGCTGGGCGCGCGGGCGCGACGGGCGCGGGTGGGCCATGCTCCGCCGCCGGATGCCCGCGTCGCCGTGCCCGTCGTGGCCCCGAGCGCCGACCGCGTCGACGGCGGCGCCCATCGCGACGGGGGCCTGCGTGACCCGGCCGGTGCTCCCAGAGTAAAATAGATAATCTTTCCCCATCCTGCCCGCCGGCGGAGGCCGGCATGCCCTCCCTCGAAGAAATCAAGAGCAGGCAGCAGGCGGCTTGGGCCAGCGGCGACTACGCGAAGGTGGCTTGGGTCACCGTTCCGCTGGCGGAGACGCTGGTGGAAGCGGTCGAGCTGCGGCCCGGGTCGAAGGTCCTGGACATCGCCACCGGCACCGGGCACGTCGCGCTCGCCGCCGCCCGGCGCTTCTGCGAGGCGACCGGCATCGACTACGTGCCCGCGCTCCTCGAAGTCGCCCGGCGCCGCGCCGCCGCCGAGGGTCTCGAGGTCGACTTCGTCGAAGGGGACACCGAAAACCTCCCCTACCCCGACGGCCAATTCGACTACGTGCTGTCGGCGATCGGCGCGATGTTCGCCCCCGACCAGGAGCGCGCGGCCAGCGAAATGCTGCGCGTCACCCGCCCCGGCGGCACGATCGGCATGATCAACTGGACGCCGAGCGGCTTCGTCGGCGAGCTGTTCAAAACGATCGCCCAGTACGCGCCGCCGCCCGGGCTCAAGCCCCCCGTGCTTTGGGGCACCGAAGAGCGCGTGCGCGAACTGCTCGGGCCCGGCGTCTCCAACCTCGTCTGCCAGCGCGGCCACCTGCGGCAGCGGTTCCTCTCCCCCGAGCACTACGCCGACTTCTTCCTCACCTGGTTCGGTCCGATCCACACCGCCGCCGCGACCATGGACCACGCCACCCGCGACGCCTTCCGCGCCGACATCATCCGCGTCGCGAGCCGGTTCAACCGCGCCACCGACGGCACCGCCGCGATCGAATCGGAATACCTCCTCGTGATCGCCACCAAGCGCTAGGCCGCTCGCGGGGCAGGGGCGGCAACGTCGTGCCCCGATGGGTCGCAGCCGGGGCGTCTGCAGCGCCCGGGAGGCGCCCACCTTCGAGCGAATGAATCGCGGGGTGGAATGGGCCACGCCGCGCGACGGGCGCGACGCCATCGTCGTGGCCTCCGGCATCGGTGGGCTCACGGCCGAGTGCTTCCCGCGCTTCCCGAACCGATCGCCGCCCTGGCCGAGCAAGGGGCCAGCTTCGTGACCCTCGATCGGGGCCGCCGGGAGAGCCCCGCGCGCCTCGGCGTCCCGGGAGAACACCCGGGATCGCTGGCGGCCACGAGTTCGTGGACGGACGGCCCGCGTTTTGCGGCCTGTCGTACTCGTCGCTCTAGGATCCGACCGACGAGAACGATCAAGCGGGCCCCTCGGACGACGACGCGACACACCGGGCGATTTCGGAGACGAACCATGGGGAAGATTCAAGTGGGCACGGAAAACGGATCGCCTATCGAGCTCTCCTACGAAGACCACGGAAGCGGGCCGCCGGTGGTGCTAATTCACGGTTGGCCGCTGAGCGGGCGGTCTTGGGAAAAACAAGTCCCCGCCCTTGTGGCAGCCGGGTACCGAGCGATCACCTACGATCGCCGAGGGTTCGGCGGATCGTCCCAACCGTGGATGGGATACGACTACGACACCTTCGCCGCGGATCTGAGCAAGCTCTTGGATCACTTGGACCTCCGCGATGCCGCGTTGGTGGGCTTTTCGATGGGCGGCGGCGAGGTGGTCCGCTACATCCGCACGTACGGAACCGGACGCGTCCGCAAAGCGGTGCTGGCGGCGGCGGTTCCGCCCTATCTGTACAAGTCATCCGACAACCCGGAGGGTGGCCTGGACGACGCGGCCATCCAGCAGCTTCAAGCGGGGGTGACGGGCGATCGAGTGGCCTTCCTGCAAGGGTTTATTCGCAACTTTTTTAGCGCGGGGGGGCACCTCCTGGTGAGCGAGGCCCAGGGCAACTATGCCCTGACCATCGCCGCCTTTGCCTCGCCCAAGGGCACCCTGGACTGCATCGCTGCGTTCAGTTCCACCGACTTTCGCCCTGACCTCGAGCGGATGCGTCTTCCAACGCTCATCCTTCATGGCGATTCCGACGCCATTGTGCCCTTCGAGGCGAGTGGCCAGCGTGCCCATGCGATGATCCAAGGAAGCCGGCTCGAGTTGATTCGGGGCGGTCCCCACGGCATCCACACCACTCACGCGGACTCGTTCAACCGGGCGCTCCTCGAATTCCTCGCCGGCTAGGAGCCGTCGGCGTTCTCGTCGGTGCGATCGCGGTCCGTGGCTCGACGGGGCGCGGCGCCGACCCCCACGGCCGCGGATGGGCCGAGCGATCGCGCGGCGGGGGTCGCCGAAGCGTTGCGAACCCTGTCCTCCCGTGCATAGGTTGCCGCCGCTTACGCGGCCGCCTGTGGGTGCCGCGGACGTTGCCAATCGACCCCGTCCATGATCCGAACCCGAACGCGTTGGCTGGTGGCCCTCGCGCCGGCGCTGCTCGGCGCGCCCCTTGCCGCTCAGACGATTCCCTCGCCGCGCGACGTGCTCGGCTACGACCTGGGCGCCGACTTCACGTCGTACGCCGGGGTGGCGCGCTACGCCCGTGCGCTGGCCGACGCCAGTCCCTACGTCGATCTGCGCGTCTATGGCCGGACGCCGGAGGGCCGCGAACTGCTCCACCTCGTGATCGCCCGGCCGGATTACCTGGCCCGCCTCGACGACATCCTGGCGCGTCTGGCCGAGCTGGCGCGGCCCGACACGCCGCCCGAGCGGGCGCGGCAGATCGCGGCCACCACGCCGGCGTTGGTCGTGTTCACCTACGGGATCCACGGCAACGAAAGCTCCTCCACGGAGGCCGCGCTCTGGACGGCGTACGACCTGGCGCACGGCGCCCCGGGCACGGAGGGCCTCCTCGACAGCCTGGTGGTCATCCTCGATCCCGTGGCCAACCCCGACGGGCGGGAGCGGTACGTGCAGTGGTTCCGCTCCGTGGTCGGTCCCCGGCCGGATCCGCAGCCTTGGACGCGGGAGCACCGCGAACCGTGGCCCGGGGGTCGCTACAACCATTTCCTCTTCGACCTCAACCGCGACTGGGCCTGGGGGACGCAACCGGAGACACGGGCTCGCCTGGCCGCTTGGGCGCGGCTGACGCCGCAAGTCCACGTGGACTTCCACGAAATGGACTACAATTCCACGTACTTTTTCTTCCCTGCGGCGCCGCCGATCAACCCGCTCTACCCGCCGCACATCCTCGCCTGGGGTCGGCGCTTCGGTGCGGGCAACGCGGCCGCGTTCGACGCGCGCGGCTGGGCCTACTACACGGGCGAGGCGTTCGATCTATTCTATCCCGGTTACGGGGACTCCTGGCCGAGCCTCCTCGGCGCGGTGGGAATGACGTACGAGCAGGCCGGCCACGGCGCCGCCGGGCTGGCGGTGCTGCGCGACGACGGCGACACCTTGACCTTGGGTCAGCGCGCCGAGCACCACCTCATCGCCGGCTTGGCCACGCTGCGCACCGCCGCTAGCGCGAAAACGCAGCTCTTGCTGGACTTTGCCGCCGGCCAGCGGACGATCGGGCAGGGCGAGCCGGACGTGCTCCTCGTGCCGGGCGAGGATCCCACGCGGTTGGCGCGGCTCGTGTCGCTGCTGCGCCTCCAGGGCATCGCCGCCGAGGCGGCCACGCGGCCGTTCCGGGCCGATACCCGCCCCTATCCGGGCTACCCGGCGCGGCGCGATTTCCCCGCGGGCACGGTGCGCGTGCGTCTGCGCCAGCCGCGCGGCCGTCTGGCGCAGACCCTGCTCCAGGCCGAGACGCCGTTGCGCGCGGAATACTCCTACGACATCAGCGCTTGGAGCCTGCCGTACGCCTACGGTGTGGAAGCCCACCGCAGCGGCCGCGTTCCCGACGCGGGTTGGCGACCCGTCGAGCCGCGCCCCGAAAGCGTTCTTCCGCCGCCTGCGGCCCTCGGCTACTTGGTGCCGCCCGACGCGGAGACTCTCCCGGGGATCGTGGCGCTGTTGCGGCGGAACGTTCGCGTCCGCGCGGTCGGCGCGCCGATTCGGCTCGCGGGGCGCGCGTGGCCGGCGGGCACGTGGTTCGTTCCCGCCTCGGCCGCGACGCGGGACTCGCTGCCGAGGTGGCTCCGCGAGGCGGGGCTGGGCGAGCGCGCCGTGCCGATCACCAGCGGTCGGAGCGAGGAGGGCATCGATCTGGGCAGCGAGCGAACGCGCACCTTGCGGCTGCCGCGCGTGGCGTTGGTCAGCGGCGAGGGGGTCGCCCCGACGTCGCTGGGCGCGCTGTGGGTCTACCTCGACCAAGAACTCGGTCTCCCGGTGCACCTGGTCAACGCCGCCGACCTCGCGCGGGCGCTCCCCGCCGCCGACCTGGACGTCGTGGTGCTGCCCGACGCCTTCGCGCTGCCCGCCGGCGCGCGCGAGGCCCTGGAGCGCTGGGTGCAGGAGGGCGGTCGGCTGGTGGCCGTCGCCGGCGGGGCCGACGTGGTGGTCGAGATGGTCGGCGTCAAGCGCCGTCCCGAACCCGCGGACACCGCCCGCGCCCGCCTGCTGGCCGGCCGTCGCGAACGCGAGCGCTTGGAGTGGGAGCGGCAGATCCCCGGCACGGTGCTGGCCGCCCGTCTCGATCCGGCCCACCCGCTGGCCTGGGGCGCCGCCACGCCGGGCGACTCCGCGCGGCTGTTCGTCCTCCACCAAGAGGGGCGGGTTTTCGAGCCGGCGCCGGGCCTGGAAGCGGTGGCCTACTTCCCCCGGGAGGTGCGCCGCCTCTCGGGGGTGATCGCGCCGGAGCGGTTGCGCTTTTTGGCCGACGGCGTCTGGCTTGGGGCGGCGCGCAAGGGCCGGGGCAGCGTGGTGGTGTTCGCCGACGACCCCGCCTTCCGGTTGTTCTGGCGCGGCACGTTGCCGCTGCTAGCTCGCGCGGTGCTGTTGGGCCCGTGAAGCCGGACGCGCTCGTCGTCGGCGCGGGGGTCATCGGCCTGACCAGCGCCGTTCGCCTGCTGGAGCACGGCTGGCGCGTGCGCCTTTGGAGCGCCGACGACCCGCGCCGTCTGACGTCGGCCGTGGCGGCGGCCTTGTGGTACCCGTACCGCATCGCCCCGGCGGAGCGGGTGCATCGCTGGGCTCGCGCCACGTACGAGCGCTACCTCCATCTGGCGGGCGATCCGAGCACCGGCGTGCGGCTGGCGTCGGCGACCGAGTTGTGGCGCACCACGCCGTCGGAGCTGTGGGCCGATCCCCTGTTTGCGGACGTGCCGCGCCATCCCGCGCCGTCCCGGCCGCCCTACACCGGTGCCTTGCGCCTGCGGCTGCCGGTGGCCGAAACGCCGCGGCACTTGCCCTGGCTGTGGCGACGCTTCTACGCCCTGGGCGGGCGCTTCGAGCGGCGGTGGGTGGCGCACCTCGAGGAGGCCCTGGCCGCCGCGGAGCTGGTGGTGCTGGCCGCGGGGTTGGGCGCCGGCGCGTTGGTGGGCGATGCCACCCTGGTGCCCGTGCGCGGCCAGGTGGTGCGGGTGGCCAACCCCGGCCTGGAGGAGGTCTGGCTCGATCTCGACCCGCCGGAGCCCGGCGCTGTCACCTATGTCGTGCCGCGGCGCGACGACGTCGTCCTCGGCGGCACCGCCGAGGAGGGCCGAGCGGACACGACCGCCGATCCGGCCCAGACGGCGGCCATCCGCGCCCGCTGCGCCGCGCTGGAGCCGCGTCTTGCCGCGGCGCCGATGCTCGGCGTCGAGGTGGGGCTGCGGCCCGTCCGGCCGGCCGTCCGGCTCGAGGCGGAGGACCACGGCGGGACGCGTCTCGTTCACAACTACGGCCACGGCGGCGCGGGTTGGACGGTGGCCTGGGGCAGCGCCGACGAGGTCGTCGCCCTCGCGCTCCGCTAGCCGTGCGCCTGGCCGTTCTCGATTCCTGGCTGCGTCAGCCCGCCGTTGGCAGCGGCACGGCGGTGGCCTTGGAGGGATGGGTCCGCGCCTGGCGCGCCGCCGGCCACCGGGTCGATCGCGTGCCCTACCCGGCCCTGCCGGGCCTGCCGCTGCGCCGCTTGACGGCCAACCTCTGGTGGCGTTGGGCCTTCGACCCTCGGCTCTACGACCTCGTGCTCGGCAGCGATTTCGACGGCGTGGCGATCCGCCGCCCGGGGCGCTACGTGGTGGCGATCAAGGGCGTGGCCGAGGAGGAGCGCCGCCAGGAGCGGGGTGCCGCGCGGGCGCTCTTTCGCCTCTGGAGCGCGCTCGAGGGCCGCAACGCCCGGCGCGCCGATGGCGTTCTGGCGACGAGTCGCTACTGCGCCGATGCTATCGCCCGCCACTACGGCGTGCCGCGGTCGCGCATCGCCGTGGTGCCGGAAGGCATCGATCTGGCCGCCTGGCGCGCCGCCTTGGCGGCCGCGCCCCCGCGCGCCGACCCGCGGCCGACCGTCCTGGCCGTGGCGCGCTTCTATCGCCGCAAACGCCTTGGGCTGTTGGTCGAGGCGTTCGCCCGGGTGCGCCGCCGGCACCCCGACGCCCGGCTCGTCCTCATCGGCGATGGGCCGGAGCGCCCCCGGGTGCGCGCCCGCATCCGCGCCCTGGGGCTGGACGCGGCCGTCGCCGCACCGGGGGCCGTGGGCTGGCGGGACCTCGTGGCCGCCTATGCCCACGCGGACGTGTTCGCCTTGCCGAGCGTCCAGGAGGGCTTCGGGATCGTCTTCCTCGAAGCGATGGCCGCCGGGTTGCCGATCGTGGCCGTGCGCGCCGCCGCCGTGCCGGAGGTCGTCCCCGACGGGGAGGCGGGCTGGCTCGTCCCGCCGGACGACGCGGTCGCCTTGGCCGACGCGGTGAGCGCCTTGCTGGCCGATCCGGCGGCGCGCGCGCGCCTCGGCACGTCGAACCGCCGGCGCGTGGACGCCTACGATTGGGCCCGCGTGGCCGCCGCCGCCCTGGAGGCGGCGCTGGCCTTTCCGATCACGGCGGCCCGCAGGTAGAGGAAATCCCCCGCCTGGTGCACCGCTTCGAGCCGGAGCCGCGGGGTGGCCTCGGGCGGGAAGCCCACCCCCTCGACGAGCGCCAACCGCCCTTCGCCCGCGCCCAGCAGCCGCGGGCTGAGCGTCAGAAAGAGGACGTCGACGGCACCGGCCGCCAGCCACGCCCCGAAGAGCCGGGGGCCTGCTTCGACCAGCGCGTGCCGCACCCCCCGCTCGCGCAGCAGGGTCAGCACCTCGGCGGCCGTGGCCGCCGGGCGTTCGACCACGTCCACCCAGGGCCGCCCCGCCGCCGCCGCCCGCGCCCGCGCCGTGCCTGCCGGCGTGGTGACGACGAGCACCGGCAGGTTCGGGTCCGCCAGGGCCGGCGCTTCGGCCCAAATCGCGCCGCTGCGCGCCACGATCACCAGCAGCGGCGCGGGCGCCCGCCCTTCCGCGGTTCGCAGCGCCGCGTATGCGGCCGCCTCGGCGGGACAGACCGCCGCGGGCGTCCAGACATGGCGGCCCGCCGCCGCCAGGGAGCTACCGCCCACGACGACGGCGTCGGCCCGCGCCCGCACAAGCCCCATCAACCAACGATCCCCAGGGTCGTGCTCGGCGATCACCCCGCCGCCGGGCCGCGAGGGCCCAAAGGTGACACGCCCGTCCCACGAGGCCACGAAGTTGGCCAAGACCACCGGGCGCGCCGGCCCCGGATCGGGCAGCGGCCACGGGTCGTAGAGAGCCGCCCAGGCCGACGGCAGTCGTCGCCCGGGCCCCGCCGCGCTCGCCCAGAGCCGTCGCCACGGCACGCCCGGGCCCCGCGGTGCGATCTCCTCCAACATGATGCGCCCATGGTGCGGCGAGCGGCGGCCCAAGGCAATCCCGGCGTCCGCGTTGCCCCGAGCCGAGGCCGCGGCTACCTTCGCCCCGTCGTGCCCAACGCGCTTTCGTTCGCAGCGATGCTTGCCTCCACTTGCGCGCTGATCGCCGCGCTCGCCACCCCCGGCCGCGCGGCCCTCCCCGCGGACACGCTGCGCGGCCGGGTGGTCGACCGTACCGGCCGCCCCGTCGCCGGCGCCGAAATCCTCTTGCCGGACCTCGATCGGCGATCGGTCACCGACGCCGACGGCGCCTTCCTTGTGCCCAATCTGCTCCCCGGCCGCTACCTCGTGGCCGCTCGGGCACCGAACCATCGACCCGTGGCGGCGACCGTCTCGGTCGGGCCGGCGACCCCACCGCTCACGCTGCGCCTGGCGCCGTCCCTCCTCCAACTGGAGCCGCTGGTCGTCGCCGGCGCGCCGGCCCCGCTCCAACCCTTGCGCGCCGCGCTCCCCGTGGCGACCGTGGCGCGGGAGCGCCTGCGCCGCCACGCGGGGGTCTCCTTGGCCCACGCCCTCGAGGCCGTGGCCCCGGGAGTCCGCAGTTGGGCCACCGGGCCCCACATCGGGAAACCCATCCTCCGGGGTCTCGGTGGCAGCCGCGTCGTGGTCGCCGATGGCGGCCTGCGCCTGGAGGACTACGCCTGGAGCGACGAAGACGGCCCGGCGGTCGACGCCCGCTGGGTGGATCGCGTCGACCTCGTCTGGGGTCCCGCCAGCCTCCTGTACGGACCCGACGCCCTCGGCGGCGCCGTCGATGTTCGCCCGGCGCCGCTGCCGGACCCGCAGGCCGCCGCCCGGTCGCGCCCGCAAGCGGAAATCCGCGCCGCCGGGAACAACCGCGAGCTCGGGCTCGTGCTCGACCACGAGGGCGCCCGCAGCGCCTGGGCGTGGCGTGCGAGCGCCATCGGCCGACGCGCCGGCGACTACCGCACACCGGCCGGACCGGTGCGCAACACCGGCTACGCGGCCCTGAACGGGTTGGCGGCGGTGGGCTGGCGCGGCACCCGGGCCCAGGCGAACCTCCGGTACACGCGCTACGGCGGTGAATTTCGGTTGCTCGAGGCCGGCGGCCCAACCGCGGAGGAGGAAGGGCCGGAACGCAAGGTGAGCGACGATCGCCTGCGGCTCGACCTGGCGCTGCTCCCGGGCCGCTGGCGCTGGGACGCGCGGCTCCAAGGCCAACACCACCGCCTCGTCGAACGAGCCGACGAACCCATCGACGCACCGGCCCCGCACGGCCGTCGGGAGACCGTTCAGTTCGACCTCGCCCTGACGACGCTGGCGATGGACGTGCAGGCGCAGCGGCGCGCCGGTGCCCATGCCACCACGGCCGGTCTGTCCACCTGGCTGCAATGGCACGCCACCCGAGGCCCGCAGCCCGTCGTGCCCAACGCCCGCGGTCGGGGCATGGGCGCGGTCATTTTGCACCACCTCGCGGCAAGCCGTGCGAACGTGGCGGCCGGCCTCCGCTACGATCGGCGCTGGCTCGACGCCGACCCCCACCCCACCCTCGGCAACCCGCCGACGTCCCTCGCCTGGGGCGGGGTCAGCGCCAACGCCGGCCTGGCGTGGGAACTGCACCCCGGGCTGGCGCTGCAGACCAGCCTCGGCACCGGGTGGCGCGGGCCGAACCTCTTCGAACTGTTCGCCAACGGTCCGCGCCTCGGGGAGCGGCGCTACGAACGGGGCGACCCGACCCTCCGGCCTGAGCGGGCCCGCAGCGTCGACGTCGGTCTTCGTTGGCGAGGGCTGCGCGCCGAAGGGTTCGTCCAAGCCTTCGCCCTCCGCCTGGCCCGTGCCATCTACCTCGAGCGCACCGGCCAGCAAGCCGTCGGCCTCCCGGTCTACGAGCACCGCCAAACCGACGCCGTCCTCCTCGGCGCGGAAGCCTTTGCCGAAGCCGAGCTCTCGCCGTCGCTCGTCCTGCGGATCCAGGCGGACACCGTGCGCAGCCGGCGTGCGGGCTCCGACACGCCCCTGCCGTGGACGCCGCCGCCCCGCGCCCTGGCGGAAGCCGAGTGGCACGGCCCGCGGCCGATCGCCGCCGGCCGCGTCCTGCTCGCCGCGGCGCTGGAGACCACCGCCGCCGCGCGGCGGGTGGCCCCGGGCGAACGGCCCACGGACGCCTACACGCTGCTTCACCTGCGCGCCGGCTGGGAGGGGCGCGTGGGTCCGGTGCCGCTGCGGGTCGACGCGAAGCTGCGCAACGCCACCAACGCGGCCTACCGCAACTTCCTGAGCCGCTACAAGGACTTCGCTTTGGAACCCGGCCGCAGCCTCGAGGTGCAAGCGCAAGTGCGGTGGTGAGGAGCGGGCGATGGCGCCGTTGACGCTGGGGCACGAACTGGCGCGCAAGGGGATCCACGCCGCCACCGGCCTGGTGACCGTGCCTCTGCTCGCCTGGCCGCGTCGGGCCCGCGCCGCGCTCGCCGCCGCGGTGGCGGTGGCGCTGACCATCGAACTGGCCCGGCGACGATCGCCCCGCATCGCCGCACGGTTCGAGCGCGTTTTCGGGCCGCTCCTGCGCGCGCGCGAGCGCACCGCTCTGACGGGCGCCACCACCCTTGCGCTGGCCGATTGGGCCGCCGCCGTCCTTTTCCCGCCGCGGATCGCCGCCGCCGCGCAACTCTACGCCGCCTGGGGCGACGCGGCCGCGGCGCTCGTGGGTCGACGCTTCGGCCGGTTCCGCTTGGGCTCGGGAAAGAGCCTCGAGGGCGCGGCCGCCGCCTTCGCGGTCGATTGGATCGTGGGCCGGGTCCTCCTGCGCCTGCCACCGCCCGCCGCCCTGGCCGGCGCCCTGGCGGCGAGCCTGGCCGAGCTGCTTCCCGGGCCCGGGGACGACAACCTCCGCGTCGCTCTGGCCGGCGGCGCGGTGCTCGCCCTGGCCGAGCGGCGGGCGCGTCGTTAGGGCGCAACGCCCCCGAACCGGCGCACCACGGCCACGGTTCCCGGCGCGATCGCCAGCCCCCAACCCTCGCCGAGCCGGGCGCGTGCTCGCGCTCCGACGCGCCCCACGGCCCAACCCGCCAAGCCCGAGGCCACCACGTCGCTCGTCCAGTGCGCCTCCGCGAACACCCGCGCCAAACTCACCCACACCGCCGTCCCCAGCGCCACCCCGCGCACCGCCGGCCGCGGCCACGCGCTCGCCAACGCCCCCGCCAGCGCGAAGGCGTGCATCGCATGCCCCGACGGCAAGGAGTGCCACGCGTCCCCCGCAGGGTGCCCGGCCGGAACCGCCACGGCGACCCTCCATCGCCCGGCCGATGCCGCCCCACCAGGGGCTTGCCCACGCTCGCCATCCCATCCCCGAGCGCGTAGGCCAGCAGCATCCCCTCCACCGCCCGCCGCCACGACGCCCACCCCGCCGCCCAGCCGAGCGCCTCGGCCCCGGCCAGCAGCGGCAGCACGGTCCGCCCCGCGCCGGCGGCGTTCCCCGCGCGCACCCACGCGCCGCGCCCCCGCGACGGATGGGCTCGCACCTGCCGCTCCACGGGCGCGTCCAACGCCGCGGCGACGGCCACGGCGCCCAGCTCCAGTTACCGGGCCGAGCCCAAGCGTGGAGCGGTATCCGCCGTCGCACCGAGGATCGACACCAACGCGATGCTCAGCATGGCCACGAATCCCCGCCTCGCGCCGCAAGGCCCGCCCGCTGGACCACCGCCTACCGCGCCGCCGACGCGGATCGATGCTCGGGGCAGTCGAGCCGCCAATCCTCGGGGCGCAAGGGAAGGCCCAGCAGGCGACAGGCCGATGCCTCGCCGTCAAAATAGAGGCAGTTGAGGCACATCCGCACGTACGGAATCCGCCCACGACGCAGCAAGGCCGCGATCGCCTCGAGCACGACACGATAGGCGCCCGCCTTCGCCTCCGCCGGGAGCTCGGCCAGCGCCGCCCGCACCGCCTCCAGGCCCGCACCCGCCTGGCGCGCCACCGCCCGACCCCGGGGCGTCAGCTCGAGCACCACCCGGCGCCGGTCACGCGTCGACGGGCGCTTGCGCACCAAGCCCTTGACCTCCAACGCCGCGACGGCCTCGCTCACGCTGGCCGGCGACAAGCCCAAGGCGCGCGCCACGTCCCGCACCCCGCGGTCGTCGCCGCGGAGCGCGGCCAAATAGGCCAGCAGCTGCGCCTGCGGTCCGGACACGCCACCCACCCGGCCCCGGCGACGCCGATCCGCCGCCAGCGCCACCCCCAGGCGTTCCAGCGCCGCCACCAGCTTCGCATCGATCTCGGCCATCCGCCTCGGGCGTTGCGGGGTCGGTCCTTCTACCCCCGCAAGCCCGTCCCGGCCCCGATGCGCCACGGCCACGGCGCCAGCCGCCGCGCCACGTCCCGCGCCAGCCCCGCCGGATCGAACTCCAGCGGGTAGATCAACCGCGGCACGCCGCGCTCCACCAGCAGCACGGTGGCCACATGCTCCAAGGAGCCGGCCTCCCCCGGCAGCGCGAGCACACCCACCGCCTCCTCGAAGCGACGCCGCCAGGCGGGCGAGGGCGCAACCCCGACGAAGCTCGGGTCGAACCGTCGCGCGTAGGCCGCCACGTCCTCGGGGCGGTCGCGCGGATCGACGGACACCATGACCACCCCGACCCGCGCGCGCGTGCCCGCCGGCAACCGACGCAACGCCTCGGCCAGACGCGCCAGCACCAGCGGGCAGACGTCCGGGCAGCGGGTGTAGCCGGCGTACACCAGCGTCACGGGCCGCGCCCCCGGCAGCGGCGGGAGCGGCCGCGTCGAGGTCACCCGAAACCCGTGGTCCCGCGGGGCGCACCACGTCCCTCCGAGCACGGCCAGCAGGGCACAGCCCAACGCGCTCGCCCAAGGCCGGCTCATGGCAGCACGGCGAAGGTTCCCGGCAAGTGCACGTTCTTCGGATGAAGTTTGCACCAAATCGTGTACGCCCCGGGCCGCGTCGGCCGGAAGGCCAAGTCCCGACGCTCTTTCGCCTTCAACGTGGCATCGACGGCGTGGCCATCGATCGACAGGTTTTCCGAAATCGGCGATTCGTTGACGATGGTCAGTCGCACCCGCGTGCCCACCCGCGTGACCAGGTCCGCCGGCTCGTTGAGTACGTTGAACTGACGCACGTTGCGGATCGTCACGCCTTCGATCGTCGCCTCCGGAATCGTGGTGTCGTAGGCGCGGATGTGAACGGTGAACGCCTGCTCCGCCCCTCCCGCGCCCCGCGCCGCCCCCAACACACAAGCCGACGCGAGGGCGCCTGCCATCACCTCGGGGGGACAAATCCACAACCGAATCGGTCTCGGCGTCGCCGGGCACCGACACGCGGGCCATCCCCACGTGCGTTGGGACTACTTCATCCCATCATCGCGGGACTTGCCGTGGAAAGGGCCATCCCCACGTGCGTGGGGACTACGTATCCTCAGTCGGATCGTGGGCGCTGCAACTAAAGTTTCTAATGTTCCGTGTGGAATTGAAAGTTTTCTCTGGCTCTGGATTTACACTCCAGCCCTAGCCTGTTTCTAATGTTCCGTGTGGAATTGAAAGCAATATCTTTATCGCGCTTGAGGCAATGGATATAAAATTTATCTTTTTCTTTTTCAAAAACCGTTATGACTTCCTCAATTTTTAATTTGGAAAATTCCCGCAAGCCATATTTAACTTGAGGGTCCTTGAAAATCGCGTCCAAAATATTTCGCGTTGTCTGCACCTGCTCTTTTGTCGGCTTTATAGAAAATGGATCTGGTAATATTATACCCGATGCCAGCCTGACCGCAATCCCCAACGTTGTAGGCCACTTGACAGTGCCGGCCGGAGTGTGCTATAATTTCGCTATTGATGAATACGCTCAAACCTGTGATCTCCGTGTGGCTCGTCCTTGGTCTACTCTCCTTCGGTCTTCTCTTCTTCGCCAATTGTTCGCTAGACCGCGTGCCCGAAGAGCCGACCGCCACGGCGCCCCGGCCCACAGGCCAGAACCCCTTTGGGCTGATGCTGCCGTCTCAACTGGTGCGCTCGTCTCAGGGGATGGAGATCGCCAAAGCGCTAGGGGTGGTCTACTTCCGACCCTCGGCCATCTTCCTGGATGAATGGAACGGGACCTGCCCCGAGTGTGATATCGCCCTGAAGGCCGGTTTGCAGCTCGTCCTCACCGTGCGCAACAACGGCCGGGGGCAAGCCACCTCCCCGCCCAGCGATCTCGCCGCCTATCAACGTACCCTGAGCCAGGTGCTGAACAAATATCGTCCGGCGGTGCTGGTGGTGGAGAACGAGGAGAACTCGGCCCTGTTTTACACTGGCACGCCGGAGGAATACGCTGCCCAGTTGAAGGCCGCCTGCCAGGTGGCCCACCAAAAGGGTATCCCCTGCACCAACGGCGGGCCGGTCAGCTTCCTAGTGGCCCTGTTGGTCTATGACCATTACCTGGAGAGCGGGCAGACGGCGGCCGCCCAGGACTTCGCCACCAGGGCCTTCACAGCGGAGGGGCAGCAATTGCTGAACTCCCCCAAGGCTCAGGAGCAGATTCGCAAGGGCAAAGCGCTCCTCGCCTCCTATCGTGCCGCCGGTGCGGACTACGTGAACTTCCACTGGTACATCGCCGATCCCCAGGCGCTGGGGGAGGCGGTGGCATATCTGAAAGCGCAGACGGGCCTGCCGGTGATCACCAACGAAATCGGCCAGCACAGCGATGACCCCAACCAGACCACCGCCATCATGGGCAAGGTGGTGGAGTTGGGCCTGCCCATCGCGGTTTGGTTCAGCGTGGATGCGCCGAAGGCACGGGGGTTGGTCAATATGGATGGCACGCTGCGGCCCACCGGCCAGGCGTTCCAGCGTTTCATCCAGCAAAATCTCAAATGATAGTGTAGGAGCGAGGAGGCCTCGCCCCTACTGCCAGCGAATGAACACCGGGTCGCCGATGGTCAGCGTGACCTGGCCGTTCTGCACCGGGTAAATCTGCTGCCCGCCCTGGTAATCCGTCACGGTGGCCATCGTGCTTCCGGGGGGCGCCGTGAGCGTCACCGTCTGGCTATCCCCCTCGGCCCAGGCGGCCTCCAGTGTGGGTTGGCCAGTGGTCACGTCCTGGAAGATGGTGCGATACAGGGTCGGGCCGGAGGAGGCAGCGGACTGGAATCGGAACGGGTTCTGCAGGGTGCTTACCACCAGCCGATAGGTGAAGGCGGCGGGCCGCCAACTGCCGTCCCCCTCAAACAGCTCCGCCACAGGCTGGTCGCGCAGGTTGCCGGAGAACCAGGTCACGGCCTGTAAGTTGAGTGAAGCCGCCGTGATCAGCGTCTTGAACACGTCTTTGGCGTGCTGCGCCCCCTGGGCATAGGCCAGGTCACCCCGCTGGCCGACCTCGTTGGTGAGCTTGGGCCGGGTGTAGCCGGCCATCTGCGTGCGCCGGTCAATCCACTCGCTGACGTAATGCATCACCGAGTAGTCTTCGTAGAAATGGAAATTCAGCGCATCCACCGTGCCCTGTAATCGGCTCAGGATGGTGGTGGCCCTATCGCAGTTCTGCTGGACGGCGGGTTGCGCCAGCCAGAAGCGCACATCCTGGACGGTGCGGATGGGGATCACGCCGGTCTGGGCCGCCCGGCGGTAATAGGCCAACGCCATCTGCATGGCCTCGGCCTCGGAGCGGTAGCCGCTCTCCAGCCAGTCGCGGGCAATGCACAGCCCCCACATCCCGCTCACCATGCCGCTATCTATCACCCGGACGTTCGGGTCGGCCTCCTTGATAGCTTTGTAGGCCGTGCGGATCAGCCGGAGGTACTCATCGGCGGTGCCACCCCAGAACAGGGAGGAGTTGGCCTCATTCTCAATGGCCACGATGTCAAAATGGCCACGGTAATGGGTGATGAACTGCTTGACGAAGGTGTAGTAGGAGCGGCTGTAGCCATATTGCGGATGCCACACACTGGACAGGTCGTTTGGCGGGTACGAGCGAGAGCCGTTGGGTGGGCACCCGTTCATCCAGCCGCACCCCACACGGAGGGTCACCAGGGGACGCAGCCCCTGGGCTTCAATGGACCGAATATGTTCGTCGTTGATCGTGTCAAAGCGGATTTGGCCGGGTCGCGGCTCGCTGACGGCCCAGTTCACCGACATGCGGGCCTGGCCGTTGCCCATTTGGGCGATCAGGGCCACCGTTTGTGCCCAGCCGGTGGGGTCGCTCCAGGGCCAATCCCGGATGACCAGCAGCATGGCAAAGGGATTAGCCGGGAACGGCGGTTGCGGCACGGGACGCGCGGCCCAAAGCGAAGAGGGCGCCAGACCACTGAGCATCAGGCCGGCGATCACGGCGATCATAAGGGCATAGCCCACCCGGCGCGGCGGCGTCGGGCGAGCCGATGGGGCCCAAGGTGATGGGTGGCTCATATCCCGCACTCTCCTCAAAGTGTTGATGCCTTTGAGGTCGGCGGAACGGCACATGGACAGGGCGGGATCAGGCTTATGATCCTGGTCTTCACGAGCATAGCATGCCCTGGGGAGCGGGGCAATGGTACTTTAGGCATTCTGCCATTGACACAGGGCTGGTCTGAGGGTAAAATATCCCCCGGACGGAGGGGGAAATCCCTCCAGATAAGTTAAGCGATGGCGGATAAATTCCAACTGCGGCAGACACTGGCCGCGTTTGCGTCTCGCTCCCCGGACAAGGGGGCGGCTGTAAGTGGGCCAGCAGAGCCCCTGCGGCCTGAGTACGAGGCCCAGCAGGCGCTATTTGCTGCCCAGCCGCCGCTGGTGCAACGCTTCCTGGAGGCGCAGGCGCGCCAGGTCGCTGAGGCCCTGGTGCAGCGCGTGCCCCAGGTGCGCTTTAAGCTGCCGGACCGCGTGGTGGTGGACGTGCCCGCACCGGGGCAGGAGGGGAAGCTGGTGCCGGTGCCGTCGGAGTTTCGGGAGCAGTTGGCCGGCGGCATCATTGACCGGCTGACGGGCACGGACATCCGTGCGGCCTTGCGCCATCGCCTGGCGGAACTGAACCAATCGTCCCACCGTTCGGTGGCGGTGAGCGCGGACCTCCTGCGCTATGCGACGGCGGTGCATATGGTGTATCACATGCTGCCCAGCGGCCGCTCCGTCACCTATATCCCCGACGACGATGAAGAGATCCCCACGATCCCGGTCAGCGATGAGACAGAGCCGGCCTCTGCGCTCACGGCGGCAACGGATGTGATCGTGGAAGAGGAGCCGAAGGAAGCCGGGCGCGGCGAATTGATCGTGCCCTATGTGCCGGCGGCGCGCAAATTCTACCTGCCCCAGTGGGTGGCCGTTGACGATGAGGGCCGCCTGCTGGTCAATTCGCTGAACGAAGCCGAGGCGCACATCGCCTCTATGCAACGCTATGTGGATGTGCTCCACGCCGCAGTCGCGCTGGCGCCCTACATGGTCGCCGACGAAGAGTACCAGCGCAAGCGCTACGGCATTCTGGGCCAATTGATCAATCAGGGCCGTAAGCTGGCGCGCTATGAGACGGAAGAGATCATCCGCACGATCAAGCGGCGGGCCGCCGCCAACGACCTGAATCGCGGCCTGAGCCTGAGCCTGCCCTATTTTGACGATCGAGACCTTCAGATGAAGTTGTACAATTTTGAAGTTATCCCTGCCGGACGCATTATGTTCGTCAAGGCGTTTGTGGTGCGCGCTGCTCTAGAGGAGCAGGCCAAGGTCGCCCAGGATACCCGTTTAAGCCCGTCCACCCGGAAACACCTCCTGGAGGAGCTGAAAGCCCTGGAGGAGGCTTTTGACACGTCAAGGAAGTCCCTCTGAGCACCCGTGTAGGGGCGCAGCGCGCTGCGCCCCTACAAACGATGTGTCCCAACCTGTGATCGGTTAAGTGATGCTTTCCATTATTCTTTTGCTGCTGATCGTCTTCCTGTCGTGGAAGGCCGCGCCACGCGAGCGGGAGGAGGACGTGCACGTGCACGGCGCAGGGCAGGTGGGCCTGCTGGCCGCGCTGGCCCTGTTCGGCGTGGACTACTTCACCTCATACTTCTATGCGACGGGCGAGATGATGAGCGCGCTGCACCCCTATGGCTTGCAGCACCTGGCTTTTATCCCCGTGATGATCATCGGGCTGGCGAACCTGATCTTTGGCGGGCTATACATGTATGCGCTGGGCATCTTCCGCGACGGCGGCGGATCGTATACAGCGTCTATGCGCTATCTCGCGCCCACCGTGAGCCTGGTCGTCGCTGTGACGCTGGAGCAAGACTACATCCTCACCATCGTCGTCTCGGCCCTCTCCGGCGGGGACCAGTTGCTGTCCATCCTAAAAGCCTATGGTGCAGCGTGGTACTGGCACTTCGCTATCGGCGCGTTTCTGGCGTCCATCACCTGGTTCCTGACGATTCGGGGTCGGGGCGAGTCGGCGCGGGTGGTGTTTACCCTGTTAGGCATCTTTGCTGGCCTGACGCTGACGATGGCCATCGGCCTGATCGTCGCCAGCGCCCAGGGCGTTCCGCCTCACCCTCCTGAAGAAGTTCAGCCGGTGAACTCTGTCGGCGAGGCTATGTTTCACCTGCTGACCGCTGCGATGAAGGGCATGGTCGCCCTCACCGGCCTGGAGGCCATGTCCAATGGCATCCAGTTCGTGATTGACGAGGATGCCGCCGTTGTGAAATGGGGCAAGAGGCGGCTGCCCCGGTTGAAGCGGCTGTGGGACTTCTACAGTGGCAAGGTGGGCATCGGGCGTTTCGTGCAGACCTCGTTCCTGTTTTACGGCGGTCTGACAACGGCTTTCCTCTCCATCTTCGCCATTCGCTTCAATGTGTTTGATGGCACGGCGGGCCGCACGCTGGTGGGCAACCTGGCCTATCTCGGCTTCACCCAGCTCTTCGGCAGCGATATCCTCTTCTGGGCATATCAAATCCTAGCGGTCATGCTGCTGGCGTCAGCCTCATTAACGGCCTTCCAGGACCTGCAGGCGGTCGGCTGGCGCGACGTGGCCATGGGGGAAATTCCAGAATACGTGGTCTATCGCGACCCACGCGGCACGTTCACACGTTCGGTGAATATCGCTTTCGCCATCGCCGTTCTCATCATGTTTCTCGTGCGCGGCAGGACGACGGTGGCTGTCCCCTTCTACGGGATTGGCGTGTTCGTCCCGATTACCATGATGGCGTTGGCTGTACGGCAACACATCCGCAAACACTTCACAGGCCGCGCCCGCAGGTGGGGAACGGCAGGAGCGACATTGGCAGCGGCTTGGGGCACACTCGTGTTTGTGGGCCAGGTGGTAGGCAAGTGGCATGAAGGCGGCTGGATCGCCTTGCTGGCCTTCAGCGCGCTTGCGCTTATGGCCCATCTGGTGCTGCTCTCGCCCATTGGTTACCGCCAGCCGGAGCAGATTCACCGTATTGTCCGTGAGAAGGCGCGAGTGCAGGGGACGATGGCGAACATCGTGGAGTGGCAGGCACTGCGCATGCAAGGCTACCGCTACACGTTGCTGGTCGCCATTGCCCGTTTCTTTGAAATGCTGGGCATTCGCCGTCCGGTGCGCTATGAGCCGCCGCCGCCAGCAGGGACCTATGAAGAGGCCGTTGCGGAACATATGCCGGAGGCGCCCTCTTTCCTGGAGCGGTACTTGCAGCCACAGCCTGAGCCGCATATCGGCGGGGCGCCCATGGTGACGGCGCCGCCGCAGCTTGGCCCGGATGGGAAGCCGATGGACACGGCTGTGCCGGGGTCGCAGCCGGTCACCGGGCCAGCGCAGGTGCAGCGCCAGGAGCGCGAAGCGCCTTCGGCAGACGGGGCGGCGCAACTTCCCCAACCAGAGGAGTCCGACACAGAGGAAGCGAAAGCGCGAAAAGGGAAGCCCGCTAAAGGGGCGAACACACCGCGCTCGTAGGGGCACAGCGTGCTGCGCCCTCACTATCGTCTGACGACTGTCTACTGAGATGGCCTCAACGCCGCTGTATGCTCTACGCGTCCCAGAGGTCTATCAGGCCCTAGAGACGTCGCCGCAGGGCCTGACGCCGGAGGAGGCCCAGGCACGGCTGGCGCTGTACGGGCCGAACACCCTGGCCGATCCGCCTGCACCTCCCCTGTGGCGGCATTTCATCGGCCACCTGACCCATCTTATGGCGCTGCTGCTGTGGGCAGCGGGCGCGTTGGCGCTGATCGGGGGCGAGCCGGTGCTGGCGGCGGTCATCTGGGTCGTCGTCCTGGTCAACGCCGCTTTCTCCTTCTGGCAGGAGCACCGTGCGGAACGGGCGGTGGCAGCGCTCAAGCACCTGCTCCCGGCCTATGCGCGCGTCATTCGGGCCGGGAAAGAGATGCACATCCCCGCCAGCGAACTCGTCCCCGGCGATGTCATCCTCCTGGCCGAGGGCGACAACGTCCCCGCCGATGCCCGTGTGGTGGAGGAATATGGCCTGCGGGCCAACCACGCCACGCTCACAGGAGAAGCCGTGCCGGTGCGCAAGACGGCGGAAGCCTCGCTGCGCGAGGGGCTGACCGAACTGGAGCGCATCAACCTGGTCTTCGCGGGCACGTCCATCGTTTCGGGGACGGGCCGGGCAGTGGTGTACAACACGGGCATGTTGACCCAGTTTGGGCGCATCGCCCGGCTGACCCAGGCCGTGCGCGAGGCGCCCAGCCTGTTGCAGCAGCAGGTGGTGCGCGTCACGCGGCGCATCGCGCTGTTCGCCCTGGTGCTGGGTGGCATCGTGTTCCTGGTGAGCATTATGGAGGTGGGCCTGCCCCATATAGAGGCGTTTGTCCTGGCGTTGGGCATTATTGTCGCGGCTATCCCGGAGGGGCTTTTGCCCACCATCACGCTCTCGCTGGCGATCGCGGTGGAGCGGCTGGCGCGGCGCGGCGTGCTCGTCAAGAAGCTGGCGGTGGTGGAGACGTTGGGGACGACCTCGGTTATTTGCGCCGATAAGAGCGGCACGTTGACCCAGAACCAGATGACCGTGCGCGAGGTGTGGGTCTCCGGCCAGCGGCTGAGCGTGTCCGGCGTGGGCTACGAGCCGAAGGGGCAGTTTATCGTAGAGACCCCTGGCTACGCTCAGAGTGACAGTGCTGCGCCCCAGAGGCCCCCCCCTGAGAAGAGGGAAGGCGGGGGCATCCCGCCGGAGGTGCAGGCCGATCTGGAAGCTTTGCTGATCGCCGCTGACCTGTGCAATAACGCCCGTCTGAACCCGCCCTCGCCGGAACGCCCCCAGTGGACCTGCCTGGGGGATGCCACCGAGGCGGCGCTGCGCGTCCTGGCGCTCAAGGGCGGCGTGGATGAGCCTGCTCTGGCCCGCACCTATCCCCGCGTGCACGAATTGCCCTTTGACGCCCGGCGCAAGCGTATGAGCACGATCCACCGTAACCGGCGCAGCGAGACCGCCTTCGTGAAGGGCGCACCACGCGAAGTGCTTCAGCTTTGCACCACTATCCTGATGCATGGCGAGGTGCGCCCGCTGGACGCGGACACCCGCGCCGAGATCATGCGGGTGAATGACGAGTTCGCCCGCAACGCCTTGCGCGTGCTGGCCCTGGCCCGCCGCGACCTGCCGCCGCGCACCGGCAGCTATACGCCGGAGCAGGTGGAACGCGATCTGACCTTTCTCGGCCTGGTGGCGATGATGGACCCGCCCCGGCCCGAAGTGGCCGCCGCCATCCAGATGCTGCGCCAGGCCGGTATCCGCATTGTCATGGTCACCGGCGATTATGGCCTGACGGCGGAATCGGTGGCGCGGCGCATTGGCCTGTTGACCACGCCCCGCCCCCGCATCCTCACCGGCGCCGACGCGGATACGATGACCGACGCCCAGCTCCAGGCCGTACTTGACCAGGAGATCATCTTCGCCCGCATGGCGCCGGAGCATAAGCTGCGCCTGGTGGCGGCCTTCCAGGCGCGTGGCGAGGTGGTCGCCGTGACCGGCGATGGCGTGAACGATGCGTCGGCGTTGCGCAAAGCGGACATCGGCATTAGTATGGGGATTGCGGGCAGTGACGTCGCCAAGGAAGCCGCCGACGTCATCCTGACCAACGACAACTTCGCGGCGATTGTCAGCGCCATTGAGGAGGGGCGGGCGGTCTATGACAATATTCGCAAGTTCATCACCTACATCTTTGCCAGCAACGTGCCGGAGATCCTGCCCTTTGTGCTGACTGCGCTGTTCAAGATTCCGCTGGCCCTGCGCGTCGCCCAAATCCTGGCGATTGACCTGGGGACCGATCTGCTGCCTGCACTGGCGCTGGGGGCCGAGAGGCCGGAGCCGGGGGTGATGCACCGCCCGCCGCGCCGCCGGGCCCAGCCCTTGCTGGACCGGGGCCTGTTGCTCCGCGCCTATGTATGGTTGGGGGGCATTGAAACGGTGCTGTGTTATATTGGCTTCCTTCTGGTATATGTTCTGGCCGGCGCCCTAGAGGGCCTGCGTCTGCCCTGGCTGGACGGGCTGCCCCGGATCAGCCTGCCGCCGGAGCAACTCTATCTTCTGGCGACAACGGTCTTCTTCGCCGGCGTGGTCATGGCGCAGGTGGGCAATGCCTTCGCCTGCCGCACCGAAAAGGAGCGCATCCGCCAGTTGGGCCTGTTGAGCAACCGTTTCCTGCTGGTAGGGATCGCAGCGGAGATCGCAGTGGCCCTGGCGCTGATCTACGTCCAGCCGCTGGCCACAGTCTTTGAGCACGTGCCCCTGCCACCGTTTGTCTGGCTGGGGTTGATCCTGTATGCGCCGGTCTTGTTCATGCTGGAGTGGGCGCGTAAGCGTATCGTCCGGCACATGGAGATCAGAAACGGAGGGGGCAGATGAAGGTGATCATCATGGGCTGTGGCCGTGTGGGCGAGCAGGTGGCCCGGCTGATGGCGGACGAAGGCCACGACGTCACGGTGATTGACTATGACCAGGCAGCGTTGGATCGCCTGGGCCCGGACTTCAAAGGGCGCAAAGTGAAGGGGGTCGGGTTTGACCGCGATGTCCTGATCCGGGCGGGGATTGAAGACGCCGACGCCTTCGCCGCCACCAGTTCATCGGACAACGCCAATATCATCGCGGCACGGATTGCGCGTAACGTCTTCCACGTGCCCCGCGTGGTCGCCCGCCTGTATGACCCCCGTCGGGCGGAGATCTACCGGCGGCTGGGCCTGGTGACCATCTCCTCGGTGCAATGGGGCGCAACGCGCATCCACGAGTTGCTCACCCACACCGGCCTGGATGTGGTCATGACCTTCGGCAGCGGCGAGGTGGCGCTGATTGAAATTGAAGCACCGCCCCAACTGGAGGGGCGCATAGTGCGCGACATCACCGTGCCCGGCGAGGTGACCGTCGTGGCCATCACCCGCGATAACCAGGCGATCCTCCCCACCCTGGGCACGGTCTTCCGCCCCCGTGACCTCCTGCATATTGCGGTGCTTTCGTCGGCGATGGAGCGGATAGAGCGGTTGTTGGAGGCGTGACCGAGACCGCAGGAACTTCGGGTTCCTGCGATCTTGAGGAGGCTGGCTGGTGAAGGAGGACATTATGTTCGTGATCATCGTCGGTGGCGGCAAAACAGGGTCACAGTTGGCGTTCCTGTTGTTAAATGAGGGCTACGAGGTCAAGATCATTGAGGATCGGCCCACCGTGCTGGAGCGCCTGCGGCAGGAGTTGCCCGCGGAGACCGTGATCGCCGGTGATGGCAGCGACCCCAATGTGTTGGAAGCGGCTGGCATCCGGCGGGCGCACGTGCTCGCCGCCGTCACCGGCTCGGACGAGGCCAACCTGGTGATCACCACGCTGGCCCGCTTTGAGTTCGGCGTGCCGCGCATCATCGCCCGCGTAAACAACCCCAAAAACGCCTGGCTGTTCACGCCGGAGATGGGGGTGGATGTGGCCCTGAATCAGGCCGACCTGATGGCGCACCTCATCGCCGAGGAGATGTCGCTGGGCGATATGATGACGCTGCTCAAGCTGCGCAAGGGGCAGTATTCGCTGGTGGAGGAGAAGGTGCATCCCACCGCCATCGCCGCCGGGAAGGCCATCCGCGACCTGGGCCTGCCGCAGGAGTGCGTGATCGCGGCCATTATCCGCAAGGGGCAACTGATCATCCCGCATGGCGATACCGTCCTGCAACCCGCCGACGAGGTCTTGATGGTCTCTCACGCCTCGCAGTTGCAACGCCTGGCTGCGCTCCTGGGCCGCGCCGGGTGAGGGCCTCTGGCTGGGCGGACCGCTGACCAACGCGAGAGGGGCCGATGCCCATGCTGCGCCGCGTCAAGCTCATCTACCCCGCTCATCTGGTTGATCGCCCTATTCTCTATGAGATGATCAAGCGCTTTGATATTGTCACCAATATCCGTGCGGCGAACATCACGGCGGAGGCGGGCTGGCTGGTAGTGGAGTTGAGTGGAGAGTCGGCACAGCTTGAGGCGGCCCTGGCCTGGGTGATGGAGCAGGGTGTGCAGGTGGAGTGGCTCACAAGTCCTGCTTGACAAGCCCGCCGTTCGGTGCTATGATTATTCACAGCGCGTTAGCACTCTAAGCATGAGAGTGCTAACGCTCTCTCTGGCGCAGGCAGGAACGGCAGCATGGACGAGCTTACCGAACGCCAACAACTGATCCTGGGGCTGGTGGTACGGGAGTACATTCGCAGCGCCGCGCCGGTCAGCTCTAAGGCGCTGGTGGAGGGCTATGGCCTGAACATTAGCTCGGCGACCGTGCGCAATGAGTTCGCGGTGCTGGAAGCGCAGGGCTTCCTGCGCCAGCCGCACACCTCGGCAGGCCGTGTCCCCACCGAGAAGGGCTATCGCTTCTTTGTGCAACGCCTGCTGGGCGATATTGAGTTGCCCGCCGAGGAGCGCCGCATGATCCTGCATCAATTCCACCAAGTCTATCTGGACCTGGACCAATGGATGCAACTCGCTGCGGCGGTCCTGGCGCACACGGTGCGCAGCGCGTCGCTGGTCACCCCGCCCCATGTGGCCCGCAGCCGCTTCAAGCACGTGGAACTCATCGCCACGCACGGGCGCACGGTCCTGCTCGTCCTGGTGCTGCAAGGTGGCGAGGTGCGCGAGCAGATGCTGACCCTGGACGAGCCGGTGGACCAGAGCACACTGCGGCTGACGGCGGATTCTCTGAATGAGGTCTGCGCCGATCGGACCGCCGGCGAGATTGAGGCCCGATTGGGGCCTCTGCCCGCCCTGGAGCACGATGTGGCGCGGGCTGTCGTGGCCATGATGCGCCAGGTGGATGCGCGTACTATCAGCCTGGTCTATCATGATGGCTTGACCCATATCCTGAGCGAGCCGGAGTTCAGGCACAGCGAAGCGGCGCGCGCGGCCCTGCAACTGTTGGAGGAGCGCAACCTGCTGGAAGACATCCTCAATGAAGCGCTGGGGCCCACGGTCGGCGGCGTCAAGGTCCTGATCGGGGGCGAGGGGCGCTGGGAGCAGTTGCGCGCCTGCAGCATTGTGCTGGCCCGCTACGGCATCAGCGGCTATGCCACCGGCGCGTTGGGCGTCCTGGGGCCGACGCGCATGGCCTATGGGCGGGCCATCTCCGCCGTGCGCTACGTGGCCGGGCTGCTGAACGACCTGGTCTACGAGATGTACGGCGGCTAGCTCGGCGAACCCCCTGGCTCGCCGAGCGCTCATTTTGTATGATTCCCATATCTCTTATGTCAAGGAGGTAGCAGCGGGTGGCAGAGCACGACATGGTAGAGCAAGCGGGCGCCCAGGACGGGCAGGCCCGGGCCGAGGTGGTTGAAACGCAGGCGGGTGAGGCGGTGGTGGATGACCTGACGTTGTTGCGTCAGGAGTTGGAGCAGGCGCGGGCGCAGGCCAGCGAGTATCTGGATGGCTGGCAACGTGCCCGCGCCGAATTGGCCAATGCCAGGAAGCGCATGGAGCGCGAACTGGCCGAGGAGCGCGCCAGCGCCAACGCCCGCCTGATCTTGAAGATTCTGCCTGTGCTGGACGACTTTGACCGTGCGGTGGAGAATCTACCGCCGGAACTGCAGGGCGTCGGCTGGGTGGAGGGGATTCTGCTGATCCAACGCAAGCTCCATCAAATCCTGGAAGCGGAGGGGCTGCGGGAGATCGCGGCGGAAGGCCAGCCCTTTGACCCCGCCTATCATGAGGCGGTGGCCCAGTCCGACGACAGCCGTTACCCGGAGGGCACGGTCACCCATGTGGCCCGCAAAGGCTATCTGCTGGGTGAGCGCGTTCTCCGACCGGCACTGGTCCACGTGGCCACATCGCGTGAAACCCCCTGAGGGGGGCGTTTCACATAGAAGGCATCAGAAAACAACCTGTTGACATCATCTCAGCTTTAGAGGAGTATCACCATGGGCAAGATTATCGGGATCGATCTCGGGACAACGAACTCTGTCGTAGCTGTCATGGAGGGCGGTGAGCCGGTTGTCATTCCCAGCTCGGAGGGCGGTCGGCTGATCCCCTCCGTCGTGGCGGTGAACCCCAAGACGGGTGAGCGCCTGGTGGGGCAGGCAGCCCGTCGCCAGGCGATCCTCAACCCGGAGAACACTATCTTCTCCATTAAGCGCTTCATGGGGCGCAAATACCGCGACCCGGAGGTGCAGAAGGCACTGAAGATCGTCCCCTACAAGGTGGTTGAGGCTCCGAATGGGGATGTCCGCGTCATCATGGGGGGCAAGGAGTACTCGCCGCCGGAAATCTCGGCTATGATCCTGAGCAAGATCAAGGCCGATGCTGAGGCCTACCTGGGCGAGCCGGTCACGCAGGCCGTGATCACCGTCCCGGCGTACTTCAATGACAGCCAGCGCCAGGCGACCAAGGACGCGGGCAAGATCGCCGGGCTGGAGGTGCTGCGGATCATCAACGAGCCGACGGCCTCGGCCCTGGCCTACGGCCTGGATAAGAAGAAGGACGAGAAGATCGCGGTATATGACCTGGGCGGCGGCACGTTTGACATCTCCATCCTGGACGTCGGCGATGGCGTGTTTGAGGTCAAGGCCACCAACGGCGACACGTTCCTGGGCGGCGATGACTTTGACCAGCGCATCATTGACTGGATCGCCGACGAGTTTCTCAAGGACCAGGGGATTGACCTGCGCAAGGACCGCCAGGCGTTGCAGCGGCTCAAGGAGGCCGCCGAGAAGGCCAAGATTGAGCTATCTACGGTGATGGAGACCGAGATCAACCTGCCGTTCATCACGGCGGATGCCTCCGGCCCCAAGCACCTGAACATGCGTCTGACGCGGGCCAAGCTGGAGCAACTCACCGAGGACCTGATTGAGCGCACAATGGGGCCGGTGCGCCAGGCGCTTCAGGATGCCGGGCTGCAGCCCCACCAGATTGATGAGGTGATCCTGGTGGGTGGGCAGACGCGCATGCCCAAGGTGCAGGAGACGGTGCGTCGCTTCTTCGGCAAGGAGCCGCACAAGGGCGTCAACCCCGATGAGGTGGTCGCCATCGGCGCAGCCATCCAGGCGGGCGTGCTCGGCGGTGAGGTCAAG
>Ga0101943_1001080_pt1 | contig 27666 bp, 23 predicted proteins | sample DewCreD2012metaG_5_FD_75244 | JGI IMG/M metagenome (GOLD analysis project Ga0101943, IMG submission 75244) | Hot spring sediment bacterial and archeal communities from British Columbia, Canada, to study Microbial Dark Matter (Phase II) - Dewar... ... | reverse complement strand
ATGACCGGCGCGCAGGACCACGCGCGGAGTGAGCTCCACGGCGCCCTCGACGTAGTTGAAGAACGAGTCCACGGAGGTGCGCGCGCCGAGCCATTCTGTGACCAGGCGCATCTGAGGCGACGGAAGGGGGCCGCGCAGATCGGCGCTGAGTTGTTGCTCGGTGCGCGTGCGCACATCTCCGGCGATCGTGAAATGCTGAAATCGCGTGGTGTTGATGACGGTGAGGCGCCGATGTGGGCGATAGTTCACACTCGCGTCGGCGAGGGCGTTGGGCCGCGAGGCCTGGGCGAAGCTCATCGAAGTTTGCGTCGTGACGTACCGGAGGGCGGAGAGATCGAAGAGATTACCGGCCGCTCGCTCCTGGCGCGTGAAGTCTATGCTGGCGTCGCTGTAGGCGAAGCGCCCGGCCAGCAGCAACGTGCGATGCACGCGCCCCTGAAGCCCGAGGCGCGTCGTCGGGATCAGGCCGCGAACTCCGCTGTCGCGCGCGAACGTCTGCAGAAAAATTTGCTGGGGATTGGCCGAGGTCGGATTGGCCGGATTCCGATTGTTCCCCAGGTTGATCGTTCCTTCGGGCTGATTCGTGTGGATGTCGTTTTTGAACGCGCGAAAGCCCTGCTCCACCGTGAGGTACAAGCGTCCGAGTCGAACGTCCACGCCCACGCGGTATTCATCCGTCGTCGTGCGCGGCGGATCCAGGAGCAGGAATTCATCCAAGCCGATCGGGAACGTGGTGAAGGCGGATCCGAATTGCGCATTCCGTTCGTACGCGAGATGAAGGCGGAAATCGGCGTCGGGAAAGAGCGTCAAGCGGTATTCCGATCGGCGGCGCGTCGCGTCCATGCTATGTTGGCCGAGCTGCTCTCCGCGCCCAAGCAGCGGATTGGCGAAGGTCGGCAGGAAGTTGTAGTAGACGATTCGGCTGTAGCCGAAGTCGAAACGGTAGACGCCGCGTTTCTCCACGCGCAGGCTCACCGTGTTGTACGGATCGCCGCCCCAGCTCGTCATGCTATAGGTGAGGAGGTCGAAGAGCGATCCCGTGTTCTCCGGGTACCGAGAGGTGAAGGAGAGACCGAGCAAGCGCAATCCCTCGTCCAGATTGATCTGGCTGCGGTAGAGATCGCGATTCCCTCCTAGAAAGAGCTGGCGCCAGCCGAATTCCAGCTCGCTCTGCGCGATCATTCTTCCCAGGCGAAGGCCCTCCTGCGCCGGTTGCGCCGGGCTCTGCTGGGCGCACGATTCACGAGCGGTCAGCCCGAAGAGGCCGACCAGCACGGCGAGGACGAACCCCCTCCTCGCCCAAGATGCGAATCGGGGCGCCGACGGCGCGGTGTGAGAGCTGATCCGATGGATGAGAGCGCGCATATCCCCCTCCTACTGGAAGAAGAGGCGATTGACGTTCGAGCCGTGGACCTTCACATGGCACGTCGTGCAGTTTTGAAAACGCGGTTGCCGAATGTCGTGAAAGGCGGGCGGTTCCGATCCCAGAATTCCCGGCGTGGCCGTATGGCACTCCAGACAGAGCTGGTGCACATGCGGGCGCGTGAGGAGTCGGGGATTATTCGAGCCATGCGAGACATGACAGATCGCGCAGCCTTCGAGTTTCACCGGCGCATGCTCGAAGACGAACGGCCCTTGTTTGTCCGTGTGGCATTTCAGACACAAGGCGTCGGTTCCACCCAAGACGTCGCGCGTTTGGGCCACGTTGAACCCCCCGTGGGGATTATGACAGGTCGTGCAATTCATCCCCCCTTCGTGGACGCGATGACGGAAGGGCTTGGTGAAGTCCTGACGGATCTCGCCGTGACACTCATAGCACAGCTCGGGCTGGCGCTTCACCAGGAGGTCTTCGATGAGAACCGGCGAGTGCGAGGAATGACAATCGGCACAGGCGACCTGATTCAGGCCGTGCTCGGATTGGCGGAAATTATGGCGCTCTTCCTGCCGCTCGTGGCAGGTGAGGCAGCGCGCATTTTGCTCGGAGACAGCGCGTCCGCGAAACGGGAAGATCTTCGTCACGTCGCCGCCGCTCTCCACATGTTCCCGACCCGGTCCGTGACAGGCCTCGCAGCCCTTCTCCGACTCCGCGTACTTCGGACGGCTGAGGGTCACAAAGTGTGCCGTTCGAGCGAAGTGCGTGTAGAGGTCCTCGTGGCACATCTTGCACATTTCGGAGCCGACGTACGGACTCTCCGGCTGCTGCGCTGCGGGGCGCGGCTCCCGCAGCGTGCCGACGTTGGTCATCGCGGCCGGCCTCGTCCTCGGCTTCGGTCGAACCGTTCGTTCGGTGCCGAGGATGAGACCGAGCGTGATCCCGAGGATCAGAATGGCGAGAACGCTCGGTCGGGCGAGGACGCATCCGAGGTCCCGCATCATGCGCGGAAGGGCGCGAGTGGGCGAAGTCATGGTTCACCTCGTGCCGTTGACGTTCTCCCGAATGTTGAGCTGCTGCAGGATCGGCGGATTTGGCTCTTCGACCGCCAGGAGCGTGTGACAGAGGTCGCAGCTTTGGCTGATCGTCCGCCCGTCCTGGCTCACGTGCTGCTCGTCATGGCAGCGGAAGCAGCCCGGGAAACGGGTGTGCCCGAGGTTATCGGGATACGTCCCCCAGGTCACCCTCATCGAGGGGAAGACGTTCCGACGATAGATGGCGTGCAGCTCGCGGATCGCCGTTTCGATCGCCTCGCGGCGGGAGCGGAAGAGATCGGGATACTTCTCCTGATAGAACGCGCGGACGCGCCGCGCAATCTCTTCGGCGACGTTCCCCCGTGTGTCCGCGGCCGCGCGCAGGACTTCGACGCCGAGCTTCTTGATGTACGGCAGCGCGCGGTCAATGCGACCGGTCGCCAACGCTTCATCCATCGCTTGATCCGGAAGTTTGAAGATGTGCGTCGGACGATTGTGACAATCAATGCAATCCATGACGCGGCGCTCGGCGCGAGCGAGTTGTTCGGGCGTCATGGGCATGTCCTGAGCGCTGAATTCCGTGACGCGTCCATCGGCCTCGCGCACCTGAATCCACGGGATGATCTGCCGTTGCTTGTCCGCCGCGATGTAGATCGTCTGTCGGTTCGGAGCGATGTGCCAACTGTGGATGCCCCCATGACCGGCCGCGCCGCCTCCGATGTGCATGAGGAGGACGGTCTTAAGAGGCGTATTCGCTTCATCTTCGGCGAAGCGAGTGATGATCTTGACGCGGTCTCCGGTGAATTTCTCCGGCCAGTGACATTGCTCGCACGTATCGCGCGACGGACGGAGGTTTTCGACCGGCGTCGGAATCGGGCGCGAGTACGTGTTGAACGCCGTCGCGAAGACCTGTCCCACGCCCGAGAGCTTCGAGCGAACGAACCAGGGAGCTCCGGGCCCAATGTGGCATTCGACGCATTTCACGCGCGAATGCGGCGAGCCGAGATAGGCCGTGTATTCCGGCTCCATGACGGAATGGCACACGGTGCCGCAGAACTCGACCGAATCCATGTAGGTCACGCCCTTGTACGTCGTCAGGGAGATGATGAGGAGATTGATGACCGTGAGGACGCTCACGATCCCGGCCGTGCGGCGCACCGATGCCCGATTGAAATCAATGCGCGGATACGGCTCGCGCGGCATCGGATTCGCCGAAGCGTTGCGCCGCAGCGCCCGCTTTCGCTCCCAATACAGGCCAAGGGGGATGAGCAGAAGCCCGAAGACGAAGACTCCCGGCAGGACGAGGAACGCCATGATCCCGATATACGGCGTATCATAGAGGCCGAGTACGCCGAGGATCATGAACGCGATGATGAGCAAGGCGCTGATGGTCGTGAGGGCTCCCCCGAGGGCCGTGATCCAGTTTCGGCCCACCACGCGCATCAAGTCCCAGAACCAGAGGTGCAAGCGTTTGATCATCCGACTTCCTCCCTCGAAGCGTCAGCATCCGCGTGTGGGTTCCCGGGGGCTCCTGTCGAGGTCCCCACGGGATCTTGAGAAGGCGTGAGCGGATGTGCCGCAATCGCCGTGTCTTTGGAGGCCGCATCGCGGGGAACGGCTTCGATGGTTTCCGTTGTGCCGGCCGCCACAAGGCGCGCGTAATCCAACGGATGCTCATGCTGATACCATCGAGCCGAGACGCGCCCATCGAGCCACGCCCAGTTCATCGGATAGACATCCGGATCGAAGATGACATGGTAGAAGTGCCAGACGAAAATGGCGAGCGTCGCCAGCACGGCCTCGTAGAAGTGAATCGCGAGGGCGACATCTACGATCCATCCCGGAAACCATCGTGTCGTCTGTGCCTTGAACCACACGATCAGTCCCGTCGCGCCCATGATGATCGTCCCCCAGACGAGCGCCCAGTACTCGAATTTCTCAATATAGCTGCATCGGCCGAACGACGGACGGTGAGCGCTTCGACCGAGATAGTAGCGCATGTTCTGACGGAGATCGGCGATGTCTTTCCGCTGCGGGCGCATGTCGCGCCAGACCTGTCGGCCTTCGGACGTCGCGATGAGGTAGACGAGGTGATAGGCCCCGACGCCGAGCAGCAAGACGCCGGCCACCCGGTGGGCGATTCGACGGAAGGCCTCATTGGAGCCGAGCAGCCACGCCAGCCAAGAGTCCGGATATTTCAACGCAAAGCCCGTGAGCACGAGCGCGAAGAAGCTCACCAGAAGGAGCAGGTGTTGCCACCGTTGTCGCGACGTCAGGCGAAGGATCGAACGATCTTCGAGCGCGCGCCGAGCCAGGGCTTTCTTTCGCCAGATCGCGCCGTTGTGCAGCACCATCAAGCCGATGGTGATGGCGATGAGCCAGAGGTAGATGCGCCGCACCCAATGCTTGAGGATGCTCCCGATGTCTTCGGAGACCGGAACTTCGGCGTGAATCTTCACGCGCGCGAAATTCTCGCTGGCGCCCGGATGGCACTGCCCGCAGGTGCGGGCGAGATTCGCCTTGTGCACCATCGAGCGCGGATCGGAGGAAGGAAGGATGTTGTGAACGCCGTGACAGCTGGCGCAGTTGGCGACGACCGTCGAGCCGAGCTGCGAGGCGCGTCCGTGATAGCTGTCCAGGTACGTGCTCACCCGTCCGCCCGGTATGCCGAACTCCTGCGTCAGACGAACGCCTTCGTGACACCGCCCACAGGTCGTGCGCGCGAGCGCCTGTTGCGCGACCGGAGAGGTCGGATCAATATGCGGCTTGATCAGGTGAATGCCGTGGCAATCCGTGCATACGGGCGCTTGCCAGTTCCCCCGGCGAATCGCCTGGCCGTGGATGCTCTCCAGAAATTCATCGCGGATGCTCGCATGGCACTGTCCGCAGGTCGTCGGCACATTGAATTTGAAGATGGGCGATTGCGGATCGGCCGCCGAACGCACGTCGTGACTATGGTGGCAGTCGGTGCAAACGGCCGCGCGCGTTGAGCCGGCGGCGACCGCTCGTCCATGCACGCTCTGCTGATAGGAGAAGAAGGGCTGGGCGCTGATACCGGCCGGCTCGACGACGAATTGTACCCCATGGCAGGCGCCACACGTCTGCGGGATGTGCGCGCGATGCGTCTTGGAGCGGGGATTGCTCGAGGGCAAGATCGTATGCACGTTGCCGTGGCAGTCCGCGCAACTTGCTCCCCGCGCGCGTCCTTCGCGCACCGCCTTCGCGTGCAAGCTCTGCGCATAGGCCGCTTCGGCGTCTGGATGGCACGTGGCGCAGGAGACTTTCTGCGGCGGCGGCTCATGCGGATAGTCCCGAACGTCCGCGTGACAATCCGTGCAGTCGAAGGCGCTATGCACCGACGCTTTGAACGCGCTCTCGCTGACGTGAACGCTCACGGTCCGACCGTTCACCGCCTTACTCAAATTGGGATCATTGTGACAAGCCAAGCACTCGGCCGAGCTGAGCCGCGGAGCCGGTGCGCGGCGGGCCGTCTGCGCGTAGGCCGGCAGGCCGAGCACGAGGAGAACGAGAATGAAGGAACCGCGCGCGCATTCGCGCCGACGAGGTCCGATCACATGCCTTGTTCCTCTCCTCATTGAAACCAGCTCACGTTGCACATGCAAGCCGCGTGCCGTCCTCGATCACCTCGCGCGCACATGACTATCGCTCGCAGAATGATCGAGTTAACCCAGACAAGTATAACCGAGCCGGGCGGGGGATTACACCCATAGCGGGCCTTCTCGCTCATGGCTCCGAAGCGGAAGAAGGGAACGCTCCGGGGACGGTTTCCGGAGTGCGTTGTCTTGGGAGTCGCTGAGGCGGAACCGCCACAGCGCGGGCCGAGCGCTTGTCGGACGCGCTCTTCCGCGCCCTTCCTCGCGGCGATGATGCGGGGATTTCACCCAATCATGCTGGGGGATTTCGCCCAATTTGTGGGCTTATCCCCCAAGATCGGAGATCAGCGAAGGTCTTCATGAGATTCGCGTGCGCGAACGAAGTACTTGTTCTCTCGGAACTTCTCGATCCTCGGAGCCTCGCCCATTCCTCTTGCGGAATGCCGCTTGCTAAGGTCCGTGCCATGGGTGAGGTCGCGAAGGCCCCACTCGGTCGTGAGTGCGAAAGATTTTCGAGCAGGTGAAGGCGTCATGTGAGAAGGCGTTGATGTGACTTCGGTCACAGCTTCGCTGCCGAAGGCGGGGTAGATTTCGCCCGAGGAGCGATGGACCGATCGTGAATCGGTTCAAGCCAAGAGCATGAGGGAAGACGCCATGCATGAGGGAAGCGAGCGACGCAAGCGAACCGTGGAGGGATTTCTCTTCGCCTTCGTTCTCTTCACCATTGCCATTGTGGGAATCGGATTGGGCGTGCGACGGTGGCTGCCGCCGCTTGCCTCCGAACATGGAGCCGGCATCGATCGGATGATTCGCTATCTGCTCATTACGGTGGGGCGCTTTTCGTCCTCGGGCACGTGGCCTTGGGGTATTTCATCTGGCGGTTCAGCCGACAGGAGCGGGTCACCTATCGGTTGGCGAGCGCGCGGGCCGAGAAGTTGTGGTCGCTCATTCCGGGGATCGTCATGGCATTGGTGGCCGAGGGTGGAGTGCTTTTGATCGGGCTTCCGATCTGGCAGAAGTATTACCTTCGTCCAGCTCCTCCGGAGGCCGTGCTCGTGGAAGTCACCGCCGAGCAGTTCGCCTGGAACATTCGGTATCCGGGGGCGGATGGACGTTTGGGTCGGACGGATCCTCGGCTCATCAGTTATGAGAATCCGCTTGGGATAGATGCGCAGGATCCGGCCTCCCGAGATGACATTGTGCAGTTGGGGGTGATGTACGTTCCGGTCGGTCGGCCCGTTCACGTTCGGCTCCGCTCGAAGGACACCCTACACAGCTTCTTCCTGCCGCATTTTCGCGTGAAGCAGGATGCGGTGCCCGGCATGACGATTGACATCTGGTTCACGCCCACGCAGACAGGCGAGTTCGAGATCGCGTGCGCGGAGCTGTGCGGGTTCGGGCATTTCCAGATGCGGGGCGTGCTGCGCGTCCTCCCGCCGGAGGAGTTCGAGCGATGGGTGACGGCTCAGCCGACGTTCTCGCCATGAGCAAAGGGCGCGGGAGCCCAGCATGATTCCGTGTAGAGGAGGGGGGTTATGGCTGGCGAGCTTTCGGTGCACACGCATGAGGGACCCACGAGTTTCTGGCGTCGGTACATCTTCAGCACCGATCACAAGGTCATCGGGATTCAGTACCTTCTGACGGCGATGGGGATGGCCCTGGTTGGCGGCACCTTGGCCATGCTCATTCGCTTGCAACTTGGCTGGCCCGATGAGAAGTGGCCGCTTCTGGCCAAGATCTTCCCGCGCGGGATGTCCGGCGGGGTGATGAATCCGGATTTCTACCTGGCGCTGATCACCATGCACGGCACGCTGATGATCTTCTTCTTCGTCTCGCTCGCCCTGGTGAGCGGGTTCGGGAACTATTTGTTGCCGCTGCAGATCGGGGCGCGCGACATGGCCTTTCCGTTCCTGAACATGCTCTCGTATTGGACGGTCGTGCCGGCATGCGTGATCATGCTCGCCTCGTTCTTCGTCGAGGGAGGAGCCGCGGCGTCAGGGTGGACGGCCTATCCCCCACTGAGCGCCGTCGAGCAAGCGGTGCCCGGCTCGGGTCTGGGACAGACGCTGTGGATTCTCGGCATGGCGCTCTTCATCGCCTCATTCACCATGGGCGGCCTCAACTTCGTCACGACGATCCTCAACGAACGGACGCGCGGGATGTCCATGATGCGGCTGCCGCTGTTCATCTGGACGCTCTTGATCGCGTCCATCTTGGGGTTGCTGGCGTTCCCGCCACTGACGGCGGCCGCGATTCTCCTCCTCTTCGATCGGCATGGAGGGACGAGCTTCTTCCTGCCGAGCGGGCTCTACTTCGGCGAGCGCGTCCTGCCCCATAGTGGGGGAAGCCCCTTACTTTGGCAGCATCTGTTTTGGTTCCTCGGGCATCCCGAGGTCTATGTGCTCATCCTCCCGGCGTTGGGGGTCGCCTTGGACCTTCTGCCGCCGTTTACGCGCAAGCCGATCTTCGGCTATCGCCTCACGGTCTACTCGCTCTTCGCCATCGGCGTGCTGAGCATGATCGTGTGGGGGCATCACATGTTCGTGAGCGGGATGAATCCGTATGTGGGAGAGTTCTTCGCCATTGGGACGCTGGCCATCACGATCCCGTCGGCCATCATCGGGTTCAATCTGATCGCGAGCTTGTGGGGCGCGCGCTTGCAGCTTCGCACTCCGGCGCTCTTCGCTCTGGGCAGCATCGCCTTCTTCGGAACGGGCGGATTGGGCGGGATCTTCCTCGGGAATGCGACCTCGGACATTCAGCTTCATGACACGTACTTCGTCGTCGGCCACTTTCACTTTATGATCGGCGGCGTGACGCTGCTCGCTATTCTCGGGGGGACCTACTATTGGTTCCCGAAGATGTTCGGGCGCATGATGAATGAGCGCTTGGGGAAGATTCACTTCTGGTTGACGTTCGTCGCGTTTTACGCCGTCTTTCTCACGCAGCATTTCCTGGGATTCGGGGGGATGCCACGTCGGTACTATGCGTTCTCCAAGTTCGAGTTCCTCGCGCCGATTCGCGACATGAACGCCTTCATCAGCGTCGCGGCGTTCGTGCTCGGGGCGGCGCAACTGATCTTCCTCTTCAACTTCTTCTGGAGCTTATTCCGAGGTGCGCGAGCGGAGCAGAATCCGTGGCGGGCGACGACATTGGAGTGGGTCGCGCCGACGCCTCCGCCGCATGGGAATTGGGGGGAGACGGTGCCGGAGGTCTATCGGTGGCCGTACGATTACAGCGTGCCCGGCGCGCCCGAGGACTTCACGCCGCAGACCGTGCCGCCGACGGTCGTCGAAGTCACGCGGTGATGAGGAGGGAGTCGTGAAGAGACCGTTCGATGTGGAGATTCGAGTGGAAGACATGTTCCGAGACGCGCGTCTGTGGAGCGATTTCGGGACGCCGCCTTCTGAGGATCACCGTCGCGGCGGATTCGATGGCGGTTTCGAACGTCCGGGGCTTCCTGTGCCCAACGCTCAGTTGGGGCTGTGGCTCTTCTTGGGGACGGTGACGATGCTCTTCGCCGGGTTCACCAGCGCCTATTTGGTGCGACAGGCCGGACCCGATTGGCAACCGCTTCCGCGTCCGCCGATCCTTTGGATCAATACGGGCGTGCTCGTGTTGAGCAGCGTTCTTTTGGAGGTGGGACGGAGGCGACGGCGAGCCCTCCGCCGTTGGATCCTCGGGGCGACGGGACTGGGCGTGCTCTTTCTGTTCGGACAGCTTCTGGCCTGGCGGACGCTGCGGGCGCAGGGGATCTATCTGCCGACGAATCCGCACAGCTCGTTCTTCTACATCCTCACGGGCGCGCATGGGGCGCACGTCCTCGGAGGGGTGATCGCTCTGCTGTCGGTGCTCGCGCTGGCGTGGCGCGACGCCTTGGGGGAACGGACCGCGCGCCGCCTCTCCCTGTGCGCCGTCTACTGGCATTTCGTCGGTGGGCTCTGGCTGTATCTCTTGTTCGTGCTCTTTCTCCTCTGAAGGGGGGAGGAGAGCGTGAAGGAAGGAGGGGAATTCGGATGAGCCGAACATCGAAGGACCTCTCGATCGAATCCGTGTGGCGAGGGGGCGTCTCCCCCTTCGCCGTGAGCTGGCGGAAGTTGATGATGTGGCTCTTCATCATCACCGATGGCCTGCTGTTCGCCGGCCTTTTGGCCGGCTACGGCTTCGTGCGACTGGCCAGCCCACAGTGGCCGAATCGCGCGGAGATCTTCCATCTGGATTTCATCGCGCTGATGACCTTCATCCTGATCACGAGCAGTGCGACGATGGCGACGGCCGTCGGCGCCGCCCGCCAGGGACGCTTGCCGACAGCGTTCCGATTCGTGCTCTTGACGATCTTGGGGGGATTGGGCTTTCTGAGCTGCCAGGCCTATGAATGGTCGAAGCTCATCAGCGAGGGGGCGCGGCTCAGCTCGAACCCGTGGGGGGTTCCGCTCTTCAGCGCCGCGTTCTTCATCATCACCGGATTTCACGGCTCGCACGTGCTGACGGGCGTGATCATTCTCTCGGTCGTCGCTTGGCGCGCGCTGCGGCAACGCGTCTCTCCGGAGGGCGTTGAGCTGGCCGGCCTCTATTGGCATTTCGTGGACCTGGTGTGGGTCTTCATTTTCACGCTCTTTTACCTGATCTGATGCGTAGATCGGGAGAGGAGGGACGTATGAGTGAGACGCATCCGGTCAGCGGCTATCGCATCTATTGGATCGTTTGGTTCATCCTCCTTCTTGTGACCCTCGGCATGATGCTCCTGGGAACGACGGCGCTGACGACAGCCCTCATCCTCGTGCTTCTTGCCGGGATGCTCCTGAAGGCGTCGCTCATTGGCGGTTACTTCATGCATCTGCGCTTTGAGCGCGCGAGCCTCATTGTGATCGTCGCCGTGGGGATTCTCGCGACGGCGGGCATCCTCTTCTTCCTGATCGCTCCCGATGGCCTTCGCGTGTTGAACTCGAGCCAGTCGGCAGATCTTCACGTCGGAGGAGGACGATGAGAGATGGAGCGCTTCGAACGCTGAGGCGCGGAGCCTGGGGGCTCCTTTTCCTTCAGCTCGCGGAAGGCCTCCTCTGGGCGCAGTGCGCGATGTGTCGCACCGGGCTCATGAATTCGCCGGAAGGGCAGCAATGGGTCAGCGGGTTCAATCGCGGGATTCTCTTTCTGCTCTTGGTCCCTTTCGGAATCGTCGGCGGGATCGCGGCGCTCGTCTGGAGGGCCTATTGTCGAAAGAGCCGTCAGGGGCTTCCACGCGTTGAGCGAGCCCACGCGGAAGCCCCTCAGCAGGCGTTCACTTCTTCGCCAGCGAGCGGATGAAGGCGATCAGGTCCCAGACCTCCTTCTCCTTCAGCTTCCCTTTGTACGCGAGCATGAGTTTGGACTTCCCCACAGCCGCTCCGCCTTCCACGATGATCTTGTAGAGGTCCTGATCGCTGTATTTGGCCATCTCCGCCTGATTCGTCCAGTCGGCGAGCTTCACCGTCTTGACCGCCTTCATGGCCGGACCATCGCCTTTCCCCTGCTCGCCATGGCAGCGTTGACAATGTTTGACGTGTAGTTCCTTCCCGACCTTGGGATCGCCCTTCCCCTGAGCCCAGAGGGGAAGGACCGCTCCCGTAGCTACCAGCACAGCAAATGCTCCGTAAATGATGCGCTTCATCAGTCCTCTCCTCCTCATCTTGAATTTATCGCCCCCGAACCATTATGTCCGCATCCGTTTGCTCCGGCAAGAGAAGCGGCATCCCGCGTGCCCTTGCGAAAGCGCCTTCTCGAACATCCTCATGCGCTAGCGAATCTCGCCGACCAAAAGGGCATGAAGTTTCGAGACGGCGAATTCTCTCCCTTCGCCGTGACACACGTTGCAGGTCTCGACCGATCCCGCCGTGTTGACGAACGCGTGCACTTCGGCCGAGAGGCTGTCGTGGCACGAGATGCACGCGGTCGAAGTCGGTGGCGTCGGATTCTGGAATCCGCGCGGCGTGATCGTCGCGAGCGTGGCGCGCACGGGCAAGAGATATGTCCCTGGCGTGTGGCAGAGCTGGCAATTCTTCAGGCTCGCCGGAAAGCGCACTTCGTTGAAAGGAACGGGTTGCCGCGCGAAATTATAGACCGTGTACTCGCGCTCGAGGTGTTCGCCTCGATGGATCCGGTGAATGAGGAGCTTGAAGTCTATGCTCTCGGGCGGCATCCGATCGGCTGGCCGTCGCACCTCATCGGTGCCGGTCGGATTGTGGCAGATGACGCAGTGCTCGATATTGTTGTTGCGATTGCTCCCGTGCGTGCGGAGCGAATCGTGGCACTTCAGGCAGTTGCGCAGATCCACGATCTGTCGCCGCGCGACCGGCTGCGCATCGGTGACGGCGAAGTATTGGACGACGTTATCTCCGGCATCGCGCACCGTGTTCGCCGGATCACCCGGATCGGCCGGGCCCGGATCGAGGGTGATATTCCGATAGCCCTCGATGCCGACGACGTACGTTCCGCGCGCATCGGCCGGAAGAGGCGTTCGGAACGTATAGCGGTAATTCCCTTCGGCGTCCGGCCCGGTAGCCCCGCGCGCATCCTCGCTCACCCACCACGCGTAATCGGTCGTCGGCCCGCCGAGCACCAGCGCCAAGCGCGTCATGGCGCTCGGAGCGATCGGACGACCCGAGCGGTCTTGAATGGTGAAGAGTACTGTCGGCGTGCGGCCAGGTGCCGTGTCGGTCACGCTCACAATCTTGAAGACGACGCCCGGAAGCTGTCGCGACTTGAAGGGGATGGTATGCGCGCCCGCCACCGAGAGATCGAACTCATCGCTCGAGGTGGGCTGATGGCAACGGCCGCAGCGCGTATCATCGCGTTGAACGATCCCCAGATGCCCCTCTCCGGTGGCGAAGTTCACATTGTCGTGGCAGGACCCGCAGGTCGCTCGCGAAGGTTGCGTGAGATGATTATCGGCTTGCGTCGCTCCGGCCGCATGGCACGTCGTGCAATTGCGAATGTCTTGAGGGAACCCGACCGTCGAGAAGTCGAAGACCCGTCCCATGAAGCCGACGATCCGATAAGGCGTTCCCGCGCGCACGCTTGGCAGATCGCGCCCCCGATGGATCTTGTGGATCATGACCTTGAAATCCACCGTGTTCCCCGTGTCCGGATCCACCGTCTGCGGCTGATGGCAGAGGACGCACGTTTTGACGGTCACGTAGCGCCCGCCATGCGCTTGCAACTGATCGTGGCACTGATTGCAGGCTGCCGTCGGCACGACGTCCCGAATCGGCGAGACTTCGCCTCCAGCGGGGATGAAATCGAACGTCGCATTGGCGACGAAGCGCTTCCCCAATGCCGCCGTGAGATCGCGCACCGCCGAGATCCCCACCGTGTGCGTGACCGTCGGATCATAATTCTCCGGCAGGACGGTCCCCGACGTGTACACGACGGTGCCATCCGAAGAATCCGCGAACGTCCCGCCTGTATCCACCCAGGCTTGCGTCACCGTGCCGAGCACAGCCCCCGTTTGTTGGCGCGTCGTGTAAGCTGTGTATTGCCGGTCTCCTCGGTTGATGCGGGCGAGGATCACGTTGATCTCCACGCGGCCTTCGGTCCGCACGCCCGTTCGATCCAGAGGCATGCCGCGATCATCGGTCAACCGAAACGTCACGATCACCCGTCGTTCCGGAGAGATCGTCGCGCTCAAGATCTGAATCCGCACTCCGGTGCTCACGGCGACTTGAGCGTCCGTCAGCCGATCACTCCCAACCAAGATGGCCAAAAGAAGTAATGTGCTGCATATGAGTGCTCCGGTGAGCCTCCTCTTCATGGCCTCCCTCCTTGGTCCTGTGTTTGCTGCGCGAAGCGCTCCATCCGGCGCTCTCGGTCTAGCGAAATGCCCTCAATAGGGGATCTCCTCTTTCGCCTCCGGCTCTTCAGGCGGCGCTTCTTTGAGCCGTTGGATCATCGTTCGAAGCCATTGCTTCACCGCCTCTTGCAGCCGTTCCTCATCCCCCGTCTGTTCGAGTGAAGCGACCGTCTCGCCGGCTTCATTCAATGGGATGAAGTGGCATGGGAGACGCTCCTGGCGATGCTCCTCGGGGACGAAATCCAAGAGGACGCATCCCTCGTGGCATTCGGGGGGATGGTTGGGGACGAACCAGTGATTGATGCAAACGACCGAATGCTGGAACATCGGTCGCGGCTTCCACGGTTCGCGCACCGAGCGCCCATATCCTCCGCCTTCGAGGACATCCAGCTCGGCTTCGAGTAAGCGAATCAAATCTTCTCGTCGGCCTTTCATCGCTGCCTCCATTTATGGCGCCCTGAGGCGAGTCGCATCGAGAACGTGCTCGACCTCGTGAAGGAAGCCGGTCACATCCGTCTCCTTCACGACATATCGCGCGGCCAGCCAGCAGGTGTAATCGTCCTGAAACGATGTGTAGGCCGTCAGGAGAATCACAGGCACGCGCGGATGCCGATGGGCGATCTCCTGAAGCAGTTCGAGTCCGTTCTCCCTCCCGAGCTTGATGTCGAGGACGATGAGATCCACAGGCTCTTGTTCCAAACGCTGCCTGGCCTCGCTCGCCGACGATACCTCCTTCACCTCGTGACCGCGTTCGCTTAACACCGTCGCATAGAATAGTCGAACGTTCGGCTCATCGTCAACGAGGAGGATGCGTGCCATAGGCACCTCCTCTCCGTCAAAGAGGAGCGCCCGAGGGATGCGCCCTGAAGCCGCGCTCCCGGTCATCGGGCGCTCACATAATCCAAGCCTGCCCGCAGGCTCTTCACGTTCAACTCCAGAAGCGAGCGGCTCTCGACCATCTGCTCCAGCGTGGCGATCACGGTATCGGCCGGGAGGATTTTCGTGCGCCCCAAGTACGCGCCGAGCGCCACCATATTCGCGGCTTTCACGTTGCCGAGTTGATCGGCTATGTGGGTTGCCGGCACCGGCAGCATCTCCACATCCGCTCGCTGCGGCCGCGTGGAGATGAGCGAGGAATCGTAGAGGATCAGGCCGCCCGGGATCACCTCCGGCTCGAAGCGTTCGAGCGAAGGCCGATTCATGGCGATGAGGACGCTCGGTCGCGAGACCAGCGGCGAAGCGATCGGCTCCGTCGAAATCGTGACGTGGCAATGAGCCGTCCCTCCACGCATCTCCGGGCCGTAGGAGGGAAGCCAGGAGACGTGATACCCCTGCCGCATCCCTGCTTCGGCGAGCACTCGGCCGAGGAAGAGCACGCCTTGCCCACCAAAGCCCGCGACCTTGATGCGCGGATGACGATACGGCGCCGGGATCTCGATCTCGCGCGCCGAAGGCGGAGAGACCGATTCCACGCCCTCCACGCCGAGCAACGCGAGGACGTCCTCCGGGGACGCCACCCGATGCACAGACATGGCTTCGCGTGAAGCTGCGGCACGAGCTGGCGGTCGTGTGGCCGAGAGATCCTTGAAGACCCCCAGGGGGAAGTAGCGGAGCATCTCCTTCTGGATCCACTCGCAGGCTTGGGTGGGCGTCATCCCCCATCCCGTCGGGCACGGCGAGAGGATCTCGACCAGCGAGAAGCCGCGTCCTTCAAGCTGCACCTGAATGGCCTTGCGGATCGCCTTGCGCGCGCGCATGCGGGATTTGTTGTCAAAGAGAGCGACGCGCTCGATGTAGGTCGGTCCTTCCAAACCGGCCAACAGCTCGCTCACGCGCAGGGGGAAGCCCTCGCGTTCGGGAGCGCGTCCCATCGGCGTCGTCGTCGTGACCTGTCCGGGGAGCGTCGTCGGCGCCATCTGTCCTCCGGTCATGCCATAGATGGCGTTGTTGATGAAGAAGACCGTGATGTTCTCCCCACGATTCGCCGCATGCAGGATCTCATTTCCGCCGATGGCGGCCAGATCGCCGTCGCCTTGGTAGCTGATGACGATGCTGTCAGGCCGCGCGCGCTTGATGGCGGTGGCGACGGCTGGCGCGCGTCCGTGCGCGGCCTGAACGTTGCCCACATCGAAGTAATAGTAGGCGAAGACGGAGCATCCGACGGGGCTGATCAGGATCGTGCGATCTTGAATCCCGAGATCATCAATCGCCTCGGCGATATACTTATGCACGTTCCCATGACCGCATCCCGGGCAATAATGGGTCGTTCGCGGATCGCCCGGTTTGCGCTCAAACACCCCATAGATACTCTTCGGTTTCCCGTAGGCCCGCACGTACATCGTCTTCCTCACTCGCTTTGCGAATTTGCTCCAGCAATTCCTCGGCCGTCGGGACGATCCCTCCAAAGCGCGTGTAGAGCTTCACGGGTCGTTCGCCCTGGACGGCGAGGCGGACGTCTTCCACGAGCTGTCCGTGACTCAACTCGGCGACCAGAAAACAGCGCGCCCAATCGGCCATGACTGAGATCTCCCGCGAGGGGAAGGGCCAGAGCGTAATCGGGCGGAAGAGTCCGACCTTGAGTCCCTCGGCGCGCGCTTGCTCCACGGCCGCTTTGAGGACGCGCGAGACGATGCCGTAGCCGATCGTGATGATCTCCGCGTCCTCGGTGCGATACTTCTCATACATCACAACGTGGCGCGCCGCGTGCGCGTATTTCTCCTCGAGCCGTCGGATGTGTGCCTCCAGCTCATCGGGGTCCAAATAGATGGAAGTGATCAGATTCTGGCGCGTCTCGGCCGTCCCCTCGACAGCCCATGGTTTCTCAATCGGCCGAGCGAGCCTCTGCGGTAGCTCGACCGGTTCCATCATCTGGCCGATGAAGCCATCGGTGAGGACGATGACGGGATTCCGATAGCGATCGGCCAGCTCGAACGCCAACATGGTCAGGTCGCACATCTCCTGGACCGAATTCGGGGCGAGCACGATCGTGCGATAGTTCCCATGTCCCCCACCTTTGACGATCTGATGATAGTCGCTTTGCTCGGGCGCGATATTCCCAAGCCCCGGCCCTCCTCGCATGACGTCTACGATGACCGCCGGCAATTCCGCTCCGGCCAGGTACGAGATGCCTTCTTGCATGAGGCTGAGGCCAGGCCCTGAAGAGGCCGTCATCGTCCGCTCTCCGGCGGCGGCGGCTCCGTAGACCATGTTGATCGCCGCGACTTCGCTCTCGGCCTGGAGGAACGTTCCCCCCACCAAGGGAAAATATCGGGCGGCCGCTTCGGCGATCTCGCTCGCCGGCGTGATCGGATACCCGTAGAAAGATCGGCATCCGGCGAGGATCGCCCCGATGACTGCTGCTTCGTTGCCTTTCAGGAGGACGCGTGTCATTTTCTTTCCCTCCTCATGCGCGGGCGGCTGCCGCTTCCCGGAGGTATACGGTGATCGCGGCCGGCTCCGGACAGGCGTAGTAGCATACGCCGCATCCGGTGCATCCGCGTCCCACATAGCGCGCCGGATGGTATCCGTAGCTGTTCAAATATTCGGCCATCACGAGGACCTGCACCGGACACGCGGTCACGCACAGGCCACACCCCTTGCACAGATCCTCGGCGATCTCCACTCGCCCGCGATCCTCGATGCCTTCGACGCCCATATCTCCCCCTCATCCCTCGTATAAGCAAGCGCTATGCCACCCATCTCGTTCCTCATCCTCGGAGAAGGCGCCCACTGACGCTCGGTAATTCGTTGACGCTGCGCTCCTTCGTCAAGGAGCGCCAGCGTCCCTTTTCGTTGACCAGGCCTCCGCCGCCGCGATGCGCAAAATCACCACCTGGAGTGGGAGAATTTCCCCCTCATGCGACGGCAAGGAGAGAGCTGGCCTATCGAGCGGCGAAGCCGGTTGAGCCCTGTTCTCACGCGAGAGCCCGGCAGACCCCCGGCCCGCTCAATCGGTGGCGGGAGGATGTGGAAAAGGGGTTACGTGAGCCATTCTCGCGCCAACGATGCCGAGGTCATCGCCCTCCTTTCCCTCCGGGGAAGATGCTTCTCCCTAACGGATATGTTGTCAAGCCGGAGGACTCGCTTTATCATTGACCGCTCACATCATCGGAGGAGGGAAGAGATGAGACGATCGTGGGGCCTCATCCTCGTGAGCGCGACGTTGTTGTGGGCGTGCTCACCGCGCATGGAGTACGACGTGGTGATTCGTGGAGGGACGATCTACGACGGGAGCGGTTCGCCTCCCTTTGTCGGAGATGTCGCTATCCGAGGGGACACGATCGCCGCCATCGGATCGGTGGGGAACGCGCGCGGACGCGTGGAGATCAACGCCGCCGGGCTGGCTGTCGCTCCCGGCTTCATCAACATGCTCAGCTGGGCGACCGAGTCGCTCATCGCCGATGGCCGCTCGCAGAGCGATATTCGGCAAGGGGTGACGCTGGAAGTCTTCGGCGAAGGGTGGTCCATGGGCCCTTTGAACGAGACGATGAAGCGGGAGATGCTTGAGCGGCAGGGCGACATCAAATACGACATCCCCTGGACGACGCTCGGCGAATATCTCGAATATCTCGTGCAGCGCGGCGTCTCCACGAACGTCGCCTCGTTCGTGGGGGCGACGACCATTCGCATTCACGTCCTCGGATATGCCGATCGGCCGCCGACGTCGGAGGAGCTGGAGCGGATGCGGCAGCTCGTCCGTCAGGCGATGGAGGAAGGGGCGCTCGGCGTGGGTTCCTCGCTCATCTACGCGCCCGCGTTTTATGCGAGCACGGAAGAATTGATCGAACTCTGCAAGGTCGCCGCTGAGTATGGCGGCATGTACATCTCGCACATTCGGAGCGAGGGGAACCGATTGCTCGAAGCCATTGACGAGTTGATCCGCATCGCGCGCGAGGCGAAGATCCCGGCCGAGATCTATCACCTGAAAGCCGCCGGACGCGCCAATTGGCCGAAGCTCGAGGAGGCGATCCGCCGCATCGAAGCCGCGCGCGCTGCAGGTCTGCGCATCACGGCCAACATGTATCCCTACACGGCCGGGGCGACCGGATTGAACGCGGCCATGCCCCCTTGGGTGCAAGAGGGAGGGCATCGCGCGTGGATCGAGCGGTTGAAGAACCCCGCCATCCGCGAGCGCGTCAAACGCGAGATGCGCACGCCGACCGACCGATGGGAGAATCTCTATCTCATGGCCGGTTCGCCGGAGAACGTCTTGCTCGTCGGCTTCAAGAACGAAGCGTTGAAGCCGCTCACCGGCAAGACGCTCGCCGAGGTCGCTCGCCTGCGCGGGAAGTCGCCCGAGGACACGATCATTGACCTGGTCATTGAGGACGACAGCCGCGTGGACACCGTGTACTTCCTCATGTCCGAGGAGAACGTGAAGCGGCAGATCGCGCTCCCGTGGGTGAGCTTCGGCTCCGATGCCGAATCTTTAGCGCCGGAGGGCGTCTTCCTCAAATCGAATCCGCATCCGCGCGCCTATGGGACGTTCGCGCGCGTGCTCGGCCGCTATGTGCGCGAGGAGAAGGTCATCCCGCTTGAGGAAGCGATTCGACGCCTGACCTCGCTTCCGGCTGAGAACCTCAAGCTGGATCGGCGCGGGCGGCTGAAGGTCGGATACTTCGCCGATGTCGTCGTCTTCGATCCCGCGAAGATCCAGGATCATGCGACGTATGAGCGGCCGCATCAATACGCGACCGGTGTGCTCCATGTCTTCGTCAACGGCGTCCAGGTGCTCAAAGATGGCGAGCACACGGGGGCGAAGCCCGGGCGCGTCGTGCGCGGCCCCGGGTACAAGGGGCCGCGCGCTGGCCTCCGAGAATCGGCCCGCGAACAGCTTGCTCCTGTGGCGTGGTCAGGGCGCGGGTCACGAAGTTGACGTCGCATGTTCGGCTAGCCAGCGTTCGGCGTCCATGGCGGCCATGCAGCCGCTGCCGGCCGCCGTCACGGCCTGCCGATAGACGCGATCCTGCACATCGCCGCAGGCGAAGACGCCGGGCACACTCGTCATCGTCGAGCCCGGGCGCGTCCGAATGTAGCCGAGCTCATCCATCTCGAGCCAGCCTCGGAAGATCTCCGTATTCGGCTTATGGCCGATGGCGATGAAGAGGCCTCGAACGGGGAGGATTCGCCGCTCGTCCGTCTTCACGTTTCTGAGGAGCACGCCTTCGACCCGCCGCTCGCCGAGCACGTCCTCGACGACCGTGTTCCAGATGAAGGTGATCTTGGGATGCGCGAAGGCTCGTTCCTGCATGATCTTGGACGCGCGCAATTGATCGCGCCGGTGAATGACGTGCACGCGCGTGGCGAAGCGCGTGAGGAAGAGCGCTTCTTCCATCGCCGTATCGCCGCCGCCGACGACGGCGACTTCAACGCCATTGAAGAACGCGCCATCGCAGGTCGCGCAGGCCGAGACGCCGCGTCCGAGCAATCGCCGTTCGTTCTCCAGGCCGAGATATTTGGCCGAAGCTCCCGTGGCGATGATCACGGCATCGGCGAGCACGGGGATGTATCCATCCACAAGCAGCCGAAACGGGCGCTGCGAGAAGTCCACCGCCGTGACCGTCCCCAATCGCACTTCGGCGCCAAAGCGCACGGCTTGCGCTTCGAAGAGCCGCATCAATTCCGGGCCCATGATGCCATCGGGGAAGCCCGGATAATTTTCGACCAGCGTTGTCGTCGTCAATTGCCCGCCCGGTTCCGGGCCTTGGAAGACGAGCGGATTCAATTTCGCCCGCGCGGCGTAGAGCGCGGCGGTGAGGCCGGCTGGCCCCGTCCCGATGATCACCACTTGGCGACGTTCGGCGCCGGAGAAATCTTTTCCTTCAAAAGCGGAGAGATCCGGATGTCCTTCGCGCATCATCCCTCTTTGCCTCCGATTCGGACGTCACACGCCGTGTTGAGCGACATGCCCAAGTGAGGAATGTACCGAAGCCGAATGGAGACTTTCAAGCTCGGCGCGCCTCGCCTCGACTTCAAGAACGGGCGTCGTCCTGAAGGATCCGCCGCGCCGTCTCGTGCGCGCTCTTCAGGCAATCGCCGACGGCGATCCCTCCGCGATAATTCGCGCAGAAGTAGAGGCCTGCCGTCGCGCATTCGGCGCGTTCGAGCGCGGCGAGGATCTCTCCGTAGCCCAACTCGTATTGGGGGATCGCCCGTTCCCATCGGGAGACGTAGGCGAATTCGGGATCGCCCCGGATACGCATGATCTCGCCGAGCTCTTCGGCGACGATGCCGATCAACTCCTCATCGCTGCGCCGCGCCAGTTCCGGTCGGCGCATCCCGCCGACGAACGTCGTGAGCGTGATGCTCCCTTGTGGGGCGCGATCGGGGAAGATCGCGGAGTTCCAGATCGTCCCCAGGATGCGTCGTCCTTCCTTCTCCGGGACGAGGAATCCGAAGCCGTCAAGGGGTTGGCCGAGAGCCGTCTCGCGATATCCGAGGATGACGGCGCTCACCGGGGGGTATACGATGCGACGCAGCGCGCGCGCCGCTTCCGGGGCGAACGACTCGATGAGCGGAGCTGCCATGTACGCGGGCGTCGCCAGGACGACCCGTTCTGCCCGAAGGGCATCGCGGCGTCCGTCCCGCTCGAACGCGATCTCGAACGCCGCACCAATTCGGCTGATGCCTAAGGCGCGCGTCGCCAGCCAGAGGGCATCGCCAAGCGTCGTCGCAATGGCGCGCGGCAGCCTCCCCATCCCCTCTCGAAAGGAGAAGAGGCGCGCCGTGAGCCGCGAGGCCTCGGGACGCCGCCGCCGTTCTTTCACCCCGCGCACCAGTCCGAGGATCAGGCCGCCGTAGCGTTCTTCCAGCGCATACAGGCGCGGGAAGGCAAAGCGCACGCTCAAGCGCTCGGGATCGCCCGCGTAGACGCCGGCGACCAGTGGATTGACGGCGTAATCGAGGAACTCCTGTCCCACGCGTCGTCGCACGAAGTCGGCGACCGATTCCTCAGCTTCGGCGCGTCCGTGAAAGGGTTCGGCGAGCACCCGCAGCTTCCCGCGCCAGCTCCAGAGCCGACTCCGCACGAACGCAAGCGGCGACATCGGAAGCGGATGCAGCACTCCATCTCGAAGGATGTAGCGATTCTTCGCCGTCTCACGGGCGTACACCCGCTCCTCCACGAGACCGACGGCGGCGATCAGTTCCTGAAAGAGCGGCGTCGTCTCCAGCGCGCTATTGGGCCCCAGCTCGACCAAGTAACCGCGGATCCGTCGGCTTCGCATCGTCCCCCCCACTTCCTCTTCCGCTTCGAGGACGCGGACTGGAATGCCCGCGCGCTTCAAAAAGAATGCGACGCACAGCCCCGAGATGCCGGCTCCGACGATCACGACCTTCGGATTCACGCCCCAAGCGCCTCCAGGACGATCTCCTTCAAGGCTTCGGCGAACGTCTCCGAATCGTTCAACGCTTCGACGAGGACGAACGTGCGAATCCCGTGCGCGCGGGCGATCTCGCGGACTTCGTACCCCAGTTCGTAGAGCGTCTCGATGTGATCGGAGACGAAGCTGATCGGGACGAGGACCAGATCTCGCACGCCCTCGCGGGCGAATCGCTTCACGACATCGGCAGTGGAGGGCTCCAGCCATCGAACCGGTCCGACCCGACTTTGAAAAGCGAGCGTCGTGGGCACGCGGGCATAGAGATCCCGATGCTCGCTCCGGGTGCGGAGGTCCGTGAGGATGGCTTCGACCGAACGCTTCGTCTCCTCCAGATAGGGATCGCCATCCTCGATGAAGCGCACCGGGAGACCGTGCGCGCTGAAGACCAGAGCCCATGACGCGTCCAGGAGGTTGTGGCGGCGCACCGCTTCTTCAATCCGCTCGACGACGGCGCGCACGTAGAGCGGGTGATCGGGATAGCTTCGGATCGTGACGATCGGGATCGCGGGCGAACCGAGCTTGCGCCACACGCGATGGAATTCGTTCAGGCTGGATCCGGTCGTCGTGAAGGAGAATTGGGGATAGAGCGGCAGAAGCGTGAGCGCGCGAACGCCTTCCGCGAGCGCCGTCCGAACAGCCTCCTCGATCAGCGGGTGCCAATAGCGCATGCCGATATAAACGCGGCAATCCAGATGCGCCCGCAGCCGTTGCTCCAGCCGCTCCGCCTGGCGTTGCGTCCACATCAAGAGCGGCGAGCGTCCCCCAATGTGCGCATAATGGCGGGCGACGGCTCGAGCGCGCACCTTCGCGATCGCGCGCGCCAGGGGGCGTTGCCACAGCCGCCCCATCGGTATGCGGAAGATGTCCGGATCCGAGAAGAGGTTCCGAAGAAACGGTTCAACGGCGCGCAGCGAATCCGGCCCGCCGAGATTGAACAGGAGAACCCCATGCTCGGGCATGAGCGACCTCCACCGGAAGCGATCATACCGTCCGTGAGAAGATCGGTCGCTCCCGCATCATGCGTTCGAGATGCGCATCGAAGCACATCGCGATGTTGCGGATGACGAGCCGCCCAAGATCCGTGACGATGAGCTTCTCTTCGGTGATCCGCAGCAAGCCATCGGCGACGAACTCCTCCAATTTCGCGAGCGCCTCGGCGAAGTACTCGTCGAAGCGAAGGCCGAATTGCCCCTCCACGTCCGCCTTGGTCAACTCCATGTCGCACATCAACCGCATGATGACGTGGCGGCGCACGACGTCGTCATCGGTGAGGCGATAGCCGAGCGCCGTCGCCGGTCTGTCGGCCGCGATCCGGGCGTAGTACGACTTCAGCTCCTTGTAATTCTGCGCGTAGATGCGATCGAACTGACTGATGGCCGACATGCCGAAGGCATAGAGATCGGCGCCGGCGCGCGTCGAATACCCTTGGAAATTGCGATAGAGCGTCTTCTCCCGCTGCGCGCGCGCCAACTCGTCCTCCGGCTTCGCGAAGTGATCCATGCCGATGTAGATGTATCCGGCCTGGCTCAGCGTCTCGATCGTCAGCTTCAGCAGGCGCAGCTTCACCTCTGGTGTGGGCAGGTCCTCCTGTCGAATCAACCGTTGGTGCGGCTTGAGCCACGGGACGTAGGCGAAGTTGAAGACGGCGATCCGATCCGGATCGAGCGCGATCACTTTCTCCAGCGTGCGCGCGAAGGAGTCGAGCGTTTGAAACGGCAGGCCGTAGATGAGGTCCACGTTGATGCTGCGGAATCCCAGCTCGCGCGCCCACTCGATGGCGCGGCGCGTGATCTCCTCCGGCTGGAGGCGATTGACGGCCTGCTGGACGACGGGATCGAAATCCTGCACGCCCAGGCTTACACGATTGAAGCCGCTCTCGCGAAACGCCCTCATGTGCTCGAGGGTGAGCCCGCGCGGATCGATCTCCACGCCGACCTCGGGATCTTCCCCGAAGGGAAAGCGCTCGGCGATGAAGCCGGCCAGCTCGCGGATCTCTTCCGGACGAAGATAGGAGGGCGTTCCCCCTCCCCAATGCAATTGCGTGACCTTCCGCTCCGGAGCGATCCATGTCCGCACGAGCGCGATCTCGCGTTCCACATGGTCCAGGTATCTCCGAATCGTCTCCGGACGATGCGTCACCAGCATCGTGCAACCGCAGAAATAGCAGAGCGTGTCGCAAAACGGGATGTGCACATACAGCGAGAGATCGGCTCTCGGTCGCGCGGCGTTATTTTCGAGGATCGCCGCTTGGAAGTCCTCCGGCCCGAACTCCGGCGTGAAGACTGGCGCCGGCGGATAGCTCGTATACCGCGGTCCGGGCCGATCGTATTTTCGCAGCAGATCCAGCTCGACGAATTCCAGACTCTTCATGATCCTGTCTCCGGCGAGCGCGGCGACGCGTCAGGGTGACGCTTCGCCGCGCTGAACATGATATTGTGGGCTCTCGCGCTTGACGGTGTCCACGAGACGACGCACGTTCTCGACCGGCGTCTCCGGCAGAACCCCGTGCCCGAGGTTGAAGATATGCCCGGCGCCGACGCCGAATCGCGCGAGGACCTTCCGCGCTTCTCGGACGACGACCTCCGGGGACGCGAGCAAGACGGTGGGATCGAGATTCCCCTGCAGGGCGACGCGATCCCCCGTTTGTCGCCGTGCGCGCGCCAGATCGCACGTCCAATCCACGCTGAGGACGTCGGCTCCGGTCTCGACGAGCGCTTCGATCCAGGCGGCCGTTCCCCGCGAGAAGAGGAGGATGGGAACGCGTCGCGGCGCCGTGGCTTTGACGACTTCGATGACCCGGCGGACGTAGGCGAACGAGAACTCCAGGAAACCATCCGGATCGAGCAATCCGGCCCACGTATCGAAGAGCTGCACGGCATGCACGCCGGCTTCGATCTGGGCGTGCAAGAAGCGAGCGACGGCGTGCGCGATCTTCTCAAGGAGCGCGTGCGCGACGCTCGGGACCTCGTGCGCGAAGACGCGCGCGCGACGAAAATCATCCCTGCCGCTGCCCTCGACCATATAGACGAAGAGCGTCCAGGGGGCTCCGGCGAATCCGATGAGCGGCACGCGCCCGCGCAAGCGCTCCTGAGTCGCGCGAATGGCCTCCAAGATATAGCTCAGCTTCTCCTGCGGCTCGGGGATCACCAAACGCGCCACATCCGCAGCCGTGCGCACGGGATTCTCGATGTGCGGTCCCCCGCTTTCTTCGATCCGCAGCCTGAGCCCCATCGCTTCGGGGACGACGAGGATGTCCGAGAAGAGGATCGCGGCGTCCACGCCGAGCTGCTCCACGGGCTGCACGGTGATCTCGGCCGCCAGTTCCGGCGTGCGACACAGTGTGAGGAAATCATAGCGCTCGCGCAGCGCCCGATAGGAGGGCAAATACCGCCCCGCCTGGCGCATCAGCCAGATCGGCGTGCGTTCGGTCGGTTCCCGTCGGCACGCCCTCAGGAAGAGGTCGTTCTCCGGCGGTCTCATGCCGTCTCTCCTCGATGCCCGTGTCGAAGGATCGCGCGAGCGAGCGCTTCGGCCGAGCGCGCTTCAGGGCGAAGGTGCACGGGCACCCCCACCGCTTGGCAGGCGCGAGCCGTCGTCTCCCCGAGAACGGCGATCGTCGGCAGAGGGCCGCTCGCTTCGTTCGAGAAGAGCGTTGGGAAATCCGGGAAGAAGTCCACGAAGTTCCGAACGCTGGATGGGCTGAAAAAGGTGACGACGTGAATCTCTCCGCGCCGAAGCGCCCGCCAGAGGGCGCGCCGCATCTCCGGCGGGGGATTCGGCTTCACCGTCCGGTACACGGTGACGGTGTCAACGGAAAAACCCGCCTCCTGCAATCGGCGCACGAGCGTCTCCTCGGCCAGATCGCCCTTGGGGAAGAGGAATCGGCGCTCGCGGGCCGTTCGATCGGCAGCGATCGCCTCGGCCAGATGCGCGGCATCGAAATCGTCCGGTAGCGGCGCGACCGCGAATCCATACGTGGCGATCGCACGGGCCGTCTTCGGGCCAACAGCATGAAAAGTCCGCGCGCGGAGGCGCGCCAGATCGAAAACACGCGCGCAGCGCTCCAGGAAGAAGCGCACGGCGTTCGGACTCGTGAAGATCAGATCCGTATAGGCGTCAATGTGCTGGAGGCACGCATCGCACGCTTCCCACGACTCCGGAGGGGCGATCTCTATGGTCGGGAAGAAGAGCGGTTCTGCCCCACCTTCCCGAAGGAGCGCGGCGAACTCTTGCGCTTGGTCCCGGGGTCGCGTGATGAGGACCACGAGGGAGGAACGCTTTGGGGATTCCCGCCCCATCTTCGCTCTCACTTGAGTGGGAAAGTCTAGAGGGGGCCGGCCCTCGACGTCAAGCCGAATGCCCACGGGCCTCCGAACGCGTGCTTCTCCCTCGCCTGGCGACTCGCTGAGATGGTACAATACTTGTCGCTTCGGGGCGGCAGATGCGCCGGAGCGTGAGCGGCCTCGCTGCGAGGTCGTCTCGCTGTGAAGAAAGAACGCGCAGAGGAGGTCACGGCCTATCGGTACGATTTTCGGGCATACGCACGGCTTGAAGGCGAGTCACCGTCGGCGGTTAGAACGGCTCTCTCACCGTCGCCTTCCTCCCGATCAGATCATCACGCCGGAGCTGGCGCGCGCGCTCGCGGAGCTCTCCCATGAGATGCATCGGCAAGTGGGTGTGCTGGTGGATCGTAAGGGGCGGATCGAATACGTCGTCGTGGGCGATGCGCGCCAGATCGTGTGGCCGGATCTGCGCCGCATTCGGACGTCGAGCGGGCGATTTTGCGGCCTGCGTTGCCTTCACACGCATCTTCACGGGGAGCCGTTCACGGAGGAGGATCTGACGGATTTGGCCTTGCTGCGGCTGGATGTGATGGCGATCGTGGAGGTGACCGACCAGGGAGCGCCCGCGCGCGTGCACGTCGCGCACCTGTTGCCGGCTCAGCCGGGGGATCCCGACGGCGGGAGCGTCGCCTCTCGCTTTCAATTCCTCGAGCCCAAGCCTCCCGGTCAACTCGGGGTGAATTTTCTGGAGCTGATCGAATCGCTTGAAGAAGAGTTGGCGCGGAATCGGCGTCTGGTGCACCCGCAGGATGAACGCGATCGCGCGCTTCTGGTGAGCGTGACGACGGGCTCGCTGGCCGAGGCGGAAGAATCGCTCGAGGAGCTGCGGCTGTTGAGCGAGTCGGCGGGACTGCTCGTCCTCGATACCCTCGTGCAGCGGCGCAAGGAGTACGACCCGAAATTCCTCATCGGGAAGGGGAAGCTGCGGGAGGTCCTCATCCGCGCCTTGCAATTGGGCGCGGACATGATCGTCTTCGATCAGAATCTGACGCCGGGACAGGTCCGGTCGATCACCGCCGCGACGGATTTGAAGATCCTCGCTCGCACGCAACTGATCCTGGACATCTTCGCCCAACCGGCGCGCTCGCGCGAAGGGC
>Ga0101943_1001079_pt1:17500-20000 | contig 27699 bp, 23 predicted proteins | sample DewCreD2012metaG_5_FD_75244 | JGI IMG/M metagenome (GOLD analysis project Ga0101943, IMG submission 75244) | Hot spring sediment bacterial and archeal communities from British Columbia, Canada, to study Microbial Dark Matter (Phase II) - Dewar... ... | reverse complement strand
TTCAGGAGGTGACCTGGGAAGAGGCGCTCGATGCGATGGCAGAGAAGCTGCTGGCGATCAAGGAGCAGTATGGTCCGGAGTCGGTAGCCATCTTCGGGCATACCTCCGGCGAGTTCTGGTTCACTGACTACTTTGCCCAGGCGTGGGGTACACCGAACGCCAGCAAGCCTTCATCTTCGCTATGCACCAGCCCGCGCGAAGAGGCATCGCTGCTGACGGTGGGCTTGCCGGTGGGCGGTCATGAACCGGTGGATTGGGAAGGCGTGCGCTGCATAACGCTGATCGGCAGTCACATCGGCGAAGATTCGCGCAACACGGTGATGCAGGATTTCGCCAAAGCCTGGGCGCGTGGGGCCAAAGTGATCGTCGTCGATCCGCGTTTCTCCAGCGTCGCCGCCAAGGCAGATTATTGGCTCCCCATCAAACCGGGAACGGATACAGCGCTTCTGTTGGCCTGGATTCACGTACTGATCACCGAACATCGCTACGACGCGGCGTACGTGGCTGAGTGGACGCAAGGGTTCGACAAGCTGGCAGCCCACGTCGCCGAGATGACGCCGGAGTGGGCTGCTGCAATCACGGAGCTAGACCCAGAGCTGATTCGCACGACTGCACGTGTCATGGCCGAGCATCTGCCCCAGTCGGTGATCGTGCCTGGCCGTCACGTGACCTGGTACGGCAACGACACGCAGCGCATGCGCGCTGTCTACATCATGAACTCCCTGTTGGGCGCATATGGCCGCGAGGGCGGCATCTACTTCAGTAAGTCGCCTTACATCGAAGCCTACCCCCATCCACCTTTCGCTGTGGCAGGCAGCTCCGGCGGTTGCTCCGCCGAACCAGGCGCCGAGAACGGCGAGTTGCCGGTCGGACCTTCCGGCAAAGCGCGTGCAGATGGTGCTCGCACCAAGTTCTTGCGCGGCCCGACTGCCATGCAGGAACTGATCGAGCCGATGATCACAGGCGAGCCTTATCCCATCAAGGCGCTGATCGTCTATGGCGTTAATTTGCTCAATACGGTGCCAAATGTTCCGCGCACGATCGAAGCGCTGAAGAAGCTCGACCTGGTCGTCGCCATCGACGTCTTGCCGATGGAGCATGTGGCGTGGGCGGACATTGTTCTGCCAGAGGCGACAATGTATGAACGCTTTGAAGATGTGTGGACGGTCTCCCACAAGACTCCCTACATTGCGCTGCGCGAGCCAGCCGTCGAGCCGTATGCGGACACGAAACCCGCCTGGTGGATGGCGCGTGAGCTAGGGCTGCGCGTCGGTCTGGAGAAATACTTCAAATGGGAGACAGTCGAGGAGTTCGTCGCCACCCGCCTGCAGAGCATCGGCTATACCATCGAGAAGTTGCGAGAGGAAGGCGGCATCATCGTCCAGAAGGGTAAACCGTATCTGAGTGATTTCAAAGGCACCTCACCTTTCAAGACCCCTTCGGGCAAGATCGAGTTGTACTCGGAGACGCTGGCCCTGGCTGGTCAGGATCCGTTGCCGGTGTACACGCCGGTCGAGGAGCCGCCGCCTGGATGGTTCCGCCTGCTGTACGGTCGCCATCCGGTGCACACCTTCGCCAAGACGCAGAACACGCCGCTTCTGCATCAACTGAACCCAGAAAACGACCTCTGGCTCAACGCCGATGTGGCCGCCTCGTTGGGGGTCAAAGATGGCGATCGAGTCTGGCTGGAAAATCAGGATGGTGTGCGCAGCGGGCCGATCAAGGTCAAGGCGACGCAACGGATCCGCCCGGATGCCGTCTTTATGTCGCACGGTTTTGGCCGCAATGCACCGGGCCTTTCGCTGGCCAATGGCAAGGGCGCCAGCGACGCAGCGCTGATCACGCGCTATGCGCTGGACCCGATCTGTGGCGGAGCTGGCATGCGCGTCAACTTTGTTCGCATTGTAAAGGAGGCGTAACCCATGGCGTTCTATGCATTTTTGCTGGATCTGGCGCGTTGCATTGGTTGCGAGGCGTGCGCTGCCGCCTGCATGGCCGGCAACGAGCTGCCCTTTGGCGCACAATACATCCATCTGATCGAGCAGACGCAGGGTGCCTTTCCTGACTTAACCGGCGGCTTCAAAAATCACCGCTGCTATCATTGCGCCGACGCCGCATGCGTGAAGGTCTGCCCGACCGGTGCGCTCTATAAAGAAGACGGTTTGACGCGGCTCAACCGGGAGGTTTGCATCGGCTGCGCATACTGCGTCGATGCCTGCCCCTTCGACGTGCCACAGATCGTGAACGGCCGCTCCAGTAAATGCGATGCCTGTGCTGCTGCGACCAAAGCGGGCGGCCAGCCATGGTGTGTGCGTACCTGTCCAAGTGATGCCCTGCGTTACGGAGAACGTCAGGAAATTTTGGCAGAGGCGCATCAACGGGTCGAGGCGATCAAGGCACGTTATCCCAGGGCGCGCGTCTATGGTGAGACGGAAGCAGGCGGTCTGGGCGTCGTGATAGTGCTGACGGATGAACCGGAGGCGTTCGACCTGCCCGTCAA
>Ga0101943_1001073_pt1 | contig 27850 bp, 23 predicted proteins | sample DewCreD2012metaG_5_FD_75244 | JGI IMG/M metagenome (GOLD analysis project Ga0101943, IMG submission 75244) | Hot spring sediment bacterial and archeal communities from British Columbia, Canada, to study Microbial Dark Matter (Phase II) - Dewar... ... | reverse complement strand
TCACCGAACTGGCGCTGAATGGATTACCCGCGATTCTGGTGCCTTATCCTTACGCGGCAGGAGGACATCAGCGGTATAATTGTCAGGCGATGGTGCAACGGGGAGCCGCTTGGATGATGGAGCAGACTGAGCTTTCACCTGAACGGCTTGCACGGGCGTTGATGACCCTGCGCGACTGCCCCCAACGGCGTCTGGAGATGAGTCGATGCGCCCGTGAATGGGCAATTCCCGACGCGACCGAGCGCGTGCTTCAAGTGATTCGGTCCCTTCTGCCCAGTGGGTTCGATGGAACCGTCTCGTCGTGCTAAGGAGGTATTGTGATGCAATCTCCCACGGGCATTCCGCTGACCACAGGGCGTGAACCCAGCTTGCAGGACCGCTTCCATCTAATCGGAATTGGAGGCGCAGGGATGTCCGCACTGGCTCGCTGGCTTGCCGCACTGGGCGCCACCGTAAGTGGTTCTGATTTGGTCGAGTCGCCCGTCCTATCAGAGCTGCGCACGCGCGGTATTCGCGCCTATGCTCCCCATGACCCAACCCAGATGGGCGATCCCACATGGGTGGTCGTATCCGATGCGGTGCATCCTGACAATCCTGAAGTGATTGAGGCGGTGCGGCGTGGCTTGCCCCTCTGGCGACGCTCGCAACTGATGGGTTGGCTGCTGAAGCCTTACCGGGTGATTGCGGTGAGTGGTACGCACGGGAAGACCACGACCACCGCGATGCTCGCCACAATTCTGGAGGAGGCAGGCTATGATCCCCTGGTGCTGCTTGGTGGCGACATGCCCGCCGCACAAGCCCCATGGGCAGGCAATATTCGGCTGGGCAAGGGTGAATGGGCCATAGTGGAGGCGTGCGAGGCGTATGAGGCGTTCCTTGACCTGGAGCCAGAGATTGCGCTCGTCACGAATATAGACCCCGACCATCTGGACTATCACGGCACCTTTGAACGGCTACAGGAGAGTTTTCTGCGCTTTTGCCAGCGTGTTCGCCCTGGTGGGCACAGGGTCTGTTGTGGCGACAATCGGGGCGTGCAGGAGCTGTGCCAGCGGCTCCATGCGCGCGGTTCGCATGCGCGCCCGCCGCTGCTTTATGGCTTGGGTGAGCACAGTGACCTGCGTGCCGAGATTCTGCAGCGCCTCCCCAACGGCACCGATTTTCAGCTCCTACCTAATCCGATGGTTCCCTCTTCCCTCTGGGGAGAGGGTCAGGGTGAGGGGCCAATGCCACCAGTCTTTCACCTGCCTCTGCCAGGCGATCACAATGTGCAAAACGCGCTGGGGGCGATTGCCGTCGCCTTGCTGCTTGGCATTCCTATCAAGGTGCAACAGCTTGCCCTGGCACGATTTGCTGGGGTGAAGCGTCGGCAGGAACTTATCGGTGAGGCAGCAGGAATCACCCTCATAGACGACTATGCCCATCACCCTGTCGAGATTGAGGCGACCATTGCCGCGCTGCGCCAGCGATTTCCGAACCGCCGACTGGTCATTCTCTATCAGCCCCATCTCTACAGCCGCACGCGCGACCAACTAAAAGGGTTAATTCACAGTTTGCGTGCGGCGGATCTGGTGGTTATCACCGATATCTACCCCGCCCGAGAGAAACCGATACCTGGCGTCAGTGCGTCGCTGATTGCGGATGGCTTGCTGGAGAGTGAACCGCCCTTCGAATCGCCACCCACCCTCTATGTGCCCATCAAGGAGCAGATTCCCCATCGCCTGCTGCCTCATCTGTTGCCCGGCGATGTGGTGGTCACGATGGGTGCAGGCGATATCGACAAAATTGCACCTTTGCTGCTGCGGCGGCTGGAGGTGCGCGGGCAGGTGCGCCAGCTGCGCATCGCCGTGCTGATGGGAGGCGACTCGCCCGAACGCGATGTGTCACTGCTGTCGGGCATGCGTGTGCTGCAGGCACTGGACCCCGAACGCTTTATCGGCATCCCTGTGGACCCTGCCCTGATGCACAGCAAAGAGGGTGTATGGGGACTGCTCGACCTATTGCAGAACGAGCGCCCCGACCTTGCCTTCATCGCACTGCACGGGCGACACGGGGAGGACGGCGCAATCCAAGGGCTGCTGGAGATGCTCGGTATCCCCTACACTGGCTCCGGTATTCTGCCCAGCGCACTCGCGATGAACAAATATGCCGCCAAAATCATTCTGCAATCGGTTGGGCTGACCGTGCCGCCGGGCATCCTGGTTCATCAAGGCGAGCTGTCGGACGGACTGGACCCGCTTGACCTGCCTGGGCTGTCCCGCCTGAAGCTGCCTCTGATTGTCAAGCCCAACGAGGGCGGCTCCACACTGGGCACCACGCGCGTGTGGGAATGGGCACAGCTACCCCGCGCCCTGCGCAAAGCCTTCGCCTATGATGAACGCGCCCTGATCGAGGAGTTGATCGAAGGCGTGGAAGTTTCCGTGCCGGTGCTGGGCACGCGCGAGCCGCGTGCGCTGCCCCCAGTGGAGATCGTGCCGCGCACCGGGTTCTACGGCTTTCAGGCAAAATATACGCCCGGCATGACCGACGAAATTGTGCCTGCTCGCCTACCCAACGAAATGCTCGAATGGTTGATGGCAACTGCTTTGCGAGCGCATCTCGCGCTCGGCTGCCGCAGCATGAGCCGTGTGGACATCATCCTGCACGGTTCGACGCCGTTCGTGCTGGAGGTAAACACGGTTCCCGGCTTGACCCCCACCTCCCTGCTTCCGCGCAGCGCAGAGGCAGCGGGTATCTCCTTTCCCCAGCTCATTAACCGCATCATCGAGGACGCCCTGGAGGGCTGGCAATGAGAAGGCAGACGCGCCGCACATCACGCCCCCCTCATGCTCCCCCTGTGCTGATCGTTGGTTCGGTCAGACAGGGCGAACCAGCACGCCCAGCCAGGCGAGTGCGCACCCCCAAGCGCCGTTCATCACTCCTTGTCCGGCATGCCGCACGCATCGAGCAATGGCTCTGGCTGCTCGCAGGCGCGTTGCTAATGCTTAGCATCTGGACATCACCGCGCATGCAACCGCGCCAGCTGATCGTGAATGGCGTACCACCCGCTGCCCAACCGGTCATTGAGAGGCATCTGCGTCAGCTCTGGGAGAGGCAACCGTACAGCGTGCGGCTCGGCGTCCGCGCTCTCGAAAACGAGCTGACACGCTTTCCATGGATCGCGCAGGTGGCAGTGCGCCCCCAACTGCCTGCTCAACTTCAGATCGATGTGCAGCCTCGTGAGGCATTCGTGGAGGTACGCGCGACAACTTCGTACCGCACCCAGCTCCAACCCCAGCGAATCTTCATCGACCCGGCAGGAATCGTGTTCCAGTCGCCGAATCCCCCTGACAGAGCACCTGGTGGGGTAATCTTTTTAGGGAGTGCCGCCATGCCACCAGAAGGCGTCCTGAAAGAGGGTTCGCCTCTCTGGCGTGCGTTCGAACTGTTACGGACATTAAGTAAGCACGGGCGTCTTGCGCAATATGTCCGAACCGTCCGAATCGAGCCTGAAGGTGAGCTGCAGCTCACCTGTCAGGCGGTGGGGGGTGCGACAATGCAGTTTCGGCTGGGGGATGCGACGCCTTATCAGCAGCAGGCGCAGATGATCCATCTGCTGCTGACCAACTTACCGGCGCAACATGCCCAATGGGAATATGTTGATCTGAAAAGCCCCTTCTACCCAGCGGTCAAGCCGCTGTCCAAAGGGGCAGAAGAGAACAGGGGCCAAACACCATGACAGCGGAAAGTAAGCGTGCACAGTGGTTGATCTTTTTTATCATCTGGCTGGTTGTGGGGGCACTGCTCGGCGTTGCGCTCAAGGCGCAGTTCCGCCTGCATACCGCCGAGCTGCCCAGCACCCGCCTGCCCGAACTGGCGCGTGCCTATGTGCAGGAAAAGCGCACCGTGCAGGCGATGGAAAACGAAATTCGTCAACTGCGGCAAAAAACCACGGAACTGGAAAACGCACTCGCCACCGGCACCAAGCAAACCAAGGTGCTGAACGATAGCCTGCAAGCCGCGAAAATGCTTGCTGGGCTGGTCGAGGTCGAGGGGCCAGGCATTGAACTCATCCTGCGTGACAGTGAACGGCGTCCCACTTTCGGCTCCCCCGAATCGCAGTTGATGGAGCTCTACATTATTCATGATTACGACCTGCTGCGTGTGGTAAACGAGCTGCGTCAGGCGGGTGCAGAAGCCATCGCGATTAATGGACAGCGGTTGGTCGCCACCAGCGCGATTCGCTGCGTAGGGCCGGTCATCTATGTGAACGACATCAAAATGGCATCGCCGTTTGTGATCCATGCGATTGGTGACCCGAACACATTGATGGGTGCACTCAAGACGCCGGGCGGCGTGCTATCGGATATTATCGATGTGGACTCTAAGATGGTGGAGCTCCATGCACGCGACAAGGTGCGGATTCCTGCCTACACAGGTTCCACCCAATTCCGCTTTGCCAAGCCGGTGCCTTCGGAGGAGGTTGCAAAGTGATTGCGATAGGGATGCTTGGGCTGTTGCTGGGGCTGTTGCTGGCCTATCTCGTGCTGGATATTCCGATTCCAGCGGAGTGGGCGTCGTATCTGTCGCTGGCGGCGCTGGCAGGTCTGGACACCGCGTTCGGAGGCTGGCGTGCCGCGCTCGAAGGGCGCTTCCACCCCGATGTCTTCGTGTCGGGATTCGTGGTGAATGCGCTGCTTGCCTCGTTGCTGGCCTATCTGGGTGACCGTATGGGCGTGGACCTGTTCCTCGCGGCGGTCGTCACCCTTGGCGGACGGATGTTCCTCAATCTTTCCATCATCCGTCGCTACTATCTCAATCAATGGTCATTAAGAAGGACACGCGGATGAACCCGATTGTCGCGCTCGATATCGGCACAACGAAGGTCTGCTGCCTTATCGCCCGCCCAATGGCGGACGGTATAACGCAGATCGTCGGCTATGGCGTGGCTCCCTGTCGCGGGCTGCGCCAGGCAATGGTTGTCGATATCGACGAGACCGTTGCCGCCATCGAGCATGCCGTGCAGAACGCGCAATCGATGGCGGATATCCCAGTCCATCAGGCAATTGTGGGCGTGACGGGCGCCCATATTGAAACCATCCAGCGTCGCGCCGAAATCGTGATCACCCGCCCCGACCGCGAAATCACCCAAGAGGATATCGAGCGCCTCCGTTTCCAGATCCAGCAAGTGGCTCTGCCACCAGACCGCGAGCTGCTCCACATCCTGATCCGCTCCTATATTGTGGACGGGCAGCGTGGGATCGCGAATCCTGTCGGCATGAGCGCCACCCATTTACAGGCGGAGGCACTCCTTGTAACAGGAGGGCTGACCTTCCTGCAGAATATTCGACGGTGTGTGGAACGGGCGGGATTACACCCGCAGAGGCTGGTGCTGGAGCCTTACGCCTCTGGACAGGCGGTGCTGACCCCTGAAGAGCGGGAAGTGGGTGTCGCTCTGCTCGATATTGGGGGAGGCACCACGGATATTGCTCTCTTTCTCGAGGGCAGTCTTGCCTTCACCACCTCGCTGCCGTTCGGGGGCAACCATGTGTCGCGGGATGTATACTTAATGTTTCGCGTCGCCTCGCCCGAAGAGGCGGAGCGCGTGAAGCGGGAGTACGGATGTGCCTTAGCGGAACGCGTGCCCGATGACGAACTGGTCAGCTATCAAGAGATGGGCACCTTCCAGCAGCGGCGCGTGCCCCGCCGTCTTTTAACCGAAGTGATCGAGGAGCGGATGCGCGAAATCTTCGAGCTGGCTTATGGTGAGATTCAGCGATCGGGGCTGGCGTCCCGCTTAGCGGCGGGTGTGGTGCTGACCGGCGGCGGCGCCTGCCTCCCTTGCACAGCCGAGCTGGGGCGGCAAGTGTTTGGGGCGCTCCCTGTGCGCATCGGCATCCCGACCATTCATATGCATGCTGCAGGCGATGGGGAAATCGGAATGGCACACACTATTCAGCAACCCGCTTTCGCTACTGCCGTTGGACTGCTTCTTATCGGGGCACAGGAACGCACGCTCCACCCCGATGAAGGAGCGCCTCAACGCCTGTGGAAATGGTTGGTGCAACGGTTCAAACGCATGTTCAAACGGTGAGAGCAAGACACCAATCGGGCGCGAGCGGCGAACGAGCACGGCTCGGACGCCGCTCTCCCCAAAAAGGAGTACCACCATGGCAAAGGATAGCACGAAAACGAGCCAGACAAGGAGCGAAGAAATGGAGCTAAGGCAAGCTTGCATCAAGGTCGCCGGGGTCGGCGGGGGCGGCAGCAACGCCGTCAACCGCATGATTGAGGTAGGCATCCAGGGCGTGGAGTTCATCGCAATGAACACTGATGCGCAGGTGCTGAACCTCTCGCGCGCGCCTTACAAACTGCAACTGGGTCCAAGCGTCACGCGCGGGCTGGGGGCAGGAGGCAACCCGGAAGTGGGGCGCAAAGCCGCGGAGGAGAGCTGCACCAATATCCGTCACGCCCTCGAAGGGGCCGATCTCGTCTTCATCACGGCGGGCTTGGGCGGGGGCACGGGCACCGGCGCCGCGCCCATCATTGCCGAGATCGCCCGCGAACTCGACGCGCTCACCATCGCCGTCGTTACCAAACCGTTCCGCTTCGAAGGACCCCGCCGTGCCAAGGTCGCCGATGCAGGCGCCGAGCAGCTCCGCGAGCATGTGGACGCAATGATCGTCATTCAGAACAGCCGCCTGGTAGACATTTCCGATCGCACCACCACGATGTCCGAAGCCTTCCGCCTCGCTGATGATGTTCTGCGTAGTGGTGTGCAGGGCATCTCCGACATTATTCAGAAACCTGGCGTGGTCAATGTCGACTTTGCCGATGTACGGACCATCTTCAAGGACGCGGGCACCGCAATGATGGGGCTGGGCAAAGGCACCGGCGAACATCGCGTGCTACAGGCAATGCAGAACGCCATGACCAGCCGACTGCTCGAAGCCTCCATCGACGGCGCCAAGCGTATCCTGGTCAATATCACCACGCCACCTGATGTGGGCTTGCACGAGATCGAAGAAGCGATGAACCTGCTGTACGAGCGAGCCGACCACGAAGATGCCAACATTGTCTGGGGCTGGGTGATTGACGAAACCAGCAGCGATGTGGTCTATGTGACCCTGCTGGTCACGGGCTTCCCCGAGACGCCGCCCGAACAGGCGGTGGTGCAGGTCGAGCGCAAGGAGGAACCCGCCCCCACAATTATTGTGCCCTCTATCGGGCGCTCCCCTGCTCGTCCCCCCGTATCGCCCGCGGCGCCCCCACTGAACAGCACCAGCTCTGAGCGTAAACCTGACCCGGAAGATTACGAACTCCCCGCTTTCCTGCGTCGACGCGATATTCAGCCATGAGAAGCAACGGGTGCGACGGAGCATCCGCCGTCGCACCCATCCCGGTGCCCATAATCTTCCCAACTTCCGTGGAAGCTGCGGTGTCTTCTCGCGCGGTACGGCACTACTCATACCGCAAGGCAACGATTGGGTCCAGATTAGCCGCCCGCCAAGCGGGGTACAGCCCAAACACCAGCCCCACTGATGCCGAGAACAGGAACGCCCCAATCGCCGCCCACAGTGGAAAATAGAAACTCAATCCGTTCTCGCCAAAGGCATCGGAACGCTTCGTGAGCCATTCGATCCCCTCACCGAAGCCCCAGCCGAGCGCCATGCCAATCAGCCCACCAATTGTCGCCAGCGTCGCCGATTCAATTAGAAACTGAAGTAGAATCTGCTCCCTGCGTGCGCCAACCGCTTTGCGAAGCCCAATTTCGCGCGTGCGTTCTGTAACGGAGACCAACATAATGTTCATAATGCCGATGCCGCCCACTAACAGCGCAAGCCCGGCGATACCGCCCAGCAACAAGCCAAACAGTGAGATGACGCGCGTAATCGCCTGCAAAATGCTTTCCAGCGTGTCCACGCGAAAATCGGGCTGATTATTGTGCAGGCGCATTAGCGTTTCCCAGATGGCGTCCATCGCGGCGGCGGTCTGCTCCCGCGAATTGGGCATGGCGAAAATCACCGAAAGGTGCTCGTCCCCTGACCAGCGACGCAGCGCGGCATACAGGGGCAGATAGACTGCATTATCCTGATCCTCGCCGAAGGCGCGCCCGCGCTTTTTCAGCACGCCCACCACACGCACCTGGGTACCGTCCAGCAAGATTTCCTGCCCGACTGGGTCATTTTTGCCGAACAGTTTCCGCGCTGTTTCATAGCCCAGCACAGCGAGCTTCTCGCCCGCTTCAATCTCGTGGGGTTCAAAAAAGCGTCCCTGTGCAATCTCCAACGCGCGAGCGGTCAGGTAGCCATCGGCAACACCCGATACGGTCGCCCGCACCTTCTCGCCCTGATAGACAATCTCCTTCTCGCCCAACTCGCGTTCCGCCGTCACGACCCGCAGGGTGTCCAGCGAACGGATGGCGTTGAGGTCCTGCAAGGTTAACCCCTCTACTGTGCCGCCGCGTTCCTCGCGCCGCAGGCGTTCGGAAGGGTCGTACGCCACAATGATCACATCGGAACCCAGTTTTTCGAACTCCTCAATTACGCTGGTGCGGGCGCCCTCGATCAGCGCAACCATCACCACGACCGCCATCACGCCGATAATCACGCCCAGCATGGTGAGGAAAGAGCGTAGCTTATGCGCCCGCAGTGTATCCAGCGCAACCCGAATCGCTTCAAACAGCCCCATTAGCGTCCACGCTCCTCTTCGCGTCCTTAGCGAAGCTCGAACTGGCGTCTGGCGGGTCCAGAAAAAGGCGGCTTTGCGACCTGCTCTCCTTCCTGCACCCCTTCGAGAATCTCGGCATGGCTGGCGTTGCGCAATCCCACCTTAACGAGCGCCTTTTCATGTTTCGGCTTGCCCTGCGCATCGCGGGCGTTCGGGTTGAGTTTCAGCACATAGTAGCGGTTGCCCTCCCTGCCCAGCGCTTCGAGAGGCAGCAGGAGCGCGTTTTTCCGAACAGCGGTCAGGATTCGGCAGCGGGCTGTCATGCCGGGGCGCAGCGCGGCATCGCTTTGCTGCAGATAGACCTCCACGGCGAATTTGACCACCCCCAGCGTGGTAGAAAGAGACGAGCCGCCAGCGGGTTGCTGCGCAGCAGGCGCGATACGCTTGACCACGCCGTGGAAGGTGCGTTCCGGCAGGGCGCCCACCTTGACCTCCACTGGCATTCCCACGCGCACTTTGGCGACATCCAGCTCGTTCAGGTTCAGCTTCACGCGCATCTGCGAGAGGTCTGCCACCTGCAGGATGGGGGTGCCTTCGCCAAAGCCTGTCGTGCCCGACATGACCAGCTCGCCCACCTCGCGGTAGCGGCGCGTGACGATGCCGTCAATCGGGCTGCGTACATCGGTTTCGGCGAGCTGAATAAGCCAGTTGCGCAGCTGGCTCGAAGCCTGCCTCTCGGCAGCTTGCGCCTGTTTCAGCTCCAGCTGACGCATTTCTATTTCACGCAGGCGGGTGCGGGCATTCTCCAGATCGGTGAGCGCGGCTTCATACGCTTTCCGCTTAATCTCGTCCTGGACCGCGTTGGCGCGGGCGCGTTCCAGCTCCGCACGCGCCGATTCGAGATTCGCCTTCGCAGTATCCCGCTCGATGCGCTGCTGTTCGGCTAACTGTTGCTGACGCTGGCGTGCCGACTGGAGCTGGCTCTGTGCGAGGGTGAGTGCGGTCTGGGCAGCCTCCCCTTGCTGGCGCGACACATATCCCTTTTCGAGCAGGGCGCGCATGCGCTCGTAGTGGCGCTGGGCCTCTTGCAGGCGGGCTTCTGCATCACGCACCGCGTTCTCCGCATCCACGCGCTCCTGGGGGTGTTTCACCTGTTCGAGCAGGCGGAGGTTCTCCTGCGCGTTCTGATAGGCGGTTTCGGCGGCGCGGATCGCTGCCTGCGTGATGACCGGTTGCGCTTTCAGCTCGAACACGAGCTGTTCAACGCGCAACTCCGCCTGACGCAGCTGCAGCCGCGTCTCTTTCGCCTGAATCTCGAGGGCGATTCGGGCGCGTTCGGTGCTGGCTTTTGCCGATTCGACCTGCGCGCTGCCTTGCTCCACCTGCTGCTGCACCTCGCGCGGGTCGATTCGCGCCAGCAGCTGCCCTTTGCGCACCGGGTCGCCTTCGTCCACATAGAGGGCGGCAAGCCGTCCCGACACACGCGATTTGATTTCTACGGTGCGCACCGGCTCTATCGCGCCCGATTCGGTGACATCCACGGTCAGGATGCCCCGTTTGACCGTGTAGAGCCGCTCATTCGAATCGCCCGCTTTTGCGGCGGTGCCGCGCAGTGCCCAGAAAACGCCCCCAGCGATTAATATCACGCCAAGAGCGATCCCACATCCGACCAGTCCCCTTCGCATTGCGGTGCACTCTGTGCGTCATTATACCTGCTTCTGTTATCGTTTCCCCTTTGCTTTCAGCAGCTGGTCGATCCACTCTAAGGTCTCCGCGCTGAAGGGTGGAGGAGGCGGCTCACGGCGGTAGTCGATAATATCTTCATAAGCGCCGTCCTCATAGCACTGGGTGAGCACTGCCTGCAAGTCCAGCACAGCATTTCGATCACCGATGGCGAGCGGAACCGGGATACGCGGCAGCCGCTCACGCACCGTGCGCGGATAAAGGAAAAAGTCATAGGGTTTGTCTGCTCGGCTGATGCTGATCAGATAGTGCCAGTCGCTGCCCACCTCCTCCACGAGGGCGTTATAGGGGGGCGCAAGTGTATACTCGCCTCCACGCAGCAGGTCAATCTCCACCAGATGCACATCGCTTTTGAGAATCTCATCCTGCTTCTGGCGATACAGCTCCCATCCTTTGGAGCGCGGCTCTTTATTGGAGGGGCTGAGCACCTCAATCACTGTCACGACGCGCCTCTCACTGGCGCAGTCGATGATGTGTATCACTCCCTCCGTATGCAGGCGCTCCTCAATATGCAGCACTCGTGGCGCATCGCACTCAGCTTCCAGCACGGCAGTGCCGCCACCACGAGAGGAGCGCGATTGTGCAATAGAGACATCAGATACGATCTCGCGCTTGACCTCCTCAACATACATGCGCTCTTCAATACGCACATTGTAGCGCGGGCGCACCTGTTCCTGCAAGGCGTTTCGGATATAAGTGATCAAGCTATGGTGCACATCGTTCCAGAACGTCCTGTCCTCCAGATAGGGATCCATTCCCGGGAATGGGCTTGCCATCGGCTATCACGCTCCGGCAGGAGTATACCCGGAAGCAGAGGCTCCTACCCTTTCACCACGCCGATGGGGCGCAGGCGGGCGACCTTGCGGGCGATACCGGCGTGATGCACGACCTCCACCACATCCGCGACATCCTTGTAGGCGTAGGAGGCTTCCTCGCCGAGTGTGGCTTTGTTTTGCGCCCGCACGATGATGCCCTGCGCTGCCAGCTCTTTGGCAATGTCGCGCTTTTTTGCTTCGCGCAATGCGCCCTTGCGGCTCATCACACGCCCCGCGCCATGGCAGGTGGTGCCAAAGCTTTTTTCCATCGCCCCCTGCGTGCCTACCAGCACATAGGAATAGCGCCCCATATCGCCAGGGATCAGCACGGGCTGACCCACTTCACGATAGGCAGGCGGTGTTTCAGGATGACCTGGTGGAAAGGCGCGGGTCGCCCCTTTGCGATGCACGCACACCCGAACCGGCTTGCCCTCCCAGATATGGTCTTCGATCTTGGCGATGTTATGCGCCACATCATACACCTGATAGATGCCGAGGCTTTCTGGGGTGGAACCGAACACCTTTGCAAACGCCTGACGCACCCAGTGGGCGATTGCCTGACGATTGGCAAAAGCGAAGTTGGCGGCACAATGCATCGCCCGCAGGTAGGTCTGACCCTCCTCCGACTGGATCGGCGCACAGGCCAGCTGGCGGTCAGGCAGCGAGATGCCGTACTTGCGGTGCGCTTGCTCCATAATGTCCAGATGGTCCTGGCAGGTCTGATGCCCGAAGCCGCGCGAGCCGGTGTGGATCATCACGGTAATCTGCCCCTTTTGGGTGATGCCCATCGCCTCCGCTGCTTTCGGGTCGTAAATCTCGTCCACCACCTGGATCTCAAGGAAGTGATTGCCCCCACCGAGTGTGCCGAGCTGGTCTTTGCCGCGTTCGATAGCCTTTTCCGTAATCACATCGGGATCAGGCATATCGAGCCTGCCCGTCGCCTCCGTGTGTTGCAAATCATCTTCCCAGCCATAGCCGTGTTCGACCATCCAGTGCGCCCCTTTGAGCATCACTTGGCGCAGTTCCTGGCGACTGGTCTTGATCAGCCCCTCGCCCCCGAAACCGGCGGGCACATCGCGGAAAATCTGATCGACCAGCTCTTTCAGTTTCGGACGCACCTTTTGTTCCGTTAGATCGGTTCTCAAGAGGCGCACTCCGCAATTGATGTCATACCCGATGCCTCCGGGCGAGATAACCCCCTCGTTGATGTCCATCGCGGCGACGCCTCCCACAGGGAAGCCATATCCCCAGTGAATGTCAGGCATGGCAATCGAGTAGCCTACGATCCCAGGCAGAAACGCCACATTCGCCACCTGCTCGGGTGCTTGATCCTGCCGGATCTGTTCAATCAGCTCTTTGCTGGCGAAAATCAGCCCATCTACGCGCATGCCGGGCTTGTACTCCTTCGGGATGCGCCAGCGGTACTCATCGACCTGAATTAGCGGACCCTTCCATACCTCACTCATACGGCGACACCTCCTGCAAACAAGGATTATACCCGCAGGATGAATGCCCCCTGTCAGGACACAGCGGGTATCCTCAAAGATATGCAATTGCGCAGCAACCTAATCCTGTTTGGTGACAATATGGAATACCTGCCTGCTCTGCCCGGCGGGATGTTTCGTCTGATCTACATCGACCCGCCGTTCAACACGGGCAGAACTCAAAAACGCCTCCGACTCGACGCGACTGCCTGCGAGGACGGTACACGCATCGGCTTTGGCAACCGCAAATATGCTGTGCAGGTCTACGAATCACCTGCCTATCTGGACGCTTTTGACGACTATATAGAGTTTTTACGCCCGCGTCTTGAGCAAGCCTATCGGCTGCTGACACCTGATGGCTCGCTGTTCGTGCATTTGGATTATCGCGAAGTGCATTATGTGAAGGTGTTGCTGGATGGCATCTTCGGGCGCGAGTGTTTTATGAACGAGATTATCTGGGCGTACGATTACGGCGGGCGCAGCAAGCGTCGCTGGCCCCCCAAGCACGACAATATCCTCTGGTACGCCAAAGACCCAGAGAACTATGTGTTCAACTACGAGGCGATTGATCGCATCCCGTATCTTGCGCCGTCGCTGGTGGGGGCGGAGAAGGCACAGCGCGGCAAAACGCCCACCGATGTCTGGTGGATGACCATCGTGCCCACGAACAGTAAAGAGAAAACGGGCTATCCAACCCAGAAGCCGCTCAAACTGCTGGAGCGGATTGTGCGCGTGCATAGCGACGCGGGCGATTGGGTGCTGGACTTCTTTGCGGGCAGTGGCACGACAGGCGAAGCCGCCGCCCGCCTTGGCAGACACTTCGTGCTGATTGATAGTCATCCCGATGCGATTCGGGTTATGGCGGAACGGCTAAGGTTTGCACAGCCAGAGATAGTTTGGCATTGAGTTGGACACCCGGTCTTTGCAGTGCGACAACCAACAACCAGTCTGGCTGTTGCCCTTCGGTGGCACATTAGAAGATGCTGTGGAATGCTTGAAAAGAATGCTCCGTGAATAGGCACATAGCCATGTGTATCAGGTAAAATAAACTGAGGAGGGACTTCAGTAGAGATTATGAGACTGCTTTATTCCTTCGAGAGCGATTCGGAGCTGCAGGCGGCGACGGCGAATCACACGCGGCTAAAGCGCGTCAAGCGGGGCGCAACTCACGGCGTCCATGCTCTGCAGGTCGAGTTCCTGCCAAATGTAGACTGGCCCAACCTGATGTTCCGCGCCAAGGCACCATGGAACTGGCGCGGCTATGGGGGTCTCGCGTTCGATCTTTACAACCCAGTGCGCGAGCCAGTGCGCTTCGGCGTGCGCGTGGATGACGATCTGCGCGCCGACGGCACAAACTTCTGCCGGCAGGGTGCGTACACCCTCGGTCCGCGCCAGCGCGCCTCGTTCGTGTTCCCGCTTGAACACAACCCGATGGACTACGGCATGCGCGGATTGCCCCCGCTGGAAAAAAACCTCATTCGTATCGGACTGACAAACGAGGGCAAAATTCGGCTGGAACATATCGTGGCGTTCCAGATTTTTCTGTGGCGTGAGGAGAAGCCTCGCACGCTTATCGTGGACAACATCCGCTTGATAGAGGCTCGCGATTCGCTGGAGGGTATGGTAGATGAGTTCGGGCAGTTCACTCGCGGCGACTGGCCGGGCAAGATTCGGAGCATCAGCCACTTGCGCCGTGTGCTGACGCTGGAGACACGCGAGTTGGAACGCCTGCCCGCGCCCACCGACTTCGACGAGTACGGCGCATGGAAATCGGGACCACAACTTCAGGCAACTGGCTACTTCCGCACGGAAAAAGTGGGCGATTGTTGGTGGCTGGTCGCGCCCAACGGTAAGTTGTTTTTCTCCACGGGAATCGATTGCGTGCATTACGGCGACCCAACCTTCATCACGAGGCGCGAATCGATGTTCACCTGGTTGCCACGCGAGGGTGAGCCGCTGGCGAAACATTATGGGCAGGCGTCGGGCGCGCTGATGGGGCACATCAAAGAGGGCAAGACCTTCAACTTCTACGCGGCGAACTTAGAGCGCAAATACGGCGTGGACTATGCCAAGCGGTGGCGCGAGCAGACCCTGCGACGCCTGCGCTCGTGGGGCTTCAACACTATCGGCAACTGGTCGTTGTGGGATTGGCATCGGAACGGACGCATTCCGTATGTGGCGACAGCAGGTATCTGGGGCGAACATAAGCGCGTGCCCAGCGGCAGCGACTACTGGGGCAAAATGCACGATCCATACGACCCCCAGTTCGTCAGAAACGCCCGCGCAAGCATCGAACCGGTCGCCCAGCGCGTGAAGGATGACCCGTGGTGCCTGGGCTTCTTTGTAGACAACGAACTCAGCTGGGCGGGTCAAGGCGAGGAAAGCGGACGCTACGGGCTGGCGTATGGCGCGCTAAGTCTCCACGCCGCCGAATCGCCCGCCAAACGCGCGTTTCTGGAACAACTCCGCGCAAAGTACGGCGAGATCCAGAGGCTGAACACCGCGTGGAACGCTGCCTACCCCCGCTGGGACGCGCTGATCCCACCAGTACAACTGCCCCCTGCTCCGACACGCGAACGGCAACGCGACTTCAGCGAGTTCGTACGCGCCTTCGCACGACAATACTTCCAAACGATTCGCGACCTGCTGCGCGCGCTTGCCCCAAACCATCTCTATCTCGGCTGCAGGTTCGCCTGGTACTCGCTGGACGCGGTCATCGCCGGTGCCGAGCTGTGCGATGTGTTGAGCTTCAATATCTACGCGCCCAAACTCAGCCACAGCGCGTACAGTTTCCTTGCGCCGCTGGACAAGCCCGTCATCATCGGCGAGTTTCACTTCGGCGCGCTGGATCGGGGGATGTTCCACACAGGGCTGGTTGCCGCTGTCAATCAGCGCGAGCGCGCTCGCATGTATGAAGAGTATGTCAACAGTGTACTGGATCATCCCCTATTCGTGGGCTGCCACTGGTTCCAATATATGGATCAGCCGCTTACTGGGCGCTGGTTCGACGGCGAAAACTACAACATCGGCTTCGTGACGATTACGGACACGCCCTATGCCGAGATGGTCGCAGCAGCGCGCAAGGTGCATAGCGCGATGTATCGCAGGCGTGGGCAACGCTGCCCTATCAGGTAGAACCGAGTAGACTCGATGCCAAGCCTAGCAATAGGACGGTTTATGCAGTCTCAATCCAGAGCGCGGCGATCTCTTCAAGATTTGCCAGTGCCTCTTCAGCCGTTGCGCCATCTACCATACACTTGAACAAACTGAACTGCCCAGCTTCTCCAGTAGCGAAGTCAATCCCATCGCCCCAGATGCGTTCTAAATCGGGTGTGAAGCGATAGTAGTGTTTCATCGGCGCGATGGAGTCGGCTTCGCGGCGCGATTCCAGACGCATGCGGATGCATTCTACATTGCGCGGGTCAATCTCGATCGAGACCGAGGGCCTACCCAGCTGCTGCGCCACAACCGCCGTCGTGCCCGTGCCCGCAAACGGATCCAGCACCCAATCACCCGGATCGGTAGAACTCAGTAAGATACGCGCCAGCAGCGCCACAGGCGATTGCTGTTTGTGAAAGCGCTCGCCCTGCTTGTCCCGAATCGCCTCCTCGCCCGCAAAATAGCCCGAAGTCAGCTCGCGAATATCGTCCCATACATCCGTGACGAACATCCCGTCCTCGCGAGGGGATTTATATTCGGGTCGCAAAGGTGCATCAACACGCAACCGATGAAATAGGCGAGGCTTGCGTCCTTTGGTCGCAAACGCGATAATCTGGTACTGTTTGCCGAACCGCCAACCGTTGGGCACGGCAGAAGTACGCTTTGTCCAGATAATCAGATTCTGCAGAGTCCAGCCCGTTTCACGGAGCGTGCGCAGCACAAATTCTGTGTTTTTCTCGCGTTGCATAAAGTAGACTACACCGCCGTCCTGTGCCAGACGATGCACGGCGTGGCAGACCTCTGCCATCCAATCCCAATACGCCTCTTCAGGCAGGTTGTCGTCGAAATAGGCATACTTTTTGCCCTGGTTGAACGGCGGGTCCAGAAAGGTGAGCGCGAAGGAGTAGCCCTGCGATTCCAGTTGCGCCATTCGCTGCAAGCAATCGCCCTGCAAAACAAGTGTCTGCGTTGCCATGCCGTCTCACACTCCTTCCATATCCCGCCAATTTTGCCCAATTTTTGCCTCAACCGTCAGGGGCACACGCAGGGGGTATGCCTGCTCCATCTCGGCGCGTGCGGCGCGCGCCACCTCCAGAACCGATTCGCGCGAATCGGGCGACTCCAGCAATAGCTCGTCGTGAACCTGTAGTAGCATGCGCGCTTTTGGCTCCACTTCGGGCAAGCGGCGGTGGACGCGGATCATCGCCAGTTTCATAATGTCGGCGGCGGTTCCCTGAAATGGCATATTGATGGCGGCGCGTTCGGCTGCCAGGCGTTCGTTGCGGTTCGCGCTGTGCAGTTCGGGCATGTAGCGTTTGCGCCCCAGCAGCGTGCGCACATAGCCCTTTTCGCGCGCCTCTTCCAGAATCGCCTGCGTAAATGCCTTGATTTGCGGGAACCGCTGGAAATACTGCTCAATAATCTGTTTTGCTTCGCCGACGCTGATGCCCAGCTCTTGCGACAGCCCGTAGTCGCTCATGCCATACAGCACGGCGTAGTTGACCGTCTTGGCACGGCGACGCAGCTCGCGGTCAACCTGTTCAGGGCGCACGCCGAACAGAATCGAGGCGGTCGCCGTATGGATGTCCTCGCCCTGTTCAAACGCTTGCACGAGCATCGGGTCGCCCGACATGTGCGCCAGAATGCGCAGTTCGATCTGCGAGTAGTCGAGCGACAGGAGCAAGTAGCCGGGGTCGGCGATAAAGGCGCGTCGGATTTCACGTCCCATCTCGGTGCGAATCGGGATGTTCTGCAAGTTCGGTTCACTGCTGGAGAGCCGTCCTGTCGCCGTGACGGTCTGGTTCAGCTTGGTGTGGATGCGCCCCGTGAGCGGGTTGATGAGTTTCGGCAGCGCCTCGGCATAGGTGGAGCGCAACTTGCTCAGTTCACGATATTTGACAATCAGGGCGGCGATCGGATGCTCGGCGGCGAGGGTCTGCAACACTTCGGCGTCGGTGGAGTAGCCTGTTTTGGTTTTCTTAATCACGGGCAAGCCGAGCTTCTCAAAAAGAATCGTGCCCAGCTGCTTCGGCGAGCCGATATTGAACTCCTCACCGGCGAGGGCGTACACCTCCTGTGCGACGGCGTTCATCTCCACTTCCAGCCTTGTTGACAGTTCTTGTAGGTACGGCGCGTCGATGCGAATGCCATGCCACTCCATCTCGGCGAGGACGGGCGCAAGGGGCATTTCGATTTGCTGGAACACGGTCAGGGTCTCCTCCGCTTGCAGGCGTTCACGCAGCGGCTTCTCCAGCATCAGCAAGGCAGCCGCTTCGGCGGCGAGGCGGTCGCCCCCTTCGGGCAAGCGCAGGTCCAGCAACTCCTCGCAGAGCCAGTCCAGCGGATAGCTCGCGCGGCTGGGCTGCAAGAGGTAGGCGGCTAACAACACATCGAAGGTGGGCGGTTTCATCTCCACACCGGTCCCTCGCGCAAGCAACAATTCGGTCTTGGCGTCATAGGCGAGGCGAACGCGCTTCTCATCGTGCAGCAGGCGCAGGAGTGGTTCGGGCACACTTCCCGTTGCAAAGAGCGAGTCGGACGCAGCCAGCGGCGCGTGTCGCCAATCGAATAGGACGGCACGCGCAGGTTCGAATGCCAGTGCGATTTGCACAATCGCCGCATCGCGCAGATGGCGTAGCTCACCCTGCAGGCGCACCGCGACGGGCGTATTCCCCTCCAGCAAGCGAGCCAGCGTCTGCTCGTTCGGGTCGCGTACTACCTCAGGCTGAAGCAGCTCATGAATCGAGACAGGCTGCACGGCTGCCTCCTGTCCGAACTTCTGCATGAGCGCGGGCAACCGCCGCAACACCGAACGGAACTCCAGGTCTTCCAGCACCTGCTGCAATCTCTGCACCCGTTCCGGCGTGAGCTGAAATGGTGGGATGTCATGCAGTTCGATCGGCACTTCCTGCAGGATGGTGGCGAGCATCTTGCTTTGCAGGATTTGCTCGCGTTTTTGGGACAGTCGCTCACGCAGCTTGGTGTCCTCCACCTCGTCTAAGTGGGCAAGCAGGTTCTCCACCGTGCCGAACTGTTGCAGCAGTTTGACCGCGGTTTTCTCCCCCACGCCGGGCACACCGGGAATATTGTCCGAGGGGTCGCCCTGCAGCGCTTTCAGGTCGGGGATCTGCTCCGGGCGAATGCCGTAGCGTTCCTGCACGGCTTGTGCGTCGAAAATCTGCAGGTCGCTCACCCCGCGCACGGGAGCGCACACACGCACATGCTCATTGATAAGCTGCAGCTGATCACGGTCGCCTGTGAAAATGAGCACCTCATAGCCCTGTTCGGGGGCGCGTCGGGCGATGGTGCCGACCAGATCGTCCGCCTCAAAGCCTGGGATGGTGAGCGTGGGAATGCCCATTGCCCCCAGCAGTTGGCGCGTCATCTCTACCTGCGGGCGGAACTCATCGGGTGCTTCCTGACGATGTGCCTTATACTCGACAAATGCTTCATGGCGGAAGGTGGGTGCAGGGGCATCGAACGCCACCACGATCGCGGCAGGTTGCACCGAATCGAGCAGCGAGAGCAACATGTTAGTGAAGCTGAATACGGCGTTCGTGGGGCGCCCGTCGGAAGTGGTCAACATACGCGTGGCATAAAACCCCCGATAGAGCAGGCTGTGCCCATCGATTACAACGAGTATCGGTCGCGCCTCACCCTGTGCCGCCATCAGAGAAGATTATACTCTTTGCGGTTCGCCAGGGGCAGCCAAGGGGGATCCAGAGTCGCATTTCTGGGAGCAATGGGTATAATCAAAGTGGTCGGGGCGTAGCGCAGCATGGTTAGCGCGCCTGCTTTGGGTGCAGGAGGTCCCCGGTTCGAATCCGGGCGCCCCGACCATTTTGATTCCGCTATCGGTTCCGACGACGCAGGCGCATCAGTCCGACCAAGCCCACACCCAACGCCAGCAGGCTCGCCGGTTCCGGTACCACCTCGTAGATGTCAAGACGGTCACCAAAGGCGGCTGCCCCAGTACCCCCTTTGACCACGAAGATGAACATGCGCCCATCGGCGGTCTTGCCCCAGCTGGCGTTCAAAAAGGTGTTGTCAAAGGCAACCTCGTTAAAGGCAGGCTCGCCTGTGTCCTCCAGACCATTCAGCTCACCGAACACGCTCCCATCGGGGCGAATAATGAATACTTTGTTCTGCCCCGACACACGCTGGTTGTAGAGCACCAGGTCGGAGAAGCCGCTGTAGAACTCCGTTGAGATGGGGATGTACGCAACAAACGCCTGTGCTAAAGACCCCTCGCTCCAGCTGGCGAGGTTTACTGGTGTGTTGAAGGTGGTGTCATTCACACGGGTCGCCTTGGAGACCCTGCCCTGCGTACGAATGTAGAGATCGCCGTTGGGGGCAAATGCGTAATCGCGTGTGGAGGTTTGACCGCCCACAGGACCAGCGTTACCCGCGTTAGAGCCATTGGTCAAGCTGAAGCGGCGCACGATGGTGGAGTTAAACACCCCAACCGCCAGTGTGGCACCACCACCTGTTCCTGGGTCAATGTCTATAGTATCGTAGCGGGAAACCAAAGCATCGTTCAAGGAGAGATTGCCATCGCCTGACCAGCTGGTATCCAGATTGCCGCTCAGGTCATATCGCCGGATGCCCGTGTTCGCTTGGGTACCATCGCCCAACCCAGCGCCCCAGTAGAGGCGGTTATTGTGGTAAACGAGGCGCGTGTCGCGAGAACCACCCGCCTGTGTCAGATCCACCCGCCAGTCGAAGGTGGTCCAGTCGCCGCTGGATGCGCTGAGCATGCTACTGAGACTACCCAGCCGCACCAACGAAACGGTCTGGGCACCACTACCGCTGTTCCACGCGCTCACATATACATTGGTGCCGTCAAATGCCACATCCCCTGCAGCCAAGGTGTCGGTAAAGAGGGGAACAAGGTTGAAGCTGCGGCGATGCACAAGCGATACATCTGCGCTGGTAACGGTGAACGCAGCCATCGCCATTAACGACGCGACTATCATGCGCCCATTTCGGACAGAAACTCCCTTCATATCGGTTCAGCCTCCTCGTCGCAGTATGTTGAAACGCCCGATGGGGCGTTCCATCTATTAATGACTCAAAATCCACCTGAAAGCGGACAGTGACGCCCTGCAAAAATACGGGATTTTGGGGTAAAATCGCAGGATTATGGGGTTATTCGCTCTTGACCCTCCATGTAGGGGCGCAGCACAAGGGGGATCAACACGCTGCCGTCTGCCTGCTGATAGTTTTCCAGCAGGGCAGCCATCAGGCGAGCGGTTGCCACCCCGGAAGCGTTCAGCGTGTGCACATATTCGGGTTTGGCGGTCGGCTCACGACGAAACCGAATATTCGCCCGACGCGCCTGAAAATCCTCAAAGTTGCTGCATGAAGAAACCTCCAGCCACTGCTGTACGCCGGGCGACCAGACCTCCAGGTCGTAGCATTTGGCAGCGGCGAAGCCCAGATCACCTGTGCAAAGTAGCATGATGCGATAGGGTAGCTCCAGCCGTTGCAGCACCGTTTCGGCGTCGCGCAGCAAGCATTCATGCTCCTCATACGAGGTTTCGGGCGTGGTGAACTTGACCAGCTCCACCTTGTTGAACTGATGCACGCGCAGCAGCCCGCGGGTGAGTCGTCCCGCTGCGCCTGCCTCCCGCCGAAAGCAAGGTGAATAGGCGACCAGGTTGATGGGTAGCTGCTCGATGCTGAGAATCTCCTCGCGGTAGAGGTTCGTCACGGGCACTTCGGCGGTCGGGATGAGATAGAGTGGGTCATCGGCGCAGCGATACATTTCTTCCACGAACTTGGGCAGCTGTCCTGTGCCCTGCATCACTTCGGGGCGCACCAGAAAGGGCGGAAATACCTCCTGATAGCCGTGCTCGCGCGTGTGGAGATCCAGCATGAAGTTGATCAGGGCGCGTTCCAGGCGTGCCCCCAGCCCGGTGTAGACATGGAAGCCGCTACCGCTGATTTTTGCGCCACGTTCGAAATCGATCAGCCTCAGTTGCTCGGCAATTTCCCAATGGGGGCGTGGCTCATAATCGAACGGGTGCGGGGCGCCCCCACGCCGTATCTCCACATTCTGGCTGGCATCCGCTCCAACGGGTGTTGTCTCGTGCGGAATGTTGGGAAACAGCAGCAGCATCTGCTCACGCTGTTCCTCCACCTCGCGCCGTTCCTGTTCCAACTGCTTAATCTGTTCTCCCAGTGCCCGCAGCTGGGCAATTCGTTCGCTGACATCTTGCCCCACCTTTTTGAGCTGGGGAATCTCCCGTGACAGGCGGTTCTGCTCGGCGGTCAGCGTCTCAACCTGGGTGGTCAACTCACGCCAGCGTGTATCGATGGCAAGCCACTCGTCCACCATCGACGCCTCATAGCCCCGCTGTTGCAGCGCCTGTTTCACCCGCTCCGGCTCACTCCGAATCAGCCGATAGTCAATCATGGCGGTCTTTATTGTACCAGAGCGACGGAATCGGCTATAATAAGGGAGGTGAGCCGTTATGGCATTTTACGAAGCTATCGAGAAGCGGGAATGGACGCTGGAGGAATGGCTTAATACGGAACTGGAGCCATGCTACGAGTCGAGGCTGATACTCTGCTTGTGCAGGAGTTTCAGCTGACTCCGGAGGGCTATCTGTTGCGCATGATAGCCGATACGAGCGAGGTGTTCCGTCCCGCTGCTCTGCCCGACTTCGAAATCAACCTGCAACAGCTGCATAATGGCGACGAGGGTGAATGGGTGGGGCAACGCGCGATCGAGTAGGCGGAACTGGGGTATCTTTATGGAATAACGCAGAAAGGGACACAGGCTGATGAGAGTGAGCGTATTCGGGCTGGGTTATGTGGGCGCCGTGTCGGCAGCGTGCTTCGCGAAAGAGGGGCACACGGTGATCGGTGTCGATGTCGACCCGCACAAGTTGAACCTGATTCGGCAGGGACGCGCCCCGATTGTCGAGGAGAATCTGGAGCCGTTGCTGCAGGAGGCGGTGCGTTCGGGGCGCCTTCAAGTAACCGATTGCGCCGAGGAAGCTGTCCATCAGACGGACATCTCCTTAATTTGCGTCGGCACGCCCAGTAAGGAGAACGGCGATTTGCGCACCGACTTTCTGGAGCGCGTAGCCGCCGAGATTGGCGATGCCCTGCGCACCAAAAAGGAGTACCATCTCGTGGTCATTCGCAGCACCATCCTGCCTGGCACCGCCGAGCAGGTCGTGCTACCCCTTTTGGAACAGCACTCTGGCAAGCGGGTCAACGAGGGCTTCGGATTGTGTGTCAATCCGGAATTTTTGCGCGAAGGGGTGGCTATTCGCGACTTTTATGACCCGCCCTTCACCATCATTGGCTCGCTCAGGCGCGAAGATGCGGAACTTGTCGCCCAGCTCTATTCAGGGGTGGAAGCGCAACTCTTTATCACTTCCATTCGTGCGGCCGAGATGATCAAATACGCCTGTAACGCTTTCCATGCGGTCAAAATCACTTTTGCGAACGAGATTGGCATGCTGTGCAAGGCGGAGGGCATTGACAGCCATGAGGTGATGCGTATCTTTTGCGCCGACACCAAGCTCAACATCTCGGCACGCTATCTGACGCCCGGCTTTGCCTTCGGCGGCTCCTGTTTACCCAAAGATTTGCGTGCGTTGACCTACCGTGCCCGTGTGCGCGATCTGCAATTACCCATGCTTGAGCATGTTCTGCCCAGCAACCGCCTACAAGTTGAGCGCGTGGTCAAGATGGTGCAGAGATTCCATAGGCGGCGGGTGGGGCTGTTCGGGCTGTCCTTCAAGCCCGGCACCGACGACCTGCGCGAAAGCCCCCTCGTAGAGCTAGCGGAACGATTGATCGGTAAGGGGTATAATTTGCTCATCCATGATTCGAATGTCTCGTATGCCGCGCTGCATGGCTCGAACAAGGCGTATATCGAGCGCGAGATCCCGCATATTCGCGAGATTCTGTGCGAGGAGATCGGCGAGGTACTGCAACACTCAGAGGTGGTCATTGTGGGGCATATAGACCGTGCGCTGCGCGAACAGGTGCAGCAGGAGATACAGCCTGATCAGGTGGTCATCGATCTGGCACATGCCCTCGACCCCTCGAAGCTGCGAGGTGAATATGTCGGATTGTACTGGTGATTGCAAAGGAAGAATCTTGATTCTGGTGGAGAACCTGCCGGTGCCGATGGACCGGCGCGTGTGGCAGGAGGCGTTGGCGTTGACCGAGGCGGGTTATAAGGTCTCGGTCATCTCACCGCGTCCAGCAGAGGAGCCAGAATATATGACACTGCAGGGTGTGCATCTTTATCGCTATCCGATGCCACCACCCACCCGTAGCGTTTTCAGTTTCTTTTATGAATTCATCTACTGCTGGCTGCACACATGGCGGCTCACGCGGCGAGTGGAGCGTGAACAGGGCATCGATGTCATCCACACCTGCAACCCGCCAGACACCTTCTGGACCATTGCACGCTGGTATAAGCGCAAGGGCATCAAGTTCGTCTATGACCAGCACGACCTGTGCCCAGAGCTTTACGAGTCGCGCTTCGGCAGGCGTGGGCTGCTCTACAAGGGGCTGCTTTGGCTGGAAAAGCAGACCTACCGCACGGCGGACGGCGTGATTGCGCCGAACGAATCGTATCGCCGTGTGGCGATGGAGCGGGGCGATATTCCACCAGAGCGCATCACGGTGGTGCGCAGCGGACCGATGGCGAGTCGTTTCAAGCGGGTGGAGCCAGACCCCAGTCTAAAGCGGGGGCGGCGCTTCCTGGGTGTCTATCTCGGTGTGATGGGCGCACAGGACGGCGTGGACTACCTGCTACGCGCCATTCACCATGTGGTCTACACCTTCGAACACACCGACACGCACTTCGCCCTGATTGGCGGCGGCGATATGTACCCCGACCTGGTACAGATGTGCCATGACTTGCGCCTGAACGAGTTTGTCGAATTCACGGGGCGCATCCCGGACGAAGACCTGCTGCGCTACTTTTCCACCGCCGATATCGCGCTTGCCCCCGACCCGTATAATCCCCTTAATGATGTCTCCACGATGAATAAGGTGATTGAATATATGGCGGTTGGGCTGCCCATCGTCTCCTTCGACCTGAAGGAGTCGCGCTACTCGGCACAAGACGCGGCGGTTTATGTGCCCAACAACGACGAGAAAGCCTTTGCCCAGGCGATTATCGAGCTGCTCAACAATCCTGAGCGACGAGCCCAGATGGGTGAGTTCGGACGCAAGCGTTTCCTGGAATGCCTCAGCTGGGAACACAGCAAGAGCAAATTGATTGAGTTTTATGATCGCCTGCTGCAGCCGAAAGGGGCGGCTCTCGCGGCTGCCTCCGAAGTGCCTGACATGGGGGTGAGACCTTGAGTCGACTCGTACTTATCTACAGCGGTGATTTTCGGGGCTATCCGATGGGGGGCGTACTGGAGTATGCCAAAAACTTCGCTCGCTACGCGCCAGTGGAGGTCTATGTGGTAGGGCTGAGTCTGAACCCGGATCAGCCTATTGGGCGCTGGGACACTCTACGGCTCGGTTCAGTGGAGCGCCCGTTCCTGCCGATTCTGTATGTAGACGAAGCGCGGCAGCGTGGCTCGCGTATTCCGCTCAACTACCGCTTTGTACGGGCACTACGCCGGTTCCAGAGTGAGATTCTGTTGCTTGACGCTCCCCTGTATATCCAGCGTGCGGAGCATGGATTGCCGTTTCTGAACACGGCAACCCCTCTCTACTTCAACACGCATGGGCAGTCGGCATTTGTGGAGCGCTGGACGAGCCATCCCCTGTTCCGCTGGCGATGGTTCCGCCAGTGGTTCTATCGCACCGAAGCTCGGGTCATTCAGCGAGCACAGGGTGTCATCGTGATCAGCCCTGCCGATTACGACTTCTATGCGAGCAAGTTTCCCAGCCTGCGTGAGAAGTTCCATTACATTCCGCTGGGCGTAGAAACCGAGATTTATCGTCCGTCCGCTGTGCCTGAACCGCACCCACCCACCGTGCTGTTTGTGGGCAGGCTGGACGCCTCGAAAGGACTCGATCTACTGATTGCAGGGTTTGCATGCTTCCGCCAGCAATATCCGGAGGCGCGGCTGATTCTTGTGGGTGGCTCGCAGGACTATAATCCGGTGGAGAACCAGGTACGGGCCTGGATCGCTGACCATGGGATTGAAGAGGCGGTCGTGATGACCGGCTTGCTGCCGCGCGAGGCGATTCTCCCGTATTATCAATCGGCGGATGTGTTCGTGTTGACCTCGTTGTGGGAAGGCTTGCCGAACGCGCTGTTGGAGGCGCTCGCGTGTGGGCTGCCCGCCGTCGTCACCGCCGTGGGCGGACTGCCCAGCGTGGTGCAGGACGATTACAACGGCTATGTGCTACGCGAACGCGACCCGGACCAGCTGGCGGAGTTGATGGAGCGAGCCATGCGGCATCAAGACCGCCTCCGCGAAGGAGCCAGAAGCACCGCTCAACAGTTCTCTATTGAAGCGCATGTGCAAAAAGTGTGCGAGCGGATGGGGTTGGTGCCGTGCGAATCGCCCAGCATGTCCGATGTAGCAGAACAGCTGAAGAGTGAGCTCGTATGCTGAACGAACAGAAGCTCGCTGAGACGACTCAGCAAGGGACAGGCGCAACGAGGCGCGTGCTACTGGTGCTGGAAAACCTGCCGGTGCCGCACGACAGGCGCATGTGGCAGGTTGCCACCTCACTGCGACGCGCGGGCTACCATGTGTCGGTCATCTCGCCGCGTCCGCCCGAGGAACCCGAATATTGCGAGCTGGAGGGCATCCATCTCTATCGCTATCCGATGCTACCGCCCACTCACAGCGTGGGCAACTTCGTGCACGAAGCCCTCTACTGCCTCTGGCACACCTTCCGACTAAGCAAGCGTGTGGAACGCGAGCAGGGCTTCGATGTGTTCCATGCGGGGAACCCGCTTGATATTTTCTGGTCGATAGGGCTGTACTACAAGCTGCGCGGCAAGAAGTTCGTCTACGAGCATCGTGACCTGTGCCCCGAGCTATATGAGGTGCGTTTCAAGAAGCGGGGACTGTTCTACCATCTGCAGGTGTGGTTCGAACGGCTTTCCTACCGCTTTGCCGATATGATTATCGAGATGAACGAGTCGTATCGGCAGAACGCGTTGCAGCGTGGTCGGGCGCGTCCCGAGAAAATCGTGATTGTGCGCAGTGGTCCCCGTGCATCCGAGTTCTACCCGGTGGAGCCAGACCCCACGCTCAAATGCGGCAAGCGGTTTCTTGTGTGCTATCTGGGCGTTATGGGACCGCAGGATGGTACCGACATCTTCGTCAAAGCGGCACACCATATCATACATACACGGGGTTTCCGCGATATTCACTTTGTGGCGATCGGCTCTGGCGACTGCTTGGAGCAGGTAAAACGGCTTTCACACGAGCTGGGGCTACAGGAGCATATCACTTTTACCGGCTTTATCCGCGACCGCGAGTTGCTGGTGCGCTACCTCAGCACCGCCGATGTCGGGGTGGCAAGTGATCCCGATAATAGCTACACCGCCCGCTCCACCATGAACAAGATTATTGAGTTTATGTCGGTTGGGCTGCCGATTGTGGCGACTCGCAGCATCGAGAATAAATGGTCTGCGCAAGATGCCCTCATCTCCCCGCCCGACGACAGCCCCGAAGCGTTTGGCGACACGATTCTGGAGTTGCTTATGGATGAAGGGCGCCGTAAGCAGATGAGCGAGTTCGGACGGCGCCGCTTCCTGGAATGCCTCAGTTGGGAGCGGAGCGAGCAGGTGCTGCTCTGTGCCTATGACCGCCTGTTCCAGAACTTGCCCCCGAATGGCGAAGCGAGCAAGGAGCTAGCGCAGGCAAGCTCTCTACCTCGTTAAGCGCGAGAGTGATGTGATGGTGGGGGCAAGAAGCGGTGGAGCAGGTTCCTCTACACCACCATTATACCCTATACCCGGTGTGGTATACTCTATTAGTTCTAAGCCTCTATGCCTTTATTGGGATTGGCTGGGGCGTCTAAGGATGGGTCTTTGTTTAGGACTGC
>Ga0101943_1001071_pt1 | contig 27891 bp, 24 predicted proteins | sample DewCreD2012metaG_5_FD_75244 | JGI IMG/M metagenome (GOLD analysis project Ga0101943, IMG submission 75244) | Hot spring sediment bacterial and archeal communities from British Columbia, Canada, to study Microbial Dark Matter (Phase II) - Dewar... ... | reverse complement strand
GGCAGCTTCGGAAGCAAAGAGCTTGGCCATGCTGGCCTCGAGGGTATACCGCTCCCCCTTAAGCTTCTTGGCCACTGCCTGGTAGGTGAGGAGGCGGCTGGCCTCGAGGTCCAGCTTCATCTGGGCCAGATGCGCCTGGACCAGCTGGAAGCTGGCGATGGGCCTTCCGAACTGGTGCCTTTCCTTGGCGTAGCGTAGGGATAGGTCCAAGGCCCGCTGCATCAGCCCCACCGCTCCCGCTGCCAGGGAAACCCGGCCGGTATCCAGGGTGGAAAGGGCGATTTTGAAGCCTTGTCCTTCCTCTCCCAAAACCCTGTCCTTGGGTATGCGCACCCCCTCCAGAAAGACCATGCCCGTGTCTGCAGCCCTAAGCCCCAGTTTCCCCTTTAACGGCGTGGTGCGTACCCCATCCTCCCGTTCCACCAGGAAGGCGGTTATGCCCCTGCTGCCCTTGTCTGGATCGGTTTTGGCGAAGATGAGGAACACCTGGGCCACGTTGGCGTGGGAGATGAAGGTCTTTTGTCCTTCCAGCACATAGTGATCGCCGTCCCGGTAAGCCCGGGTGCGGAGGCTTCCTGCATCCGAGCCCGCCTCGGGCTCCGTGAGGCCGTAGGCTCCTAGGATCTCCCCCTTTGCGAGCCGGGGGACGTACCGCCTCTTTTGCTCCTCCGTTCCGTAGGCGAGAAGGGGAGTGAGGACCAAGCTTTGCTGCACGGAAAGGATGGAGCGCAAGGAAGCGTATCCCCCAAGCTCCTCCAGAAGGGCGATGTAGGCCCAAAAGTCCAGGCCAGCCCCTCCCAGCTCCTCGGGCACGAACACCCCCAGGAAGCCCAGCTCCCCCATCCGCCTCACCAGGGGCCAGGGAAAGGCCTCCTGGGCCTCGTACTCCGCCAGAGCAGGACCGGCTTCTTCCAGAAAGCGCCTGGCCAGCTGCCGGATCTCCTTGTGTTCAGGAAGCTCCATGTTCTAACCCCTTTATGATGAGATCAAAGTAGAACCTGGCCACCTCCTCCGCCCGCAAGGGCCCGCCCGGGCGGAACCAGCGGATCATCCAGTTGAGGAGGGAGAGGATGGCCCGGGCTGTGAGGCCCACATCCAGAGGGCGGAATACCCCCAGTGCCATGCCCCGCTCCAGGATGCTTCGGAGCATGCCCTCGTACCGGTCGCGCAGGGCGATGGTAACAGCTCGCTTCTCGGGAGAGAGGCTTTGCAACCCTTGAAGCATGGCCACGAAAAAGGGCCGATTCTCTTCAAAGAAGCGGGCATGGCCTTCCATGAAGCGCAGAAGGGCTACCTTGGGGTCGGGTTCGGATAGGGCTCTTTCTCCTTGGCGACGAAGGCCCTCCAGGGCCTGAAGGCTGATCTCGTAGAGAACCTCCTCCTTGCTCCGGAAGTGGTGGTAGAGTGCCGCCTTGGAGAGGCCCAGTGCCTCGGCCAGATCTTGGACGCTGGTCGCCTCGTAGCCTCTTTCCGTGAAAAGCCGGGCGGCTTCTTCCAGGATGCGGTCGCGTGTGGCGGTTCCCATATCTCACCGACCGGTCGGTAAGTACACTCTACCCCTGGAGAAGGGGATAGTCAAGTGGCTTGGTGCCCTCTTCCACGTTTCCAAGCGCCTTGGCGTTATCTGGCCGATAGGGTGTTGCCAAACCCGCCATAAGTGTGGAAGTATGGAACACGAAGGAGGAGCTTATGAAAATCACCCTTAGCGTCCTCAAGGCCGACATCGGTTCTGTCGGAGGCCACACCTTACCCAGCCGCAGGGTGCTGGCCAAGGTGGAGGAGGTGGTACGGGAGGAGGTGGGCCGCCTGCTCTTGGACGCCCACGTGTTCCACATCGGGGACGACATCGTCCTCCTCCTGTCGCATACCCACGGCATTCGAAACGCATCCGTCCACGAGCTGGCCTGGAAAGCCTTCCGGGAAGGTACCCAGGTGGCCAAGGAGGAGGGTCTTTACGGGGCCGGGCAGGATCTTTTGAAGGATGCCTTCTCCGGTAACCTCCACGGCCTGGGGCCCCAGGTGGCGGAGATGGAATTCGAGGAGCGCCCCGCCGAGCCCTTCATGGTCCTGGCCGCCGATAAGACCGAGCCCGGGGCCTTCAACCTGCCCCTATACCTGGTCTTCGCCGACCCCATGTACTCCTCTGGTCTCCTCCTCTCCTCGGAGTTGCGCCCCGGTTTCCGCTTTCGCATCATGGACCTAGCCCAGACGGAGAGGGATAGCTACGTTGTTTTGGATGCTCCCGAAAGGCTTTATGACATAGCTGCCCTACTTAGGGATTCCCACCGCTTCGGGATAGAGTCCATCTGGTCCAGGCGCTACGGGGAAATTGCTGCGGTGGTGAGCACCACGCGCTTGCGGAACATCGCCGGGCGCTATGTGGGTAAGGACGATCCCGTGGCCATCATCCGCACCCAGAAGATCTTTCCAGCAACGGAGGAGTTCGGCCCACCCTTTGCCCTGGCGCCCTTCGTGGCCGGGGATACCCGGGGAAGCCACCACCTGCCCCTCATGCCCGTTAAGGCCAACACCGCCGCTTCCACCTTTTTCTGCGTACCCATGGTGTGCGGGCTGGCCTTCTCCCTCAAGGAGGGCCGGTTCTCTGAGCCTGTGGATCTCTTTGCGGATCCGGTGTGGGATACGGTGCGGGCCAAGGTGGTGGAGAAGGCGCAGGAAATGCGCCGTCAGGGATTTTACGGCCCGGCCATGCTGCCCATGGAGGAGCTGGAGTATACGGGCATTGCCGAGCGGCTTAAGGAGCTTGAACGGGAGTTCTCCTAGAGCCTCGAGGGGCCCCTGGGCTTAAGGCTTAGCGCTTCGGGTGGGGATGTAGAGCTTATTCAAGGCCAAAAAGAAAAGGGCGAGAGCCTCTTCCTCCACTCGCCGGGTAAGTTGCGCACAAGCTGGGCGAGGTTATGCTCGCAGGGATGCAAGCCCAGAGCGAACGGAAGGCTTTTCAGGGCCCTTTCCCCGGCTTACTCGGCCATGATAGCGGCCCAAGCCTTTAAGCCGCTTCTTCTCAGGGCTTATAAAGGAGCACGGCTTTCTTTTCCCAGGCCCTGATGCCCCCGCCAGGTCATCCCGCCAGGTCATGGGTTAGAGGATAAGATGAGCGGCTCTACCCGCCTAGGTTTCCGTCAGATGGGCGTGTAGAAGCAGGCGCACACCCTCCCGCTTCAACTTTTCGCATACGAGCAGCGTCTGGACCGTCCCTAGGGACACCCTTCTCATGGTGGTGCATGGCGGGGTCATCCGGGCCCTGGTTTCCTACGCCCTCACCGGGGAGAGGCGGTTACTGGCCCTCGAGGTGCATCCCTGCGGCCTTTCGGTTCTGGACATCGGCGAAAAGACCCTGCTCAGGGCCCACAACATCGTGGCCTACGATCTCTTGCCGGAAAGCCGCCTGTCCACCATGGAAATGCTATGGGAGATGTACCGGGCGTAACAGAGGGCGTTCCCCACTGGCTACGCCTTGCTTGGTTGCCTATACCAGAGCTTCGAGTGAGGATGCATGGCGAGGATTTGTTGGAGGGGTTTTCTTGAAGCCAGAATGCCTTCTTGAAGATCCCTGGAAGCTTATGCGACTCTCTGCATCGGCAAACCGCCCCGTTCCCTTTAGGTTTCCCTCAAGGCTTCTTGATTGGCAGCCTTGCTTGGCTGTGGACTTAGGAAGCATGACCCGTCATGCGTACCAGGGGCTGGGAGGGGAACAAACCCCGTAGGCACACGGATCGAAAAGCTGGCGGTAAAGGTCCTGGCGGTCCTTTATACCGGCTGGCCACCCTGGTTAAGGCCGACGCGAGGACTTGTATCCGGAGTGTGTACGAAATAGCCCTGCACCAGATCCACGTTCAGTGCTCGGGCGAGGTTCAGATCTTCTTTCGTTTCGACACCCTCGAGAACCACGGAAAGGCCAAGCTCGTGGGCCATTTCAACGATGTGCCGGAGCACGGGAGCAGGTGTTCCGTTGCTGCCCCTATGCGCCCAGAAGAACTCCCGGCTGATTTTGAGGAAGTTAATGGGTAGGCTTTTCAGGTAAGTCAGGGAGATCTGACCGGCACCAAAATCGTCCAGGGCTAGTCGGATCCCCAAGTTCCGCAACCGCCATAGGGCGGGGGCAATGCGGCTGAGTTGGGGTTGGACGAGTTGCTCGCTGATTTCTAGGATCACCCTGTCTGTTTGTAGACCCCTTTCCACCTCTTGGTAGAGTAGGGCGAGAAACGCGGGGTCGGAGAGGGACCAGGGGGTTATGTTGAGCCAGAGGGTCAGTTGGGGATACTTGCCCTGCAGGCTGCGGGCTTGGTTGATGACGAACCGGTCGAGCGCCTCGTTCACTGAACGCCTGGACAGGTCGAGATGGACCAGAGGGTTGATGAGGCCCTCGGGGCTGGGTATGCGAAAGAGGGCCTCGGCGTGGGTTAAGGTTTCTTCCTTCAGATCGAGCAGGCTTTGAAAGACGAGCTGGGCGTCGCCCGCGGCCAGGGCGCGGTGGAGGGCAGCTTCGTAAGAGAGGGCTTTTGGAGTAAGGCCCTCGAGATCGGGGGTGAACACCTCGGGTTCTGGGAGGCGGAAGAGCTTGGCCCGGTACATGGCGAGATCCGCCCTCCGTAGGAGCTCGCTTAGGGTGGCGCCGTGGTCGGGGAACAGCGCCACGCCCATACTTCCCTCCAAGTGGACGGGCTGCCCCTGGACATGGATTTCCATGTTGATCGCATCGAGAAGGAGTTTCCCCTTCGCTTTAGCCTCGCTTTCGGCCGCCGCCGGGTACCAGGCGGCAAACTCGTCGCCCCCCATCCTTCCGACAATCGCCTGAGGCAGAGCGGCCTGCAGACGGCGCCCCAATTCCGCCAAGATGGAGTCCCCTACCTGGTGGCCCAGAAGGTCATTGACCATCTTGAAGCGGTCCAGGTCGATGTACGCTAACGCCCGTCCCTCATTGACCGAAATCAGTTCCCCCTCTACTTTTTCGATGAAAGCCCTACGGTTGAGGAGCTGCGTTAAGGGATCATAGGTAGCCAGGTGCTCAAGCTTTGCCCTGAAGGCCATCTCTTCGGTTACGTCTCGGCTAGTCGCCACCAGGTAGGCCACCTCGCCGGAGGAGTTCCTGACGGGAGTAACGATCTTCTCCTCGGTGTAAAGGGAGCCGTCCTTCCGGCGGTTGACAAAGTACCCACGGTAAGGGATCCCGGCCAGGATTTGTTGCCAAAACTGGCGATAGAACTCTTTTGTATGGTATCCGGATTTAAGGAGCTTGGGGTTTTTCCCCAATACCTCCTCCCTCCGGTATCCCGTTAGTTGCTCAAAGGCCTCGTTCACATAGAGGATCCGACCCGCGGAATCGGTAATGAGCACACTTTCGGCGAGTTGATCCAGGACGGCTTCCAACACCTCGAGCGGGAGAACGTTCAGGCTCATGTCTACTCTTTGCGAATGCTTTCCAGGATGCCTTCAGCCTCTGCCACAATCAGCCGCTCCAAGAGGGGCGGTTCCATTCCGGCCACCCTGTGGAGGGCTAGGGTGCGGTAACGGACGTACGCATGGGTGATCACCGCACCCAGGGTCGTGCTCAACCGGTAGAACGCTCCAGCAAGGGCCTCCGCCCCGGGAAGGGACAGGCTCTGGGCCTGCTTGTCCACAAAGGAGGCCACGAAGGAAGCCATGGCCAGCATCATGGGGCTCTCCACCCCGCGCACCACGTGCGCCAGGCCCACCTTGGCCATCCAGGCGAAGTACTCCTCGTCCAGTGGACCTTCCACAGTCCGTTCCCACCAGGCGAGAAAGGTGGTTTCCCGATCGGGGCGCTCCCCCTCCCGGAAGATCCTCCGGGTGGGGGGATGGGCGAAGAGGGTGTCGAAAAAGGTTTGCAGCAGCTCCCTTGACCAGGAGAGGAGTACGTCCTTGTGCTGGAGGATGACCTGGGTGTCCTCAGGGCGCAACCGGGTTTCGGCGGGCATCTGTTCCAAGGCTTCCCTTGCCAATAGGAGCAACTGGGTCATCATTCTCTACCTGTCTCGCAAGGCCCGGCCGATCCAGGCCATTGCCTCAGGGGCCACGGGCGTTCCATAGCTCGTCGAGCAACCCCCGAAGCTAGGGCGACGCCTTCCCCGGGGGTCGAGTACCCCGGGATGCCCCAGGAGCAGGCGAGGAGTACCCGTCCACGGGCGTCGATGAGGGGGATGGGCGGGGGATCCAGAGCAAGAAGGCCTAAAGCCACGTGTTCTGGGATTTTGGCGGCCGCTTTCTCCTGGGAGGCCCGTGCCCTGGGTTTCCTTTGGGGTATCTCGGACAGGTATGGGATAAACCTGGTCCTTCCGAGGTGGACGGGCCTCGCAATCTCCCTCTTGGGGGCGTGGTTCATGTTCTCCTCCCCAAGGAGGGTGCTAGGGACCGTCGCAACCCGCCTTGTCGCAGCCCTGGTTTCTCCCTGAGAGGTTGTGCTGTGGCCCGCGCTGAGCGCGCTTGTCCGGCAACCGGGGGCGCGTGAAGGTGGTAAACAATCCACCTGCCAGAGCCCTAGGCCTTGGGCCAGTTCCTCGAAGGCGACCGCAACCCCTCCTGTCATGAGAGGCTTGGATTCCTCCCTGAAGGACCGATAGGTTTCCCCGTGGGTGGAGGCCACGCTGAGGCGAGGGCATGTCCGGGGCTGGCCTTGTGGAACTGGCCACGGTGTACTAGTCGCCCTCCTCAATCTCCCTGCTAAGGAGGGCACGGATCTTCCCCTCAGGACTGGGACGATCGCCATATTTCTCCCACCGCCTCGTTGAGCACAGGGGCTATCTCGTAGCACCGCCGACAGGCGGAACCGTCTTCGGGGGTTTCGATCGCACACCGTCGGCCAAAGGGGAGGGATACCCCCAGGGCCGCAAAGGCCTGGCCGTTTCCCGAAAGGAGGGGTACCGCAAGTCCGCAGCGGTCGGGGATCATCTCACCCCTGGCCCGGGCGAAGCCAAGCCTGCGGGCCTCAGCTAGCCGTTCCAGCACCTGGGGAACGGTGGTGGGGGTCAAGGGGGTGAAGGGTTTAGGGGGAAAACGATGTAGGTGCCCGTGGACCAGCTCCTCGGGCAGGTGAGCCAGGATGGCCCGGCCACCGGCTGAGGCATGGGCATGGGCTGTGGCGGGCTTTCGATTCCAGGGGAAGGGCCATAGCCGCTGTCCCTGGTGGCCGGATGTGGCCTCGAGGTGAAGTCCCCAGGGCCTGACGCTCAGGACGTAGGAGCGAAGGTGCGTCCGGGCGAAAACCGCATCGACCAGCTCCTGGTAGAAGAGAGGGTCGTCTACCGCTTGAGGGATGTCCACGAATGGGTGGGGATAGCGAATAAGGTAACGGCGGGACATGGGGTCGAAGGCGGTGAATCCCTCCGCCTCGAGGGCCCTTAGGGCGCGTCTTACCACGCGGGACGAGAGCTCCAGCTGCCGAGAGATTTCGGCCAAGGGCAGCCCCTCCGGATTAAAGTACAGGAGCTTCAGCACCTTGAGGGGGCCAATGTCCCGACTGTCCATATGGGGCAAAGGATAGCCGGGGGCCCGCACGGATGCAAGAAGATGCGCCAACGGCGAAAAGCCCCTCTTTGGAAAAAGCAAACAAGAATTGGTTAACACTCGGTATCCATTACGATGTGAAAATGGGTTAGACCCAACATGTGTCCTTGTACACGCTGTTGCGGATCTCGCTTGAGCGGGGCGGATAGGTTGGGACTACTCTGGGGCGCGGACAATTCTAAGGAGGCGTGAGTGATTGTCTTGCAGGGCAGCTGAGCCATATTCAGCAAGGTGTGGTCTAGCGTGCCGGTGCTTGCCAAGGTCGCCACACGCTCGTTTGCCCCGCTCCCCATGTCCTGGGATCTAGATGCAGTTCATACCTATCCATAGGGCGAACCTTGGGGCGGTTGACAACTGGTCCCAAACCGGCTAGCCTGTCTGGCATTAGTGGTCTAACCATAAGACCAAGGACCTGCATGAGACGCACCCGGTTAGCCAACCTCATTGCCCACGAGCTGGAAACCCTTATCCAGGAGGGGGTTTGGGTGCCGGGTGCGTACCTGCCCCCGGAGCGGGTTCTTGCCGACCGGTTTAAGGTCAGCAGGGTTTCCATACGGGAGGCCCTGCGTTTGCTGGAGGCTCGAGGGGTTATCGAGATCCACCCAAGCAGTGGCGCAAGGGTTAGGTCCTCGACCACTGCGGTAGGGCACCTGCTGGCCAGCCGCCTGGAAGGCCTGAGCCTTACCGACCTCTTCGAATTCCGCTACATCGTCGAGCCGGAGGCGGCGGCCCTGGCCGCGAGGCGGGCGGATAAGGATGTGCTGGACCGCCTGGCGGAAATCCTTACGGAACAGGAAGCGTCCCTCCAGGACGTTCACGGCTTCCTGGCCCTGGATTTGGAATTTCACCAACTCATCGCCGTGGCCTCCGGGAACGGGGTTCTTCAGGAGATGGTTTCCGCGCTGAATGCGGGGCTCAGGGAAACTCGTCTGCGCGCGATCAAGGCCACATTCGACCCGATCCGTAGCCTGGAGGGCCACAGGCGGGTGCTAGAGGCCATCCTTTCAGGGGATGCAGATGGGGCCCGCCAGGCGATGAGGCAACACCTGAAGGAGGTGGAAGCGTCGGCTCTGGGAGCTGGCGTGCCACGGGGAGGTGATGAAGGATGGGAAGGGCATGGCTAGTGGCGGCGGTGGCGCTGTTAAGCTGGGCTACCGCGAAAACGACGGTGACCGTGGGCCTGGATGCGGATCCCCCTAACCTCGATCCCGTGTTTTCCTCGGCCTTGGTGGACCGTCAGGTGCTGAACCAGATCTACGACAAGCTCCTCGACATCGACCAGGATTTGAAGATCGTGCCCATGCTGGCCACCAGCTGGTCGGTGGGGAACAACGGCACGGTATACACCTTCAAGCTCCGCCAGGGGGTCAAGTTCCACGATGGCACGGACTTCGATGCGGAAGCGGTTAAGTTCAACCTTGACCGCGCGCTTACCGCCGAGGGTTCGCGTCGGAAAGGGGAGCTTGCCCCGGTAAAGGAGGTGCAGGTCGTCGACAAGTACACGGTTCGCGTTGTCCTGAAGGACGCCTTTTCGCCGTTCCTTTACGTCTTAACCGACCGGGCCGGGATGATGGTCAGTCCGGCTGCCGCGAAGCGGTACGGCCAGGACTTGGCCAACAATCCCGTGGGCACCGGACCCTTCCGGTTTGTTGAGCGGAAGCGCCAGGACCGCATTGTTCTCCAGCGGAACGAGGGCTACTGGAAGCGGGGCTACCCGAAGATCGATGAGCTGATCTACAGGCCTTTCCCTGACGACGATGTCCGGTTGGCCAACCTGCTTTCGGGTGCGGTCACGGTGATTACCCCTGTGGCCCCCAAGGATCTGGCACGGGTTCGGGGCGATGCGAACTTGAACCTCTTCGCCTTCCCGAGCCTGGGGTTCCAGGGCGTCTGGCTCAACGTGACCCGGCCCCCCTTCAACAACAAGGCTCTCCGGCAAGCCTTTGCGGCCACCATCGACCGCGACACCATCGACCGGGTGGTTTTCCTGGGCACGGCCACCCCGGCCAACGGGCCCTTTCCTCCTGGCTCCCCGGCCTACGATCCCAGCATCCCGATTCCCAAGCGGGACATCAACCTCGCGCGGAAAAAGCTTCAGGAGGCGGGCTTTGCCAGCGGCTTCTCCTTCACCCTGCTAACCACCCCCAGCCCTGTCCTGACCCAGCTGGCCCAGGTTTACCAGGCCATGGCCGCCGAGGCGGGGATTCGCATTCAGATTCAACAGGTGGAGTTCGGCACCCTGCTGGACCGGACAGATAAAAAGGACTACGAGGCAGCCCTCCTGGGCTGGAGCGGCCGACCGGATCCGGACGGAAATATCTACGACTTCATGCGCTGCGGCGGCCCCTTGAACAATGCGGGTTACTGTAACCCCAAGGTGGACGCCCTGCTTAACCGGGCCCGGGCGACGCGGGTCATGGAGGTGCGGAGAAGCCTGTACTCGGAGGCCCTCAGGATCATCCACGAGGATGTTCCCTACGTCTACGTCTATCACCCTCAGGTTCTGATCGGGGCCTCCAAGCGGCTCAGCGGTCTTCCCCTGATCCCCGATGGGATTCTTCGGTTTGTAGGAGCGGAGCTGAAGTGATCCCCTACCTCCTCCGCCGCCTTGTGGAAGCTTTGCCCACCCTGTTCCTGGTGTCGGTGGTGGTGTTCTTCCTGACGCGGATACTTCCTGGCGATCCCGTCCGCCTCTTGCTCGGGGAAGAGCCCGACCCCAAGGTGGCGGAGGAGGTGCGGAGAAGCCTGGGTCTGGATCGACCTCTCCTCGTGCAGTATGCCAGTTGGCTGTGGAACCTGTTTCAGGGTGACCTGGGCCGGTCCATCAAGGATGGAACTCCCGTGGCGAGGCTGATTCTCGAGAAGCTTCCCACGACCCTAGAGCTCGCCACCCTGGCCATGCTGGTGGCGCTGGCCATCGGCCTGCCTAGTGGAGTGGTGGCGGCCGTTCGCAGGGGGACGTGGCTCGACGGCCTGGTGACGTCAACCTCCCTAATGGGCGTTTCCGTTCCCAACTTTTTCCTCGGCATCATGCTGATTTACCTTTTTAGCCTGCGCTTGGGCTGGGTGCCGCCCTCGGGATACGTGGAGCTATGGATCGACCCCAAGCGCAATTTACTGCTAATGGTCTTGCCGGCCGTCACGTTGGGCACGGCGTTGGCTGGAGCGATCGCGAGGTTTACCCGTAACAGCTTACTGGAGGTCCTTTCTCAGGACTACATCCGGACGGCGAAGGCGAAAGGGGTTTCATCCGCGGCCGTCGTACTGAAGCATGGGCTCCGCAACGCAGCCATTCCCATCGTGACGGTCCTGGGTCTACAACTTGGAGGGCTTTTGGGGGGCGCTGTGGTCACAGAGCAGATCTTCTCCATACCGGGGTTTGGACGTTTGGTGGTGGACGCCGTGTTTACCCGCGACTTCACCGTTTTGCAGGGAGTGGTGTTGACATCCGCCCTGGCCGTATTCGTGGTCAATACCGCGGTGGACGTCCTTTATGCCCTGATCGATCCCCGGATCAGGTATCGGTGACCCATGGTTGCGCGTAGGGTATGGCGCCGCCTCCTTGGGCATCCCACCGGGGCACTGGGTGGGTTGGTCTTAGGGCTCTTTGTCCTGGGCTCCCTGGGTGCTCCTTGGCTCAGCGCTCACTCCCCCGTAACCACCGACTTCAACAGCCTCCTGCGCCCGCCGTCCCTTACCCACCCCTTTGGTACCGACGAGCTGGGAAGGGACGTGTTGGCCAGGGTCCTGTACGGGGGCAGGGTGTCCCTGACCGTAGGGGTAGCCTCAGTAGCACTCGCCCTCCTGGTGGGCGGTCTTTGGGGGTTGGCGGCGGGTTACTTCCGAGGGTGGTTGGACTCCGTGCTCATGCGGTTGGTGGATGCGCTCCTGGCCTTCCCCTTTTTGGTGCTCGCCATCACCTTGGCGGCGATCCTGGGGCCGGGTCTTTCCAACAGCATCCTGGCCATTACCGTGGTAACTTCCCCGGCGGTAGCCCGGCTGGTGCGGGGCCAGGTTCTGGCGGAGGTGGGAAAGGATTATGTGACCGCGGCAGAGGCCATAGGGGCACCCCATTCCCGGATCCTCTTTCGGCATATTCTGCCCAACCTGTGGGGCCCGTTGATCGTGCAGGGAAGCCTGGCCACAGCCAACGCCATTTTGGCGGAGGCGACCCTGTCCTTCCTTGGCCTGGGGGTTCAGCCTCCCACGCCGGCCTGGGGCTCGATGCTAAACGCCGCTCGCGGCTATTTGGACAGCGCACCCTGGCTGGCGGTCTTTCCCGGTTTAGCCATCTTTTTGGTGGTGCTGTCGTTCAACCTGCTGGGCGATGCCCTGAGGGATGCCCTTGACCCACGGACGGAGAGGAAGCTTGCGTAAGGTAAGGGAATCCAGGACCCGATACCGCAGGCCCCACCGCCTCCTTGAGGCCGGGGTGGCCCTGGGTAACGGGGTGGAGGTGGTCGACGCTTCTTGGGGGCGGGTATTCCAAAGCCCTGCGGCCCGGAACGGGCGATGGCTTGGCTTTGCCCAGGTTTCCTCCGTACCAGGGTACATTCGGTGCGGTGAGGACCGTGACGGGATCGGTGGAGAGGGGCGGTGAGGATCCGGGGGCCTGGCCTGCGGGCAGAGGATTTTCCTGTGCGCTATTCGGAGGTTTCCCTATGGGAAGGGGAGAGCATACGGAGATCCTCGATCTGGGGGAGGTGCCCTGCTGGCCACAAGGACCCCTCGGGTCCTTCAAGAGGAGGGCGGAATGGGGGCCACCTGGTTGGAGCGTATGGGGGGCAATGGGCCGTCAGGCCCTGCCCTTGGGACTCAAATCCAATGGGAGGAGGTCATGGGCTGGATAGCTTTCTTTGTCACCCCGCTCATGGGTCAAGACCTTCAGCTGGCCACGAGGAGGCGATACATGATAGGGCGGTTGCTTAGGAAACACCATCAGTTTCAGGAGTTGACTTGCAGGCTTTGGGGAGCGGCTATGGATCCCAAGGTGGATGGGGTGGCGGATGCGCCCATACGGGTTGGGTCCACCCGCGGCGGTAGGGGGGGTGCACGGTGATGGACCTCACCTACTACCCCTACCCTTCCCGCCGGCACGTGGTTCTTGGCCGCCGGGGTGCGGTGGCCACCAGCCAACCCCTGGCGGCTTTGGCGGGGATGGAGATGCTGCTTAAGGGGGGAAACGCGGTGGATGCGGCCATCGCCATGGCGGCCACCCTCACGGTGGTAGAGCCCACCAGCAATGGGATCGGGGGCGACCTTTTTGCCATGGTGTGGGATGGACGGCTCCACGGGCTGAACGCTTCTGGGAAAAGCCCCTTAAGCCTGACCCCCGAGCGGATTCCCGAGGGGGGAATGCCGGAGAGGGGCTGGCTCCCGGTGACGGTGCCCGGAGCGGTCTCGGGGTGGCGGGCTTTGCACGAGCGCTTCGGCAGGCTGCCATTCCCCGAGGTTCTTTCCCCCGCCATCCGCTACGCGGAGGAGGGCTTCCCCGTGGGACCGGAGACGGCCCGGGCCTGGCGCAGGGCGGAAGGGATTTACCTTCCCCTCAAGGGCCCGGAATTCCGGCCTTTCCAGGAAACCTTTTTTCCCCAAGGAAGGGCCCCCCGGGCCGGGGAGGTGTGGCGAAGCCCGGGCCACGCCAAGACCTTACGGGAGATCGCCCATACCTACGGGGAAAGCTTTTACCGGGGGAGATTGGCCGAGGCCATGGCGGGGTTCAGCGAGGCCACGGGAGGCCTCCTTACCCTGGAAGACCTCAAGACCCACGAGGCGGAATGGGTGGAACCCCTCTCCCTGGAGTACCGGGGCCTCACGGTCCACGAACTGCCGCCCAACGGACAGGGAATCGCTACGTTGTTGGCCCTGGCCATCCTGGAGGGCTTCGAACTCCGACCGGAAGACCCCTTCAGCTACCACGTACAGATCGAGGCCATGCGCCTGGCCCTGGCGGACGCCTTCCACTACGTGGCCGACCCCCGCTACCTGGAGAAACCTCCCCAGGCCCTGCTCTCCCCCGAATACGTGGCCTCCCGCCGAAACCTCATCGGGGAACGAGCCCTGCCCCAGGCCCTCCCTGGGGTGAAACCCGAGGGAACCGTCTACCTGGCGGCGGCGGACGGGGAACTCATGGTCTCCCTCATCCAGTCCAACTACCAGGGTTTCGGCTCGGGGATCCTGATCCCGGAAACGGGAATTGCCTTGCAGAACCGGGGACTAGGCTTTTCCCTGGAGGAGGGCCACCCCAACCGGGTGGGACCGGGTAAACGGCCCTACCACACCATCATCCCGGGATTTCTCACCCGGGAGGGCGAGGTGCTGGGCCCCTTTGGGGTGATGGGGGGCTATATGCAGCCCCAGGGACACCTGCAGGTGGTGGTGGGCCTGACGAACTTTGGCTTGAACCCCCAGGCGGCGCTGGACCGGCCGCGGTGGCAGGTGGTGCCGGGTAGGGGAGGGGAGGACCGGGTGGCGCTGGAACCGGGGATTCCGCAGGCCACGGCCTTGCTCCTGCGGGACCTGGGCCACCGGGTGGAGTACGGGATGGAGCCCGGATACTTTGGGCGGGGCCAGGTGATCCTGCGTCAGGGTGAGGTGTTGGTGGTGGGTTCGGATCCTAGGGCGGAGGGGTTGGCCCTGGCGTGGTAGGGAGGAGATAATTGGAACAAGCTTTTTTATCGTGAAAATGTACACAAACCACACACACCACCACCTACCACTCACGCCAACCCCTTTCCAAGGCATACAGGTACACCACCGCTGCCGCATCCCATGCCTGGGGCCTGCAAGCCACGGGATAGGGAACCGGAGGCAAGCCTTCCTCTCTGGGAAACCCCCCTACGAGTTCGGGCAGGCGCATGTCAGGTTGGGAGAGGGCCAGGTCCAAAAGCGCTTTGACCACCTTCTGGCCTTCTTCCCGGAAACCGTATCGAAACAATCCCCCCGCCAAAAGCGCCGTGTCGTGGGGCCATACTGAACCGTTGTGGTAGGAGAGAGGGTTATAACGCACCTCTCGGGCACCCAAGGTGCGTATTCCCCAGCCCGACCACAATTCCTCGGAGAACAAGGTTTCCAGCAATTCGGGCAGGACTTCCCTAGGGACGGCCCCAGCCCAGAGAAGATGGCCAGCGTTGGAAGCCTTGACCTTAAGAGGCTCTTTATAACGGTCCAAGGCCAGGGCGTAGGTGGAAAGCTCGGGAAGCCAAAGCTTTTCCTGAATGATGCGGAAAAGACCTTCTGCACGTTCCAGTAAACGCTTGGCTTTATCCTTTTCCCCTAGAACCTGGTAGAGCTTTGCTCCTTCCAGGTAGGCAGCGTAGGCGTATCCCTGCACCTCGCTCACCGCCAAAGGAGGCTCGGCCAAGCGGCCATCCCGGTGGCTCATGGAATCATGGGAATCCTTCCAGGCTTGAATGGCCAGGCCTGTGCCGCTTGGCTGAAACTCCAAAAGCCCATCCCCATCCAGATCCGCTTGATCCAACCAGGCCAGGGCAGCCTCCCACTGTGGCCGAAGCTCCCGAATCAGGGCTAGGTCCCCTACCAAATCCAGGTACCGGCCCAGAAGAATGAGGAAGAGGGGGGTGGCGTCCACCGTGCCGTAGTACCGGAAAAAGGGTACCTGGTGGGTACGGGAAAGCTCTCCAACCCGCACCTCGTGCAGGATCTTTCCTGGCTCCTCTTCCCGCCATGGGTCAAAAACTGCTCCCTGCCTTGTAGCCAGGTAGCGGAGAACTCCCTGGGCCACTCCCTTTCCCCAGGGGAGGATCATGAAGGCAGTGATGAGGCTATCCCGACCGAATGGGGCCACAAACCAGGGAATTCCGGCAGCAGGCACGGGCCCCTGGGGGGTGGAAAGGAGGAGGGCCCTGAGGTCTAAGAGGGCCTGACGCAAAGGACCTTCCCAGTAACCCTCTCCTTGAGGAAAGGCCTCGAGGAACTCCTCGTACCCAGGTAGGGAACCCGGAGCCTCGAGGGGACTTTCCAACCGTACCTCCCAACCCACCTCCCCAATTCCCTTGGGGGGTAGGTAGAGACGAAAACCCCCCTCCGGTGCCTCAGGAACAAACACTACCCGCTGCTCCACTCCATCTGCGGCTCGGTAGAGAAAACCCACCCCGTTTTCCACCTTGGGATGCCATCCCCGGGCTTGAAAGAGGTCGGAGAACTCACCTTGGGCCTGCACCTCCACCCGCACTTCCTCAGGCTCAGGGGAAAGGTTTAGGAAGCTTAACCGCTCCTCCACCTTCCCCCGGTGAACCCGGAGGAGGCGGCGTAGGTAGAGCTCCCCGTCTGCGCCACGAAAGCGGGCCCAGTCCTGAACCAGGTAATCGGGTCTTGGAGAACGGCTTTCCAAGAGCACTAGACCTCGCGGCAATAGAAGCCGGTAACGGGAAAGGAAGCGGGTGTCGTGCCGGTAGAATCCCTCCGCCTCCTCTTCAGCAAAACCCCTCTCGTTCAGAACCAGGTAGGTGTCGTCCTCCTTAAGAGGCACCATGGCTACTCCCTTAGGGCACCCAGGCTGGGCCCCTCCACAAAATAGCGCTGGAAGAACATGAAAAGCACCAGGACCGGGATCATGGAGAAGAACCCCCCTGCCAGGATCAGCCCCCAGTCTCCCACTTGACCGTAGGCGTTGCGAAAGGAAAGAAGACCTAAGGGCAACGTGTAGATGTCCCGGGGGCTGGTGAGGACCACAAAAGGCCAGAAGAACTCGTTCCAAGCCCCCTGGAAGGTCAGGATCGCCAGAGCTCCCAGAGCGGGAGTGGACATGGGCAACACAATGCGGAACAGGATCTGCACCGGAGTGGCCCCATCAATAAGGGCTGCTTCTTCTACCTCCCGAGGGATGGACTCGAAGAACTGCCTCATGATAAAGACAGCTCCCGCACCCACCAGTCCGGATAGGACCAAACCGGTATAGGTGTTGAGAAGGGTATCCACGCCAAAAAGCTTAGAAAGGCCGAATATCCCATCCCGCAGGACCAGGTAGTTGGAAATAAAGGTCACCTGTGCCGGCACCATCATGGAAAAGAGCATGAACAAAAAGAGAGCCTGCTTGCCGGGAAATCGCAGCCTGGCCAGGGCGTAGCCCGCCATCGAGGCGAACACCAAGGTGGTCAGAACCTTCACCGAGGCAAGGAGGAAGGAATTCAACGTCCAGCGGAGGAAGAGGCTTTCTCCTGTTTCCAGACTCCGGGTTTCCCGGAAGGCCCGCACGTAGTTGTGAAAGACATAGCCCAGAAGCCCAGGAGCAACGTTATCCCAACTGGCCACCCGTCCCCGCCGCTCCAGCCGGGTGGGATCCAGGGTTGCGCCCACCAGGACCACCCCGCGAGGCGTTTCAAGGTCTAGAGGCACCCGCTCCAGAAAGGGACCTTCCCCCGAGTAAACCAGGCGCAGCCGATAGCGAAAAACAGTGCCCTCCTGATCCCCCAAGGTAGCCGCCCTGACCTCCACCAGCTCGGGTCCCTCGAGGCGCACGTAGTCGGCAGCATAGGGAGTCTCAAACACCGCTCCCATGCCGGCTCCCGGCCTTCTGCGAGGTATCACCGCCAGGACCTCGGGCTCCTGCCCTCCAGGGCTGAAGTAGGCCACATCGAACACGAGCGACCTGCCCGGGGCCATGCCGCCCAACCATGGGTTTCCTGCGCCCTCCCAACCGAGTTGCCAGGCCGCCATCCAGTTTTTAGGATTCACCTGAGCAAAGCGCAGGGTAAAGGGCCACTCCAAGGGATTGGCCTTGAGGCTGGCTAGGAAGCCCATAACGAAGGGACCGACGAAGAATACTCCAAAGGCCAGCAGTAGCCCGTAAACCCACGCCAGCCTGGTCCATATGCGCAAGGGGGTCATTAGGACCACCCCCTTTCTCCCACACCAAAGCGTCGTTGAAGAAGTACGATGGCCAGGGTAAGCACCGCCAGGACCAGGGCGGCAGCCGAGGCCAGGCCTACCCGGGGCGAGGCCCCGGCGGGGAAGACGTTTCCGTACACGTAGTAGGCCAGGGTGATGGTACTCTCCAAGGGCGCACCCCCTGCACCCCCTACGAAGAGCACCTGGTCAAAGAGCTGCAGGGTGCCGATGAGGCCCAGGGTGATGACCAAAAAGAGAACTGGTCTCAGAAGGGGCAAGGTAATACGCCAGAACATCGTCCAAGAAGTGGCGCCGTCCAGGGCAGCCGCTTCGTAAAGGGTTCTGGGGATGCCTTTCAGCCCAGCTAGGAAGATGACCATGAAGGTAGGGATGGTGGTGTAGGTATTCATGAGAATGATGGCCCAGAGGGGGTAGGGGAGACCTAAGAGGGTGGCCCGGCTGGTAAACCAGGGAATGTCCACCTGGACCTCCCGAGCAGGAGGCCAACCCAAGTGCCCCAGGGCGTACATCCCGAGGAAGGCCAAGGCAAGGGAAGCTAGGGCCAGACCAGGGTCCCAGAAGGGGGTGGGGAAACCCTGTCGCCTTCGCCAGAACACCTGCAGGCACTGCAAAAGGACGAAGAGCCCCGCCCCGATTAGGAGGTGGGGCAGGTAGCTGAGCATCAGGGACAGCCCCTGGTTCACCACGCCGGTCCGCTGGAATAGCCAAAGGAGGAGAAGGCTTGCTGCAGCGGTGGACACCACAGAAGGAAGGTAATAAACGGTTCGGAAAAAAGTAACACCTCTCAAAGGTCGATTCAGGGATACGGCCAGAAGAAGGGCCAGAGCCGTTTGAAGGCTGGTGACGATTACGCTGTAAGCCAGGGTATGCTTTAGGGCAATCAGGAAAAGGGGGTCTTGAAATAGGCGTAGATAGTTCCTCAAGCCCACCCACTGGGGTGGCTTGAATAGGTCGTAGTCGGAGAAGCTAAAAAATAAAGTGCGTAGAAAGGCGTAGAGGAAGAAGACCGTCAACGTAAAAACAAAAGGGAAGATGAGGAGAAGGGCGTAAAAGCCCTCGAGGGTCCGCGCCTTGAACCGCATAGGGGTTCCCTTAAGGGGGGCGGCTAAGCCGCCCCCCTTTATGATCACCTTCTGCCCGTAAGGCGATCCAATGCGGTCTGGGCGTCCCTTATGGCTTGATCCACGCTCTTTTGCCCGCTGATCACCGCCTGGATCGCCTCGTTGATGGGCCTCATCCAGTCACCGCCGAACCCCCGGAAGCTGAAGGGGTAGACATTCCCTCCTTGCGCAGTAGAACCCTGGAAGACCACCCGGTTCAGTTCCGACTCCTTGGTGGGGCGTTGGAAGTAGGGATTGTTGGCCAAGGCTCGGCGGCTGGGGATGGCGAGACCACGTTCCAGCACCCACTGCTGGGCCTCAGGGGAGGTGAGAGCCTTTAAAACCTTAACCGCCGCTGCTTTGTTGGCGCTGGCCGCGTTAAGGCTCCAGGAAACGGTGAAGATGAAGTTTCCACGCTTCCTGGTGACGGGATCCAGGGGCAGGAAGGTGGTGCCGTACCTCAGGTTGGGGGCTTTGTCCCTTAGGAATCCTGCGATCCAAGCTCCCTCGAGGGCCGTAGCAGCTTTCTCACTACCGAAGCACCCTCCGGTCCAGCCTTCACCCAGGTCCTGGGCAAACTTTGCGGCACCTCGCCGGATGAGGCCGGTGTACCACTCGAAGGCACGCCGGAAGTTCTGGTCCAGGACGGAGTGTCCTTTCTCGTCAAAGGGCTTCCAACCGGTGGCAAAAGCAAAAGCACCGAAGCGAGCAAAGTCCGCCACCAAGCATATCCCCGCCACATCCTTCAACTGCGACTGCACCTGACGGATTTTGGCTTCAAAGGTTTCCCAGGTATCCTGCTGATTCGGGTAGGGGACCTTGGCCTCGTCAAAGAGGTCCTTGTTGAAGACCAAGGCCAGGGTGTTGAAGTCCTTGGGGATTCCGTAGAGCTTTCCCCGGTACGTGAAGGCCTGGACCAAGTTGGGGAGGAACTCGCCGACTTCCTGTTTACTAAAGTGGGCGTCTAGGGGCTCTACCCTTCCCGTGGCAAAAAGGCTTTCCGCCCAGAAGATGTCCACATAGAAGAGGTCGGGAGCCGTGCCAGCGGAGAGGGCATTAAAAAGCCACTGCGTGTAGTCGCCTTCGATGGGTTGGTAGATAACACGTATCCCTTCCCGGTCCAGCTTAGGCTGGACCACCTCCTTGAGAAGACCGTTGACAATGGCGATGTCTGTACCGCCCCAGCCGGAGATGCGTACCTGCGTTTGGGCCAAGGTCAGCCCGAGCATGGCTAAAACGACAACCAAGATTCTTAGCATACCCCTCCTCCTTCACCAGTCTGCCTAAAGCCTATAGCCTGAAGCCGATCGGGCGAGATCCTTTCCCTATTCCACCTCCCTTCGCGCCGTAGAACCCCTGGGAACCAGATGAACAGGCACCCGCTTCCCATATGGGCTCTTTCTCTGTAAAGCTTCCCGGAGAAGCCTTACCGCTTCGCGGGCGATGGTAGGGATGTCCTGGTGGATGGTGGTGAGCCTTTCCCCTACCTCGGGGAGGTCGTCGTACCCCACCAGGCTAACGTCAGCAGGAACATGAAGGCCCAGATCCTCCAAAGCAGCCCAGGCCCCCAAGGCCATTTCGTCGGAGGCGGCAAAAAGAGCCGAGAAACGCAAGCCCCCCTCCCATGCCCGCCTCACCGCCCGGTAGGCATGGAGGGCATCAAAGTTGCCGTCCAGAACCAGCTCCGGGCGCCACGTTAGCCCCGCTTCCAGAAGGGCCCTCTTATACCCAAGAAGCCGCTCCCTTCCCGCCTGGTGATGTAAATGCCCCGTAAGGTGAGCAATGTCCCGGTGACCCAGTTCTAACAGGTGTCGGGTGGCCTTATAGCCCCCCTCCTCATCGTCTGGGGCTACCCAGAAGGTTCCGGGATAACAGCCGATGAGCACAAAGGGTACGTTGTCCTTTCGTAGGGTTTCGATACGGGGGTCGTGGTCATGAGCACCCAGTAAGAGGTACGCCCTTGCCTTCTCTAAAGGCAGGCCGCGGGTATCCGTGGCAACCTCCATCACCCGCAAACCCAGGCGCCACACCTCCTCGGAGAGGGCTTCCAGCAGGAGGGTAAAGTAGGGTGTATAGCGCCGCACTCCTGGGGCCAGAAGGAGGCCAACGGCCGTGGATTGCCCCACTAGTTCCCTGGCAGCGGCATTGGGAACGAAACCCTGGGTACGAACCACCTCTAACACCCGGGCCCGGGTTTCCGGGCTAACCCCAGGCCGGCCATTGAGGACTCGGCTTACGGTACCTACGGAAACGTTTGCGAGCCTAGCGATTTCCTTTATCGTCAGCTTCTTTCTGGTCTCCATCGTAAACGTTTTCCACAGCTTAACCCAGGACCCGGCCCGCGTCAAGCCAAGGTTGCCCCGCTAGGATAGGGACATGGGAATATCCGAGCTGGAGGAAACCTTGAGGGCCAAGGCGGAAACGTTCTTGGCCCAAAGGCAAGGCTTCCGGATTGAGAAAACGGAGGACGTGTTTGCCCGGCGCTTTTACCTTTCCCCGGAGCGGGTGAAGGTGGTGAACCACTTGAGGGGGAAACCCCTGGCGGTATTTAACCCCGGGGTAGCGTACAGGGACGGAGTAGTACACCTTTTTGTACGTCTGATCTTCGATTACTACGGCTACGCCTCCAGCGTGGGGTACGTGGCCCTTCCCCTGGAAGACCTGCTCGCCGGTCAGTTGCCTGACCCTTTGCCGGTGGAGATCGTCCTTTACCCAACCGAAGTCTGGGAGGCCTCGAGGGGATGCGAGGATCCCCGGGCCCACGCCTGGGGTGCAGGCTTCCTCCTCTTCTATACCGGCGTGGGCAAGTTGGGTGAAGCTCGCCTCACCGACCACAAGGATGTCTTTTTCCCAGCCTTGGCCCTGGCCGAGTTCGATCCGGACCTAAAGCTCCGGCGCAAGGGATTGGTGCGAATAGGCCCGGCAGGAAAGAGCCTCCTTTTGCCGGCTAAGGGGGCCACGTTACTCCAGGGGAATGCCGTTCTTCTAAGGCCCAGCCTTCCCGGAGTTCCAGACATGGGTTGGCGGGGGCGGTTGGATTGGAACCACCTCTCCATCGACCAGTTGGAACCCATCCTGGCCCCAGAATCCTTTGAGTTCAAGGTGGGGTGGTCCACCAATGCCTACCCCTTGGGGGATGGAACCTATTTGGTGGCCTACCACGGCATCCTCCGCCGGGACTTGTCCTATCGCCACGGTTTCGCATTGCTTTCGGGCGACGGTGAACTTCTTGCTCTGTCCTCCTACCTTTTGGCCCCTCAGGGTCTTGTGGAAACGTACGGGGACCGGCCGTTTACCTTGTACGGCAACGGTCTCTTCCTGCACGGGGACGAATTGGTTTTCGTGGGTGGGGTAGGGGACTACGCCGTGGGTGTTTTCACCGCCCCTTGGCAGGAGGTGCTCGTGCGGCTCACGCCCCTGTAATGGACTGCACCACAAAAGTCTGCGATCAGGCAACCGGGAAAACCGGCGCAGGGTATTGACGGTTTTCCCCAACAAGTTGTAGCCTCCTGAGTAGGACACCCAATACTTAGGGTGTCCCGGCCGCGATGCCAGGCCGACAGGCCTGGACGCCAGCCGGCGGTGGGGGAAGTCCGGTGAAAGTCCGGCGCTGTCCCGCAACGGTAACCGGCTTTGTCCGGAAGCCCGAGTACCCGCTTCGCGGCCTTACCCCGTAGCCCTCGAGGCAAGGGTGAAGGTGGTGATGCCTGTGGGACCTTAGACTCCTAATCCCCCAAAACCCGGTGGCCCAAGGTCCTTGGGCCAGGCGACCTTAGGCAAGTTCTTGCCCAGCGCGGGGTTATTCCCCTTGGGCAGGTAGAAGGGATGGCTTAGCTTTTACGGGCCCAAAGACGGCCCTCGGAGGTCCGTGGTGAAGGAAACGCGCATGGTCTACCCGGTTTTCCCTGGGGAAACCAACCATTACGGGACCCTTTTTGGCGGCACCGCCATGGCCTGGATGGACCAGGCAGCCTTCGTGGCGGCAACCCGCCACGCCAGGCGCAAGGTGGTGACGGTGCACTCGGATGCGGTGGACTTCAAGCGCCCCGTACCCCTGGGCTCCATTGTGGAGCTGGTGGCCCGGGTGGTGGGGGTGGGCCGCACCTCCATGCGGGTAGAGGTGGAGATGTGGGTGGAACCCATTGAGCCAGGTAAGGAAGCCTATTTGGCGGCTAAGGGCGGATTCGTGCTGGTAGCGGTGGATGGGGAGGGGCGCCCTGTTCCCGTGCCACCTCTGGAGGGGAAGGAATGATCCGTACGCTGGCTTACGGTCTTCCACGGCTCGGTCCTAACCGGGAATACAAAAGGCTTCTGGAGGGCTTCTGGTCAGGTTCCATATCGCGGGAGGATTTTCTCGAGGGCCTGGAGGCTCTCGAGGCCCTAAGGCTCGCCACCTACCGGGAACAGGTGGACCTTTACCCGGCGGGCGAGCTGAGCCTTTATGACCCCATGCTGGACTTGGCGGTGGCCTTGGGCCTTTACCCCCTGGATCCCGGGGACCTGGAGGGCTACTACGCCCTGGCCCGGGGCAAGGAAGCCCTGCCCCTCCGAAAGTGGTTCGGCACCAACTACCACTACTTGGTTCCACGCTTGCCAGAGAGGCCCCGGTATACCCCCCAGCCGGGCTGGGGCCTACCCTATCCCGTAGGCCGGAACCAGGCTTTGAAGGAGGGGCTCCCGACCCTGTTCGGACCCTACACCCTTCTGCGCATGGCGCAAAACCCCCCGGATCGCCTGGGAGCACACCTGGAAGCCCTAACGGAAGCTTACGTGGAGCTGGTCCAGCCGGTCAGGGGAAGAACCGTGCTCCTCCAAGAACCCGCCTTGGGGTTGGATGGGGCAGAGGAGGACCTCCCCCACCTCCTGGCCTTCTACGGTACCTTAGCGCAGGAGGTTTCCTTGGTCCTCCTGCCCTACTACCTACCCCCCGCCCCAAGGGTGGTTGAGGCCCTGGCCACCCTTCCCCTTCGCGGTTTAGGGGTAATCCTGGCCCCAGGGGTGTCCTTACCCCAAGTACCCAAGGGCACAGCCCTGGTGGTGGAGGTGGTGGAGGGTCTTGGGGTGTGGCGCACCAACCTCCTTGCCCTTGGGGAGGTTCTATCGCCTCTGGCAGAGACCGGGCAGGAGGTGTGGGTGGCTCCCAAAGCACCCTTGTACCACCTGCCGTGGGAAGTAGCGGAACCTTTGCCCGGAGCCTTGGCAGGCCGGTTGGCCTTTGCCCGAGAGCGACTTAAGGAGCTTGCCCTGTTGAAGGCCATCCTCCTAACGCGGACCACCTCCCAGGAATCGCCGCCCTCGCCTGAGGAGGAAACTGCCTTCGCACAAGCCCGGGCCTGGTACACCCCACCCCCGCCTTGGGACTTCCGCCCCTCCCCAGTGCCGGCCTCGAGGCCACCCAGGGAAGAGCGCTCCAAAGCCCAGCAGAACCTGGCCCTTCCCCTTTTCCCCACCACCACCATAGGAAGCTTCCCCCAGACCAAGGAGCTTCGCGACTTCCGGAAAAGATTGCGCTCCAGGGCTCTTGACCAGACGGCCTACTGGCTGCACATCCAGGAAGCCATCCGGGCGAACATCCGCCTCCAAGAGGAACTGGGCCTGGACGTTTTGGTCCACGGAGAGCCCGAGCGCAGCGATATGGTGGAGTTTTTCGCGGAGCGTTTAGAAGGCTTCTATCCCACCCAGAAGGGTTTCGTCCTCTCCTACGGGAGCCGCGTCTGGCGCCCACCCATCCTCTTCGCCCCGCCCCGCCGGAGGGAGCCTTTGGTCCTTAGGGAAACCCTGTTCGCCCAAAGCCTCACCCCTAAACCGGTAAAGGCCATCCTTACGGGACCCATCACCCTGGCTGCCTGGAGCTACCTACCCCAGGGGGTGGAGTTCAGAGAAGCGGTAATCGCCCTGGCGGAGGCCCTGCGGGAGGAGGTAAAGGAAGTGGCTTCCCACGGAATCCGGGTGGTGCAGGTGGACGAGCCGGCGCTTCTGGAGAAGCTCCCTTTGAAGGCAAAGGAGCGCCCTGGGTATTTAGCCCTGGTGGGGGAGGCCTTCCTGCGGGTAGTGGGGGAGCTTCCGCCGGAGGTCCAGGTGCACCTCCACCTCTGCTACTCCGATTACGCCGCCTTGCGCCCCTTCCTGGAGGTCATGGACCCGGATGTGGTGAGCCTTGAGGGAGCAAGGCAAGACCCCAGCTTTCTCCAAACCCTCACAGGGCTTTCCCTAGGCCTGGGCCCCGGAGCCTTTGACGTCCACTCCCCCCTGGAGGTTCCGGCGGAGGAAATCCTTACTCGCCTTCAAGCCTACCTCCGGTACCTGCCTGCGGAAAGGCTATGGGTGAACCCGGACTGTGGTCTTAAGACCCGGAAGCCCGAGGAGGCCCTGGCCAACCTCAAGAACATGGTGGAAGCAGCCAAGAGGCTTCGGAAGGCCTTTGGAGGGAGCCATGCTCACGGATCCTAGGCCCCACTACCGTCCCTACGAGTATCCGAGGCTTTTAGCCTACCGGGACGCCATCCGGCACAGCTACTGGCTCCACACGGAGTTCAGCTATGCGGCAGACGTCCAGGACTACGCCCTGGCGGGTCCTGAGGTGCGCTCGTTGGTGGAGCGCTCCCTTCTTGCCATCTCCCAGGTGGAGCTTTCCGTGAAGCTCTTCTGGGCCCGAACCTACGAGGTCTTCCCGAAGCCAGAGGTGGCCGAGGTGGGCATGACCTTCGCCGAAAGCGAGGTGCGTCACGCCAACGCCTACGCCCACCTTTTGGATCTCCTGGCCCTCGAGGACCGCTTTGCCCAGGCCTTGGAGGAGGAGACCGCCTTAGGGGAACGGCACCGCCACTTAACCGAGGTCCTGGGATCCGCCTTCCGAGGCAACCTGAGGGGTCACGCCCTCGCCCTCCTTCTCTTTTCTGCCTTCACCGAACACGCCTCCCTTTTCTCCCAGTTCTACGTGCTTATGGCCCTGAACAAGCGCCTTGGGTGCTTCAAGGGGATCTCCAACGCCATCGAGGCCACCAGTAAGGAGGAAAACCTGCACGGCCTCTTTGGGGTAGAGCTCCTCAGGATCCTTAGGGGAGAGCGGCCGGACCTCTTCGGGCCCTCCTTTACCGAGGAGGCCCTGGATAGGGTAGAGGCCTTCTTTCGCACGGAGGAGGCCCTTTTGGAGTGGATCTTCGCCCGGGGGGACACCGAGGCGGTGAGGGGAGAGGAGGTCCTGGAGTTCCTTAAGTGGCGGTACAACCAGGTTCTTTCCCTCCACGGCCTGCCCGCGCCCTTCCCCGTGCGGAAGGAGTGCCTAAGGGATACGGAGTGGTTTGACCTGGAGCTTTTGGCGGACAAGGAAGTGGACTTCTTCAACAAGAGGAGCGTGGCCTACGCCCGCAGGGTGCAGAGCTACGACCCGGAAAGCCTTTTCTAGGAGGGAAGGATGACCAAGACCAAGCGGGAATACCGGCCCTGGTACTGGGCCAATGAATGGACGAGGCTCTACATGAGCCGGGGCTACCTTCTCCCTGGGGTGACGCTGGAGGAAAGGGTGAAGGAGATCGCCGACCGGGCGGAGGCCCTGACCCGCATCGAGGGCTTCTCCCGCAAGTTCGAGGAGTACGTGGCCAAGGGTTGGTACTCCTTGGCCACCCCCATCTGGGCCAACTACGGCCTCAAGCGGGGTCTCCCCATCTCCTGCTACGGCACCTACGTGGAAGACGACACCGCCTCCATCCTGAGGGCGGTGGCGGAGATCGGCATGATGAGCAAACAGGGTGGGGGCACCTCGGTTTACCTGGGGGCCCTTCGCCCTAGGGGAGCCCCCATCCGGGACAACGGGGAAAGCAATGGTTCCTACGCCTTTGCTTCTCTCTTCGACCGGGTGATCGAGGTGTTCAACCAGGGTTCCACCCGGCGGGGGCAGTGCGCCGCCTACCTCCCTATCGAGCACCCGGACCTCGAGGAGTGGCTCAAAATCCAGCGGGAAGGAGGGGAGATCCAGTCCCTCTTCTGGGGGGTTTCCGTGGGGGATGCCTGGCTGGAGGAGGCCATCGCCGGGGACAGGGAGAAACGGGAAAGGTGGGCTAAGGTACTCAAAAGCCGCGCCGAGGTGGGGATCCCCTACATCTTCTTCCGGAACAACGCCAACCGCCAGGCCCCGGAGGTCTTCAAGAAGCTGGGGAAGACGATTCATGCCAGCAACCTCTGCACCGAGATCATGCTCCCCTCGAGCCCCGAGGAAAGCTTCGTGTGCTGCCTCTCCTCCCTAAACCTCCTCCACTTCGACGAGTGGAAGGACACGGGCGCCGTGGAAACCCTCACCCTCTTCCTGGACTCCGTGCTGGACGACTTCATCGAGAAGGCGGAGGGCATCCCCTACATGGAGCGGGCGGTACGCTTCGCCAAGCGGTACCGGGCCATCGGGATCGGGGTTTTGGGCTGGCACAGCTACCTCCAGTCCAAGGGGATTCCCCTGGAGAGCACGGAGGCCCTTTTCCTTAACAACCTCATCTTCAAGACCATCCGGGAAAAGGCGGAGGAGGCGAGCCGCTGGCTTAGGAAGCGCCATCCGGAGGACGAACTGGCCGACCTAATGGAAAGGCGAAACGCCACCCTCCTGGCCATCGCCCCCACCAAGAGCAGCTCCTTCATCCTGGGACAGGTGTCCCCCTCGATCGAGCCCTACACCAGCAACTACTACCTCAAGGACCTGCAAAAGGCCCGAATCGCCTTCAAGAATCCCTTTTTGGAGGAGCTCCTCCAGGCGAAGGGCAAGAACGAGGAGAAGGTGTGGCGGAGCATCTTGGAGCATAACGGCTCCGTGCAGCACCTGGACTTCCTCTCCGACGAGGAGAAGGACGTGTTCAAGACCTTCTCCGAGATTTCCCAAAAGACCCTGGTCAACCTGGCCATCGCCCGGCAGAAGTACATCGACCAGGGCCAGTCCCTCAACCTGGTCATCCACCCCGAGGCCCCGCCCAAGGACGTGAACGAGCTGTACCTGCACGCCTGGAGGGGCGGGCTCAAGGCCCTTTATTACCAGTTCAGCGCCAGTGCGGCCCAAGCCTACAGCCGGGACCTGCTGCTTTCCTGCCGGGCTTGCGAAAGTTAAGAGCACCCTTGGCAGCCACCACGCAAGGGGGTTATACCACCCCACTTTGGAAGGACCGAGCTTGGAGCTCAGGCAAGGATCTTCCTTAGTTGGGCCTTGTCTCGGGGTGGCTGGGGGGGCACGGTGGGGCGGGAAAGGGAATGACCGGGTTGGATCCCGGCTCTATGTTCGTGAACGTTTTCTTTCGCGCATGAAAAGGGAAAACCACCCAGACTGGCCCCCGCCCCGCTGAGCGCATGGCCCACGAGCTCAATGACCCCCACCCCGGCGCTTCTACGCGGGCCTCCTCTGGAAGGT
>Ga0101943_1001063_pt1 | contig 28159 bp, 30 predicted proteins | sample DewCreD2012metaG_5_FD_75244 | JGI IMG/M metagenome (GOLD analysis project Ga0101943, IMG submission 75244) | Hot spring sediment bacterial and archeal communities from British Columbia, Canada, to study Microbial Dark Matter (Phase II) - Dewar... ... | reverse complement strand
CTTGGTCCGCGCCACGTAGGCCTGGGCCGAGAACACCCGGACCAAGGAAATCGTGCCACCGCCGGAGGCGCGGGAGGAGGGCCTCCTCGAGATCCACGTAGTCCGCCATGCGGAGACCCAGGGGTACTCGGTGGACGGTGGGCTCACCCCGCTCGGGTCATGGCAGGCCCACCGCCGGGGGCACGATCTCTCGAAGGGGATCCGCGATGGGGAGTCCGTGGTCCTGGTCTGCGCGCCGACCGCCCGCGCCGAGCAGACCGCCGAGCACGTGCGGCGGGGGCTCGAGGACGGCCTCGTCCTCTGGGGCCGGGAGGCCGAGGTCGAGGGGCCCCTGCCGATGGAGGAGTTCCGGAACTTCCAGGTCTGGTCCCCGGGGGTGGGGCTCCGCGACCCGACCCAGGCCTTCCGCGAGTACCACGCCGTGCTCGAGCGCTACGAGCGGGTCGCGCTCGGCGACCGCCCCCTCTGGCTGGTCGAGATGGACCGCTTCTGGCGCACCCAGCAGGGCGGGGGGGACCCGATCCACTACTGGATGACGGTGCCGATGCTCCACTTCGAGCCGCCCGCCCACGTCGTGCTCCGGTTCTGGTCGGGGTTCCTCCGGCTCGCCGCGGAGCGTCCCGGGGCCAGGATCGTGTGCGCCACGCACTCCGGGCCGATGCGCGCCCTCGCGACGTGGGCGTTCGGCTACGACCCGGGCGAGCCCTACAACACCGAGGAGGTCCGGGTCCGGGTCCACCCGAGCTTGAAGGAGGGAACCGTGACGTTCCGGAACCGGACCCAGGAGGTCCACGTGCCCCCGGCCCCGGAGTGGCCCACCTGGTGGCAGGACAGGCCTGGCGCCGCGTTCGCCGCCGAGCCGACGAGCCCGATCGCCGAGAGGAGGTAGCCGAGGATGCTGTCGAAGGAGCGGAACGAGCGGCTGACCCGGGTGGGGAAGGGCACGCCGCTCGGGGAGCTGCTGCGCCGGTACTGGTACCCCGTCGCCTTCGCCCACGAGCTCGACGACTGGCCGGTGAAGAAGGTGCGGCTCCTCGGGGAGGACCTCGTGCTGTACCGCGACGGCAGCGGGAACCTCGGGCTCCTCCACGAGCTGTGTCCGCACCGGCGGGCCTCGCTCGTGTACGGGGCGGTCGAAGAGGTCGGGATCCGCTGCGGCTACCACGGCTGGCTCTTCGACCACACCGGCCGCTGCCTCGAGCAGCCGGCCGAGCCGAAGGGGTCCACGTTCAAGGAGCGGGTCACGACCACCGCGTACCGGGTCCAGGAGCTCGGCGGGATGCTCTGGGCCTACCTCGGGCCGGAGCCCGCGCCCCTGCTCCCCCGGTACGACGTGTTCGTGATGGAGGGCCTGCGCGACGTCGGGCACTGCCTGCTCCCCGTGAACTTCATGCAGATCATGGAGAACGCCGTGGACCCCACCCACGTGGAGTGGCTCCACGGACGCTACTTCCGCTTCCTCCAGGAGCGGACCGGCGCGAGGGCGGGACGGACCTTCCAGGGCCGGCACGTGAAGATCGCGTTCGACGTGTTCGAGCACGGGATCATCAAGCGCCGGCTGCTCGAGGGGCAGAGCGAGGAGGACGACGACTGGAAGGTCGGCCACCCCCTCGTGTTCCCGTACATGATGCGCGTGGGCGGCGGCGGCGCGCACCAGATGCAGATCCGCGTCCCGGTCGACGACGAGACGACCTGGTTCATCCTCTACACCTGCCACGACCCCGGCGGGATCGAGCTGCCCCCCCACGACGACCGCTTGGTGACCTACGAGATCCCGTGGCTCGACGAGAAGGGCAACCACATCGTCGACTACATCGAGGGGCAGGACATCATGGCCTGGGTCACCCAGGGCCGGATCGCCGACCGGACCAAGGAGCATCTGGGGAAGTCGGACACAGGGGTCGCGCTCCTGCGGCGGCTCGTGTTCGAGAACATCGCCAAGGTCGAGCGGGGCGAGGATCCCCTCGGGGTGATCCGGGACCCGGCGGCGAACGTCCGGATCGACCTCCCCTGCGAGCGGAACAAGTTCGGGGCGGGCGACGACTTCATCGTCGAGTGGATCGAGGGGGGGTTCGCCCGCTACAGCCCGCAGAAGGACGAGATCCTGGCGCTCTACCGTCGCGCCCAGGAGGCGAGGAAGGTAGGGGTCGGTGCCTGATCGGCCCGAGCTACCCGTCGCGGAGTTCCGCGGCGCCCCCCCGGAAGCGCCGAACGGGCCGCCGCGACGGACGGCCCAGCCGCGGCGACCCGGGGAGCCACCTGGCGCCCCCGAGCCCATCTGGGCCACCCCGACGAGCGGCCAGCTGGGGGTGCCGTTCTCGTTCTGCCCCAGGTGCGGCGCCTCGCTGGACGGCCCCCGGGCGTTCGTGCAGGAGCTGTGGGTCTCGGAGGAGTCGGTCTTCCACGTGTGGTGCCCGGGCTGCGGGTTCGTCGGGAACGTCGTACCCGTGCACCGGATGGTCGGCCACGAGGCCGAGGGGGGGTGATCGATCGGGAGGGCAGCGTCGCTCGGGCGATGAGGTGCCGAGAGCACCCGGCCTGCGCGGGTGGAGCTCGGTGGGTCAGCTCGGAAGGTCCAAGCGAGGAGGAGAGATGGCCACCACGGAGGAGCGGGTCGCGAAGCCCAGGTTCCCCAGTCCGTTCGAGGTCGAGACGCCGCCTGGGGCCGAAGGGTGGCAGCGGATGTACCCCTACTACCTGCTGTTCTCCGAGGAGAACCGGGAGTGGGAGGAGAGCGTCCTCTGGTTCCAGGACGGCATGCACCACCCCGAGGTGGAGTTCCCCTTCGACACCATCACCCACGAGTGCTGGCGCATCGCGCTCGGCCAGTACAACTCCCGGATCTTCGCGGTGCCCCCCGCCTACGGGATCGAGCAGCGGATCCTCAACGGGTACGTGTACATCACGCCGGTCCCCGTCACCGATCCGGAATGGACGAAAGAGCGGGTCGACATCTTCATGCGGCGGGCCGGCTACTACTACGAGCACTGGAACGAGCTGTTCGAGAAGTGGAAGGTGAAGATGGAGGGGGTGATCCGCGAGCTCAAGGAGCTCGAGGTCCCCACCCTGGGCCGCCTCGAGCCCGAGGAGGTCGTCACCGAAGGCCAGGGGATGTCGAGCGGCTATCGCCTCCTCGATGCCTACGACCGGGCCATCCAGAACATGTTCGTGGCCTGGCAGTACCACTTCGAGATGCTGAACCTCGGCTACGCCGCGTACCTGAACCTGTTCATGTTCTGCAAGCAGGCGTTCCCCGGGATCAAGGACGAGACCATCGCACAGATGGTCGCGGGGACGGACATCCTGTTCTTCCGGCCCGACGACGAGCTCAAGAAGCTGGCGAAGCTGGCGCTCGACCTCGGGATCGCGGACCAGATCCGGCAGGCGGGCAAGCGGCCGGAGGAGATCGTCGCCGAGCTCGCCACGACCCCGGCGGGCAAGCAGTGGGTCGACGCGCTGGAGAAGGTGAAGGACCCGTGGTTCTACTTCTCCAACGGCGCCGGCTTCTACCATCACCTCCGGTCATGGATCGACGACCTCACCGTGCCGTGGGCCGCGCTCACCGGCTACATCGACAGGCTCGAGAAGGGGGAGTCGCTCGACCGGCCGAAGCAGGAGATCCTGGATCGGCGCGACCGCGTCACCGCCGAGTACCGGGAGCTGCTGCAGACCGAGGAGGACCGGAAGACCTTCGATCAGAACGTCGGGCTCGCCCGGACCGTGGCCGGGTACATCGAGGACCACAACTTCTACGTCGAGCACTGGCACCACACGGTCTTCTGGAACAAGATCCGCGAGTTCGGCGATCGGTTGGTGGAGGGAGGCTTCCTCGACGACCGGGACGACCTCTTCTACCTGAACCGCTGGGAGGTCGGCCAGGCGCTCTACGAGATGGCCGCCACCTGGGCCACCGGGGCGCCGCCCACGGGCCCGCGCCGCTGGCGGAAGGAGGTGGCCGAGCGGAAGCGCATCCTCGACGCGCTCCGGTCGTGGTCTCCTATCCCGGCGCTCGGCCCGGTGCCGGACGAGATCACCGAGCCGTTCACCGTGCTCCTGTGGGGGATCACGACGGAGCGCGTCCAGCAGTGGCTCGGCGCCGCGGGTGAGGCCGCCGACGAGAACGTGATCAAGGGAGTGGCTGGATCGCCGGGGGTGGCCGAGGGGACGGCCCGGGTGATCCTCGCCGCCTCCCAGCTCGGGGAGGTCCAGCAGGACGAGATCCTGGTCTGTCCCATCACCGCGCCGTCCTGGGGGCCGGTGTTCGGGAAGATCAAGGCCGCCGTCTCGGACATCGGGGGCATCATGTCCCACGCGGCGATCGTGTCCCGCGAGTACGGCCTCCCCGCGGTCGTCGGGACCGGGATCGCGACCAAGCGCATCAGGACCGGCGACCGGGTACGGGTGGATGGGAACACCGGCACGGTGACGATCCTCCGGTGACGGTCCGGGTGCGTCTCGGGATGGATCGGATCGTCTGGCTCGACGAGTGCGCGGGGGACCACGCGCCGGTCGTGGGCGGGAAGGCGGCGGGCCTGGGATCTCTCCTCCGGGAGGGGCTCCAGGTTCCGCCGGGCTTCGTCGTCACCACCGAGGCCTACCGGCGCTTCGTCCGGGCTCGGGGGCTCGAGCGCGAGATTGAGCGCGTCCTGCGGCAGGCGACGACGCCCGAGGCCCAGGCCGAGGCCTCGGTGCGGCTCCGCTCGCTCTTCGACGCGGCCGAACTCGACGAGGACCTGGCGGCTGAGATCCGCTCCGCCTACCTCCGCCTCGGGGACGAGGAGCCGGTCGCCGTCCGGTCGAGCGCGACGGCCGAGGACACGGCGGAGGCGTCGTTCGCCGGGCAGCAGGACACCTACCTCTGGATCCGGGGGCCCGGGGCGGTCGTCCGGAACGTCGTACGGTGCTGGGGCAGCCTCTTCACGCCCCAGGCGATCGCCTACCGGGCACGGCTCGGCATCCCCCCGCTCGAGGTCGCGATGGGGGTGGTGGTCCAGCGGATGGTGGCGGCGGAGGCCGCCGGGGTCATGCTCACGCTCGACCCCCTCACCGGGGACCGTTCGCAGATCACGATCGAGGCGAGCTTCGGGCTCGGCCTCGCCGTGGTCGGCGGAGAGGTCACCCCGGACCGCTACGCGGTGGACAAGGTCACCTTCGAGCTGCGGGCCCGGGAGATCGCACCCAAGCCCATCGCGTACCGGTTCGATCCCGAGGCGGGCGAGGTGAGAGTGTTCGACGTGCCGCCGGAGGACCAGCGCGTCCCAGCGCTGTCCGATCCCGAGGTCGCGGCCGTCGCGGCCCTGGGCAAACGGGTGGAGCGCGCCCTCGGGGCTCCCCAGGACATCGAGTGGGCGGTTGGCCCCGGCCCGGATGGCCCTCGGGAGGTCCTCCTCCTCCAGGCGCGTCCCGAGACCGTGTGGAGCAAAGCCGAGGTTCGTCCCCTCTCGTCGCCCGACGAACCGATCCTCTCCAGGATGCTCAAGGCGATGAGCGTCCCGATGCGCCTGGACGCGGGGCCGCGGGGGATGGGAGGCTGACGGTGGGCGGGGGGACGGCCGAGCGGGCGCGCCCCGCGCTCTCCGGGGGAGCTGGCCCGTGGAGGTCCCGGCGGCCGCGGCGATGGTGCCGCGGCCGTCCCGTGGCGCGCCCGAGCTCCCGGAGGTGTGCGGACAGGTCCTGGGGGCGCCCGTGCTGATGGTCGAGGAGGGTTCCGACGCGGGGCCGGAGGTGGGCCACCGCATCGCCCGGATCGGGCAGGGGAGGGGGCCACTGGCGGCCGTCCAGATCCTCCGGGCGCTCCTCGCGGCGTCGTCCTGACCGCGGTGGGTCCGGGAACCAACGCGGGCTGGGTCGTGGTCGGAGAGACCCGGACCCGGTACCTGGAGGCGGGCTCGGGGCGACCCATCGTCCTCCTGCACGGATCGGGCCCAGGGGTGTCGGGCCTGGTGAACTGGCGGCTCGCGCTGCCCGCGCTCGGGGAGCGCTTCCGGGTGCTGGCCCCGGACCTCGTGGGTTTCGGAGAGACCGAGGTGCGGGGCCAGGTGGAGGCTCGGCTCGATACATGGGTCGGGCACGTCGCCGGGTTCATCGAGGCGCTCGCGCTCGGTCGGGTCGACCTGGTCGGCAACTCGATGGGCGGCGCCGTGGCTCTCGGGCTCGCGGCGCGCCGCCCCCAGCTCGTCCGCCGGGTGGTCACGATGGGCACGGTCGGCGTCCCCTTCCCGATCACGGAGGGGTTGGACCGGGTGTGGGGATACCGTCCGAGCCTGGAGGCGATGCGAGCCTTGATCGGACTCTTCACCTACGACCCGTCGTTCGCCCGGGACGAAGAGCTGGTCCGCCTCCGGTTCGAGGCGAGCGCGCATCCGGTCGCGAGCGAGCGCTACGCCTCGCTCTTCCCCGCGCCCCGCCAGCGCTGGGTGGATGCCCTGGCCCTGGCCGACGGGGAACTGGCCGAGCTGCGCCAGCCGGTGCTCCTGATCCATGGGCTGGAGGATCGGGTGATCCCTTGGCGAGCCACGAGCCTCCGGATAGCCCGGCTCGTACCCGATGCCCGGCTCTGCCTGTTCCCTCGCTGCGGCCACTGGGTCCAGATCGAGCGGGCCGACGAGTTCCACGGGCTCGTGCGGTGGTTCTGCTCGGAGGCACGGTGAGCGGCGCCCCGCGGGCGCTCGCGGCCCGCGCCATCCTCCTCGACCTGGACAAGACCCTCGTGAACGTCGAGGACCACGTGGACTACTGCCGGGCGGTCCGGGACGCCGGGGCAGCGATCGGGCCCACCCTCGAGGTAGCTGTCCCCGACACCCACTGGGGCCGGTGCGCCCTGGAGGCCATGCGGCTCCTGGTGGCCCTGGCGGGGGACCGGGAGCGGTGGCAGCGAGCCTCGGACGTCATCGAGCGGTACGAGCTCGAGGGGGCCGAGGCCTCCCGGCCGATGCCGGGCCTGCGTCCGTTCCTCCGCACCATCGAGGGGCGGCCCCGGGCGGTCGTCACCCTCCTCGGGCCCCGGGCGACCGAGGCCGTGCTGCGCCGCCACGGGATCGCCGCCGACCACGTGGTGGCCAGGGACCCCGGCCGCAGGATCAAGCCCCAGCCCGACCAGGTGGAGGCGGCCCTGGTCCTCCTCCGGGTGAGGCCGGAGGAGGCGGTGATGGTGGGGGACAGCGAGTGGGACGAGGCCGCCGCGCGGGCCGCCGGGGTCCCGTTCATCGGGCTGAGCCTCGGGCGGAGGAGGCACGGCTTCGGGGACGGGAGCGTCGTCGTGCGGGACCTGGAGGAGGCCGCGGCGATCCTTCGCGGCGGAGGGGTGGGGCGAGCGGCGCGGGCGGGGCGGACCCGTCCTGGCTAGTATCCGGGTGTGACCCCTGCGGAGGTCGTTCGACGGGCGGCGGCGTACCTCGAGCGTCACGGGGTCGAGAGCCCCCGGGCGAACGCCGAGGCGCTGCTGATGCACGTGCTCGGGACCACCCGGGCCGGCCTCTACGCGCGGCGGGACGGGCTCACGACCGCGGAGGCCCGGATGTTCGGGCGGGCCCTCTGCCAACGCTGCCGGGGGACGCCCCTCCAGCACCTCACCGGCGAGCAGCAGTTCCGCCGACTGACGCTCGAGGTACGGCCGGGCGTCTTCGTGCCGCGGCCGGAGACCGAGGTGCTCGTGGGGGCTGCCCTCGAGGCCCTGGGTCCGGGGGAGGACCCCGTGGTGGTGGACGTGGGGACCGGGACCGGCGCGATCGCGCTCGCCGTCAAGGACGAACGGCCCGACGCCGAGGTGTTCGCCACCGACCTCTCGCCGGAGGCGGTGGAGCTGGCTCGCCGGAACGCCGCCCGGCTCGGCCTGGACATCAAGGTCTTCCAGGGGGACCTGCTCTCCCCGCTCCCCGAGGAGCTCCGGGGGTGGGTGGACCTGGTGGTCAGCAACCCCCCCTACGTGACGCCCGCCGAGTACGAGGACCTCCCCGAGGACGTGAAGGCGGACCCCGAGCTCGCCCTGGTGGGCGGGCCGGAGATCTACGAGCGGCTCGCGGCGGAGTCGCTCCGTTGGCTCCGGGACGGCGGGATCCTGGCCGTGGAGATCGGGGCCGGGAGGGGACCCGAGGTCGCCGAGACCCTCCGGCGCTCGTTCATGGACGTGAGGGTGCTCCTCGACCTGGCCGGCCGCGAGCGGGTCGTCCTGGGACGGCGGCCGTGAGCGGCGGGGCCGGCCTCCCCGGGCCGGTGGAGGAGGCTGCGCGCGCCGCCCTGGCGGGCGAGCTGATCGTCTTGCCCACGGACACCGTCTACGGGGTCGGCACCCGCCCGGACGACCCGGCTGCCACGGCGAGGTTGTTCGAGGCCAAGGGGCGGCCGAGGGACCTGGAGCTGCCCGTCCTGGCCCCGAACGCGGCGGCCGCGCGGGAGATCGCGGTCTTCGAGGGACGGGCGGAGCGCCTGGCCTTGGCCTTCTGGCCGGGTCCCCTCACGATCGTGCTGCCGCGGACCGACCGGAGCCGGGAGTGGGACCTCGGCGGCGACCCCGCCACGATCGGCGTCCGGGTCCCCCGGCACCCGCTGGCCCTCGCGGTGCTCTCGCGCACCGGGCCCCTCGCGGTGACCAGCGCGAACCGGAGCGGCGAGCCCACCCCCGAGACGTGCGAGGGCGTCGTGGAGGTGTTCGGGGACCTGGTCGCGGTCTACCTCTGCGCGGAGGAACCCCTCGCCGGCCCTCCCTCGACCGTGGTGGACCTGGCGCACGGGGAGCCGCGCGTGCTGCGGGCGGGCGCGCTGGACCCCGCCGAGATCCTCCCGGCGGCGCTCGCCGGCCGCGGCGGGGGCCGCTGATACACTCGCGCCAGATCCGATGGCCGGCATCCTCGTCGTCTGCACCGGGAACATCTGTAGGTCCCCGATGGCGGCGGGGTTCCTCCGGGCGGCGCTCGAGCGGAGGTTCGGTGCCCTGGCCCCCGATGTCCGGTCCGCGGGCACCCTGGCCCGGCGGGGGGAGCCGGCGTCCGTGGGGGCGGTGTTCGCCGCCGCCGAGCTCGGGGTGGACCTGTCCGCGCACCGCGCCGTCCCGCTCACCGCCGGCCTGGTCGAGGAGGCCGACGTCGTGCTGGCGATGGCCGCGGAGCACCGGGAGGCGGTGGCGCGTCTCGCGCCCGGGGCCGAGGCGGTGACCTTCACGCTGAAGGAACTGGTCCGGCGGCTCGAGGCCCTGCCGCCCGCAGGAGGGCTCGCGCCGGGCGCCCTCCGCGCGCGCCTCGCGGAGGCCACGGTGGGGCTCGACCCGGGGCGCGGGGGGTCCGACGACGACGTCCCGGACCCGCTGGGGGGCACGCTCGACGGGTACGTGGCGGTGGCGCGGGAGCTCCGATCGCTCGCCGAGCGGTTCGTGACCGCCACCTGGGGCGCGGGGATCCCGGGGTCGGTGGGAGCCGAGGCCGCCGGATGAGGATCGCGATCGGCTCGGACCACGCGGGCTTCGCGCTGAAGGAGGAGCTGAAGGCGTTCCTCCGGGAGCAGGGCCACGAGGTCGTGGACGTCGGCAACCACTCGCCCGAACCCGCCGACTATCCCATCTTCTGCGTCCGGGTGGCCCGGGCGGTGGCGTCGGGCGAGGTGGAGCGGGGGATCGTCCTGGGGGGCTCGGGGCAGGGGGAGCAGATCGCGGCCAACAAGGTGCGGGGGATCCGCGCGGCGCTCTGCAACGACCTCTACACCGCCCGGATGTCCCGGGCCCACAACGACGCGAACGTCCTCGCCATCGGGGCCCGGATCGTGGCGACGCCCTTGGCGTGCGAGATCGTCCGGCTGTGGCTCGAGACCCCGTTCGAGGGAGGCCGGCACGCGCGGCGGATCGAGCAGATCGCCGCGATCGAGCGGGGAGAGCTCTGAGGCGTGATCCCCTACCTCATCGTGTTCGCGGCGAGCGGCGTGGTGACCCTCGTGACGACGCCGCTGGTGCGTCGGCTCGCCCTGCGGGTGGGCGCCGTGGACCACCCCTCCGACCGCAAGGTCCACCCGGCCCCTACGCCCACGCTCGGAGGGCTCGCGATGTTCCTGGGGGTCCTCGCGGGGCTGGGGGTCGCCCGGGTCCTCCCGCCCTTCGCCGATCTCCACCGGACCACCTCGGAGCCGCTGGCGGCCCTGGTCGCCTCGACGGCGATCGTGGCCGTGGGGGTGATCGACGATCTGCGGGGGATCGCGCCGACCGCCAAGCTCGCCGGCCAGGTGCTCGCCGCGGGCCTGATGGTGCTCGTCGGCGTGCAGCTCCTCTGGTTCGTCCTGCCCGGGCTCCCGGGGCAGGCGGTCCTGGCGCTCTCCCCGGACGTCGCGGTGCCCCTCACCGTGCTCTGGACGGTGGCGATGGTGAACGCCGTGAACCTGATCGACGGGCTCGACGGCCTGGCGGCGGGGATGGTGGCCATCGCGGCCGCGGCGTTCTTCGTCTACATGGAGCGGACCCCGAACGCCTTCGGGGACGAGTCGGCGGCGGCTCTGCTGTCCGCGATCGCGGCGGGGATCGCCCTCGGCTTCCTCCCCTGGAACTTCCACCCGGCCCGGATCTTCATGGGGGACTCCGGCGCGATGCTCCTCGGTCTCCTGCTCGCCGTGGCCACGATCTCCGGCGTCGGCCGGAACCCCTACCCGCCGACCGGCGGCGACCTGGCGGCGATCCTGATCCCGGTGTTCGTCCCGCTGCTCGTGCTGGCGATCCCCTTCCTCGACGTGCTCCTGGCGATCGTTCGGCGGGTGCGGCGGGGGGTGGGGATCGCCCACGCCGACAAGGAGCACCTCCACCACCGGCTCCTGGACATCGGCCACAGCCACCGGGGCGCGGTGCTCCTGATGTACCTGTGGAGCGCGCTGATATCCGGGAGCGGCCTGGCGGTGGCGTTCATCGACAGCCGCGTGGTCGTGGGCTCGATCCTCCTGGTCGCCGTAGGGACCTTCGCCGCCACCGCGCTCCCCCGGCTGCTCCCCCTCCGGCAAGGCCGGCCGCGGCCGGGGTCGGAGCCAGCGCCGGGGACGGGTCCCGGTGCGGAAGCCGGCGCCCTCCCGGAGGGGCGGAGCCGCTGAGGAAGGGTCCCGGGCGGACCGTGCATCCACCCGCTTGTCCACTTCGTACAACCCGGTGGGGAGCCATGTCCGGGCCGTCGTCTGCGATCCGGTCGCTCCCGGGGGGATGATCGCGCCGTACCATGATGGAGCTGAGGACGACCTGCGGGAGCTTCCGTGCCTGAGATCGACGTCCGACTCGAGCGGGTCACGAAGGTCTTCGGCGACACCATCGCCGTGGACGACCTTTCGCTCGAGATCGAGGAGGGGGAGTTCTTCAGCCTCCTCGGCCCTTCGGGCTGCGGGAAGACCACCACGCTCAGGATGATCGGGGGCTTCGAGGAGCCGACGCGCGGGACGATCTACCTCGGCGGGCGGGACGTCACGGACCTGCCTCCCTACAAGCGGGACGTGAACACGGTCTTCCAGTCGTACGCGCTCTTCCCACACCTCGACGTGTTCGAGAACGTCGCCTTCGGGCTCCGGCGGCGGAAGGTCGACCGGGCGGAGGTCGAGCGGCGGGTGCGGGAGGCCCTGGAGCTGGTCGACCTGGTGGGGTTCGAGCGCCGGCGCCCGAGCCAGCTCTCGGGCGGCCAGCAGCAGCGGGTCGCGCTGGCCCGGGCCCTGGTGAACCGGCCGAAGGTCCTCCTGCTCGACGAGCCCCTCGGGGCCCTCGACCTCAAGCTGCGCAAGCAGATGCAGCTCGAGCTGAAGCGGATCCAGGCCGAGGTCGGGATCACGTTCATCTACGTGACCCACGACCAGGAGGAGGCCATGACGATGTCGGACCGGATCGCGGTCATGCGCCACGGCCGGATCGAGCAGGTGGGCCCCCCCGAGGACGTCTACGAGCACCCCGCCACGGAGTTCGTCGCCGGGTTCCTCGGGGCCTCGAACCTCCTCGACGGCGAGGTGAAGGAGCGGCGGGGCGGCGTGGCGACGATCCGCCTGGCGACGGGAGGGACGGTGCGGGTCCCGGAGGATCGGATGCCGGCCGACCTGGACTCGGTCGTGAAGGTCGGGGTGCGCCCGGAGAAGATCTCGATCCTCCCCGAGGGGGAGGCGCCGCCGCCCGACCGGAACCGGGTCCCCGGCCTCCTGCGGATGGCCACCTACATCGGGGTCTCCCACCAGTACAAGGTGGAGGGCCCGGCCGGCCAGGAGCTCACCGTCTACGTGCAGAACCTGGGCGCGACACCGCCGCCTCGCCCCGGGGACCGCGTGCAGCTCGTCTGGAAGCCCGAGCACACGTTCGTGGTCCGTCCGTCGGCCCCCCTGAGCCAGGAGGAGGAGGAGGAACTATGAGCGACGCGCGCGAGCGTCTCGACGAGGCGCGGCTGCAGGCCGTGTGGCGGCGCCGACTCACCCGACGGGGGTTCCTCCGCGGGGTGGGCGCCGGGGCTGCCGGGCTCTCGCTCTCCGCGATCCTCGCGGCCTGCGCGCGGGAGGCCGGCCCCGGTCCCGGGGGGCCGGGGGAGGAGATCGAGCCCGCGGAGATCTTCGCTACCCCCGACCCCGAGCCCCACGTGGAGTTCGCGAACTGGCCCCTCTACATCGACAAGGCGAAGGACAAGGAGGGGAACGTCTACCGCCCGTCCCTGCGGAAGTTCGAGAAGGAGACGGGCATCACCGTGAACTACCAGGAGGTGATCCAGAGCAACGAGGAGTTCTTCGCCAAGATCCAGCCGCAGCTCGCGGCGGGCGATCCGACCGGCTACGACATCATCGTGATCACGAACGGGCGCTACCTCAAGGCCCTCATCAACAACGGGTGGCTGATCCCGCTCGATCCCGCGCGCCGGCCGAACTTCGACGCCCACGCGGCCGACTGGGCGAAGGATCCCGTCTTCGACCCCGGGAACCGCTACACGATGGCCTGGCAATCCGGGATCACCGGGTTCGCGGTGAACCACGACCTGGTGAAGGGCGAGGTCACGAAGCTCGAGGACCTGCTGGACGAGAGCAAGGTCCCCCCGGCCAGCGTGGGGATGATCCCGGGGGATGCCCCCGACTTCGTGATGATCAACCTCGGGATCGACCCCACCACCTCCGGCCCGGAGGAGTGGCGACAGGCGGCGGACTGGATCCGGACCCTGCGGGACTCGCCGACGTTCCGGAAGTTCTACGACCAGGGCTACACCGACGACATGACCGCCGGGAACCTGTCGGTGACCATGGCGTGGTCGGGCGACGTCCTCTACTACGCGCAGTGGGCGGGTTACACGAACCTCGAGTTCGTGTTCCCCGAGGGCGGCGCGCTGCTCTGGATCGACAACATGATGATCCCGCAGGGCGCGGAGCACCCGGTCTCGGCGTACACGCTGATGGACTTCGTCTACCGGCCGGACATCGCCACGATGATCACCGAGTGGGTCCTCTACATGTCCCCGGTCCCCGAGACCCGGGAGCTGATCCTGAAGGACGCGGAGAAGGCCGAGGACCAGGGGTACAAGGGCTACGCGAACAAGCTCCGGGCCACGGCGAACAGCCAGTTCCTCTACCCCGACGAGGAGTTCCTCTCGCGGACCTCCTTCGGCTTCAGCGAGTGGACCGACGAGGCCGCGCAGGAGTGGGACGCGATCTTCAACCCCGTCCTCTACGGCTGATCCCCGGGGATGGCGGCCACCGCGACGGCGCCACGGACCTCCCCCGTCCCCCCGGTGCCGGGGGAGCGGAGGAGGTCGCTCCGGAAGCGGCTCGTCCCCTACGGGCTCCTCGCGCCGGGAGGCGCCTGGCTCCTCGTGCTGTTCCTGTTCCCGGTGGGGATCATGGCGTACACGTCGCTCGAGAGCGGGGGCCTGCTCTCGGGCGGGTTCCGGTTCACCTGGGAGTGGGGCAACTACGTCGACGCCCTGACCGGGAACCGCGCCTACTTCCTCCGGTCGATCGGGTACTCGGCGATCGTGACCACGACGGGCCTGCTCCTCGCCTACCCCCTTGCCTACTGGATCGCGTTCCGCGGCGGGCGGTGGAAGTCGAGCCTCCTCCTGCTGGTGCTCCTCCCGTTCTTCGTCTCGTTCATCATCCGCACGATCCAGTGGAAGTTCATCCTGGCCGACGACGGGATCGTCCTCGGGCCCCTCAAGGACCTGGGGATCCTGGGCCGGAACTTCCACGTCCTGGCCACCCCGTTCGCGGTGATCGCGGGGATCACGTACAACTTCCTCCCGTTCACCACGTTCCCGCTGTACGTGGCGCTCGAGCGGATCGACCGGTCGCTCGTGGAGGCGGCCAAGGACCTGTACGCGAGCTCCGCGACGGCCTTCTGGAAGGTCGTGTTCCCGCTCTCGCTCCCCGGCGTGTTCGCCGCGGTGATCCTCACGTTCGTCCCGGCCACCGGGGACTACATCAACGCCGAGATCCTCGGGAACCCCGACACCACGATGATCGGGAACATCATCCAGCGGAAGTTCCTCGTCACCCTGGACTACCCCGAGGCCGCCGCGCTCTCGATCGTGCTGATGATCGGGATGGTGATCCTGGCCTCGATCTACGCGCGGATCCTGGGGACCGAGGACGAGACGGTGGTGGCGGGGGTGGCGTGAGCGCGACCGCGACGACCGCGCCGGCGCGGGCCCGGGTCGAGACCCGGGAGCTCCCGCCCCTCCACCGGGGGCCGCGCCGGCCCGCCCGCTTCGTGCTGCCCGTCTACGGGGTCCTCATGATCCTGTACCTCACGAGCCCCGTCTTCCTGATGATCCTCTACAGCTTCAACGACATCCCCCAGGAGCGCCAGACCCTCCGGTTCTGGGGGTTCACCCTGGACTGGTGGAAGAACCTCTTCGACATCCCCGGGCTCACCGCCGCGCTCCAGCACTCGCTCGCGGTCGCGATCCCGAGCGCGCTCGCGGCCACCGCCCTCGGGACCTTGCTCGGCCTGGCCCTCGGCCGGTACCGCTTCGCGGCCAGGGGCGTCACGAACTTCGTGATCTTCCTGGCCATCGCCGTCCCCGAGATCGTCCTGGGCTCCTCGCTCTTGAGCCTGTTCCTCACGACGCAGGCCGTGCCGCTGGGGTACTGGACCACCCTGCTTTCGCACATCAGCTTCAGCGTGCCCTTCGTGGCCGTCGTGGTCCGGGCCAGGGTCCAGGGGATGGACCGCGCGCTCGAGGACGCCGCCCAGGACCTGTTCGCCTCGCCGGTGACCGCGTTCTTCAAGGTGACGCTGCCGCTGATCATGCCCGGCGTGGTGGCGGGCGGGCTCCTCGCCTTCGTGCTGTCCCTCGACGACTTCGTGATCACGAACTTCGTCTCGGGCAGCTTCCAGACCTTCCCGATCTGGGTCTACGGGGCCACTCGGATCGGGCTCCCGCCCCAGGTGAACGTGATGGGGACCCTCCTGTTCATCACGGGGCTGGTCCTCGCGCTCCTCGCCGCGGCCTTCCAGCGGAAGCGTACCTGAGCCGGCCCTGGGGCTCCTCGCATAGATCCGCCTGGACCGAGGGGAGGACCGTGCGCCAGGCCGCGCCCCACGGTTCCGCGTCGGCGCCGGGCGGGCTCACCCGCCGGCAGCTGCTCGTCGCCCTGGGCCGGGGCGCGGGGGCGGTGATGCTGTCCTGGCTCGCTGGGTGCGCACCGGCGGAGCTCGAAGCGGGCCCGAGCCCCAGCGGCCCCCCACGATCCGGGTGGCGAACCTGCCGCTCGCGATCGACGAGAACGCGGAGGGCGGGAGCGCGACGCTCGCGCGGTTCGTGGCCGAGACGGGGATCGGGGTGGACCACCGAGAGGTGGATGGGCGACCCGGACGCGTTCGTCCGCTCGATGCTGCCGCGCCTCGAGGCCGGCCAGCCCACGGGATCTGGATCGACGCGAGCCCGCTCGTCTACCCCGGGCCCCAGGCGGCTCGCCGGCTGGTCGACCCGGCCCTCCCTGTCGAGCACCGGGAGGCCTGGGAGGCGCACTTCGGATCGATCGTCGCAGGGGGCCAGGCGGCCGATCTCGTGAAAGGATTCACAAGCTGACGAGCAAATGGCCTTCTACCTGCGGAAACGTTGGAGGGCGACTTTGACGGTCCCCGGGCCCCCGTCTATACTGCGCTCGTTCATGGCCGGTGGACCCCGCTCGGGATGGAGCGGCGTCGGCACGGCCTGGGCGATCCTCGGAACGCTCGCGTCGGGGATCCTGGCCTGGGGAGGGATCGGCTACCTGGCCGACCGCCTCGCCGGCTTCCGCTGGCTGTTCCTCCCGATCGGGATGCTGATCGGGGCGGGGACCGCCATCTACCTGGTGTACGTGCGGTATGGGAGGGACGGCGACGCGACCTGAGGTCGAGATGGTGCGGCGGGCGCTCGGGCCCGGCGCGCTCGCGCTGCCCGTGGCGCTGGGGGCCGGATGGGCCCTGGGCGGCCCGGCGGCCGGCGCCTCGGCCGCCCTCGGCGTGGCCGTGGTCCTCGCGAACTTCGCGGCCCACGGCCTCTCGCTCGCCTGGGCCTCCACGATCTCCCTCGCCGTCCTGCACGCCATGGCCCTGGCCGGCGTGGTCGTCCGCCTCGGGGCGATCGTCGGCCTCCTGCTCGCGCTGCGCGGTACGGGCTGGTTCTCCCCGCTCGCCTTCGGCCTCGCCGTGGTGCCGGGGACCCTCGGGCTCCTCGCGTACGAGGCGAGGCTCCTCGCGGGCGGCCTCGGGCAGCTCCTGCAGGTCCCGGCCGACCCGGTGGCGGCCGCCGCCGCGAGGGAGGCGCGCTAGGTGGCGGCCCCGGGCCTCCTCGGCTCGTTCGTCCGGCCCCCCGCGGGGTTCGAGGCCCCGGGGACCGAGATCTTCCAGACCCACTGCGTGATCGGGAGCGGCGAGCCGTTCACGCTCCTCGGCTTCACCGGGCAGGCCTGCCTGAACCGGGTCTCGATCCTGATGATCGTGGCGGGGGCGATCGTGGTCGGCCTGTTCTTCGCCGCTTTCCGCCGGCCCCAGCTCGTGCCCCGCGGGCTCCAGAACGCGATGGAGTCGGTCGTGGAGTTCGTGCGCAACGGCATCGTGATCGAGGTGATGGGGCCCGAGGGCCTGCCGTGGGTCCCGTTCCTCACCACGATGTTCGTGTTCATCTTCGTGAACAACATCTTCGGGATCCTGCCGCTCGTGAACTTCCCCACGACCTCGCGGATGGCGATCCCGCCGTTCCTCGCGATCGTCTCCTGGCTCCTGTTCGTGGGGGCGGGGATCCGGGCCCAGGGGCTCGCCTACTTCGTGCACGCGCTGTTCCCGCCGGGCGTGCCGAAGGCCCTCTACGTGCTGGTCACGCCCATCGAGTTCGTCTCGACGTTCCTCGTGCGGCCGGTGACGCTCACCGTGCGTCTCCTGGCCAACATGGTCGCCGGCCACCTGATCCTCACGATCTTCTTCCTGGGCTCCGCGTACCTCGCGCTGCGGCCGGCGACGATCCCGTTCGCGATCCCCGCGTTCGCGCTCGCGGTCTTCCTCGTGACGTTCGAGATCCTCGTGGCCGTCCTTCAGGCCTACATCTTCACGATCCTGACCGCCGTGTACATCGCGGGTGCGGTGCACCCGGAGCACTAGAGGAGGCGACGGATGACGCAGTTCCTGGGGGTCCTCGCGCAGGTCGAGGGCGACGTGGGTGCGATCGGGAAGGGCCTGGTCTACGGGCTGGGCGCGATCGGCCCGGGCATCGGCATCGGGTTCCTGGTGGGGAAGGCCGTGGAGGCGATGGCGCGCCAGCCCGAGGCCGCCGGCATGGTCCGCACGACGATGTTCCTGGGCATCGCGTTCGTCGAGGCGCTCGCGCTGTTCGGGTTCGTCCTGTCGTTCATCATCTGAGGGGGAAGGCGATGCTGGTGGCGTCCGTCCTGCTCGCCGAGGCCGCGGCGGAGGAAGCGGCCCCTCCCAACCCGCTCCTGCCGGAGCCGGTCGAGCTCATCGTCGGCGCGATCACGTTCCTCATCGTGTTCGCGCTGCTCGCGAAGTTCGCGTTCCCCGCGATCAACCAGATGCTCGAGGCCCGGACCCGGAAGATCCAGGGCGACCTGGAGCGGGCCGAGCAGGCGCGGCGGGAGGCCGAGCAGGAGCTCGCCCGCTACCGCGAGCAGCTCGCGAACGCGCGGGGCGAGGCGAACCGGATCATCGAGGAGGCCCGCCGCCAGGCGGAGGAGCTCCGCCGGAGCCTCCAGGCCCGGGCCGAGCAGGAGGCGCAGCAGATCGTGGCCCGGGCGCAGGAGGAGATCCGGGCCGAGCGGGACCGGGTGTTCCAGGAGCTCAAGGGCCAGGTGGCCGAGATCGCGGTGGACCTGGCCGGCCGCGTGGTCGGCCAGGTGCTGGACGCGCAGGCGCACCGTCGGCTGATCGACGAGTACATCGAGCAGGTCGCGGCCTCGGGCGACGGGTCCCGGGGCCGGAGGGGCGCGGGTGGCTGAGCGGAAGGACGCGCTGGTCAAGGGCTACGCCCAGGCCGTCCTGGCCGTCGCCGAGGCGGAGGGCGTGCTCGACGTGGTCGAGGACGAGCTGTTCCGGTTCGCCAAGGCCGTGGAGCAGAACCCGCCGCTGCGGGAGGCGCTCACCGACCAGGCCCTGCCGCCCGAGCGGAAGAAGGCGGTGATCGCCGACCTCCTGGGGGGCCGCGCGATCCCCCACACCGTGAACGTGCTCGGCTTCATCGTGGAGTCGGGGCGGGCCCGGGAGCTCGAGCGGATCGTCCGGGGGGTGGCCGAGCTGGCCGCGGAGCGCCGCCGCCGGGTCCTTGCCGAGGTCCGCACCGCGGTCCCGCTCACCGACGAGCAGCGGACGCGCCTGGAGGAGGCGCTGTCGCGGGCCACCGGACGCCAGGTCGCGGCCAAGGTGGTGGTGGACCCCTCGGTGATCGGCGGGATCGTGGCTCGGGTCGGGGACGAGGTGTTCGACGGCACGATCCGGAGCCGGCTGGAGCGGGCCAGGGAGCTGCTCGCGGGAGCCTGACCGCGGGCGGAGGAGCGTGGGAGCGAGATGGCAGAGCTGGTGATCGACCCGACGCGGATCGCGGAGGCCCTCCGCCGCCACGTCGAGGGCTTCCGCCGGGAGGTGGAGCGCGAGGAGGTCGGCCGGGTGCTCGAGGCCGGGGACGGCATCGCGCGGGTGGCGGGGCTCCCCCGGGCCATGGCCAACGAGCTGCTCGAGTTCCCCGGCGGGAAGCTCGGCCTGGCCTTCAACCTGGACGAGGACGAGATCGGCGTGGTGATCCTGGACGAGGACTTCTCCGACATCGAGGAGGGGGACCCGGTGAAGCAGACCGGGCGGATCCTCTCGGTGCCGGTCGGAGACGGGCTGCTGGGGCGGGTCGTGGACCCCTTGGGCCGACCGATGGACGGGAAGGGGCCGATCCAGGCCGAGACCACCCGGCCCCTCGAGGTCCAGGCGCCCTCGGTCGTGGCCCGGCAGCCGGTGAAGGAGCCCCTCCAGACCGGGATCAAGGCGATCGACGCGATGACCCCGATCGGCCGGGGCCAGCGGGAGCTGATCATCGGCGATCGCCAGACCGGGAAGACCGCGATCGCCGTGGACGCGATCATCAACCAGCGCGAGAACTGGGAGTCCGGGGACCCCAAGCGGCGGGTGAAGTGCATCTACGTGGCCGTGGGGCAGAAGGGGTCCACGGTGCGGGAGGTGGTCGAGGCCCTCATCGAGCACGGCGCGATGGACTACACCGTGGTCGTGAACGCCCCCGCCGCCTTCCCCGCCTCGTTCAAGTACATCGCGCCCTACGCCGGTTCGGCCATAGGTCAGCACTGGATGTACAAGGGGGAGCACGCCCTGGTCGTGTTCGACGACCTCTCCAAGCAGGCCGAGGCCTACCGCGAGCTCTCGTTGCTGCTCCGCCGGCCCGCCGGCCGCGAGGCCTACCCGGGGGACGTCTTCTACCTCCACTCCCGGCTCCTCGAGCGGTGCGCCAAGCTCTCCGACGACCGCGGAGGGGGGTCGCTCACCGGGCTCCCGATCGTCGAGACCAAGGGCGGGGACGTCTCCGCCTACATCCCGACCAACGTCATCTCCATCACCGACGGGCAGATCTACCTCGAGAGCGACCTGTTCTACGCCGGGGTCCGCCCGGCGATGAACGTCGGGATCTCCGTGTCGCGGGTCGGGGGCAACGCGCAGATCAAGGCGATGAAGCAGGTCGCGGGCCGCCTCCGCCTGGACCTCGCCCAGTACCGGGAGCTCGAGGCGTTCGCCGAGTTCGGCTCGGAGCTCGACAAGGCCTCCCAGCAGCAGCTGGCCCGGGGGGCGCGGGTCGTGGAGGTGCTGAAGCAGCCCCAGTACCGCCCGATGCCGGTCGAGCAGCAGGTGATCTCGATCTGGGCGGTCACCGGCGGCTACATGGACGACGTCCCGCTCGAGGACGTGAAGCGCTTCGAGGAGGGGTTCCTCGCCTACGTCGGCACCCGCCACCCCGAGGTCGGCCGGCACATCCGCGAGCGCGGCGACCTGCCGGAGGAGATCGAGGCGGTGCTCAAGGAGGCCGTCCTCGCCTTCAAGGAGACCTTCGTCCCGAGCGGTGGGACCCCGGGGAGCGTCGCGGCGCTCGGCGCGACCACGCCCCCGGATGCGGTCCGGCCCGACGTGGGCTGGGACCGGATGTCCTCGGTCGAGGAGGACGAGGAGGGGGCCGGCCGGCCCTCCGGGGAGGCGGGCGGGGCCGACGGCGAGCGCTCGGGCTAGGCGGGCGGGCGATGGGCGCGAAGCTCCGGGTCGTCCGACGGCGGATCCGCTCCGTCCAGTCCACGATGAAGATCACGCGGGCCATGGAGCTGATCGCCGCGTCCCGGATCCTCCGGGCCCAGGCCCGGGTGGTGGCGGCCCGCCCCTACGCGGAGCTCCTCACCCGGGCCATGGAGGACGTGGCCCGCCAGACCGGCCGGCTCGTCCACCCCCTCCTCGAGGAGCGGCCGGAGCCGCGGGCGGCGGGGGTCCTGGTGATGACCTCGGACCGGGGGCTCGCCGGCGCGTACAACGCGAACGTGTTGAAGCGGGCGGAGGACCTGATGGACCGGCTCCGGGGGAGGGGGCTCGAGCTCGTCCTCTACGTCTCGGGCCGCAAGGGCGTCTCCTACTTCCGGTTCCGCGGCCTACCCGTCGAGCGGTCCTGGACCGGCCACAGCGAGGTGCCCCCCTACCACGTGGCGGAGGAGATCGGCGCGGAGGTGGTGCGGGCGTTCTCCGAGCGGAGGATCGACGAGCTCCACGCGGTGTACACGGACTTCCGCTCGGCGTTCACGATCCGGCCCACCGACAAGCGGTTCCTGCCGATCGCGCCGGAGGAGGTGGTCGCCGGGGAGCCCGGCCGACCGCACCCCGAGTACCTCTTCGAGCCGGGGCCGGCCGCGATCCTGGACGACCTCCTGCCGCAGTACGTCACGACGAAGATCTACGCCGGGCTGCTCGAGTCGGCGGCCTCGGAACACGCCGCCCGGCAGCGGGCGATGAAGAGCGCCACGGAGAACGCGGAGGACCTGATCAAGGTGCTCACGCGGGTCGCCAACCAGGCCCGGCAGGCCGAGATCACGACCGAGATCATGGAGGTCGTGGGCGGGGCCGAGGCGATCCGCCAGGCCGCGGGAGAGTGAGGAGCAGATGGAGGAGCGCAGGATCCAGCGCGCGACGGGACGGGTGGTCCGGGTGATCGGCCCGGTGGTCGACGCGGAGTTCCCCCCCGACGAGCTGCCCGAGGTGCACACCGCGATCCGGGTGGAGCGGACGCTCGAGGGGCAGACCGACGTGATCACCTGCGAGGTGGCCCAGCACATCGGGGAGTCCGTGGTCCGCGCCATCGCGCTGAAGCCCACCGACGGGCTGGTCCGGGGGGCCCCGGTCGAGAACACCGGCTCCCCGATCACGGTCCCCGTGGGGCCGAAGGTCCTGGGCCACGTCTACAACGTGCTCGGCGAGCCGCTCGACTGCGACCCGAGCGAGATCGAGTACGAGGACCGCTGGCCGATCCACCGGGACCCGCCCCCGTTCGAGGACCTCGAGCCCAAGACCCAGATGTTCGAGACCGGGATCAAGGTCATCGACCTGCTCGAGCCCTACGTGCAGGGCGGCAAGATCGGGATGTTCGGCGGCGCCGGGGTGGGGAAGACCGTGATCATCCAGGAGATGATCTACCGGGTCGCCGAGCAGCACGGGGGGGTCTCGGTGTTCGCCGGGGTGGGGGAGCGGACCCGCGAGGGCAACGACCTGTTCCTCGAGATGAAGGAGACCGGCGTCATCTCCAAGACCGCCCTGATCTTCGGCCAGATGGACGAGCCGCCGGGCGTCCGGCTCCGGGTCGGGCTGTCCGCGCTCACGATCGCCGAGTACTTCCGCGACGTCCAGCGCCAGGACGTGCTGCTGTTCATCGACAACATCTTCCGCTTCGTGCAGGCGGGGTCCGAGGTCTCGACGCTCCTCGGGCGGATGCCGTCGGCCGTGGGCTACCAGCCGACCCTGGCGGACGAGATGGGCGAGCTCCAGGAGCGGATCACCTCGACCCGGGGGCGCTCGATCACCTCGCTCCAGGCGATCTACGTCCCCGCCGACGACATCACGGACCCCGCGCCCCACACGACGTTCGCGCACCTGGACGCCACGACGGTGCTCACGCGGGCCCTCGTGGAGCAGGGGATCTACCCGGCCGTCGACCCCCTGGACTCGACCTCCCGGATCCTCGACCCGCGCTACGTCGGAGAGGAGCACTACCGGGTGGCCCGCCGGGTCCAGGAGGTCCTCCAGCGGTACAAGAACCTCCAGGACATCATCGCGATCCTGGGGGTCGACGAGCTGTCGGAGGAGGACAAGGTGATCGTGGCCCGGGCCCGGAAGATCCAGAAGTTCCTCTCGCAGCCGTTCTTCGTGGCCGAGCAGTTCACCGGGATCCCCGGGAAGTACGTCCCGGTCGACGAGACGATCGCCTCGTTCAAGGCGATCGTCGAGGGCGAGTACGACCACCTGCCCGAGCAGGCCTTCTACATGGTGGGCGGGATCGAGGAGGCCGTCGAGCAGGCGAGGAAGCTGGAGCGGGCGGCCTAGGGTGGCGCTCGAGCTCCACCTCGTCACCCCCGAGCGGGAGGTGTGGACCGGGGAGGCCCAGATGGTCGTGGCCCGCGGGACCGAGGGCGAGGTCGGCGTCCTCGCCGGGCACGCCCCGATGCTGATCCGCCTCGCGATCGGCGCCCTCCGCTGGCGGACGGCGGACCGCTGGCAGGCCGCGGTCGTGGACGGGGGGTTCCTCCACGTGACCTCGGAGGGCGGGACGACCAGGGTGGACGTGCTGGCCGCCCACGCGCAGCTCGCCGACGAGATCGACCTGGCCGCCGCCGAGGCCCGCGCCGAGGAGGCCCGGCGCCGGCTCGAGGGACGGGAGGACGCCGAGGCCCGGGCCGAGCTGGCCAAGGCGCTGGCCCGGATCTCGGTGGCCAGGGGCTGAGGCCCGGCCGGGCCCGGGCGGCCCTGCGGACGGCCTCCGCGCCCGGCGCCCCGGGTCGCGGTAGCATCCTGCGACGACCCATGGACCGTCTGCTGGTCACCGGCGGCGCGCGCCTCTCGGGGGCCGTGCGCATCTCGGGGGCGAAGAACTCGGCGCTCAAGCTGATGGCGGCGTCGCTGCTCGCCCCGGGCCGGACCGTGCTCGAGAACGTCCCGCGGATCCAGGACTGCCGGACGATGGGCGAGGTCCTCGAGCACCTGGGGGCCGAGGTGTCCTGGGCCGGTGGTTCGGTCACGATCGACGCCGAGCGGATCGGCCCGCCCGAGGCCCCCTACGAACTGGTCCGGCGGATGCGCGCGTCGATCCTCGTCCTCGGTCCGCTCCTGGCCCGCGTGGGCCGGGCCAGGGTGGCGATGCCGGGGGGTTGCAACATCGGCTCCCGTTCGATCGACCTCCACGTCCGGGGGCTCGAGCGGATGGGGGCGCGGTTCGCCTTCGAGCACGGGTTCCTCGAGGCCGAAGCCCGGGAGCTGCGGGGGGCGCTGATCACGCTGGATTTCCCGAGCGTGGGAGCCACCGAGAACATCCTGATGGCGGCCGTCGCGGCCCGAGGCACGACCGTGATCGAGAACGCGGCGCGGGAGCCGGAGATCGTCGACCTGGCCTCGTTCCTCGTCGAGATGGGGGCGCGGATCGGCGGTGCGGGGACGACCACGATCGTGGTCGACGGGGTCGACTCGTTCCGGCCCGTGCGCCACCGGGTGATCCCGGACCGGATCGAGGCCGGCACCTTCGCCATCGCCGCCTGCGCCACGCGGGGCTCGGTGGTGCTGGAGGGGGCCCGCCCGGATCACCTGGAGCTCGTGCTCTCCAAGCTCGCCGAGGCCGGGGCCGACGTGCTGGTCACGGAGGCCGGGATCTCGGTGGGCATCGAGGGGCGCCCGCGGGCCGTGGACTTCGTCACGCTCCCCTACCCCGGCTTCCCGACCGACCTCCAGCCCCAGATGATGGCCCTCCTGGCCACGGCGGAGGGGACGTCCATCGCCACGGAGAACGTGTTCGAGAGCCGGTTCATGTTCGTCGACGAGCTGCGGCGGATGGGGGCCGACGTCCGGACCGAGGGGCACCACGCGGTGATCCGGGGCGTCGAGCGGCTCCAGGCGGCGCCGGTGCGGGCGCTCGACATCCGAGCCGGGGCCGCGATGACGATCGCGGCGCTCGCGGCCGAGGGTGTGACGGAGGTCGCGGACATGTACCACGTCGACCGGGGGTACGAGGACTTCGAGCTGAAGCTCGCCGCGCTCGGCGCCGAGGTCCGCCGCGAGCGCCTCCCCTCGCCGGTCCCCTCGTGATCCCCGGACCACGCCGGGCCGCCGGCCGCGGGGCGGTCGTCGTCCCCGCGGCCGCCGTCGGGCTCGCGCTCCTCGCCGCGGTGGCGCTCGCCCTCCCCGCGGCGCCGGCGCTCGCGTCCCTCCCCCAGGTGGGACGGCCCGAGGTGGACCGGCAGGTGCTCCTGTTCCTCGTGGACGCCGTGTCGTTCGAGGAACTCCTGGCGGTGCCGGAGATCCGGGCCCTGGCCCGGGCCGGCGGCGCCGGCCTGATGAGCCCCAGGACGGTGCCCGGGGACGCCGGCCCGGGCGCCTACCTCACGCTCGGCACCGGTGCACGGAGCGCCGCCCCCTCCCCGCGGGTCGTCGCCTACGATCGCGGGGAGCCGCTCGACGGAGGGAACGCGGACGACCTGTGGGCCGAGCGGTACCCGGACCGCGACTTCCCGGTGGGCCCGTTCCTCCTGGACGTCGGGCCGTACGTCCGGGCCAACGAGGGCCGGAGCGTGCCGGGGCTCCTCACGGCCGTGCTCCAGGGCGCGCGCCGGACCGTGGCGGTCTTCGGGAACTCGGACACCGAGGCCGGCCGGGACCGCCCGGGGATCCTCGTGGGCATGGATCCCCGGGGCGACGGCATCGGGGGCAGGATCGGGGTCGTCTTCGCCCCCCGCCCCGGGGGACGGGGCGGGCCGCTCGCGGTGCCCATCGCCGAGCCCGATCCCGACGCGCTGGGCGGGTTCCGCACGGACTTCGACGTGCTCTCGTTCGTGGCGCTCGGCGGGCGGATCCCCAACCCCTCGCCGTGGCTCCCGGCGCACCTCACGGTGTTCGACATGGGCGACACCCGCCGGATCGACGTCGCGGCGCCCGGCGCGCCGCTCGCGCGGGTCCTCCGGGAGCGGCAGGCCGCGCTCGCCCGGATCGGCCAGCGGATCGCCTCGCTCGTCGGCCGGGCCGCCGCCCACGAGGTCCTGGTGATCGTCGTCGCGCCCTCCACCTCCCGCGACATGGACGCCCGGAAGGACGAACTCACCCCGATCGTGCTCGCGCGCGGGGACCCCGCCGAGCTGTTCCCGGAGGAGGGCCCGCTCCACGCCCTCACCTCGGACACCACCCGGCGGGTCGGGGTGGTGTCCAACGAGGACGTGGCGCCCACGGTCCTGCGGTACTTCGGGCTGTTCGTCCGGGCCGAGATGCGGGGGTCGCCGATCCGGGTGGTCGAGGAGGCCCCGGCCCCGTTCGCGCTCCACGCCCGCCACCTCGCGAACCGGCGGATGACGGTCCCGGTCCAGGCCGGCGCCGGGGTCGCGGTGACGCTCGCCGGGCTCCTCTGCGCGTGGCTCGTGGTCCGCGGCCCGCGGGCGCCCCTCCGGGCGAGACGGGCCGCCGCGTGGACGGCGCTCGCCGTGCCGCCGGCCGCGGTCGCGCTCCTCCTCGCCGGGCACCTGCCCACGCTGTCCTACGCGACGGTGGTCCCGACGGTCCTCGCGATCACGGCCTTCGGCACCCTCGCCTTCCTGCCCCTGCGGAGGATCTCGCCGTTCGCGCCCCCCGCCGCCGTGGCCCTCGCCTCGATCCTCGCCCTCGCGGCGGAGGCCGGCTACGGGTGGACGGCGGCGCTCACCCCGTTCCTCGGCGGCTCCCACCTCGATGGGGCGCGCTTCTACGGGATGCCCAACGTCTACATCGGGCTCCTGCTCGGCTGCGGGCTCTGGGTGGCCTCGCGGCTCCGGCCATGGAGCGGCGCGGCCCTCCTCGGTGGTCTGGCGCTGCTCGCGGGGCTCCCCGGGGCAGGGGCGAACCTGGGCGGCGCGTTCACGCTGTGGTTCGGCGCGGGCCTGTGGGCGGGGGTCCGGACCGGGGGGCGCCTCGGGGTCCGGGAGCTCGCGATGGGCGCGGCGGCCGCGGCCCTGGGGACGGGGGCCGTGCTCCTGGCCCACGCCCTGGCCCCGGGCGCCCCGACGCACGGAGCCCGGTTCGCGGCCCGGGCCGCGGGCGGGCCGGGGGCCGTCCTCGACGTGCTGCGGGCGAGGCTCGGGATCGGCATCGACCTGATCGCGCGGAACCCCCTCGCGCTGATCCCCTCGGTGGGGGTGGTCGTGCTCGTGGCCGGCCTCCTCCGCCCGCCCCGGCTGCTCCGCCCGGCGCTGGAGCGGGACCGGGCGTGGTGGGACGCGCTCCTGGTGACGGCGGTGGGCGGCGTGGTGGCGTACCTCGCCAACGACACGGGCCCCTCGGCGGCGGGCCTCGCGTTCGGCACGTCGCTCGCCGGGATCGCCTGGGCGGCCCTCTCGGCGGAGGAGGCGCCGGCGGCGCCCGGGGAAGCCGGGGGCGTGGCGCCCGGGGAAGCCGGGGGCCCGGCGGTCGGGGGCGTGGCGCCCGGGGCCTGAACGGGGATGATGGGACCGATGGATCCTCCCGAGCCCCGCCCCGACCGGCCCGAGGCCCTCCCGCCCCGCCCCGACCTCCCCACCATGCCCGGGGCCGGTGGGACGCCCGTCGCGGGCCCGCCCGGCCCGGCCGCGCCGCGGACGAGGACGGCCGCCGGGGCCGTCAGCTGGCGGTGGTGGGAGGCGCTCGCGGCCTACCTGGTCGCCCTGCTCCTGGCCGGGGCCGTCTCGCTGCCGGTCCTGCAGGCGGTGGAGCCCCGGGGGACCGCCGAGCTCGTCGCGTCGGTCGTCGCCGACGCGGTCATGGTCGGACTGCTCCTCCTCTGGCTCCGCAGGTTCCACCCCGGGTGGGCGGACGCGGTGGGGCGGCCTGGCCGCCCGCTCCGGGAGGCGGGGGCCGGCTTCATCGGGGGCCTGGTCCTGTACCCGGCGGTCGCGCTCGGGCTCGCGCCGCTCGTCGGGCTCGCGATCGAGGCCCTCACCGGCGCCCGCCCGAGCCCCCCCGCCCAGCTCCCGGGGCAGCTCACGGGGTTGGGGGTGGCCGCTGCGATCGTCTTCGGCCTCGTGGCCGCCCCCGTCCAGGAGGAGCTCGTCTTCCGCGGCCTGCTGTACCCGGCGCTCCGAGGGCGGTTCGGCCGCTGGCCGGCGGCCTGGGGCCAGGCCCTCCTGTTCGGCGCGGTCCACTACGTCCCCGCCCCCCGGCTCGCGGGCTCCCTCCTGCTCCAGGCCGCGATGGTCGGTACCGGCCTCGGGCTGGCCCTGATCTACGAACGGCGGGGGAACCTCCTGGCGCCGATCGCCGCCCACGCCGCGTTCAACCTCGTGGGGCTGGCGTTCGTGCTCGGCCCGGGCTGACGGGCCGAGGCCCGGGGGGCTCGCGACGGGGCGTCGAGGGGGGCTGACGGCGGTCGGCCGCCGTGGTTGACTTCGGCGGACCCGAGGAGGGCGGATGGCGAGGTTCGCGAGCGAGGAGTGGTTCGAGGCGTTCGTCCGGGCGATCAACGGCTCGGCGGCGTACCGCGAGGCCGCG